>Ga0222623_10000577_pt1 | contig 11813 bp, 13 predicted proteins | sample PLMtaG_FD_177336 | JGI IMG/M metagenome (GOLD analysis project Ga0222623, IMG submission 177336) | Groundwater sediment microbial communities from an aquifer in East River, Colorado, USA - PLM2_30_coex | ecosystem: Environmental > Terrestrial > Soil > Riparian zone | place: USA: East River...
CCTGGTCCGGAGCCATCGTCGTTCGTGATCGTGCCCAGGCCCGTGCCGTTCTCGATCAGCGCCCCCGTGGGGTTCGAGAGGATGACGAGGAAGGTTTCGTTCGTCTCCACGGCCGTGTCGCCGATGACCAACACCGTCACCGTCTTCGCGGTCTGGCCGGGGCTGAAGATGAGCGTCCCGGTTGCCGGCTGGTAGTCGACCGCGGCCGTGGCGGAACCGGCGGTCGTGGCGAAGTCCACAGTGACCGTGCTCGCGGAGGCGGCCGAGAGCGTGACGTCGAAGACCGCCGGCGTGGTCCCGCTGTTGCCTTCCGTCACCGTGGCGTTGGCGATCGAGAGCAACGGGGAAGTCCCTGGTCCGGAGCCATCGTCGTTCGTGATCGTGCCCAGGCCCGTGCCGTTCTCGATCAGCGCCCCCGTGGGGTTCGAGAGGATGACGAGGAAGGTTTCGTTCGTCTCCACGGCCGTGTCGCCGATGTCCAACACCGTCACCGTCTTGGCGGTCTGGCCGGGGCTGAAGATGAGCGTCCCGGTTGCCGGCTGGTAGTCGACCGCGGCCGTGGCGGAACCGGCGGTCGTGGCGAAGTCCACGGTGACCGTGCTCGCGGAGGCGGCCGAGAGCGTGACGTCGAAGACCGCCGGCGTGGTCCCGCTGTTGCCTTCCGTCACCGTGGCGTCGGCGATCGAGAGCGACGGGGAAGTCTCTGAGCCGTCGTCGTTCAGGATGGTCCCAACGCCCCTGTGGTCGGCGATCGTTGCCCCCGAGGCGTTCGAGAGGATGACGCGAAACCGCTCATCGGCCTCCGAGGCGGTGTCCCCGAACACGGTCACCACGATGCGCCGAACCGTCTGTCCGTTCCTGAACTTCAGCGTCCCTTTCGCTTCCTCGTAGTCGCTCCCTGCCGTCGCGCTGCGGTCGCGGGTCTCGTAGTGGACCCTTGCTCCCGCGCCATTGGATAGGGTGACCCTGAAGACGGCCTTCGTCGTCCCCGAATCTCCCTCCACGACAGTGACGTCCGAGATCGAGATCGTCGCCCTGGAAGCCGCCGACCGGGCGTGCGTGGGCGATGCCTGCACCCCGAGGGCAGCGAACGCGACGAGTAGGGAGATCCCCGCCATCCGTTTCATGTGTTGCGGAGAATCGGCAACGGTCCCTTCGGCCTTAAGTCTTTGTGTTGAGTCATCGTGTTGCCTACATGAGCAACCGGCGGACCGACGTCCATCCCGTCGCTTGGAGGGGCCCCGCCCTTGCAAGCGCTACCGGACGACGTTGAACTCGAGATGCGTCACGCCATCGGTCTGGCTGAGCCCGGTCCGTCCCAGCTCCGTTCGCTCCGGGAGCTGGTCGAACAGCCGACGGCCCCCGCGGGGCAGGACATCGATCAGGTGGATCCTGATCTCGTCCACGAGCCCCGCGGCGAGGAACTGCTGGTCGAAGTTCGCGCCCATCAACCCGATCCGCTTCTCGCCGGCGATCTCCTGGGCCTTGGCGAGGGCACTGCCGATCCCGTCGGTGACGAACGTGAAGACCGGGTCCGAGCTCGCGGACGGCCGGTGGGTGACTACGAAGCACGGCACATCGCCGAGGGGGGCCCGTGCCGCCCAACGCCTCGATCGAGTTGTCGTAGGAGCGGCGGCCCATGATCACGGCCCCGTTTCCTTGACCAGGTTGCCGTACACCCGCTCGAACACCGAAGGATCGTCGAACGCCCAGTTGTGAAGGCGCGTCCCGTCCTCGCCCAGCCCCTGCTCGGGATTGTCGTTGGGAGCCGCGATGTAGCCGTCTGACATGCTCATGTCGATAACCACAACCGCGACGAGGTGGAGCGCATGTTCGCCGAGAGCGGCGCCTTCATCTTCGGGCGGCGGACCTACGAGATCGCCGCCGGGTGGGGCGGCCACCACCCGGTGAACGGGGCGCCGGTCTTCGTCCTCACGCACACCCGCCGGCCGACTACCCTCGCGGGCCTCGAACCTCACCTTCGTCACCAACGGCATCGAGAGCGCGATCCGCCAGGCCCGCGCCGCGGCGGGTGACAAGGACATCAAGCTCGCCGGTGCATCACCCGGCAAGCAAGCGCTGGCCGCCGTGCTGCGCGACGAGATCCTGATCCACGTTGCCCATACCTGCTCGGCCGCGGCGTGCGGCTCTTCGATCCGCTGCCGGACCGGATCCGACTCGAGAAGCTCTCGGTCAGCGACGGCCCGTTCGCGACCCACCTACGCTACGGGGTGATCCTGGACGCTCAGCCGACGTAGCTCGAGCGGGCTCCGGCACGGTCAGCCGATGTTCACCTTGAATGGCTAGTGGTGAGCCGGACCTTCGGCATTCAACCGTGTCATCGGCGTTTGTCCGCTTCTTCGGGGCATGTGCCACCGAAATGACAACGCCGGATGGGCTGTCGTCCCCGTCTCATCCCCGTGAAGGAACGGGAACCGATGGGAAACGATGAGTAATGCTGAGACGCAAACGCGCTGATCGGAAGCCATCCGAAGTATTGACCAGCACTTCTAGACCAGACTCTTAATCCGCAGGTTCGGGGTTCGAATCCCCGGGGGCCCACCGGCGAAACCGCAGGTAGATGGCGTGTTCTGTGGCGCGGGGCGAGAGCCACCGCGGCCCACAGACCCTCAACAGACCCTCAGGGACTCCCGTGTTGCGACGGAGCAGCGAAAACCTCTGTCATCGGAAGTGTCAGCGGGCACGTGCGCTCGCTGCGCGCTGCCCGGTTGGTACCTCGACTGGCTGAGGGCGCAGCCCCAGGGACGTGTCGGAAGCACGCCGTATCGTTTCGCCGATGAGGTACGGAGTCCTGTGACGATCCCAGCGACGGAGCTGAAGCGGCTCTTCGCTCGTTCAGGCAACCGGTGTGCGTTCAGCGACTGCCGGCGGGTACTCGTCGTCGAAGGTCCACCTGGGGAACAACCCGTCATTCTTGGCGATGTTGCCCACATCGTCGCCGCGAGTCCAGCCGGCCCGCGAGGCGATTCGTTCATGGCCCCAGCCAATCGAAACCGGTACGAGAACCTGATCCTGCTGTGCAACACGCACCACCAGCTCATCGATGATCAAGTAGCCACCGGGTCGACGGTCTCGCGTACAGCCCAGGGGACGCGCTACCCCCAAGCAGCTCTCACGACTCCGGTAGCCGAGGCTTAGGATCGCCATTGAGATACTCCATCTATCGTTCGATCCCTCGCCGTGGCCTCGAGACTACGGCGATGAGTGAAACCGTGACAGCCGAGCATGGTCCGGTGTGCGCCAGACCGGGATGCGGCAAGCCCCTCGTTCGACGAGTATTGCCCAGCGGCAGGCTCGAGGCGTCGGCCGACTTCCGGCGGCGGACCTGTTGTTCGCCCGAATGTCGCCGGCGGATGCAAAAGGCCGGACTCTTCCCCCGCCGCCCGAGCTAGTCTGGCTTTCGCCGCTTTGCGTGGACGCGAGTGGACGGCCGCGCCGGACCTCGGACATGAGGCTCCTCCGAGGACGTCGCCCAGGCGGTAGCGCCCGCTGATCAGTCGATCCGTCTCGATGGCGGATCATCCTCCCCCACAGCCGAGGATCTGACGGGACGACGTGTAGTTGAGCAGTTGCTCCGAACAGCCTCACAGGGTCAACGGGGCGTTCGAGAAGGGCACATCATCGCCGGGGTCGCGCAGACCTGATCCTCGACGTCGCATCCGTGCGAACGGCGATGAGCGCTTGATCCGCCCAAGCTGGAGGTGATGGTCGGGCGGACGAGCCCTTCAAGACCGTCTCGTTCCCGTCGATACATACAAGCAGAATCGTCGGACCTCACGGATGGGCGAACGACAGCGCCATAGAGTTTGTGAAGAACCGGCACATGTCAAAGCGAGACTTGAAGCCCCGAGCCCGAGCCCGAGCCCGGGCCCGGGAGCGGTACAGACCAGGCGTCGCTGGGGGGACGAACGTCCGATCGGAGGCGAACGAGCGCTTCCCGGGGTCCAACCTGATCGGCACGCCCATCGATGAGCGCTGTTCGATCGAGCGGGACCGGGGATGGGTCTTGAGGCCGTCAACAACCCGCTCAGCCGTGGCAAGGCCTGGCGCGTGCTAATCAGCGCACTCACCATCGTGTTCCTCACCGTCCTCGTGGTCGTTCTGTTCTGGTTGGCCGAGCGGCCGGTCAAGAGATGACGTTCCGTTGGACGACCCGCGGATCCATTCCACCGCCACGCGATCGGAAGTCGGCCCGTCGAGGCACCATCGATGGCAGGGCAACAGGACTGTCCCGTGAGGCGGGTGTCAATGCGGACCGACGCACCGATCAGGGCTGTTGCTTCCGACCGTTGGCGCCCGATCTTCGCGCCTCCGCTCCCTCACGTGGAAGGGCGATTCCCGAGGATGGTTCGACCCCACGTCCACACCATGCAGAACCCGGAGGCAGTCCTGGGGCAAGTCGTGATCGGCTGAGGTCACATCGGCGCGCACATCCAGCCAGCACTGATCGTCAGGCATCGTCCGCGAGCCCGCCACGCCCCGGCTGAACGGCAAGGTCGAAGGATCGCCGAATCGATCAGAAGGAGTTCTACGGGATCGCGATGCCCAGCTTGGCTCCCGCTACTCACGTACCCGGCGTCCCGGGGCTCCCGGCGTTGCCCCAGGGAGGAGAGCCGTAGATGAGCACCGGGGTGCCGATCGGCACCAGCGGATAGAGCCTTTCCACCTCCGACATCCGCATCCTGATGCACCCGTGGGAGACGTAGAAGCCTACCGAGTCGGTGTCCGGCGTCCCGTGGATCCGGATCCCCGGGGCGTCCAGGTAGAGCGCTCTGGTCCCCAGCGGATTGGTCGGTCCTCCAGGGATCATCAGGGGCATGTCCGCGCCCCAGGTGTCGGGTGCCGGGTTGTACCACGTCGGGTTCCTCTGCTTGTCGATGACCTCCCAGGTCCCCGGCGGGGTGCGGTAGCCGCGCATGGCCGTGCCGACGTCGTACTTCCGGACCACGTCGAACCCGTCCAGCAGCCGGAGGGTGTTGGTCGAAAGATCGACCGTGATGGTCTTCACCAATTCCTCTTCTGCGACCTCGGGGAGGACCGGTTCTAGAGGCAGCCATGCCTCCTGCCGCCATGACCTCAGGGCCTCCATGACCGTGCTGAGGCCGGCCGCGACATCCAGGGCCTGACCCCTGCGGGCCCGCTGGAACACGACCTCGCCGTCCTCGAGCAGGACGGCCGCGTCACGGGCGTGCCGATGGAGCTCGGCGGCAGCCCGCTCCAAGAGGGAGCGGACGGGCTGGCTGCGGTACCGATACCCGAGCGTGATCGACCGGTCCACCGGCTTGTCGGTGACCCGGTGATAGGCGCGAGCTATCCAAGAGAGGGAACTGGAGACGGCGAACGCCTCCTCCACCGCCTCCTCGACGCCGGCGCTCACCCCGAACTGCTCGAAGGACCCGTCCCATTGCCGCTCGCCGATGCGGATCCTTACCTGTCGGACCAGGAGCGCGTCAGCCTCCTCTCTGACCGCCCTCAGCGCCTGGGACCTGGTCATCCCGCCGACGTCGATGCCGGCCACCCGCACCCCGGGAAGGATCCGGTCCGCCGAGGAGCGCTCGTAGTCGTATGCGGCCGCGGTAAGGACCGCGGGCACGACGAGAAGAATCGCGACGACGGCGATTCCCACGCGGTGCCGGGCTGCCGACCCTCTCGAGACACCCCTTGACCCGCTCACGGTTCCTCTCGCTCCGTTGGCTGGAACAACACGGATGCCGGTACGTTTCCGACAGCCAGACGCCGTGGGGTCCGATCGACCCGGCCCGCAGTTCCTGCGCTCGGTACCAGACAAGGCCCCGTTCGTGTTATCGGCCCGTGGAGTAAGAAAACTCACTCCCGCCAAGCAGTACCCATTGGTGAGTCCAGCGGATCGCCGTCGCACCTGGCCAGGTGGCGCTGGCGGTGTGGCTGGTCTGGACCTGAGAGCGCCTTCAGATTCGGGCCGGCGGTGAAGAGTCGAGCCCAACCTCTGGCGGCCCCGGCGGGTCAGCTGATGAAGAACGATGCCCGCGAAGGCGGCGAGGCCCAACGGGATCAGCCTGAGGTCCCCGAGCGACGCTCGAACGAGTCGAGCAAGTAGAGCGCTACGGCCACGATCAGCAAGAGCCTGCTCAAACCGAACCTTCTGCCGAACATCCTGCGAGACATCGAAGCTCCTTCCTCTCTGCGTCCAGCAGCTTCAGGACGATCACTTACGGGCGCGTCGCGTTGATGCTCGCCGTGTACGGGCTCCTAGCCATCATCGTCGGCACGAGGCTGTTCGCGCGCCGGGACGTCACCGCGTGACCCTCAAAGGAACCGGGCTCCGCGGGTAATAGCTTCAGCCCGCCCATCAAGGAGCCGATGTTCTGGGACAAGGAGAGCTGGGACGGGTGGGAAGAGAAGATTCAGGAGCGTCTCGCTGAACTACCAGTAGGTATTCATCGCCGAAGTACGCGCGAGAGCGCCGGTGGGTGGCACTCGTAGGGGTTGAGCTGAATCATGTGTGCGGTTCGGCCCGTGCCTGGCTAGCCTGCAGGCGCAGTGGCCGAGGCAACGGGTAATCGAGGCTGGTGAGGCAGGAGACCACGGACGTCCTCGCGGAGCGGTACGAGCTCGGCCCCCTGCTGGGCGAGGGAGGGATGGCCCGCGTCCACCGCGGCCTGGACCGTCAGCTCCGGCGGCCGGTGGCGGTCAAGGTGCTCGCGCCGCCCTTGGACCGGGACAAGGCGTTCGTCGAGCGGTTCCGGCGGGAAGCTCGCGCCGCCGCCGGGCTCAGCCACCCGAACATCGTCGCGGTGTTCGACAGCGGGTCGGACGACGGAACCCACTACATCGTCACCGAGCTCGTCGACGGCGAGACGCTGGCGCAGCGGCTCCGTCGAGACGGCCCAATGCCCCCGCCCGAGGCCGTCGGAATCGCTGTGGACGTTTGTCACGCGTTGGCCGCCGCCCACGAGCGCGGCGTGGTCCACCGCGACATCAAGCCCGGCAACGTGATGCTCCTGCCCGACGGCAGGGTGAAGGTCGTGGACTTCGGGATCGCCCGCGCCGCCGGATCGGACACGCTCACGGGAACGGGTGAGGTGCTCGGGAGCTCCGCGTACCTCTCGCCCGAGCAGGCGAGCGGCGGGTCCGGCGACGAACGCTCAGACCTGTACGCCCTCGGGTGCGTGCTGTACGAGATGCTGACGGGCGAGGTCCCTTTCCGGGCGGACACGCCGATCGCGACGATGTACCTGCACGTGAACGAGGACCCGCCGCGTCCCTCGACCGTCCGCCCCATCCCGGCCGAGCTCGAGGACGTCGTGATGCGATGCCTGGAAAAGGACCCGAAGCGGCGGTTCGAGTCGGCGGGCAGGCTCGAGCAGGCGCTGCTCGCGGCCCCGCTGGCCGTGGGCGGGGACACGCAGCCGCTGGCTGCCGTCGGGGCCACGGCCGCCGAGCCCCGCCCGATCGCGCCCGTCGGAGACACGGCGGCGGAGACGCGCCCGATCGCGCCCGTCGGGGACACGGCGGCGGAGACGCGCCCGATCGCGCCCGTCGGGGACACGGCGGCGGACACGCGGCCGATCGCGGCGACGCCCGCGGCGGCGAGCGGCCCGACCGGCAGCGGCGTTCGGCATCGCCGGAAGCGGGAACGGCGTGTGCCGGGATGGGCGTTCGGAGCGGCGGGGATCCTCCTGTTCCTGGGTCTCGCGGCCGCCGCGCTTGCGTTCGGCTCGGATCCCCTCCGGCCGCGGGCCGAGGCGCGTGCCGCGGCGCGCGAGGCAGCCGAGACCGCGCTGCCGCCGGAGACCCCGGCAACGTTGGTCGCCGCCTGGTCGGACCTCGTCGGGGCGATCGGCTCCGCGCGGGCGACCGGAGGCCTCGAGGACGAGGCCGCGGAGGACCTCGGGAAGGCGGCGCAAGACGTCCTCGAGGCCTACCGCGATGCGGATGCCGACGAGCTCGGCAACGCCCTCGGCCATCTCGAAGAGGAGCTCGCGAAGGCCATGGAGGAGGAAGAGGTGTCGGCGGCAGCGGCCGACGCGATCGACCAGGCGATGTTCGACCTGGTGCTCGTGCTCGAGGACGAGGCCGCGCTCGCCGTCGTCGAGCCCTCGCCGATCGAGGAGACCGACGTGGGATCCCCGGACCAGTCGAGCGGGGACGGCGGCGAGGGCAACGGCAACGCGTACGGGCACGACAAGGACAACGAAGGGAAGGGCAACGAGGGCTGATTCGGTCGTCGGCCAACGTGTGGCCATACGTCGCGAGGCTTGAGGACGAGGTCACCCGGCCCCGCATGGACGACGCTGGATCAGAGCATGAAGCCCCCATCGACCCTCGAGCACGAACGAGAACTCGTCCTCTCGACCTCCCACCGGTATCGGAGATGACGGCCGACCGCGATGCGCCCGAGGGCCCTTCCGCTGGTAACGCCACGTGTACAAGGTCCTCACCGGGATCTGAAGGTGGCATCGTGTCGACGAGGGTAGCTCTGCCCACTGACGCATTCGCTCAGGCCAGCTGCGACAACATTCCGAGGCCCGGCCGACAGGTTCAGTTTCGTCGCCGACGCGTCGCGTCAACTTTTCGTCAACTTCTGGGCCCCGATCGTCGCCCTTCCCACCTCGTCCCGAACGCCACCCCGAGGCGGCAACCTCTGTTGACCGCGCAGTAGACCTTCCCCTCCCTGGACGCGTTCTCGCGTCGCGTCGTTGGATGGTCGATCGATGCCTCGCCGACCGCAGCGCTCGTCACGAATGCGCTCGGGATGGCGATCGATTCGCGCGATCCGCGCGCCGGGACGCTGATCCACTCGGACCAGGGGACCCAGTTCACCTCGTGGGCGTTCACGCATCGGGCGAAAGCCTCGGGGCTCGTGCCCTCGATGGGATCGATCGGGGACTGCTACGACAACGCGATGATCGAGTCGTTCTGGTCGCGGATGCAGGTCGAACTCCTCGACCGACAGCCATGGCGTACACGAGTCGAGCTTGCCAACGCGATCTTCGAATACCTCGAGATCTTCCACAACCGGCGGCGGCGTCACAGCGCACTCGGGATGCTCACGCCGGTAGAGTTCGAGGCGCGGCAACTGACGGTAGTGGCATGAGGAATCCAGCTACTGGACTCCACGAAAGCCGGCGAAGACCAGAGCCTCCAAGAAACGCGGGGCGGTTCATGTTGCTCCGACCACGACAGTTGGTACGGCACCGAACAGCACGCGCTGCTTCTTGGGCGTGCGAACCCAAGGTGTATCCTTCGCCATCTGGTCGAAGCGGTGGATGAGTTGTCGCAAACCTGTCTCAGAGTCCGGGGTATTTGAAGAGTTCACACCCCCCATTGTCGGCTCAATGCCCCGAACCCCTGAGCCGCCACCCTCCGAAGAGAGAGCGTTGGCTGCTCGATCAGTACCAGTGCCGGAGCGCACGGGTGTCGCTTTGGAGCGGAAGCGATACCCGCGGCGCCGCGACTACGATGCCCTGTGGACTGGGGCAAGCCGCTCCGCAAGATCGTCCACCGCGAGGATCATCTCGGGTCGATACGTCTTGGGCTCCTGCGCATCATCGACCCCATCGAGTGGTACATGCGGAAGAGCGAAGAAGAGACACGGCCGCCTCTCCGTCAACGACTGAAGGGCGCTGCAGAGGGGTGGACGGCGTACCAGCGTCTCGAACCGGAACCCTCAGCGGCGGGGGCGGAGGTGACCATGATCGACGCAACCCCACCGGACGAGATAGCCGACGAAGGCATCGACGAGTACGCGAGAAGGCACGATTCCGTGCGGCAGGAGCACTCGGCGTACTTCGAGGAGAAGGCGAAGGACCTCCTTGCGGGCAAGGACGCAGTCATCGAGACGCCCGAAGGGACGATCCGCGCCCGACTCGTGCGCTTTCGCAACGGCGCGGTCTTCGAGAACTGGCACACGTCGGGCCACGGCAGCGGGCACGGCATGACCCGGATCGAACGGCAACATCTCTCCAACCCCGTTGCGGTTCTCGTGAGCTACCTGGTCAACGCCGTGGTTGACTTGGGAATGGATGCTCGACCGCTGCGATAGACCACGTCAATCGGCAAACTGTCTCGCGTCGGAGGCGACATCCGTGGCAGTCGCCTTCCGCCAGGAACCGACATCCAGGGATAACTCCAACGGCCCTCCACGGCGCGGAGTTGGTGTCCCGTCGGGGCGGCATTCCCTCACATCTGATCCCGGTGTCTCCAGAAGAGTCTGTCTTGCATCTCTCGCTGGATTGCCTCGGCTCCCCCGCCGGCCCACCCCCGGAGTCGTTTCGTGCCTCGTATGGCAAGGCCCTCGCGATCGTCCGTCTCCACGAGCGCGAGGCACGTCGCGCACGCCAGCCACGCCTCCTCTGCCCGTACTTCAGCCGAGCTGCGGACGAACGTCCTGAAGCTCGGACCCTCGAACCAGGCCGCCACGGGACGTTCGCCGCACAAGCTGCAGTTCCCTGGCTCGAACGGATCGGACTTCGCTTGCTCGATGTACTCCTGGATGATCTCCTCTCGCCCGATCATCATGCTGCGATCGTCGAGTGCGTCGCGATCGAGCAGAGCGAGGATGTTCGCGGTGATTCCCATGTATGCCTGCATCAGCTCGCGGTTCTCCTCGGTCTCCCGTAGGAACGCCGTCGCGTAGTACCGCATGGACACGTCGGCATGCGCACGGATCGCTTTCAACCGGTCATCGTCAGATGGGGGCGCACCAGCCATGAGGTCAGCATCCGGCTGGGGTGTTGGGCTGTCAACGCGGGCCCGTGGCATCGACCCATGACATCGAGTTGAGAGGCCTGCGTCATCTCGTGCTGACAGAGCGGCTGAGGTGCTATGACTGGCGGACGACTCGGGGCCGCATCGAGCGTTGTCGCGAATGCAAGCAGTCGTTTCGCGACGAAAGCAACATCGCGCATGAAAGAACATCCCGGGAGAAAGCGTGTCGGCTTGCCTACAGCCCGCTCAACGTTCCATCTTCTTGGACGATGGCGTTCGCTGCGACAGGTCTCTCCGCGCCCAATCCCAAGGTAGCGTCAAGGAGGCACGAGGGCGCGGACGCAGGTCCATCCAACGATCGCCCTAGTGGTCTTGCTCGAAGTTGTCAGTCGCTCGAGCGCCAATCGCTCGTACCGCCGCGAGGGCCAGGAGGCCACTCTCGATGATCTCCAGTACCAAGACCAGGTCGGTCTGCCATCGGCCGAAGTGGGGTGCTGTTGGAGTTACTAATTGGATAATCGCAATCGCCACGGTCATTGCCGCTGCGAGGAAGAGGCCGCCAGCCACTCCGACACGGTCCCACTTTAGGTAGAGGATTCCTACCGCTACCACCGCGGCGTTGGTCCACCATATGAGAAGGAACGAGATCAGCACTCGCACCGGCAATCCCGACGAGAAGATGAATGGTCCGGAGCCGTCTCCGTACAACGGCAGCAGCGGCAGCAAGAAGGCAATCAACCCGGCCCCAATAGCGAGACGGGCGATGTCCCGGTGTGGCTTCGTCCTCGGCGTCGTCTGCATGTCCCGGATGCTACTTCTGTCGGTAGCCGTGGGTAAGGCTGCCGAAAGCCCTTCGGGCAGCCCAGATGCCAGGAAGGTGTTATGACACGGGCAAGCCGCCGCGCTCAGCCACTCCTGCGACAGCTCCTATGAGCCAGATGATCCCTACGGCGAGCATTGCCCACCACCATCGCTTCCCCCCGAGTCCGAGCCCAGAAGGAACCTACGACGAGAAGGACACCAGGTCCGTAGTAGCCGATGAAAAGCCCCGGGCTAGCGATCCGCCCTAGCATCTGAGCAATGCGTGGCTCACGACACACGTC
>Ga0222623_10000579_pt1 | contig 11793 bp, 9 predicted proteins | sample PLMtaG_FD_177336 | JGI IMG/M metagenome (GOLD analysis project Ga0222623, IMG submission 177336) | Groundwater sediment microbial communities from an aquifer in East River, Colorado, USA - PLM2_30_coex | ecosystem: Environmental > Terrestrial > Soil > Riparian zone | place: USA: East River...
GCGGTCGACGACGGTCAGCGCCTGACCATGCTGCAGCAACGGGTGGACGACGTCATCGAGACCGGGCGCGCCGTCGTTCCCCACTACACGTTCGATGAGCTCCACGTCGTCCTCATCCACTCGGCGGGCCAGTCCGGACTGAGCCTGGGGTTCGAGGCGACCGGGACCGTCGAGCAGGTCGCCTACGGGGTCGACGGGTTGGAGCGGTCGCGAACGACCTCGCCCTTCGCGCGCACGTTCGTGCTCAGCCGCCCGACCGGCGCGCGCTGGTTGCTGGTGGACACGCAGCCGATCGCCTGATCGGCGTCGGGTCAGTGCAGCTCGGCCAGGTCCTTCTGCGTCACCTCGCCGGGCGGCTTGCCCAGGATGATCATGGCGAGGACCTCGTCCGTCGTGACGTCGGCCTTGTTCACCGTCCCGACCAGCTTCCCCTGGAGCATCACGCTGATCCGGTCGGACAGGTCGTACACGTCGTGGATGTCGTGGCTGATCAGGAAGATCCCGAGACCTTCCTCCCGCAGCTGCTTGATGAGGTCCCCGACCTGCTTGGTCTCGGCCGGCCCGAGCGCGGCGGTCGGCTCGTCCATGATGAGGATCCGCGCGTTGAAGTGGACGGCCCGCGCGATCGCGACCGACTGCCGCTGCCCGCCGGAGAGCGAGGCGACCGGCACGACGAAGTTCTGGAACTTCGGGTTGAGCCGTCCCATGAGCTTTCGGGTGGCGTCCTCCATCGCGCTGTCATCCAGATTGCCGAACCGCGTCGTGAGCTCGCGGCCGAGGAACACGTTGCCCGGCGCGTCGATGTTGTCCGCGAGTGCGAGGGCCTGGTAGATGGTCTCGACCCCCAGCGCCTTCGCGTCCCGCGGATGCGAGATCGTCACGGGCTCGCCGTCGATCAGGATCTGGCCCGAGTCCGCCGGGTGCGCCCCGGACAGCGTTCGGATCAGGGTGGTCTTTCCGGCGCCGTTGCCGCCGACCAGCCCGACCACCTCGCCGCGATGCAGGTCGACCGTCACGCCGTCCACGGCGTGGACGCCGCCGAACGCGACCCGGATGTCGCGCAGCTCGACGAGCGGCGTGCCGGAGCGATCGGTCACCGGGCAGCCCTCCTGCGCACGATCGTGTCGAGGGCCACGGCCAGCACGAGAACGATGCCGACCACGATGTCCTGTAGCGGCGCCTCGATGCCCATCAGCACCATGCCCGACACGAGCGACTGCATGACGAGCGCGCCGAGCAGCGCGCCGACGATCGTCCCGATGCCACCGCTGAACGACGTCCCGCCGATCACGGCGGCGGCAATCACGTTGAGCTCCATCCCGGTCCCCAGGCTGCTCACCGCCGCGTTGAGCCGTGCGATCTGGACCGCGGCGGCCAGGCCGACCAGCAGGCCCATCAGGGTGAACGTCTTGACGATCGTCCGCCTGGTCTTGATGCCGGCGAGCTCGGCCGCCTCGGGGTTCCCGCCGATCCCGTAGACGTAGCGCCCGAAGCGCCGCCGCGTCGCGATGAACGTCATCACGATGCCGACGCCGATCGCGATGAGCACCGGGTAGGCCAGGCCGAGCGAGATGTTCTGCCCGGCCTTGCCGGCCTGCGCGGCAAGCGCCGGCGGCAGGTAGTAACGGTTCAGGAACCCCACCGACACGAGGATCGCGGTGCACACGATGACGACGATGCCGACCTCCGCCCACATCGGGCGCAGCCGGAACCCGTACCGGTCCCGCTGGCGCCGCTTGGTGAACTGCAGGAGCACGACCCCCACGCAGGCCGCGATGCCGAGGATCCAGCTCCACGTGCCGCCGAGGGTGCCCGTCGAGCCGCCGCCGAGCTTCCGGAACAGCGTGTCCATCGGGGCGATCGTCTGGCCGCTCGCCATCCACCAGGCGACGCCTCGCCACACGAGGAACCCGCCGAGCGTCACGATGAACGACGGCACGCCGACGTAGGCGATGATCGTCCCCTGGAACGCGCCGATCGCCGCGCCAAGCGCCAGGCCGACCGCGACGGCGATCACCCAGGTCAGCGGGTGATCGAACCCGATCCATTGGGGCAGCCAGTCGTGCTGGACGATGGCCATCGCCATGCCGACGGCGGCCATCACGGCACCGACGGACAGGTCGATGTTGCGGGTGACGATGATCAGGACCATCCCCGTCGCCATGATCGCCACGACCGCGGTCTGGACCGACAGGTTCCACAGGTTCCGCGGCGTGAGGAACGTGTGGCCAGGCGTGATGACGGCGAAGATGATCCAGATGAGGGCCAGGCCGCCGAGCAATCCGAGGAGCCGGCTATCGACCTCGGCCGAGCGCAGCAGGTCCTTGAGCGGGCGTCTGCCGGCCTGTTCGGCCTCCGTCGCCGGGGTCTCGGGCTCTCTCTCGGCCGTGGAAACCTTGGTCTCAGCCACCGTACGAATCCTATGCCAAGAGGGGCGCTCGCCTCACCCTGGCGGGTGAGGCGAGCGCCTCCGGTTCAACGCGTATCAGGCCTCGCGCGCTAGCCGCACGCATCCACCGTGCCGGGATCCACGCCCTGGCACAGGTCTTCCTGCGAGATCCAGCCCGCGTCGAGCGGGACGTTCAGGTTGTCCTGCGTGATCGCCTGGGGGGTCAGGAAGATCGAGGTCATGGAGTTCCCGCCCGGCGAGTCGAACGGCTGCGTGCCGGCGACGTCCTCGAGCGCCGTGCCCTGCGCCATCGCGCACGCCGCATCGCCCGCGGCCTTGCCGAGCTCCCGGGCGTCCTTGAAGACGTCGACGGTCTGCGTGCCGAGGGCGACGCGGTTCAGGCCGGCGACGTCGCCGTCCTGACCGGACACCGCCACCGAGCCGGCGAGGCCCTGGGCCTCCAAGGCCGCCACGACGCCGCCGGCCATCCCGTCGTTCTCCGCGAGGACGGCGTCGACGTCGTTGTTGTTGTCCGTCAGGAACTGCTCCATGTTCGTCTGGGCGATCGCAGGGTCCCAGTTGTCGGTGTAGGACTCGCCGACGTTCTTGACGTCGCCCGAGGCGATCGCGTCCTTAAGAACCTCCTCCTGGCCCGACCGAAGGAAGTCGGCGTTCGCGTCCGTCGAGTTTCCCTTGATGAACACGTAGTTGCCCTTCGGCACCTGTTCCAAGATGGACTGCGCCTGCAGACGCCCGATCTCGACGTTGTCGAACGTGACGTACAGCGAGCCCGGGTTCTCGATCAACCGGTCGTACGCGACGACCGGGATGCCCTGGTCGAGCGCGCTCTGCACCGCTGGCAGGATCGCCTCACCGTCCTGGGCCAGGATGATGATCGCGTTCGCGCCCTGCGAGATCAGGTTTTCGACGTCGGCCAGCTGCTGCTCGGCGGACGACCCGGCGTCGGTGGAGATGTACTTCGCGCCGCCGCAGGCCTGCAGGGCCTCCTGGATCGCGGGCTCGTCGAACTTGGACCACCGTTCCTCGTTGAAGTTGTTCCAGGAAACCCCCACGGTGACGTTGCCGCCGCCGGAGGCTCCGGTCGCTCCCGTCGATCCGCCACCGCCGTCGTCGTCGTTCGAACACGCGGCAAGCAGCAGAACCGACAGGGCGAGGACCGCCAACAACCGACGCTTCAATGCACTCCCCCCCTTCTGGACGGAACGTCCCGGTGACGCACCGACCCTCCCGTTCTACGAACCGGATGGCCCTTCGGGCTTCGCGGGTACGCCAGACGACCGTCCTGTGGAGGGATCGCGCTGGGGTCCGCTCGTGCCTGGGCCGCGCGCCAACATGGCACATTCGGGGAGACTGCGCAATCCGTTCGTCGTAGTCGCGAACGTGGCCTGTTGCGCCCCTTCGAGGCCCCCGATAGCCTGCCTGCCCGCGCGACGGTCCCGCTTCGGACGCCCGATCCGGGAAGCGTTCGCGCCCATCACTCGCGAGGCAGGGACGGATGCAGAGCGTTGGGCCCGCAACCGACACCGGCGCAGGCTCCGGCGGCGGGAAGCAGCGCGAGCCGAGGCACCGGGGTCCGGCGACGGCGTTGTGGCTGGTGCTCGGCGGGATCGGGGGGGCGCTCGTCGCGCTCGCCGTCGTCCTGGCGGTCGGCCTTGCGCTGACGAGCGCCCGCGCGACGGCGGCGGAGGCCCCCCGCTTCGTCGAGGAGTCCACGGCCGCCGGCATCGACCACGTCTACGATGGCCAGTTCCCGTACTTCGTGGGCGGCGGCGTCGCGACGTTCGACTGCGACGACAACCGCAGGCCCGACCTGTACCTCGCCGGCGGTTCGAACCCGGCCGCCCTGTACCGCAACGAGAGTCCGGTGGGCGGCGCGTTGCGGTTCGCGAAGGTGTCGAACCCCGTGACCGACCTCACGAGCGTCACCGGCGCCTACCCGATCGACGTCGACGGCGACGGCCTGACCGACCTCGCCGTCCTTCGCAACGGCGAGAACGCCCTCCTGCGAGGCCTCGGCGACTGCCGGTTCGAGCGCGCGAACGAGACCTGGGGCTACGACGGCGGCGACGCGTTGACCGCCGCGTTCAGCGCGACGTGGGAGGGCTCGGCCACGCTGCCGACCCTCGCGTTCGGCAACTACCTCGACCTGGCGAACGCGCAGCGAACGGACTGCGCGGACAGCGAGCTCGTACGGCCGGCGCCCGGGCGACCGATGTATGCGGAGCCGCTCCCGCTCACGCCCGGCTACTGCACGCTCTCGGTGCTGTTCAGCGACTGGGACCGGAACGGCCACGCGGATCTCCGGATGGCGAACGATCGCCACTACTACCTCGACGGCGAGGAGCAGCTGTGGCGCATCGAGCCGGGCGAACCCCCACGCCTCTACACCCGCGCCGACGGGTGGCGGCGCCTGGTGATCTGGGGCATGGGCATCGCCAGCTACGACGTCACCGGCGACGGCCTCCCCGAGGTGTACCTGACGAGCCAGGGAGACAACAAGCTCCAGACGCTGCAGAGCGCGACCGGCCGGCCGGCCTACCGGGACATCGCGATCGACCGGGGCGTGACCGCGACGCGTCCGTACACCGGCGGCGACCCCCTGCCCTCGACGGCATGGCATCCCGAGTTCCAGGACGTCAACAACGACGGGGTCGTCGACCTGTTCGTCTCCAAGGGCAACGTCGAGGCGCAGCCGGACTTCGCGTCCAAAGACCCGAGCAACCTGCTGATCGGACAGGCGGACGGGACGTTCGTCGAGGGGGGCATCGCCGCGGGCATCGCGAGCTTCGTCAGGGGACGCGGCGCGGCCGTCGTCGACCTCAACCTCGACGGCATGCTCGACATCGTGCAGGTGAACCGCCGCGTGAACGTGAGCCTGTTCCGCAACGTGGGTTCGGGCACCGCCGCCGAACCCCAGCCGATGGGCAACTGGATCGCGGTGCGCCCCGAGCAGACCGGCCCGAACCGCGACGCGATCGGCTCGTGGGTCCAGGTGCGGTTCGGCGACCACACCGTCGAGCGGGAGCTCACGATCGGCGGGGGCCACGCGAGCGGCGAGCTCGGGTGGGTCCACGTCGGACTCGGCGACGCCGACTCGGCCGAGTTTCGGATCCGGTGGCCCGACGGCGAGGTCGGCCCCTGGCAGGAGGTCGCCGCGAACGCGTTCGTCACGATCCCGCGAGACGGCGAACCGACCGAGTGGAGCCCGTCCGCAACGGCGCCGACGCGATGACCGGCGCACGGCTCACCGAGATCGACCTGCCCGAGTTCGGCATACCCGAAGCCGTGCCCGAGATCCCGCCGGCCGTCTACGCCGACCGGCTCGAACGCCTCCGGGCCCGCGCGGCCGAGGACGGGTACGACGCGTTCGTGATCTACGGCGATCGCGAGCACAGCGCGAACCTCGCCTACGTGACGGGGTTCGATCCACGGTTCGAGGAGGCGATGCTGGTCGTCGGCTCCACGGACAAGCCGGCCGTCCTGGTGGGCAACGAGTGCATCGGCGTCGCCGGGGCGGCGCCGCTGTCGATGCGGCGGCACCTCTTCCAGGACTTCAGCCTGCCGAGCCAGCCGCGCGACCGCTCGCGCCCGCTCTCCGAGATCCTGGCCGAGGAGGGCATCGGCGCGGACACGTCCGTCGGCGTGATCGGCTGGAAGACGTTCGCCGACCGCCGCACGCTCGAAGTGCCCGCCTACATCGCGGACGAGCTCCGCCGCATGACGCCTTCGGGGTCGGTCGAGAACGCCGCGCATCTGCTGATCGACGCCGCCGACGGCCTGCGCGTGCTGAACGAGGTCGAGCAGCTGGCGGCGTTCGAGGCCGCGGCGTGCCGGACGTCGAGCGGCGTCCGCCGGCTCCTCCACGAGCTGCGGCCGGGGATGCGCGAAGACGACGCCGTCGCGCTCCTCGGGTGGGACGGCAGCCCGCTCTCCTGCCACCTGATGCTCTCGAGCGGCGACCGGGCGACCTTCGGCCTGCTCAGCCCCACCGACCGGAAGATCGAGCGCGGCGACCGGTTCACGGTGGCGTTCGGGATCTGGGGTGCCCTGAACTGCCGCGCGGGGTTCGTCGTCGAGGACGTCGACGAGCTCCCGGCGGCGATCAGCGACTACGTCGACAAGCTGGTCGGGCCCTACTTCGAGGCGATCGCGGAGTGGTACGGGGCCCTTCGGATCGGCCAGACGGGCGGCGTGTTGCACGAGATCGTGCACCGGCGGCTCGGCGACCCGTTCTTCGGCATCTTCCTGAACCCGGGACACCAGATCCATCTCGACGAGTGGGTGAACTCGCCGATCTGGGCCGGATCCACGATCGAGCTGCGTTCGGGCATGGCGCTCCAGGTCGACGTGATCCCCGCAACGGGGACCGAGTACTTCACGACGAACATCGAGGACGGCCTCGCGCTCGCCGACGGGTCGCTGCGGTCCGAGTTCGCGACGCGGTACCCCGACGCGTGGTCGCGGATCCGAGCCCGGCGGGCCTTCATGGCCGACGCCCTCGGGATCGAGCTGCATCCCGACGTGCTGCCGTTCTCGAACATCCCCGCGTGGCTCCCGCCCTTCCTCCTGCAACCGGAGCGGGTCATGTCCCTGGCCGGCTAGGAACCCTTGCGCGCGGCGGAGTAGCCTGACCCGCAGAAGCCTCGAGGGAGGTCACGAGAATGACGTACGAACCGAGACCGGAGCACCGCTTCTCGTTCGGGCTGTGGACCGTCGGCAACATCGGCATCGACCCGTTCGGCGAGCCCGTCCGAGAGGTGCTGTCCCCGGTCCAGCTCGTCGAGCTGTTGGCCGAGGTCGGGGCGTGGGGCGTGAACCTGCACGACAACGACCTGGTGCCGATCGACGCGAGCGCGCACGAGCGCGACCAGATCGTCTCCGACTTCCGCAAGGCGCTCGACGCCACCGGCCTCATCGTGCCGATGGCGACGACGAACCTGTTCCGGGACCCGATCTTCCGCGACGGCGCGTTCACGGCCAACGACGCGAGGGTCCGCGCCTACGCGCTGCAGAAGACGATGCGGGCGATCGACCTCGGCGTGGAACTCGGCGCCACCACGTACGTCTTCTGGGGTGGGCGCGAGGGCGTCGAGACCGACTCCTCCAAGGACCCTTTGCTCGCCCTGCAGCGCTACCGGGAGTCGATGGATTTCCTGTGCGCCTACGTCAAGGATCAGGGCTACGACCTCCGCTTCGCCTTGGAATCCAAGCCCAACGAACCGCGCGGCGACATCTACCTCTCCACCACCGGCGCGATGCTCGCCTTCATCCAGACGCTCGAGCACTCGGAGATGGTGGGCGTGAACCCGGAGGTCGCGCACGAGCACATGGCGGGCCTGAACTTCACCCACCACGTCGCGCAGGCATGGGCGATGGGAAAGCTGTTCCACATCGACCTGAACGACCAGATCCCCGGGCGGTACGACCAGGACCTGCGGTTCGGCTCGGCCAACCCGAAGGCGGCGTTCTTCCTGGTGAAGCTGCTCGAGGACGTGGGCTACGAGGGCAGCCGTCACTTCGACGCGCACGCCTACCGGACGTCCGACTACGAAGACGTGAAGGCATTCGCGCGCGGGTGCATGCGCACCTACCTGATCCTGAGGGAGAAGGCCGAGCGCTGGAACGCCGACCCCGACATCCAGGCCCTGGTCGCGCAGATCAACGCCGACGACGGCACGGTGACGCGCCACCTGGGGCCGTACACGCCCGAACGCGCCGAGGGACTCAAGGGCCTCGACATCGACCGTCGGGCGGTCGCCGCACGTGGGCAGCCCTACGAGCGGCTCGATCAGCTGACGGTCGACCTCCTGCTCGGAGCGCGGTGACGGCGGGAAGCGAGGTCGTGCACGTGGCACGACGATGACCCTCCGTGAGGCATCGGCGTGAGCCTCGTCCTCGGCCTGGACGTCTCCACCACGGCGACCAAGGCGGTCCTGCAGGACGCGGAGGGCGCGGTGCTCGCCGTAGGGGCGTCGGCGTACCCGTACGAGACGCCGCGCCCCCTGTGGTGCGAACAGGACCCCGCCCTGTGGTGGGAGGCGAGCAGGGTCGCGGTTCGGGCGGCGCTCGAGGGGGCGGAGGCGGACGCCACGGCGGTGGAGGCCGTAGGGCTCACGGGACAGATGCACGGCCTGGTCGCGCTGGACGCCCGAGACGAGGTCCTGCGCCCGGCGATCCTGTGGAACGACCAGCGCACCGCGGCCGAGTGCGACGCGATCCGCGAGATCGTCGGTCGCCGGCGCCTGATCGCGACCACGGGCAACGACGCCCTGCCGGGGTTCACGGCACCCAAGCTGCTGTGGCTGCGACGCCACGAGCCCGAGGTCTGGGCGGCGATCGCGCACGTGCTCCTCCCCAAGGACCTCGTGCGGCTCCGACTCACGGGCGAGCACGCCGTGGACCGGGCCGACGGTTCCGGGACGATGCTGTTCGACCTCGCGTCGCGGGACTGGTCCACCGAGATCGTCGACGAGCTCGGGATCCAGCGCCGCTGGCTGCCACAGACCTACGAGGGACCGATGGTCACGGGGACGATCACCGAGGCCGCCTCCTCGGCGACCGGCCTGCGTGCGGGGACCCCGGTGATCGCCGGCGGCGGCGACCAGGCGGCCGCCGCGATCGGCGTCGGCTCGGTCGTGCCGGGTGTCTCGTCGGTGTCGCTCGGCACCTCCGGCGTGATGTTCACCACGACCGAGCGGCCCACGATCGAACCGGAGGGCCGACTCCACGCGTTCTGCCACGCCATGCCGGACCGATGGCACCTGATGGGCGTGATGCTCTCGGCGGCCGGGAGCCTGCGCTGGTACCGGGACGCGCTCGCTCCGGGCGTCGCGTTCGAGGAGCTCGTCGAGGAAGCCGCCCAAGCGCCGCCGGGGAGCGACGGCCTCCTGTTCCTTCCGTATCTCACGGGTGAACGCACGCCGTACCCCGATCCCCTCGCCCGCGGTGCGTTCGTCGGCCTCACCGTTCACCACGGTCGCGCCCACCTCACGCGGGCCGTGCTCGAGGGCGTGGCGTTCGGGTTGCGCGACTCGCTCGAGCTCATGCTCGCCGCCGGCCTTCCGCACCCGACCGAGATCCGGGCGACCGGTGGGGGCATCCGGAGCGCCCTGTGGCGACAGATCCTCGCCGACGTGCTGGGCACGGCGATCGTGCCGACCACCGACGCCGAGGGGGCCGCCCAGGGTGCCGCCACGCTCGCCGCCGTCGGGGCCGGGTGGTTCGACACGGTCCAGGACGCGTGCCGGGCGCTGGTGCGGACCGGCGAGACCACCCCGCCCTCGGAAGCCGCGGGCGCCTACACGCGCACGTACGCGCGGTACCGCGGGCTCTATCCGGCGCTCGCCGCGACCTTCCACGCCACGGTTTGATCCGCGGCCGCGGGAGGGCTCAACCGATCCGGAACAGCTCCTCGATCACCCGGAGGTTGCCGACGGCGTCCGACGGCGGGATCGGCACCGGCGTGCGGTCGAGCACCGCCGCCGCGAACCGCTCCGCCTGGATCGTGTACTCGTTGGCCGGGTCGAACGTGAGGACCTCGGTCTCGGGTCGGACCGGTGGATCGCCGCCCGCGGTGACGAACACCCGCATCGGCAGGTCCGGGGGGATGTTGAAGGGGATCTCGAACGAGATCCGGCCGTTCGCTCCGTAGATGTGGACGCGCTGATCGGGTTCGGCACGGATCGCGCACGTGAAGGTGGCCACGCCGTCGGCGAAGCCCAGGATCCCGGACGTCAGCGTGTCGATCCCGGTGACCGGATCGCGCGTCACCGACCCCTGGATCCGGACCGGCTCGGTGCCGAACAGCATCCGGGACAGGTTCACCGAGTAGCAGCCGATGTCGTACAGGGCGCCACCACCCGAGGCGGCGACGTTGCGGATGTCGTTCGGGTCGTCGTTGAAGTACGAGAACCAGCTCTGCACCGCCCGCAGCTCCCCGATCCGGCCCGAGATCACGAGCTCCCTGACCGCCTCCCACGTCGGATGGAGCCGGTACATGAATGCCTCCATCAGCAGGACGCCCGCCTCCTCACACGCCGCGATCATGCGTTCGGCTTCCACCGCATCCATCCCCAGCGGCTTCTCACACAGCACGTGCTTGCCGGCCCCGGCCGCGGCGATCGTCCACGGCGCGTGGAGGTCGTTGGGAAGCGGGTTGTACACGGCGTCGACGTCGGGGTCGGCCAGCAGCGCTTCGTACGAGCCGTACGCCCGCTCGATCCCGAGGGCCGAGGCGACCGCCTGGGCGCGCGCGAGCTCGCGGGAGGCGATCGCGACCACCTCGCAGCGTGCGGCCTTCCGGGTCGCCGGGATCACCTTGTCGACCCCGATGCGCGCGGTCGACAGCACGCCCCACCGAACGACGTCGTTGCTCATCCCCACGACCCCTCCGTCATGGGGCGGAACGCCACCTCGAGGATCCGATGGTTCCTCGGTCGCGTGAGCACGAACAGGACGGCCTCGGCCACGTCGTCGGCGGACATCATCCCGGCGAGCTCGGGCATGTCCGGCGTGCGGCCCCGCCCCATCGCGAACTCGGTCGCCACGCCGCCCGGACACACGTTGGTGCAACGGACCCCCTGCGGCCGCAGCTCGTGATCCAACGCACGCGTGAACCCCACCTGGGCGAACTTCGAGGCCGAGTAGACCGCCTCGAATGGGAGACCGCGACGGCCCGCCTCCGACGCGACGGTGACGATGTCCGCCCGATCGCTCTCCAGCAGGTGCGGCAGCGCCGCGCGGATCGTGTAGATGGTCCCCTTCACGTTGGTGTCGAGCATCTCTTCCAGGCTGCCCGGATCGAGCTCGAGGAACGGGCCGTAGGCCCCGACACCCGCGTTGGCGATCACGATGTCGAGCCTCCCGAAGCGGGCGACGATCTGCTCGACGAACGCCCCGACCGCGGCGGGGTCGCGGACGTCGCACGGAGCGGCGATCGACCCGTCGATCCCGAGGTCGCCGCCGCTGCGCGAGGCCAGCCCCAGCCGGACACCCTGCTCCGCGAGCGATCGCGCCACGGCGGCCCCGATCCCGCCGCTCGCACCCGTCACGAGCGCGACACTTCCGCTCAGTCCGTTCATGCCGTCATCCTCCTGTTCGCGCAACCGCGCGCCTCATCCCTCGTGGATCGCCGGCGACCCGCTACCGCCCGGGGTCGTTCGACAACGTACCCGAGCGTCAGGTGACGCCGCGCGATGGGCGAGCTCCGTGGCAAGCTCCGGGGATGAGGGCCGTGCGGATCGAAGGTCCGCGGCAGGTCGCCACGCTGGACGTGCAGGAGCCGGAGGCGACGGCCGGCGAGGTGTCCGTCCGCGTGCGTGCGGCCGCGATCTGTGCCACCGACCGGCGATTGGCGACCCAGGGAACGCCCACGCCGAGGATCC
>Ga0222623_10000580_pt1 | contig 11792 bp, 12 predicted proteins | sample PLMtaG_FD_177336 | JGI IMG/M metagenome (GOLD analysis project Ga0222623, IMG submission 177336) | Groundwater sediment microbial communities from an aquifer in East River, Colorado, USA - PLM2_30_coex | ecosystem: Environmental > Terrestrial > Soil > Riparian zone | place: USA: East River...
CCACCGGGAGCGGGGCGAGGAAGGCGCGGCTGCCGCCGGGCGGGACGATGGCCTGGTGGCGGGCGGCCAGCCCGGCGGCGAAGGTGCCGTCGGCGATCCCGACCCGGCACCCGCCCCGGCCCACCGGGGGACCACCCCGGCGGTCCCCCGGACCCCCCCGATCCACCGGGGGACCACCCCGGCGGTCCCCCGGACCCCCCCGATCCACCGGGGGACCACCCCGGCGGTCCCCCGGACCCCCCCGCCGCCCCTCGATGGCCGCGTGGACGGCGGCCGTCACGGTGACGGCCAGCGCCGGCTCGCCGCCGTGGTAGCGGGCGGCGCCGCGGGCCGGGAAGGCGCACTCCCCCGGCCGGAGGACCTCGACCCAGGGGGTGAGCCGCTCCACCGCCACCAGCACCGGCTCGAAGGCGCGGGCGTCGCGGGCCGGGTCGTGGGCGAGCAGCTCCAGCTCCGGGCAGCGGCCCTGGGCCTCGCGCCGGCGCAGGCCGGGCCGGACGCCCTCGGCCCGCGCGGCCGCCGAGCAGGCGACGACGCGGTTGGCGTGGACGACGGCCGTCAGGCTGTCCGCCGGCGCCCCGGCGGCCACCACCGGCCAGTCGGGGCACCAGACCACCACCATCCGGGGCACCGCCGATCACCCGGTGTCGGCCAGAACAGCTCCCGGCGACCGGTCCGCCCCCGCCGGGGCATCCCCTTCCCCGGCGAGGGCCAGGCCGGCTGGGCCCCCCTGCCCAACCCGGGCATCGGTCTCCCCCGCCACGATCGCGGCCACCCCGACCCCGGTGATGGACCCGTTTGGGGACGGGAGCCAGAGGTGGAACCGGCGTTCGCGGGTGGCGGGGCCGCGGCCGGTGATGAGGACCTCGACCTGGCGGGAGTGGAGGCGGCCGTGGCCCTGGCCGAGGCCCTGCCAGGTGCTGGCGGTGACGGCCAGGCGGAGGTCGGCCGGTTCGGACCAGGGGCCGAGGGGGACGAGGACCGCGCCGCGCTCGCGGGCCCTGGCGGCGAGGCGGCGGGCCTGGGGGGCCGGGAGCCGGGGCGGGGGGCGGACGAGCACGACGTCGACCGCGTCCAGGAGGGCGGCCACCACGGTCGTCCAGGCGCTGGGGCCGGGGGTGGGGACGAGGGCCAGGCGCTCCAGGGCGATGCCGGCCTCGGCGGCGGCGACGATCCCGAGGTCGGGCAGGCCGACCGCGGCCACCCAGGAGCCGGCCGCCGAGGCCCCGGCCACCAGGGCCAGGGCGAGGGCCGCGGAGCGGCTGACGGTCACCGTCGTGCCCCGGCGCAGCCCCTGGCCGGGAAGCAGCGGCCGGAGGGCGGGGACCACCGGCAGCAGCCGCTCGTCGGCCAGGGTCGTCCCTGGTCCCACCAGCTCCGCCCGGGCCGAGGCGCCGGAACTCCTCAGAGTGGTGCTAAGACCACCGCCAGTGGCCGCCATGGCCCTTATATTCGAACATATGTTCGAGAGTGTCAAGCACCCCAGGGGGCGGGCTTGCCGGCGGCCCGGAGGGGAAACATGGCCGGGAAAGGAGGTCGGTCATGGATCCCGCTGTCCTGATCATCTTCATCATCGCCGTCCTGATCGTCGCCGCGATCGCGCTCGGCGCGGCCAGGCGGAGGCGGTAAGGGAGCAACCGCCGGAGGACCCGGCCGGCCCCAGGAGCTCACGGCCAGAGGAGGGCGCTGGCCAGCGACCACAGCGCCGCCGCGAGGAGGACGGTCCCGGCGCCGAGCCCGGTGACGGCGCTCACCGCCACCGGGCGCGACCGGGCCAGCGGAACCGCGACCAGGGCCACCAGGGTCACCAGGACGCCCGTCACGGCGATGAGGGGGGACCGCACCAGCAGCGCCACCGGGATCAGGTGCACCCCCACGACCAGGGCGACCCAGGCGGGGATGAGCTCGCCGCTCCGGCGCCTGGCCAGGACCGCGGCCCCGATGGCGGCCAGGGCGACCTCGACGCCGACGACCAGACCGAAGGTCCGGCTGGTGTCGGCGTCGAACGCCGTCGGGCCCGACCAGTTCCGCCAGGTCATGACGCCACCGCCGACCGCGGTCAGCAGCGACAGGATCGAGCCCGCGACGAGCGCCTTGCGCCATGCCGGCGGCGGCTCGTCCTGGGCCCAGCCGAACCAGGCGGAGGCGAAGAAGCCGAAGATCGCCGCGGTCGCGGCGGCGTCACGAAGGAACGCAGCGGTCATGGGCCTCCTCTCCCGGCGATGCGCATCAGCCATACCATGATGCGAGCAGCCGAGCGCGCGGAACCCGGGAGAGCCCATGGCCGATGACCCCGACGTCGTCTCTACCGGATCCCTGCTCGGCCCGGCCGGGAGCGTCCGGCTGCGGCTGGTCCGGGCGGCCAACGTCACCCTCGGGACCGACCCGTCGCTGGAGGACCTGTTCCGGGGCCGGTACGAGGGCACGCCACCCAGGGTCCGGGTCCGGGGCGGGCTGGTCACCATCGAGTACGGGCCAAGGCTCCGCCCCGGCGACTGGGGCCGGCAGGCCGCGGACATCAGGCTCAACCCGTCGGTCGGCTGGCGCATCGAGGCGCCCAGGGGCTTCGCCGGGCTGCGGGCGGACCTGAGCGCGGCCCGGCTCCTGGGCATGGAGGTGGACCATGCCGCCGCCAGCTCGGAGCTGACCCTCGCCCGCCCGTCCGGCCCGGTGCTGCTGCAGTTCGGCGGCGGGACCAGGGAGGTGACCATCCACCGCCCCGTCGGCACGGCGGCCAGGGTCAAGGTGACGGGCGGCGCCTCCGGGATCAGCTTCGACGACCAGTCCTACAAGGCGGTGGGCGGCGAGGCCACCTGGAAGACCTCCGACTTCGAGCAGGCGACCGACCGCTACGACATCGCCTTCGCCAAGGGCGTCCGCGACCTGGTGGTCGACACCCTCGAGCTCCCGCCCGCCACCCAGGTCCGCCGGCTGCTGGCCACGGTCCTGTTCACCGACATCGTCGGCTCGACCCAGCGGGCCCAGCAGGCCGGCGACCAGCGCTGGCGAGAGCTGCTGGACGCCCACGACGAGGCGGCCCGGCGGCTGATCGGCCGCGAAGGCGGCCGGTGGGTCAAGAGCACCGGCGACGGCGTCCTGGCGGTCTTCGACGGGCCCGGCCGGGCGATCCGCTGCGCCCTGGCCCTCCGGACCGAGCTACGCGGCATCGGCATCGAGATCCGGGCCGGCCTCCACACCGGGGAGCTCGACCTCCTCGACGACGACGTCGGCGGGATCGCCGTCCACATCGCCGCCCGCATCATGGCCGCCGCCGGCCCCGGCGAGGTCCTGGTCTCCCGGACCGTCCGCGACCTCGTGGTCGGCTCGGGCATCGCCCTGGAGGACCGCGGGACCCATGCCCTCAAGGGCCTGGACGAACCGTGGCACCTGTTCGCGGCGGGCTGACCGGTGACGAGGAATGCGGCTGACGGGACACGGCCGTCGGGGTGACAATGCAACCATGAGCAAGGAGGCCGGTGGCGAGGACACCACCACCGGCGGCGACGTCCCCGCCGGCGGCGTCACCTGGTCCGACCTCTACGAGTCGCCACAGGTCGACCGGAAGCTCCGGCGCCTGCCCCGACTGTGCCGCGAGGCGGTCAAGCTCGTCTGGGCCGCCGGGCCCCGCGAGCTGCTGGTCGTCCTGGCCATCAAGGTGGTCAACGGGATCGGCCTGGCCGCGGTCCTGCTGCTCGGCAAGGGCGTGCTCGACGGGGTGATCGCGGCCGGGCGCAGCGGCGGCGGGGCCGAGCTCGTCCTGCCCCAGATGCTGGTGCTCACGGTGGTCACGGCCGGGCTCGGCTTCCTGGCCGCCATCGGCCGGGAGCACCGCGAGATCCTGGCCGAGCTCACCTCCCGGCACGCCCAGTCCCAGATCATCGACGTGGCCCGCGAGGTCGAGCTGGAGGCCTACGACACCCCGGCCTTCCACGACCGGCTGGTCCGGGCGGCCGCCGGCGGCCAGTTCCGGCCCTGGCAGGTCGTCGAGGGGCTGACCGGCCTGGCCGGCGCCCTGATCGGCGTCGCCGGCATCACCCTGGCCTTGCTCGCCCTCGAGCCCTGGCTGGTCCCGCTGGTCCTGGCGGCGGCCGTGCCCCTGCTGGTCGCCGTGGCCAGGGGCGGCGAGCTGATGTTCAGGTTCCACCACCGCACCACCCAGGCCGAGCGCCGCCGCAACTACCTCTACATGCTGCTGTCGGGCAAGGACGCCGCCAAGGAGCTGCGCGCCTTCGGCCTCGGCGACTTCCTCCGCGAGCGCTTCGACCGGCTCTACGACGAGCACCTGGTCGAGCTGCGCAAGGTGGCCAGGCAGCGGCTGCGCGTGTCGCTGCTCGGCAACCTGGCCACCACGGTCGGGCTCGCCGGGATCGTCGCCGCCCTGCTCGTCCTGGCCCTCAACGGCCGGATCGGCCTGGCCGCCGCCGGGACCGCCGCCGGGGCCGTGTTCGTCCTCGGCGAGCGGCTGATGAACGCCGTCTTCAGCGCCGGCATGCTGTACGAGTCGTCGCTGTTCATCGAGGACTTCACCTCGTTCCTGGCCATGGCGCCCGAGGTCGAGGCCCGCCGGCGGCGCGACCAGGCCCCGACCGGCTTCCGGCGGCTGCGGGTGGAGGACGTCAGCTTCACCTACCCGAGCGCCACCACCCCCGCGGTGACGAACGTGTCCATGGAGATCGGCGCCGGCGAGATCGTCGCCCTGGTCGGCGAGAACGGCTCGGGCAAGACCACCCTGGCCAAGCTGCTGTGCCGGCTGTACCTCCCCCACGGCGGCCGCGTCCTCTGGGACGAGGTCGACACGGCCACCGTCGACCCCGACGGGCTGCGCCGCTCGGTGGCCGTCATCTTCCAGGACTTCCTGCATTACGCGCTGCCGGCCGCCGAGAACATCGGCATGGGCCGCCACCAGCGGATCGGCGACGCCGAGGCGATCCGGGGAGCGGCGCTGCACGCCGGCGCCGACGACTTCCTGGCCAGGCTGCCCGAGGGCTACGAGACCATGCTCGGGCCCGAGTTCGAGGGGGGCAAGGAGCTCTCGGTCGGCCAGTGGCAGCGGGTCGCCCTGGCCAGGGCGTTCTTCCGTGACGCCCCGTTCATCATCCTCGACGAGCCGACCGCGGCCCTCGACGCCAGGGCCGAGCACGAGCTGTTCGAGAGCATCCGGACCCTGTGCCGGGGCCGCTCGGTGCTGCTGATCTCACACCGGTTCTCCAGCGTCCGTTCTGCCGACCGCATCTACGTCCTTGACGGCGGCCGGGTGGTCGAGTCGGGCAGCCACGACGCGCTGATGGCCCTGGGCGGCCGCTACGCCGACCTGTTCACCCTCCAGGCGTCCGCCTACCTGACCCCGCGATCCTTCTGAAGCAGGGGCTCGCGCAGGTACTCGACGAAGTCGTGGTCGTGGTAGTAGCGGGGCAGCAGCGCCACCGCGACGAAGCCGAGGCGCTCGTAGAAGCGGCGGTGGCGGTCGGTGTCCGGGCAGCGCAGGAAGCATCGTCCGGCGCCCAGCTCGGCCGCCCGGGCACAGAACAGCTCGACCAGGCGGCCGCCCAGCCCGCGGCCCTGGTGCGGCTCGGCGACCAGCAGGTCGTGCAGCCGGGCCATGCCGGCGACGGTCTCGCCCAGCGCGACCCCGGCCAGGTCCCGCCCGGCCCTGGCCTCGACCACCACCGGGCGGCTGGTCCAGTCCAGGTCCCGGCCGAACAGCTGGCGGTCGGCCCGCGGCCACTCCCTGGACAGGAACTCGCGCACCTCCGGGTGGTCGGCCTCGACCACCCGGCAGGCGACGACCTGGTTCTCCCCCTCCGGTCGCATGGGCACATCTTCTATGATCGTGCCGCGCCGCACGCCGCCACGCCGGGAAAGGAACCGGATGGACGTCCGCCTCACCAACGTCTACGTCGCCGACGCCAGGCTCGTCTCCGAGGGCCTGGTCCAGCCCGAGGACGCCATGGCCGTGTTCGTGGGCCGGGCCGGCAGGGGCCGGGTCGCCCCGTTCGTGGTCCGCCGCTCCTACACCGGCGCCGGCGGCTGGTACCGCGAGGCCATGGCCCTGCTCGCGCCCAACGGCGACGTCGTCTGGCGCAGCCCGGAGCAGGCCCTGACCCTGGCCGGCACCAGCAAGATCGATACCTTCACCGACGAGGTCCACGGGGTGGTCGTGGACTCCGACGACGACCACGAGCTGGTCCTGCTGGTCGGCGGGGACGAGGTCGGCCGCGTCCCCCTGGCCGTGCTGGACGAGGACCCGCCCTGGTCGACCGGCCCCGACACGGCCGTGCTGGACGAGGCGCTCAAGAAGAGCACGGTGGTCTGGGTGGAGGTCCCCGGCGAGGGAGGGACCGGCGGCCGGGCGGTTCCCGTCTGGTACGGCACCCTCGACGGCCGCGTCTACGTCCTGGTCGGCGGGTCCGAGCAGCACGTCCCCGGGCTGGCCGAGGCGACCGAGGTGGTGCTGATCGCCCGTTCCAAGGAGCAGCAGTCGCTGGTCGCCGAGGTGGAGGCGTCGGCGCGAGTCGTGCCGCCCAACGATCCGCTGTTCGCCCGGGTCGCGCCGGTGCTGCTCCCCCGCCGCCTCAACCTGCGCGACGGCGAGCAGGCGGTCGACCGCTGGCGCAAGGAGTGCACCCTGGTCGAGCTCACCCCGTCGTCGATCCCGGCGGAGGTGTAGCGGCATCCGGGACGGGTAGGCAGACCGAACCGTGCCAAACGAGCCAACGAGCCCGAGGGAGGGCCGCATGCCACTCCGCAAGTCCAAGACAACCAAGGCCAAGGACGCCGTCACCGACCCACTCAAGAACCAGGTCAGCGACCGCACCGACGACCTGATGGCCGCGCTGGACGCGGCCAAGGAGGCGCTCGCGCGGGCCTCGGCCGCGGCCGCGAGCAAGGGCGCCGAGCTGGGCAAGGAAGCCAGCAAGGCCGCCGACAAGCTGATGCCCGAGCGGGCCAGGCAGCGCCGCCGCGAGGCCGCCCGCCGCCGCAACCGCCGGCTGCTGGCCGGAACGGCTGCCCTGGCCGCACTGGGAGTGCTGGCCAGCCGGCTCACCGGGTCCAGGACGGGCAAGGACGACGGTGGCTGGGACCGGGTCCCCGACCCCGCCTCCACCCCGGCCGCGTCCGCCGAGGTGACCCAGCTGCACGGCAACGGCGCCGGCGACCCGGCGCGGACACCGCCGAGCTAGCTCAGTCGGGACGGGCCTGGTACAGGCCGGCGCCCTGCTTGACCACGCGGCCCTCCTTGGCGAGGGCCGCGAGGCTCTTGACCACCACCCCGCGGACGTCGCTGGTGGTGAACGGGTCGATCAGGCGCTGGGTGAGCGCCCGGTCGAGCACCACCGTCCAGTGGAGCGTCTCGCCGGGGGCTTGGCCCAATATCGTGAGGCAGGCTTCCTTGGGGTCCATGGCCCACCCAGCCTACCGGTCGCCCGGACCCCCCGTCGTAGACTTACCGGTGATGAGCCAGCCCGTCGTCCCCGAACCCTGCCCGCTCGACCTGGAGCTGCGCCTCGAGCCCGGCGGCCGGCTCGTCTACGTCTCGGACCTGCACCTGACCGACACCGGGCCCAGCGACGACTTCGCGGCCACGGCCGAGCTGTGCGAGCTGCTCGACTCCCTCCAGCGGCACCCGGGCCAGGTGCTGCTCGCCCTCGGCGGCGACATCCTCGACCTGCTCCAGGTCGCCGGCTCCCCCGAGGACCGGGTGGCCAGGGTCCTGGACGGCCCGGCGGCGGCGCCGATCGGCGAGGCCCTGCGGCGCCTTGCCGGACGGCCCGGGGCGAGGGTGCTGTACCTGGTCGGCAACCACGACTCGACCCTGGCCTGGGACGCGGCCGCCCGCAAGCTGGTCGCCGACCGGTTCGGGGTGTCCGACTTCGCCCTCCACGCCCGGGTCCGGGTCCAGCGCCCCGGTGGGGGCGGCGAGGTGGTGGTCGTGGCCGAGCACGGCGACGCCCTCGACCGCTGGAACCGGCGCACCGACCCGTTCGACCCCCTCGACGTGCCCATCGGCGACCACGTGGTCGGCGAGTTCGTCAACCGCCTGGAGGCGGCCAGCGGGCGCTACCCGCAGCTCGCCCTCAACGAGGTCGACAACGTCCGGCCCGGGCTGCTGGTCCCCTGGTGGCTGGTCTCGAACTTCTTCTACAAGTTCATGGGCCGGGCCCTGCGCGACTTCGCCCTGCCGCTGGTGCTGCTGACGATCGCCCTCAACCTGGCCGTTGGGCTGCTGGTCGGCGACCTGGGCCGGATCGCCTATCTGGGCAACCGGGCGGTGCGCTGGGTGTCGTCGTTCGTGCTGACCGATCTGGCGCTGCTGGCCCTGCTCTCGACCTTCCTGGGCCGGAGCTTCCGCCGGGCCGCGGCCGCCTACGGCCTGCCCACCCCCGACGAGGCCGAGGACGAGGCCCAGGCCCGCAAGGGCGACCTGCCCGAGCTGCTGGCCCGGCGCGACCCGGGGGCGGCCGTCCTGGTCACCGGCCACACCCACGAGCCGGGCATTATCCGCCTCCCCGGGGAGAAGGTGGCCGCCGACGCCGGCTGCTGGGTCAGGGGCCTGGTCCCGGTGCGGGCCTGGCTGTCGCTCCCGCCGGTGTTCGTCCCCACCTACCCGGTGAACTGGGTCGACGTGCAGGCGACTCCCGAGGGCGTGGCCGTGGACCTGTGGGAGCGTCGCCTGGCCGTCGCCCGCCGCCTCGGCCGGATCGAGCGCCTGGTCGCCCGCCGCCCCCTCCCGCCCGCCGACGCCGCCGGTGCCCAGGTGGTGGCCAGGGCCGTCGTGTGAGCGTCACCTTCGACCGGGCGGCCGGCTTCTACGACGAGAGCCGCGGGCTCAGGCCCGAGGTCTCCGAGCTGGTCGCCGACCGGGTCGAGGGGGCGGTCGGGCCGGCGGCCCGCCTGCTGGAGATCGGTGTCGGCACCGGCCGGATCGCCCTGCCCCTGCACCGCCGTGGCCGCGAGATCGTCGGGGTCGACCTGTCGCTGCCGATGCTGGACCGCTTCCGGGCCAAGGCGGCCGCCGCCGGGCTGCCGCCACCGACGGTGGTGCGGGCCGACGCCGGCCGGCTGCCGTTCCGCGACGCCTGCGTCGACGCCGTGCTCGAGGTCCACGTGCTGCACCTGGTCCCCGACTGGCCACGGGCGCTGGAGGAGGTGCGACGGGTGCTCGTGCCGGGCGGGATGCTGCTGCACGCCGGGGGCGGGGCCATCGAGCGGGGCAGCGACAGCCCACGCGACCAGGTCATGCGGCGCTTCGACGAGCTGGCCTTCGCCGGCGACGGGCCGCCGAGGATCGTCGGCGCCTCCCCTCGGCAGGTGCTGGACGCCCTGGTCGCCATGGGCGGGCGGGTGGAGGAGCTGGAGCCGGTCGGCTGGGAGGAGCCGGAGACCTACGCCGAGGCACTGCGCTGGGTCGAGGAGCGGGTCTTCTCCTCCCACTGGCGCCTGCCCGACGAGCGCTGGCGGAGCGCCGCCGCCCGGGTGCGGGCCGAGGTCGAGGCCGCCCATCCCGACCAGGACACCCCCCACCCGAGCCGGCACACCTTCAAGCTCACGGCCATCCGGTTCTGACCGCTACAGCCGGGGCAGGACCAGCTCGGAGGCCAGCTCCAGCTGCTCGTCCTCGAACACCGAGAACGGCAGGCCGGCGAAGCTGGAGACCACCTGCTCGACCCCCAGCGCCTCCCAGTCCCTGAGCTGGGCGACGATCTCGTCGGGGGTGCCGACCAGCCGGGAGGCGGCCCAGTCCCGGAGCTCGACCTTGTCGAGGATCCCGGCCGGAGTCCGGGCCCTGAGCCGGTTCCAGCGGGCCACCAGGTCGTCGGCGTCGGTGCCGACCAGGGTGTTCAGCCCCAGCGAGCGCCGCACCTCCCCCGGGTCCCGGCCGGCCCGCTGGCAGGCGGCGGCCAGCACCCCGACCTTCCGCCGGTAGTCCTCGGGCGTGATCGCCCAGCAGTAGTTCCAGCCGTCGGCGGCCCGCGCGACCACCCCCAGCAGCCGGTCGCCGCCGCCGCCGACCCACAGCGGCGGGCGGGGCCGCTGCACCGGGCCGGGGACGACCGGGGCCTGGTCGGCCCGGAAGAAGCGGCCGCTGAACGACGCCGGGGTCTCCGCGTCGGTGAGCAGCGCCCGCAGCACCCCCAGGGCCTCCTCGAGCATGGCCAGCCGCTCCCCCGGGCGCGGGAACGGCAGCCCGTTCTCGAGGAACTCGGTCTCGTTCCAGCCGGCCCCGAGGCCGAGGTCGAGCCGCCCGCCGGTGAGCTGGTCGAGGGTGGCGGCCATCTTGGCCAGCAGCGTCGGGGGCCGGAAGCCGGCCGCCAGGACCAGGCTGCCGAGCCGGACCCGGCTGGTCCGCACGGCCAGGGCGGACAGGGTGGTCCAGCACTCGGGGGTGCCCTGGCGGCCGGCGGGACCTCCGTACCGCTCCAGGTCCAGCCAGAAGTGGTCCGAGACCCACGCCTGGTGGAAGCCGAGCGCCTCGGCCAGCTCCGCATACCGGGCGATCCGGTCGAAGGTGGCCGGCTGCTGGTCGGGGAACGAGATGTCGTAGTGGGGAAGGGCGATTCCCAGCTTCATGGCGGCCAGTCTCAGGGCGGTCGCCACCGCCCGTCAACGCGAGGCCTCCGTCTGCCGATAGAAGCAGGACGACAGGCAACCAGGAGAGGGGAGAACCGCCGAGATGGGCACGGGCTGGGCCGCCGGCGGGACGCCGGGCGGGCGTCGCCGGCTCGGCGAGGTGCTGGTCGCCGGGAAGGTCCTCACCGGGGCGCAGCTGGACGAGGCGCTGCGCGTCCAGCGCGACGACACGGGCCGTCGACGGCGGCTGGGGGAGGTCATCACCTCCCTCGGCCTGGCCGACGAGGTCCAGATCGCGCGCGCCCTCTCCGACCAGCTCGGCCTGCCCTTCCTCGACCTGGGGAGCCTGCCCATCCCCGAGGAGACCCTGGCCGTGCTCCCCCGCAACGTGGCCCAGCGCCACGGCGCGGTGCCGGTCACCCTCGCCCACGACGTGCTCACGGTCGCCCTGGCCGACCCGACCAACGTGCTCGCCCTGGACGACATCCGCCTGGCCACCAAGCTGGCCTCGGTGCGCACCGCGGTGGCCACCGCCTCCGACATCAAGGAGGCGGTCAACCGCTACTACGGCGGCGGCGCCTCCGCCGGGGAGACCTTCGGCTCCCTGGCCGACGTCGAGGGCCTGGAGGCCACCGAGGAGCGCGAGGAGGACCTCGAGCAGTCGGCGACGTCGACGACGCCCCGGTGGTCCGCCTGGTCAACGCCATCATGGGCGAGGCCCTGCACAGCCGCGCCTCCGACATCCACGTCGAGCCGCAGGAGCGCGACGTGCGGGTCCGGTACCGCATCGACGGGCTGCTGCGCGAGGTCACGGTGGTTCCCAAGGCGATCCAGGGGCCGCTGATCTCCCGCATCAAGATCCTCTCCGGGATGGACATCTCGGAGCGGCGCAAGCCCCAGGACGGCCGCGGCCGCATCAGGCTCGAGCGCCTGGAGGCCGACACCCGGGTGTCCTCGATGCCCACCATGCACGGCGAGACGGTGGTCATCCGGCTGCTGCGCAAGGAGACGGAGAAGGCCAAGACCCTGGCCGAGGTCGGCCTGGACGAGGGCGACCGGGTGGTGGTGGAGCGGGCCCTCGGCGAGCCGCAGGGCCTGATCCTGATCACCGGCCCGACCGGGTCGGGCAAGACCTCGTCGCTGTACGCCGGGCTGGCCTCGGTGATCCGGCCCGACATCAACGTGGTCACCCTGGAGGACCCGGTCGAGTACCAGATGGCCGG
>Ga0222623_10000584_pt1 | contig 11763 bp, 14 predicted proteins | sample PLMtaG_FD_177336 | JGI IMG/M metagenome (GOLD analysis project Ga0222623, IMG submission 177336) | Groundwater sediment microbial communities from an aquifer in East River, Colorado, USA - PLM2_30_coex | ecosystem: Environmental > Terrestrial > Soil > Riparian zone | place: USA: East River...
ATCCTAAACTACCAAGTCAAAATGTTAGCAATGGATAATAAGATGCCCTTAGCACCTGTAGAGAGTAAGTAAATGAGTCAATGCTATGACTTTCAAAAATGGACAATGATTTTGTCGTTATCACTATTGTCACCTTCAGTAAAATCTATTATTCGAACACGTGACCGCCTACTAATGAATTAAGTAATACTAAATAAGAAATCCTTAAAAAGATTAGTGATACTATTTTTTCTAATGTCTGATTCTAAAACAGAAATTCCTTTTAACGAACAAACACTTGAAGCGTTTGAAAAGGAGAAACTAGATTTACCTCATGGGGTAGTTTTTGAAAAACAAATGCATGATAAATTCAGATCCAAGTTTAAGGAAGAAAAAGGATCATTACAGATAATTATCAAATCAATGCATCGACGACCAATAATATCATTTGATGAAAAAGGCAAGGCAGTAAAGAAAGATGTCCTAAGTTACATCTCGGACTATCACGGTTTCGATTGGCTTGGGAATGATTTATGGATAAGGGATCATGTTGATGGTGTCTACTACAAACCAAAATTCAGAGTAACCACGACACTCGACCCAGAAACAGGTGATCATAAACCCAATAGACAATTTGACGGAATGACCGAAGAATATTATATCGAACTAACTGAAAAGAACAGAAAACAGATAATTGAAGACATCATTAACAAATCTAATGGAACCATGATAGACGCTATCAAATTTTACTATCACGTTCCCGCTTCTAAAGGAGGGATGTCGTTTAGATCCAATCTTTTCAGTTATGATCAATTCATTAATTCTTCACTTGATGAAATGGAAAGACTAGCAAGAACGACCCCTTCACCTATTCCCTATTCAAAGAAAGATATGAAAGGATACATGGGATAGATAATTATGAACATATTTGAAACATTGAAAAAGTTAAGTGAAAGTAAAAGAAAAGATCCTTCCTACATTTATCTAGAAGACAATCAAATTAAAGAAAGAAAACTATCAGAACTTTTAGATTCTGCAGGAAGTGGTTTAATCAATAGAACAGTTTACAAAAGTCCATTAATTTTAATTCACGATTCTATATTTGGTAAGTAACTTAACGACCGTTACCAGATATGAAAACTAAAGCAATAGAGAAAAATCAGGATACTGGTCAAACAGTAGTTTTTGTATCATTATCCAATCAGGAAATCATATTTGTTAAAGAAGTGGTAAAGATGAGTCGTATTGAATCATACTGAAAATGTATTGGATACAACTCCAACAGTTGATATGCCTGTTTATCCCAAGACATCATCATTCTGCTACATTGAGTATCAAAAAGTCTTTGGTCATAAAACTCCTTTTGTCGTTTGCAATTATTTGGAATTGCCTCAGAACAAACTAGAAACAGTTAGAGATTTCTTGGAAAATTATAGTAGCCAGAAATGAATCAAGAATTACTTTATCTTCACAAGTATCTGGATGGTGGAGCAAGAACTTTCACAATTCATCTCATGCACAAATTACCACGATATATCGTATACAGAGTGTATAAACAAACAGAATCAGAACTATATAATTTTGGATATGGATTATTTTATAAGAATATATCAGAGAAAGATATTAGCAAAATGCGGAATTCCGCTATTGTGATATTCAAAGAAAAGTTTCTCCACGTTCTTAAATCTTTGAAAAATCCGACATTAACAATTCATGGAGAAGTGGACATATCGATTAAGTCAATACCACATATACGAGATTTGAAAATATTCACAACAAGAAAGGCACTCCAGAAACATTTGAAGGAAAAATATGATCTTGATTCAATTTTTAAGTTTCTTCCATTTTATCCATATACAGTTTTTAGTTATCCATCACATAAAGGAGCAGTATCAATCTCTCGGATCAGTCCTGAAAAAAACATAGACATGATAGTTGAAGCAAACAAGATTCTTGACAATCCACTGAAAATAAAAATATGTGGACATGGCAGGAAGCCATACGTTCACTTCACATTTGGAGAGTTGGTCAGCCTTCTAGCAAGGACAAAATATGTTGTTGATTTATCAGCCTACAAAAACGATGGTGGAGGAATGAACTACACATTCTTGGAAGCAATTCACAACAAATGTGCTTTAATCCTTCATAGAAAGTGGCTTGAATTCGAACCCAAGTATTGTGATTTCAAGGAAGGCTACAATTGTTATGCAGTTGATAGCCCAAAAGAGTTAGCCGAACTAATTACCAATAACCCAGATACTACTAAAGTAGTTAATAACGCATCCAAACTACTAAAAAGGCACATACAAGTTTCGTGGTCGGACATTTTTAATGATTAAACAATGCCCAGTTTGCAATGCAAAAATGCGATTATACAGATTTGACAAAATTTTTGTAGTTTATGTTATTGGCTGTTTCTTTTCCATTTTTAGTTATACGAATTTTTCCTATTAATTTTTTTATTAAACCGCGAGTACGTAGGTCTTCTACGGCACCATCAGTTTGGTCATTAGTAAATCTTAATTGATTTCCAATTTCGTATTTATAAAAGGTCTTGTAATCTTCTCCTGTCATTTCATTTATCTTCTCCAGAAATTCATCTGATCTATGATCATCATTATTATTTTCTTTTGACATTCTTGTTTATTGATACGACATCCTATGAAAACTTTGTCTTTAGAAGTTCTAGCCTCGTAAACCTAGTATTATATAATAATCTGGGTTTGGCTATGATTAAATAATTGAGTAAAAGGTTATATCGTATCACTGGATTTAGCAGTTAATGGCAGACGATGATGTCATAAATACGGGGTGTTCCCACTGTTGGGGTCCTGTAGATTCGGAAACAAAAAATTGTAAAAGTTGTAACGATCCCCAGGAAACCTGCGAGTGTAAAATCGTGCCACACTAAGACAAACATAAGCAAGTATAATTAAGAAAAACAATAAATTAAATTTAGAAATTCTAACAAAATTTATAGTGTTTATGCATGCTAAATTTTTTATTCAGACTTGTATAAGCTAAATAAAAGTCCTGTGTGGATTGAGCTAACTGACGTTAATAATTCGCAAAACAAGAACAAGAATATTGGGTCAGTTACTAAAAGCCTTTATTAATAATTATTTTATTTACTTTGAGTATTAGTAAATCGAAAGGAATCAATCATCGTTTGCCCCAACGGTAACAACGTTAATCTTGGAAGTTATCCCAGTTTGTTGATTCCGAGCGCACTAATGGTCGCATGATTGAAGCAAGATCCGCTGCAGATCGATCAATGTATCCAGTCCCGTGAAACGGCAGAACTGTTGCGACCTGTCGATCAAAAGCTAGCCACTGTCTTCGTAACTCAGCATCGTCTACACTAGTATCTATCGGCGGTCTGATTAGGCGTTCCGAACCAGCTTTTGCCTGGTCAGCTGAGGTGCCCGATGCTGAATCGCCAGTAAGAAGCAGACCTCCGTTGCTAGTTGAATATAACATGATAGAGCCTGCTGTTTGACCAGGAAATAGTAGCGCCTCAAAACCGAATTCGCTGAGGACTCGATGACCTACAGGATTCTCGAAGGGTATACCTGTGGCCACTGCCTGCTTGTGCTTGGCATCAATCCGATGAAGCAATAAAGGAATTTTGAATTCGGTCTTTAGGTCACTTAAAGCATCACCTAATCCTACCACATGTCGATGTGTAATCACCAAGGCAGCTGGTGAAAATCCATCATCAGACAACTGCCGCACAAAAGGGAGCAGATGTGAAACATTCGTGTCAACCAGTAACATCCGACCAGCATTCAGCAGCGCATATGTATTAGTCGAAAGGTGTACATCCTCTGCTCCAGGATCGCTATGTTCAATTAAAACTATCTCAGGGCGTAAGTGCGTCATCTGTGGCTGTGACATGCCTCGAAATGCCTTAGACATGATGAAATGATTAAGAACTTAAGAATTAATTAAGTATTCGGCTGAAAATAGAAGTTCCGAAATGGCTAAGTTAGTTGAAATGCATGAACACGTAGCCTTTGCAAGGTAGTGCTGTAGTTAGGACCATTTTATTATTACTTATTACCATATTCTGGTGTACTTTCTGGAATAATTTGGCTCCATTGACCTAAAATATTTTAGCCATTACGGCTTTACTGCATTTGGCTCATCGACTACTGCTTCAAATCCCAGAGCTCCCTTGATGGCAATTCTTGTTTCATACAACTTCAATTGTTCTTCAGAACGAAAAGCTAAATAGAAGTTAGTGGAACTCTAATACATGCAGGGTTCGAATCCCTACAATATCCTAAAGACTTGTTAAAAAGACATAGGAATATTCTAAATAATGGAAAGCTTTAATACTTTTTAGGAACTATCGACAAAAATAAAGCAGTAAGTTGATAACAGATAAAGTCGCGAGAAAGAAAACATTTTCCAAAATTCTTGTAGCCATTCATGAATCCAGTAAATCGGCAGATAAAGCAGTCGTTTATGCAACTAGAATTGCCAAAGATTATAATGCAATACTAGTAGTCCTTTACGTCGTCCGAACACAGACCAATTCAGAAACTGTAACCCCAAGTCATGTAATCGATTTTAAGGTGCAAGCGCAGGCATATCTTACAGATATATCGGAAAAAATACACAAATACAACGAGTCAGAGAATATTGTAAAAGTCAAAACCGAAATTATCGCTTCAATTAAAGTCGCTCATGCCATAGCAGACTACGCGAAGGATAAACATATTGATTTAATTGTTGTTGGGCCAAGAGGGAGATCCAAACTTAAGAGTTTGGTATTGGGCAGTGTTACTTCAGATGTTGTAAGGCTAGCCAATTGTCCGGTACTAACTGTGAGGTAAAAAGGAACACAAATTGAATCCTATTGAATTCAGGCGTCTAATTTTCGCGATAACCATAGTGGTCCTAGGCGTCATCTTGGTCGCAGTTATTTTGGGAAAAATTCAATGAACCGTTACCAGTAATCCAGTCATGGAAAGTTTACAAGGGTTTTAAATAACTCTATTTTCTCTCATCGAACTAGATATTCAAATTCGTAAAATTTGCAATCAGACTTTATTCAAATACTGAACCTTAGATTGGTGTCAATTCAAAAAGGTTCCAGCTCAAGACCTCTGTTTTCTAAGAATGTCGGGGCTTAATGGCTTGGAGAATTCCTTTATCAACAAGATTTTAAATTGCTTTTGACCAAATCAAATGTTAAGTTAGAATGAGTAACCTCAATACAGCATTGGTAACAGGAGGTGGAAGGGGTATAGGTAAGGAAACAGCTATCTTGTTGTCCAAGAAGGGTTTCAATTTGATTATATGTTCAAGAAGTCAAAATGAGATAGATTCTACGGTGAAGGAAATTAAATCATTTGGGAATGATAAGATCATGGGAAGAGAATGTGACGTGAGTGTCTCTTCCCAAGTGAATGACCTTGTGAGTGAAGCATTGGATATTTACGGACGAATTGATGTATTGATAAACAATGCTGGAATTTCATATGTCAAAAAACTAATTGATACTACAGAAGAGCAATGGGATAGCACGCTAGACATTAACTTGAAAGGAAGTTTCCTATTCTGCAAAGCAATTGTTCCACACATGATTCAACACAACTATGGAGTCATTATTAACGTAAGTTCAGGTGCAGGCAAAGTTGGGTTTGAGGATATATCAGCATATTGTGCCAGTAAATTCGGTATGATTGGCTTAACAGAAAGTTTAGCCCGTGAAGTTGCTAATTACAATATTAGGGCAATGACAATATGCCCTGGAGAAGTGGCAACAAAAATGCAGGAAGATATCGACGCGCAATATTATGAATTGAATAAGCACAAAATCCTTCATCCTAGCAGGGTCGCACAAAAAATTGCAGATATGATCTTCAACGATAAAGAATACCCAAATGGAATTGCTCTGGATCTTCCCCAACTGAAGAACCAATCACAAAACTTTGAATTATGATCAACAAATTATAAAAGAATTAATCCTTAAATTCGACGACGAGATATCTCATATAATTTGTCATTAGATTTAGATAATGAGAAAATCCTTGAGCGTTATAAGAAAATAATACTTGGTTTAGAATCCCTCGTAAGAATTGTAACAACTGGCAAGTCAGATAGTAAAATACCAATTACTATTAATGTGCATGGAACCTTCATTTCAGGGGATTTAGTTTCTATAGAAAATTTCCACAATAATATGAAAACTACCATGCTCGGTAACCTCGATCAAAAGAAAAATCCTGAAGTATACGAGCCAATAAGAGATGCACTCCAGATTTTGGAGAATATAAAGATTATAGATGAAAATAATAACTTTATTTTCGATTATATCTGTATAAAAGACGCATCAATTTTCGTCACAGGCTCCCGTCCGTTTGTCACAACTTATTGGATTGGAAAACTCGAATCTGTAGATGGATTCTCTATAGGCAAGATGGTATCTGAGTAACCAATTATTTTGACAATAAAATATAAATAATTTATGTAGACTGACGGGACCAGATGATAAACCAATAAATGATGATCCCACCAGACTACAACAATGAACCGTGTGTTAGGTAATATCGTTGTCATAATATAAAAACATACAATTAAACTGGTGGGACCGTACCACGCTAATTGGAGACTGTGGCCCACCAGGTTGAGTTTTGCGTTAGTTAGATCATTCACAACAAACTATAAAGTAGTTTAATTGGCCTGGCAGGGAAACAAATTTAGATATTCTTAGCGTTACCTTCTAAGTATACAGATATCTTTACAATAACGTTCTAAGAAATAGAAATATTTTTATACTAACCAAATCCCTAAAGTCAATAATTAACAACTGATGGGAGGAATTTATAGTTTGAATGAACAAGAACCAACCAATTTCCCACCAGTTGTTTCTGGTTGCGTTATAATTTGGTGTACTACATACTATAAAACGGCTTACGTAGAATGTTATAAGAACATATGAATTAGTAACGTTATTCTCTATAAAACTCTGATTGTTTTATAAAATAATCATTGAATTTCTGTATGGTAGGAAATTTTATATCTAGTAATTGGTAAGATAATAAAATGAATTGTCCTAAATGTGATCACGAGAATTCTACTGAAGACTTGGTTAAACAACTAGCAGAATGTCCTTGTGATTGTCATAATGAAACCCATTTATTCTAATATTAATGGTCTTGCTGTGTTAGTTCCAATTTTTGTTAATTGCTTATAATGTTCAAATATAATCGACATAAGAATCGTATGGATTAGAAAAGGAAATATTTTCGAAGCAAAGAGTTGGCTTGATCGAGAAGAAGAGGAGACTACATACAAACGAGATCTTCAAAAAAGGATTGAATTGATAAATTGGGTTCTAGAAAATATGAAGAAATCTAATGTCCAGATTTGTGGCCTTATCGAATCTAAAATGAATAAAATTATAGATAAAATAAATGAAACAAATTCTATAAGAGAAGTGGAACCATTGCATAGCGAACTTAGGATACCAGACTGGATATTGTATCAAGTTTGTATTAACGAAAAATAGACTTATTCCAGAGATAACTTAGGTAAGGCATGTTCTTATATTGAGTAGCATGAATTTGGTTAGGCAAAAGGTTCAATAGCCGGTGGGATTCTTTCCGTTTGTTTCCACCTCCCACCGGTTCCTACTAGAATTATTTTATACTTTAATGAGTATATTTAATAACATCATTCATTGCTGTGGGGCCTGCACTCATAATTGGGTCATGTCAGGGGTCCCACCAGTAAATTATTTTATAATTTGTTGTCCAATATTATTTTCAACATAACATTTCCGTGTTATGTTAGCCGGTGGGATTATTTTCGTCCGTTATCGCGTACGGCTCTAATACCTCTGGTGTACTTTTGAGAATTGGAATTAAAAAAAACTTAACTAGAAGTAAGGCCATTACAGAATTTAGTTGGAGCAGTATTTAGGATGCCAGCGCTGGCAGAGAACTAATGTCTACTGATAATAGGATCGTGAGTATCGTAGACGATGATAAAGATATCACTGTACTTTTTCAAGGGGCTTTACGCAGTACTGCACGAATTAGAATACTTACTTTTACAGATCCAATTTTAGCGCTCGAGCATTTTCTTGTTAATGATCATACTTACGCAGTTGTTATATGTGATTCCAAAATGCCTGGATTGAACGGCACGGAATTGTTAAAAAAGATGAAGGATTTGAATGAGTTTGTGAGAACAATACTAATTACTGCATATGAACTTGACCACGATCTTTTCATGCAATATGCAAAAATGAGAATAATTAATGGATTCCTTCAGAAGCCTATACGTTTGGATGATTTACGTGACGAAGTGAATAACCAATTACTTGCTTACGAGTCAGACAAAAAACATCCTTCCTAATGACCAGAATCATAAATTATATTAACCATCTGTAAAATTCAAAGGCCAAGTTTTGGTGCGTTCCTTAGTACTTCACAGTTACAGTAATAGAAGATGCATTAAATTTAGTAAAACACTGATGGGCCTAGAATGAAGACAGACCCACTAGGAAATAACTCGTTGTTACGGGTTTATGTGAGAATATGCTCAACAAATTATAAAATAGTTAAAGTCTGATTATATAATTATTAAAAGCTGGTGGGCTTACCATAATGAATCGTAGATTGGTAAATCGGCCCACCAGACGTATACCTGCTTGCTAACTGAAGGGAAAGGTGATCTCTACCTTGGTTAGAGGGTAAGAAAACCAGCGCACCCATCAGTTGCATTAATAATTATGTCCTACCGACAATAAATAACAAACGAAAAAGGTAAAAATTTCCATATTTATAATTAGGTTTTGCAATTTTTGTAAATTCGAATTTCATTTATTCCCATGAGGCATTTAATTCGTCTCCCACTCTCTGGTATAATCTATTCATTGTGACGGGTTTTTCAATAGTTGAGTTTATCACTGCTTCTTTCATATATTGCTGATACAATTCCTCTTCCTCAAAATTATAAGCACTCATCAATATCGTCCTTACTTTAGGATTCAAAGTCTTTACTTTTTTGAGTAATTCCAAGCCATTAAGACCCGGCATTCTTAGATCAGAAATAACTAAAGCATAGTTCTCTTTGTTCTCTGTATAATGCTCAAATGCCTTGATGGGATCGATGAAGGAGAAAACTGAAACTCCATCAATATTTTGGCGCAATGCCTCGTGAAAAAATGTAGCAGTACTCACGTCGTCATCTACTACGCTAACAATTCTGTTGTTACTAGACATGCAAGGCTCACGGCTCCTAGGCGACTATACGTGACAGATTATAAAAACTTAAGCCTGATGGGAGTTTTAAGAGGGTAAACGGACAAGACACCCTCTATCAGATCCAATGATTAAAGTAATATAATATTGTCAAATGAAAAATAAATAATTATCTACTATTCAATAATTTTGTCTGCAGTTACTTTTAATCGATTCCTAGGACGGTCTTCTATTCTTTGCTAATTTATCATTGAATAAACTTGTTCCAAAAGTTCCTTCTTGCTTACGGGTTTCGCCATGAAATGTCTTTGTCCCTTTAAAGGGTACACTTTGGTATTCTGAGTATTGTATGACTCCACATTACTCAGTGCTGTGATAAATAGGGTCTTGATGTTCGAATCCCGTGATTTAAGGTGGTCATATAATTCGAAGCCATTAATCTTAGGCATCTTAATATCCAATATCGTCAAGTCATATAGATTTGGTTCGAATTGTTCCAAAGCCATAGCCGGATCTGTAAAGTAATCTATGTCGAATCCATAATTTTTGAGCATCGTTTCAAAAGTTCCGCCTACGTCTTTTTCCTCATCGACTATCAAAATTCGCTTCTTCACTTGAGCTATTTACCCCGAACCTCGAACTAATTGCCTTAATTCTAAGAAGTACCCTTATTTTTACAATTCGGTAAATAAATAATAATCTTACTTTTTAGGAATATTCCAATTAGCAACGACTATTATGACTTAGGAGGACATGTCTGCTTTCCATTTACCGAATAACAGTTGGGAGGTAGATAGATATCACTATTCTCAACAGCATTATCTGAATCGGAAATAAAAAAGAACCAGAGACCAAATGTTAGACCTGCAACTAGGACTATTATTATTGCTAGAATTAATCTTCTGCCAAAGAATCTCGATGGAGCATTGGAATTGTCAACGTCATCAGGGAAAGTCATTCTGAAAACTACAGTTAAAAATAATTATTAACAGTTTAATAACATGAGTTATGCCTCGGAAGCCTTAAAATCCTACGGTCTATTACCAAAACAGTGTGCTACCTACTACTCTTAGTGGTGCAGGAAATTCTAATACAACACAATTTACATATCATTTTAAGGTTGAATAACCTCAGTCACACACAATTACCGACAAAATGGACTAGATTTTAATAACTCGTTAGAATTTCTAATCACATTTATTGTGTATATGCATGCTAAATTTTTTATTTTGGTATTTGGTTTTTTTTCTAAAATTGAGGAGGATAATATTTGCAAGTACTAATGAAAGCAAATTTAATGAAATTTTTCTCTATCTGAAAACCTTTAACATCGAAATAGAATTTGTAAGATTTGAGAGTATCGAAATTCAATCAAATAGATTGGAAGAGATAGCATTGCAAAAATCTAAAGAAGCATATGGTAAGATAGGCGAACCATTAATAGTGGAGGATACTGGACTTTTTATAGATTCACTCAAGGGCTTTCCTGGTCCTTATTCCTCGTTTGTTCTTGAAACCATTGGAAATCAAGGAATTTTAGATCTACTCTTAAAGAAGACAAAAAGATCTGCACTTTTTAGATCAATCGTAGCATATAAGGACAGCAATAAGCATATGACCTTCTCTGGTGATACAAAAGGCACCATAAGCGAGCATATTACAGAAGGTGGTTGGGGCTACGATCCAATATTCATTCCGGAGGGTTCAACAGCTACCTACGGACAACTGGGCATAACAAACAAAATGGGAGTGTCACACAGAACACACGCATTGAACAATTTCGCAGAGTGGTATTCTGGAAATTATTCTAGAGAACAAGAATTTTAATCATTGAGTAATTGGCTTTTCGTATCCTTCAATCCACCTTTCAGTATACCTTTTGAGATTCTGAAGGACTACTATTCTTGATATTTCACTTTCATCCATAAGAGAGAATGTATCTAAGGATTGGCAAAGTAAATGTGAATAACTCCTAATTTCATCCATTTCCAACATATCTGAATTTTCTAATCTTTGTGTAGACATACCTATATGCATATATGATTTTATTTCTATAAAATGTGGATTGGCTCTTCTCAAGAGATCAGCAAATTCCTCTATGTAATTCTTTGAATGATTAAAATTCCTTATCAGGGTCATTCTCAATACCGTTCTTGTATCCATTTCTGATAATAATTCAAGACTCTTTTGCCATCTGTCCCATGCATCTGTGTATCTAGGTCTATTGACCAGTGTGAACATTTTCTTATTAGAGGCATTAGTTGAAAGATACAGCTGTGTTGGTAGGGCCTCTTCATCTATCAATCTTTGAAGCATCTCTGGTTCCTGTCCATTTGTTACCAAAAAGATTGATTTTGTATTCTCTAGGGTTTTAAGATATTTGATCAGGCTTGGCAGTTTTGGGTACATAGTAGGTTCTCCAGAAAGTGATATTGCATAATGCTGGGGGAAAAGTGATTCATCAAGTTTTATCTTATCACATTTTGTGTTACCATAATGTCCAACGATAAGTTTTCTTCGTTCCTCTAATAAATTATTAATTATCATATCTGGTTCATCAACC
>Ga0222623_10000585_pt1 | contig 11754 bp, 14 predicted proteins | sample PLMtaG_FD_177336 | JGI IMG/M metagenome (GOLD analysis project Ga0222623, IMG submission 177336) | Groundwater sediment microbial communities from an aquifer in East River, Colorado, USA - PLM2_30_coex | ecosystem: Environmental > Terrestrial > Soil > Riparian zone | place: USA: East River...
GGTGAGGCCGTCGGCGTGGAGCTGCCGGATCAGCTCGATCATCGCGGCGAGCTCGGTGGGATTGAGGCCCGCCATCACCTCGTCGAGCAGGAGGAGCCGCGGGCGCGTCGCCAGGGCCCGCGCGACCTCGAGCCGCTTGCGCAAGCCGATGGGCAGCGTCCGGGCGCGGGCCTCGGCATGGGGAGTGAGCCCGCACGTCTCGATGACACGCTCCGCCTCGACCCGAGCGGCGCGGATCGAGGGAAGGCGGGTCAGCGCACCGATCATGACGTTGTCGCTGACGGAGAGGCTTCCGAACGGCTTCACCAGCTGGAAGGTACGGGTCAACCCGAGCCGGCAGATCGCGTGCGGCGGCCGACCGGTCACGTCGTGGCCCGCAAGAATCACGCGCCCGGCATCGGGCCGGTAGTAGCCGGAGATCACGTTGAAGAGCGTCGTCTTGCCGGCGCCGTTCGGCCCGATGATCCCCAGGAGCTCGCCGGCCGGGACCGTGAAGCTCACGTCGGCCACGGCGGTGAGCCCGCCGAAGTGCTTCGTCACGCGGTCGAGGACGAGGATCGGCGTCGCCTCGCTCACGCGTGGGCCCTCCGCGCGCGGAGCCTCGCCGCGACGCCGGCGAGCCCCTCGGGCACGAACCGGACGACGAGGATCAGGGCGGTGCCGTAGATGATCAGGTAGATGCCGGCGAATCCGGTCTTGACGCCCGAGAAGGTCGCGCGCAGGTAGGTCTCCAGTGACGTGATCAGGATCGAGCCGAGGTAGGGCCCGAGCGCGGTGCCCATGCCACCGATGATGGCGTTGAGGGCAAAGCGAACGGAGAGATCGACAGAGAAGACGTAGGTCGGATCGACGAAACCGACGTACTGCGCCCACAGGGAGCCGCAGACAGAGGTGAGGGCCGCGCTGAGTGTCACCGCGAAGACCTTGAGGGGGCGAGCGGGGATCCCGAGCGCCTCGGCCGCGTCCTCGTCCTCGCGGACACCGGCGAGCTGGTAGCCGACCCGCGAGCGCTCGAGATAGACCTCGACGCTGTAGCAGAGGAGAGCCGCCGCCAGCGCCATGTACACCCAGCCCACGTGGCCGAGTCCGAGCGTCGCGAAGCCCGGGCGGAAGGGAACGGGGATTCCCTCGCCGCCGGCCGTGAAGCCGCGCCAGCGGCTGACGCCGATGAGCAGGACCTGAGAGAAGGCGATGGTGGACAGGGCGAAGTACGGCCCCTTGAGCCGGTTGGACAGGAAGCCGATGATGAACCCCGCCCCGATCGAGAGCACGACGCCGACCAGCATGCCGAGCCACGGGCCCCGGCCGAAGCGCGTCACCATCAGGGCCGCCGCATACGCGCCGATACCGAAGAACGACGCGTGGCCGATCGAGACCTGGCCGGCGTAACCGCCAGCCACGTTCCAGGCCGCCGAGAGCGCGCCCCACAGAAGAATCAGTACGAGGCTGTCGAGGAAGTAAGCGTCGCGGACGACGAGCGGCGTGACGGCGGCCAGCCCGAAGACGACGAGCGCACCCCGGCGGGAGCGCACGAGAAAGCTCATCCTTAGACGCCCAGGGTCTCGGCGCCTCGCTGACCGAAGAGGCCGGCCGGACGAAAGACGAGGACCAGGATGAAGAGGATGAAGTAGAAGATCTCCTTCCAGGCCGTCCCGAACAGGTACGAGCCGGCCACCTCCACGGCCGCCACGATGAGGCTGCCGAGCATCGCGCCGAGCATGTCGCCGAGGCCGCCCAGGACGACCACGACGTAGGAGAGCAGCACGAACTGAAGTCCCGCTGTCGGGTAGACGGAGTACAGGGGCGCCACCAGCACTCCCGCCGCCCCGACGGCGGCAATGCCGATGGCGAAGGTGAGGCGGTAGACGCGATCCGTGTCGATCCCCATCAAGGTGGCGGCGTCGCGGTCCTGGGCGGTGGCGCGCATGACGCGGCCGGCGTGCGTCCACTTCATGAATGCGACGAGCGCGATGGTCAGCGCCACCGCGATCAGGAACGCGACCACCTGCGTCAAGTTGAAGGTGGTGGAGCCCGCCCGCAGCACGGTCGAGAGGTGCCAGGGTCGGACGAACCGGAAGTCGCCGGACCATGCCACCAGCGCCACGTTCTGCAGGACGACCGAGAGCCCCACCGTCGTGAAGATCTGCACGTTGTGCGACGCGTGGATGACCCCGCGCATGACCAGGACGTAGCTCAGGAGGCCGACGACGAAGAAGACGGGAATCGAGACGAAGACGACGACGTACGGATCGACGGAATAGAGGGCGAAGGTCCAGAAGGCGAGGTACATACCGAGCATCAGGAACTCGCCGTGGGCGAAGTTGACCACGCGCATGATGCCGAAGATCAGCGTGAGACCGACGGCGATGAGGGCATAGATCCCCCCGAGGAGGATCGTCGCGACGGCGAGTTGGGCGAGAACGTCTATTTGCGCTGGTCCCAGGGGCCGAGCGGGATCCACTTGGCCCGGAGCGTCGTGAATTCCTCCGGCCACACGGTGACCAGCTGGCCGTTCTGCCACTGCAGCATGTAGTGCTGGACGCGCTCATTGGCATTCTGGCCGAGCTCGGAGAATTTCACGCCCCAGCCGTTGATCGTGGAGCCTATCGGGAGGTCGAGCGACATGACGGCCGCGCGGAACTTCTCAGGATCGTCGGACTGGGCGCGATCGAGGACGAGCTTGAGCAGCCAGAGGCCGCTGCCGGCGAGCTGGTGGGCGCCGAACGGATAGGAGCCCGTCCGCGTCTGCACGGCGTCGCGGAAGGCCCGCTCGATCTGCTGACCCTCGGGGCGGAGCGCCTCGAGGCGGAAGCCGGGGCCCGGCTCCAGCAGGGCGAACACCCCATTGGCGTCGTTGCCGAGCGCCTTCCCGAAGTCGCCGCCGCCGTAGCCCGTGGCGCCGGCGTGGACAAGCGCCTTGAACAGGAAATTCTGCTCCCTGGACTGACGCCAGAAGAGCACCGCGTCGTTGCCGAAGCCGATGTGGTGGACGATATCGGGATTGAGCTGCTTCATCTTGAGGATCGTTGGCGTCATGTCGTTGAGCGTCGTCCAGTTGTAGTACTCGAGCATCAGCTCCTGCATGCCGAACTCCTGCTTCGCCCGCTGCCGGGCCGACTCCGTCACGCCCTGGCCGTAGGAGGAGTCCTCGGACAGGAAGGCGATCTTGAGCTGGTTCGGCCTGAGATTGAGCCGGGGGGCCAGGTGCTTGGCGATGAACTCGACGTTGTACCAGCCGAAGCCGCTGGCGTCGATCTCGGTGCGGTAGACGTGCTTGAGACCGCGCTTGTTGAACCGCGGATCGACACAGGAGGACTCCCAGTAGATGACGTTGTGGCGGGCGGCCACCTCGCTCGCCGCGCCGCACAGCCGGGAGGAGAACGTGCCGGTGATGATCTTGACGCCCTCGCGCGCGATCAGCCGGTTGGCTTCGCTGGCCGCCGCCGTGGGGTCGGTGGCGTCGGCGACCGCAAACGCGAGCTTCTTGCCCATGACGCCGCCCCGCTCGTTGATGAGGTCGCGCACGATTTCGAGGCCCTCCAGGTGACGCTTGCCCTCGAAGGCGAGCGGTCCCGTGAGCGGCTCCAGTACGCCGATCTTGTACTCGCCGGCCGGCGACTGTCCGCGAACGGCGGCCGGCTCCCCGGCGAGCACGACCGAGAGTGTCGCGGCGATAACCGTGACGGTGGCGCGTGGCATGCGAGGCCTCCTCGCTAAGGGAGACATCCTGAGCGCGACGGTCGCGTTGTAGCATCGGCGTGCGCGAAGTGTCAAGGCAGCCCTCGAAGAGCTGGTTTAGACTCTGGACAGTGAGTGACGGTCTGTTTCTGGCGCCCTCCACGATCCGCTTCTGCCCGCTCTGCGGCGCGCCGCTCGCAGCCGAGCCGGTGCCGCCTGACCACCGCGAGCAAAAAGTGTGCTCGCGCTGCCGATTCGTGTTCTACCTGAACCCGAAGGTGGTGGCGGCGACCATTCCGGAACGGGACGGCGCGACGCTCCTGACGCGCCGCTCAATCAATCCAGGGCGCGGCCTCTGGACGTTTCCCGGAGGGTTCGTCGACTTCGGCGAGACGGTGACCGACGCGGCGATGCGCGAGACCTTCGAGGAGACGGGCCTGAACGTGGACCTGACCGGGCTTCTCAACGTCTACACCTACCCGGCCGCGCCCGTGATCATCGTCTATACGGCTCGTGTGATCGGCGGCACGCTCACGACGTGCGACGAGAACGACGCGCTCGAGTGGGTCACGCCGGACCGGATTCCGTGGGATGCCCTCGCGTTCCAGTCGACGCGCGAGGCGCTACGGGAGTGGGTGGCGGCTCGAGGCGGGATGCCCGGAGGCTAGGCGCGCGTGGGCAGGGCGACCGTTGCCCGGCCGCTGACGACCTTCTGGGCTTTTTGCGTCTCCGCCCACACCTCAAGCTCGATGAGGTTCACGTCGTCCTTGGACGACTTCGCGAGGACTCGACCCCGGCACGTCACGACATCCTTCAGCCTGACGAGTGCCGCGAAGCGGACGGCGAGCTTGCGGACCGTGCCGGCCCCCGCCCAGTCGGTGAGCGCCTGGGCCACGAAGCCCATCGAGAGCATGCCATGGGCGAACACGCCGGACATCCCGGCCGCGCGCGCGAATTCGTCGTCCTGGTGGATCGGATTGAAGTCACCGGAAGCGCCCGCGTACCGCGTGAGCTGGATTTGCTGGATCGGGCCCTTGACGAGCGGCGGAAGCTCGTCGCCGACCTTGACGTCGTCGAAATAGACTTTCCCGTATTTCATTCTTTGGGAGAAGGGGGCTCCGGGTGTCGGATCCCAGCCGACACCCTACGCCCCCCTCTCGACTCCCCCCTTGGACCGGTCACAGGCGAATGATCGTGACGTGGCGCATGGTCGCGACGATCTCGTTCGCCCGGTCGGCGATGGCGGTCTCGCGGATCACGAACGCCATCGGGCCGCTTCGCCCGGTCTTCTGGTAGATGTCGACGATCCGGGCCCGGCACAGGTACGTTTCCCCCGGCTGCAGGGGGCGGAACAGCTCGAACTCCTGCTCGCCGTGGAGGATACGTGAGATGTCCGTGCCGAGATCGCGAAGCAACGCCCCGGTATCAGCCGTCTCGTCCCGGAAGGTCACGGCGAAAGTCGGCGGCGCGATCACGTCACCCCACTCGGAGGCCGCCCCAACCCGGTCGTCCAGATAGAGCGGATTGAGGTCACCGATCGCCCTGGCGAACTCCTTGATCTTCACGCGCTCGACCGTCACGGCGTAGGGCGGGTACTCCTTGCCGATCAGGGCCGTGTTGATCTCAGCCAATCAGCCGCCCTTCTTCATCGCTCGCGCGAGGAACTTCTCCATGTCGGGCACCACGAACCGCTCGTGCCGACCCTCGGCGATCTTGTCCTTCTCGTCCCACGCCTCGACCGCGAAGAGATGGCGCTTGCCGTCGATCTCGAGAAGGGTGGCTTTCGCGCGCACTTTCATACCGACCGGCGTTGCGGCCAGGTGTTTCATCTCGACCATGGTGCCGACGGATCCGGCCCCCGGCGGCAGGTACGGCTTGAGGACCGCTCCCGCGGCGTCTTCGAGCATGCCGATGACGAACGGCGTGGCGAAGACGTGAACGCCGCGATTGCCCATGGCATGCGCCGTCCGGTCGGCGCCGACCGTGTAAGCGACCTCCGCTGTCGCGCCTGGCTGGACGTCCACGGAGCACGGTTTTACCGCGGAAAGAGAAGAGACTGCAAGCCCATCGCGACGAGCAGCACCTCGATGATGCCCAGGAAGGCGCGATCGCTCATGTGGTCGAGCATGCGGCGGCCAAGCCACGCGCCCGCGAACATCGTCCCGCCGAGGACCGTGCCCACCACGACCGTGTCCCAGGTCAAGAGCGCGTAGCGCGCGAGGGCCGCCCCGCGGGCCAGGTGCATCGCCATGGCGCACACCGCTTCGGTCCCGACGAACGCACTGCGACGCAGGCCGTACGCCAGGAAGAAGGGCGTGTTCAGCGGACCCGTCGTGACCACCAGCGCCGAGAGGAGGCCGATGAACGCGCCGAGGAGGGGAAAGTAGCGGAGGCGCATGCGGAACAGATCGGTGGCCAGCACCCGACGGAGCGGCACCGAGGCGATGAGGAAGACGCCGACGAATCGACCGAGCCACTCGGCCGGCACGCCCGCGTAGAGCGCGGTGCCGAGCGCGGTCGCCGGCACCGCGCCGAGCGCGAATCGGACGACGACGGCGCGATCGACCTCGCCGCGGCTCCACCAGATGCGCGAAAGATTGCCGATCGACATCGTCACCGTCAGCACCGGCACCGCCGAGCGGATGCCGACCGCCCACGAGACGAGCGGCAGCATGATGATGCCGGCGCCGAATCCTGCGACCCCGCCGACCACTGAGCCCACGAGCGCCCCGACGAACAGCACCACCCAGCCGATCGGATCGGGCATGTCGTGTCATCATACGCGCGATGTCTCGGTGGACCACGGCCGCCGGCGCGCTCGTCGTGTCGCTCGACTCCATGATGAACATCGCGTTTCCTGCGATCGCGACGGCGTTCGCGGCGCCGGTCGAGCGGGTGCGCTGGATCATCATCTGCTACGTGCTGACCTATGCGATCACCTCGTTCGCGGGAGGCGCCGCCGCCGACCGGCTCGGGCACGTCGCCGTGTTCCGGACCGGTGTCGCGTTGAGCGTGGTCGCGTTCGTCATGGGCGGCGCCGCCGCCGGCTTCGGCGGGTTGCTCGTCGCGCGCGTCGTGCAGGGCTTCGCGGGAGGCCTGGTCTACGGGACCGCGCCGGCGCTCTCGACCGCCCGCGCGGCCCCCGCGCTTCGCGGCCGACGGTTGGGGTTCTTGAATGGGGCGATCGCGCTGGGTGGGGCCCTCGGTCCACTCGCGGCGGGGCTGCTGGTCGAGGCCTTCGGCTGGCGCTCGGTCTTCCACGTCCGGGTGCCGCTCGCACTCGGCGTCCTCGTCGGGACCGCCGCGGCGCTCCGGCCCGAGCCGGCCGCGAGCGGGCGCCGGTCTGTCACGATCGCCGACGTGACGCGCGGTCCCGTGCTGCGCGCGAGCGCGCTCTCCTTCGTCGCCCGAGGAGCCATCTTCGCGATCTGGCTATTGGTGCCGTTCTATCTCGTCGATGCGCGTGGGCTCAGCCCGTCGGTTGGCGGAATGCTCTTCATGCTCACGCCGCTCGGCACCGCGCTCGCCGCACCCCTCTCGGGCCGGCTCGCCGACCGGGTTGGCGCGGGCGCGCCCGCGGTGGCGGGGCTTCTGGTCGAAGCCCTCGGGCTCGCGCTCCTCGCCTGCGTTGACGGCGTGACGCCGCTCGGTGTGATCGCGGTTGCCCTTTTCACCGCGGGATTCGGGCTCGGGTTCTTCGAGGTCCCCAACATGGCAGCCGTCATGGCCGCGTTCCCGCCGGGACAGCAAGGCGCGGCGGGCGGCCTCACGTTCCTGTCGCGCACCCTCGGCGTCGTGGTGGGCGTTGCGGTCCTGGCCGAAGTCTTCGCGACTCGGCGGGCTACGGTCGGGTTCGTCGCGGCCTTTGCGCAGTCGCTCCTGGTGGCGGCGCTCGCGGTCGCCGCCGCGGCGCTCTTCGCGCTCGCCGGCAGGCGCCTTCGGCGCTGAGCGCAAGGCGTCGCCGACTGACTGAGGTTGAGGTTGCGGTGATCCCGGCCCGGGTGCTAGCGTGGCGGGGGTCGGGGCCCGCTGTCCGAGGCTTCGGAATGGTCTCAAGGAGGCGTTGATGCCGGTCACACTCATGTCCAAGCGGCATCAGGTCCGGGACGCGGCCGACGCGATCGAATTCTGCTTCCAGCAGGGCTGGACCGACGGTCTGCCGGTCGTCCCGCCCACGCCGGACCGGGTGAGCGCGATGCTCGAGGCCGCGCGCCTCGAGCCGCAGCAGCAAGTCGCCTTCATCACCAACCGGGCGGTGTCGGTCACGGCGGAGAAAGTCGCGGTGAACGCAGTCATGGCGGGTTGCAAGCCCGAGTACATGCCGGTCGTCGTGGCAGCAGTCGAGGGCATCGGCGACCCCACGTGGAGCTATCACGGACCCGGCACCTCCACGGGTGGCGCCGCCGTCCTCATGATCGTCAACGGTCCGATCGCGCGCGAGCTCGAGATCAATGCCGGGGATAACCTCTTCGGGCCGGGATGGCGCGCGAATCTCACCATCGGACGCGCGCTGCGCCTCGTCATGCGCAACGTCTGCGGGTCGCTGCCGGGGCTCCTCGACCGGGGGACGCTCGGCCATCCGGGCAAAGTCTCCTACGTGATCGCGGAGAACGAGGCCGACAGTCCCTGGGCGCCGCTCCACGTCGAGCGCGGTTTCCGTCCCGAGCAGAGCACCGTGACGGTGATGGCGGCCGAGTCGCCCCATCAGTTCTACAACCAGCTCTCGAACACCCCTGAAGGGGTGCTCACCACGCTCGCCGACGCCATGCGGCTCGGCGGCAGCGCCGGCCGGCAACCGCAGTACGTGATCGTCCTCGCGGGCGAGCACATGCGGACGATCGGGCACGGCGGTTGGGGCAAGAAGGAGATCAGACAGTTCCTGTTCGAGCACACCCAGAACTCCCACGCCCACCTCAAGCGCACGAATCGGCTGCCCGGCTCGATTCAGCCAAGCGACGAGACGAAGCTGCGACCGCTCGTCGCGTCCGCCGACGACATCCTCGTCGTCGCGGCGGGGGGCCGGGCCGGCGCGTTCTCGGCGTTCATCCCGGGCTGGGGCGGTAGCCGTTCCTCACTGGCCGTCACCAAGGAGGTGAAACGATGATGGAGCTCCTCGATCCCACCGCGGAGGTCACGACGCGGGCTATCGCGTACGTGGATCGGCCGGCGACGCTGGAAGGCAAGCGCGTCGGCCTGATCGACAACACGAAGTTCAATTCCGACCGGCTCCTGGAAAAGATCGGCGTGATCCTCAAGTCGGAGTACGGCGTTGCCGAGACGCGCATGTTCCGCAAGCACAACGCCTCGGTCCCGGCGCACGAGGAGATCATCCAGGAGATCCAGAAGACCTGCGACGCCATGGTCGCAGGCGTCGGAGACTGAGGGTCCTGCTCGTCGGGCAGTGTGCTCGACGGAATCGTGCTGGAGAAGAACGCGGTCCCCTCGGCCTCGATCGTGACGGACGTCTTCGAGAAGACGGCGCGGGCCATGGCCGAGCAATGGGGCGTGCCGACCTACAAGTTCCTGATGATGGCGCACCCCATCGCCAACCTCACCGAGGAGGAGCTCGATCGGCGCGCTCGTGAGATCGCGCCGGAAGTCGTCAAGCTGATCCTGCAGGGCCAGGCATAGAGTCCGCGTTCCGGCCCGCCTGGTGGTGCCGGAACGCGCATGTCCAGACGGTCTGGGGCCCGCTCTTCCGCCGCGACCGCGTTCGGTGGCGGCGGGAGCGGGTGTCTACGCGCGACGGTGACTTCGTCGACCTCGACTGGGCCACCCCAGCACCGCGCGAGGCGCCTCTGCTCCTGATCCTGCACGGTCTCGAGGGCTCGTCGCGGTCGCACTACGTGGTCGGCCTCGCCCGGCAGGCGCTCGCTCGCGGCTGGCGCGTCGTCACGTTGAACTTCCGATCGTGCAGCGGGGAGCTGAACCGGCTGCCCCAGTTCTATCACTCCGGTCACACGGACGACCTCGACGAGGTCGTGCGTCTGCTCGTCGGGCGGGAGCGGAATCTAAGAATCGGCGCCGTGGGCGTCTCGCTCGGCGGCAATGTCCTGCTCAAGTGGCTGGGCGAGTGGGAGGTCGGAGTGCCGGCGGAGCTCGTCGGGGCCGTCGCCATCTCGGTCCCGTTCGACCTCGAGCCATGCGCCCGCGCGCTCGACCGGGGGGTCTGCCGATGGATGTACGCGGCGAACTTTCTCGGCACGATGCGCGCCAAGGTACGCCGGAAGGCCGACCGCGATCCCGACCTTCGCCGCCTGATCGATCTGCCACGGGCCATTCGCGCGCGGACCTTCGCCGAGTACGACCGCGCGGTCACGGCGCCGCTCAACGGCTTCGCCGACGCACGCGACTACTGGCGGCGCGCGTCCAGCGGCCCGTACCTTTCACGCATCCGCCGGCCGACGCTGCTCGTCAACGCCCTGGACGATCCGATCGTTCCCCGGGAGGCGCTTCCGAACCCAGTCCTGCTGCCGCCGTCGGTTCGAGCCGAGTACGTGCCGCGTGGCGGTCACGCGGGGTTCATCGAGGGGCGATGGCCCTGGCACGCCAGCTCGTGGGTGGAGCGACGCGCGATCGACTTCCTGGCGCCGCTCGTCGACGCGTCCCGGACGAGCCGGGTCTGCTAGCATCCCGCTCATGCGCCACGACGCCTACGGTCTGCCGGTTAGCACGGAGGCGCCCGCGGCGCTCGAGGCCTATGACCGCGCCGTCGAAGGACTCCTTTCCTGGGACGGTCGGGCCCTCGACCTCTTCTGCGCGGTCGGTGCGCAGGACCCGGCAATGGCCCTGGGCCACGCGGGCGCCGCGGTCTGCCTCTTTCTCGAGGAGCGATTCACCGAGGCGCAAGAGGCGGCGAAGGTCGCGCGCGGCGCCGCGCGGTCGCAGACCGAGCGCGAGCGCCGGCACGTCGAGGCCATTGCGCTCCTGGTCGAGGGCAAGGTGGCTCAGGCGGAGCGTGCGATGCAGGAACATCTCGCCGAGTATCCGCGCGATCTGGTGGTCTTCCAGCGTCTGTACTTCATCTGGTTCTGGCAGGGAAAGTTTCCGGAAATCCTGGCGCTCGCCAGCACCCTGGCGCGGTACCACCCCGGCGATTCCTTCATGCTCGGCCTCCACGCCTTCGCGCTCGAGCAGGCGGGCCGCTGCGACGAAGCGGTGCGCCTGGCGGGCGCGGCCATTCTCAAGAATCCGCGCGACGCCTGGGCGATCCACGCGCTCGCCCACGCGCTCTACGAGATGGCGGCATTCGACACGGGGATCACGCGGCTCCCCCCGGCGATTCACCCGTGCACGCACCTCGGATGGTTCAAGAACCATCTCCTGTGGCACCTCGCGCTGATGCACCTCGCGCGGGGCGAGTACGACCGGGCCTCGGAGCTCGCGCGAACCGTCTTCGAGCGGTCGCCTTCCTCCATCCCCGGCGATCTGCACGACTCGATCTCCCTTCTGTGGAGGCTCGAGCTCGTCGGGATGGACGTGGCGGAGCGCTGGCGCCCGTTCTCGCACATCGCCGCCGAGCGCCTGGATCGCCAAACACTCCCGTTCCACGCGGCTCACCTCGCGATGGCGCTCACCGCGAGCGGCGACTGGGCGACGGCGGATCGCCAGCTCGGGATGCTGCGCGAGCGGAGCGCGCATGAGGGGCCCGGGCTCATCGGCCACGTCCTGGTGCCGCTGATCGAGGGGCTCCACGCGTTCGCCGCGCGCGACTACCGGCGCGCGGTCGCGCGCCTCGAGCCGGTGGCGCCTCGGGTGGTCGAGCTGGGTGGCAGTCGCGCTCAGCGCGACGTCTTTCACGACACGCTGCTCGAGGCGTGCTTCAGGGCCGGGGACATGGACCGGGCCGAGCGTCTGCTGGCCGAGCGCATCGCCCGCCGTCCGGACCACTTCTGGAAGAGCCGAACCGCGACGGATATCGGCACCGCCGCTCGATGACGCGTCCGTGGACCCGCGCCGCGCTCTGCATCGTCGTCGCGGTCGTCCTCGGCGCGTGCGCGACGCTGGGCGAGCGGTCCACCGACCCCGACCTCGTTCGACTGACACTGTTGCAGATCAACGACCACTACGTCCTCG
>Ga0222623_10000586_pt1 | contig 11738 bp, 13 predicted proteins | sample PLMtaG_FD_177336 | JGI IMG/M metagenome (GOLD analysis project Ga0222623, IMG submission 177336) | Groundwater sediment microbial communities from an aquifer in East River, Colorado, USA - PLM2_30_coex | ecosystem: Environmental > Terrestrial > Soil > Riparian zone | place: USA: East River...
GAAACACCGCGATTTTTGCCTCCGCTGTCACGGCTAGCAACTCCGGTGCTAGATGAAATCCACGAGATATCACCAGACAAGGGATCTTGCGCTCGCATAACTCGCGAAATCTCTTTACCCGAACATTTGACGGCAAACTTTTTAGATACGAATGCTCGGCTGCTCCGAGTACCTGGACACGCTTCTCGGCGAAATACGTGTAGAAACCGGAGAGCGCGAGCCCTGGTCGGTTAATGGTTGGCTCACGAATCTTTCGATGAAACCCCACACGCGGGCCTTCCAGCTTCATGTGGAGCTTTTCAGCGTGAGAAATGTAAAATCCTTCGACCGTGACAACTGGAACGCTTTTCTGCTGATTGCTTGTAGATGTAATCGTTTCGGTCGCGCGTCGTTCCGCCATCAGACGTAACCTCTAGCGTGAATACTGCGCAATTTCCAATAGGCATCACGCGCCGGCGACTCGTCTGCTCATGCTTTGGGCGTGAATTGGGCCAGATCGTAAATGCCGAGTCTCTTTTCAATCTCGGCGACGCGATCGACTACTTTGAAGAAACCATCTTCGCCGAAGAGTTCGTCCTCTTTTTTCTCGAAATCTTCGCCGAGGGAATCGAACTCATGCGCGCTCACGATTCCTCGAAAAGCAGGAAATAAGACAGTGTCCTCGCGCGCCTCGTGCGGGTTATACATGCGAATGAATTGGCGCAGCGAATCAGCGAGCTTCCGCCGATCATCTGCGTTCTTCAGCGCCCGGTTGGTAGCGAGCTGCATTGTGATGTCGGTCACCCGCCGCCCCGCCTGATGCTGCCGCAAGAGCACATCCACAAGATCCACAAGTTTGTTCGCCTTTCTAAAGCGCGGGAAAAGGAAGTTCTCCTCCAGTTTCTCGTGATAATCTTCAATGAATTCGCGAATGATTTTCGCGGATTCAAGCAGCGTCTCCGGCGGTAAGTCCTCGTTGGCATCGATGCGCCGCAGCGCCTCGCCGTACGCCAACAGAATGCGTTTCAGGACGCCATGTTCCCGCATCAAATCTTCCGGCGGTGAGACTTCCTCGTTTCTCTTCTCTTCTTCTTTCGCAAATGCGTTACCTGCAGTGGCTACTCCAGACGCGGCAATAAAGATTCCGCCTGCTTTGATGAATTCGCGGCGGCTGGACTGATTTGTTTCTTCCATGGTTGTTAGCAGTTGAGATTCAAGAACGAAATGTGAAATACACGGCGCCCAACAGGCAGACGCCAGCCCAAACATAATCCAGTTTGACCGCCTGATGCATGTAAAGGATTGCGAAAGGCGCGAAAACCGACAGTGTGATCACCTCTCGCAGTACTTTGAGCTGTGGCAGACTCAACGTCGTGTACCCAGCTCGATTCGCCGGCACCTGAAACAGATATTCAAAGAATGCAATCCCCCAACTCAGGACCGCGGCGATGTACCATTTTTTGTCGCCCCAATTTCGCAAATGCGAATACCAGGCGAAGGTCATGAAGACGTTCGAGCAGATGAGCAGAACCGTCGTACGAATGACAAGAAACCATCTCATTTGATTACCTCCGTTGTGTGTTGTTGTGTTCTTTCACTGACAGCATCCCCTCAGCTGGCGTTGGAGGAAAAACATCACCGCCCTCACCCTCCCGGTCGACGTCTTCAACTGAGAGCGTCCCAAGTCGGCGGCGGTAAAGACGACCCCACGCGTGCATCATCTCGACGGTCGGCTGGAAAAATTTCTGTGCGATTAGTGTTGGCACAAATGCGCTCAAAATGACGACGCTGACAAGAATCGTGTATTGATTTTGGTCGATGATCCCGTTTTGCAGGCCATACAAAGATGAGATCGTTCCAAAGGTGAGGCCGGTGGCCATGAGCAGCGTGGTGTAGCTCGCTTCCTTCACCTTCATGTAGTGCAATCGAGCAAGTGGAAAGACACCGGCGATTTTAGTCACCATCTTCAGAGCAAGGAACAGACTGATCACCAACAGACCGCTCCAAAGCGCCGGCAGCGAGACGTAAAGGCCGGCTTTGATGAAATAGAACGGTGTGAAGACAGCAAACGCGATGGTGCGCATGCGACGGACCAGTGTTTTGTCGCGAAGAAAAACGCCTGCGACGACGAGACCAAGGAGATAGGCTGGCAGGACTGCTTCGCTTTTGGCCATCGTGGCGAGGGCGCCAAGCAGGAAAAGAACAAAGAAAATGAATTTTACTTCAGGTTCGCTCACCTGCGTTGCGCCCAGGCGCGTGATGATGGATTGCGTCCAGCGCGGCATAAACCACAGAACGACCAACGTCACGATCAGAAACAGCAGCAGCCACAGGTTGTAATTGGCGAAGAAGGTTCCCAGCGCCAACACCGTGCCGAAGTCGGTAATGAAACACGCAGCCAGGATCATCTTGCCCATGGCGGTGTCGCTAAATCCACCTTCGATCATCACTGCGTAAACGACGGCGACGGAAGTCGTAGAGAGCGCTATGCCAGCAATTTGGGCCTGGTGCAGAGGCCAGCCCAAAACGAATTCGGCAAAGAGCCACGCTGCCACGAATGGAATGGCAAATGAAAGAACGCCGATCAGCACGCTTGCCCGCCAATTAGACTTGAGCGAGATGGGATCGATTTCCGCTCCGGCGAGAAACGTTAGTACACCGCTGCCGAGTAGCGCGAGAAAGTTCGTCCACTCGGTCGATTGCAGCACGTGGTGGAGGTGTCCAGCGCTTGTGCCGGCGCCAGCGATACCGACGTGCAGTGTGCCGCCTTCCAATCCCACAGCGAGATTGCCAGCAACAACGCCAACCAAAATTTCGATCAACGCAACCGATATTCCGGTCCGGATTGAGATCAGGCTCGCGAGCAGCGCGAGCCCCATCCAGACGGCAGCGATAAACCAGATATTTTCGAGCATAAAAAACTCCTTTCGATTGAAAGGAGTCATTAGCTCACGCGGTTTTCTCCCGCGGTCGCGGGAGAAGGCAAACTCCATTGCCTTAAAGGAACGTTACGGCATCCCTTTTTGCCGATCAATCAAAACGTTGCCGTTCTTGTCATGTCGAGCCAAGTCGAGACATCTCTGGATATTTCGATTCCCACGACTGCAGGGTATTTGAGATTCCTCCACTTCCGTCGGAATGACAGAAGTTACATCTTAAAGCGTTCGCCGAGATAAAGCTGACGGCTGATCGGATCGTCGATGAGGAAATCTTTTGTGCCTTCGCTTTCCACCCGGCCGTCGTAAATCAGGTAAGCGCGGTCGACGATGGAAAGCGTCTCACGCACATTGTGGTCGGTGATCATAATGGCTAATCCCGATTTTCGCAGGTTCACGATGATTTGTTGCACATCATAAACAGCAATGGGATCGACGCCACTGAATGGCTCGTCGAGCATCAACAACTTCGGTTCTGTGACCAGCGAACGAGCGATGGTTAAACGTCGCTTCTCGCCCCCGCTCAAGGTAAGCGCGGTATTTTTCGAGATCCTCTCAATCCCAAACTGGTGCAGCAGTTGATCGCAGCGATTCCGCCGCTCCGCTTTGCTCAGCGGAAGTGTTTCCAAAATCGCGAGGATGTTTTGTTCCACCGTCATCTTGCGAAAGATCGATTCTTCCTGCGGCAAATAACCCATGCCAAGCCGGGCCCGCTTGTACATAGGGTAATCCGTGACATCGGTGTCCGAAAAAATCACGCGCCCGCTGTTTGGCCTGACCAGACCAACAATCATGTAAAAACTTGTTGTTTTACCCGCACCGTTTGGCCCCAGCAGTCCTACGATTTCGCCGGCACGGACATTCATGTTGATCCCGTTCACCACTGCCCGGCCGCCGTAAATCTTAACCAGTTCCTGCGTCGTCAGGACAATCTCTGCTTTCGTCGGGACCGGCGAAGAAATCTCGGGTACCGAAACTGGCGCAGTTTGACTGATCATGGTTTGGGAAGAGCCGCGGGAGGCGGACTCTGAGCCGGCGAAGTCTGAGAAGGTGAGGTTTGAGAAGGACTCGCTTTGTCTTTTTTTTCGTCGTTTGGCTGCTGACGAATCTCAGTGCGGCTTGGTCCGTGCGTGGACAACTGGCTATTTTGATTAATGACCATGACCGTATCAGGGCTGGTCGCCACGTGCATGTTCGGCCCCTCTTGCACACGCGGCGTTCCCCTTAGTTCGACATCTCCAGTTGCAGCCGTATAAGTGGCCTTATCTGCTCGGCCAACCGCGCGTGTAGGCGCTCCGCCGTTCGGGTCGGGCCGGTCGCGCACCAGCCCAACGTGGCCTTCTGCGATGGCCTTTTCCAAACCTTGGTTCTGCCCCTTTGTGATGAACACTGTCAATTTATCAGATTGAAGATTGAAACGCGGATCGACTACCTTCACTCGGCCGCTAAAGATGCCCATGTTCTTGGTTGAATCAAAAAAAGCCTCGTCGGCGTAAATTTCCGTTGTCATCGGTTCATTCGATTGTAACCCTCCGGCGCTGGGGCCAAATAATTTCGAGACGGGTGACTTGTCTTCCTTCTCTTTGTCTTTCGGTTTCGCTTTAGCCGCTTTCTCCGCCTTCTTTGCAGGAGCAGGCGAGGCAGCTGGTGTAGCGGCAATCTGCGCCGATAAACGCCCTCCCGCCGCGCATACAATAACCAACACCAACACCGCTAATCTCTTCATTCGCTCGTGCTGGGTTTCGCCGTCAGATGGGATTTGTCAGTGATCACCATTTTTACGTTTCCGATCAACCGTCCAGTCCTCGAGTTCGTGTCGAATTGCACTGAATCACCCGCAATGTTGAAATCCGACCGCTGAATTGTTGTGCGCTCCTGCGAGCTTAGAACCCGGGTTTTCAAGTCGAGCACCGAGGTATTCATGTCGATTTGTAGATCGGGCTGACTCTCCGGGGTGTAGGTAGTGATTTTCAGTTGTTGAAACCCTATGTGTTCCTGGTCAATCCGGTGCGCCGTTCCTGCTTCAAATCTTCCGCGCAGATGGCCGTTGGCATCGAAGTCCGGCAACACAAGACCCTTGGCTTCGTGACCAATTGGCAGCGGAATGTTCGTTAAACTTTGTTCGCCCGGAGACCCACTTGGCGCCGCTGTCGTCCGAGCCCTCTTCTTGCGGCCTTTTGACTGGCCGAACACCGGAGGCGCCGATATCACAACCGACAGCACGACTGATAATAACCAAACGACGCAGCTCCAGTGTGAGGAACGGCCGCTACGAAACCGCAGCATGGATAGCCTTTAACATGCGCAGGTGCTTCGGCAAATCCTTTAGGGGAATCTGATTTGGCCCGTCCGACAACGCGCGCTCCGGGTTTTCGTGCACCTCCATGAAGATTCCGTCGCAGCCTGCGGCCATTGCGGCCCTGGCCAGGACCGGTGCGATAGTGCCATCACCCGAAGTTGAGTCCCCTGCCCCGCCTGGCCGCTGCACGGAATGTGTCGCGTCAAAGAACACGCGATATCCGGCTTCGCGCATCCAAAAGAGGGAGCGCATATCGGCCACGAGATTGTTATAGCCGAAGGTTGTGCCGCGCTCGGTGAAACAAAATTGGGAGTCACCAAAGGCGATCAGTTTCTCGGCAATGTTCCGGACGTCCCACGGCGCAAGGAACTGACCTTTTTTCACGTTGAGCGGGCGACCAGTCTCGGCAGCGGCGCGAAGCAGATCTGTTTGCCGGCAGAGAAACGCCGGGATTTGTAACATATCGATCTTTTCGCCAGCGATCTTGGCTTCGTTCGGTGAATGAACATCCGTCGTTACTGGTATCCTTAAGTCGCGGCCGATAATGGAAAGAATCTCGCAGCCCTCGCGTATGCCAATTCCGCGAAACGAACGTACGGAACTTCGATTCGCTTTGTCGTACGACGCCTTGAAAATGAAATCAACGTCTTCGGCCGAGCAGACCTCGGCGATCTTCTTTGCCATGCGCCACACAAACTTCTCGGACTCAATTACGCACGGTCCGAGAATAAACACTGGAGTTTTGCCGCCAATGGTGACTCTGCCGACCCGCATTGATTTTGACTTCGCCATGAATGTCTAAGCAAAGCAGGAACGTAGGAATTTTAAAGAGTTCCTTCCTGTTTTCCTGCATTCCTCCGTGATTTCTTTGTTGCAAGATCAACAACGGCAAATGGCGCATACAACCCGAGAAAAAAGAGCAGGGCGACTCCGTGCAATTCCAGAACGTAAAGCGGCCGCGAATCGGAGAGAAAGCTTAAGATCGAAAACGCTTCCGGTTTGTGCAGCAGAAATCCATAGTTATAGCCAGTCAACTCATCGGTGATGAGGGTGACGACGAAATAAAACTCCGACCACAACCACACGCGCACGATCGACATCGGATATGGCCGGTATCGGCGGGTCAACATCAGGAAGACCACACCAATGATGATTCCACAATGGGAAGTAAAAAAACTAATGAACCGCCAATCTGGAAAACCAAAGCGCAGGTTTGGCGTGAGAACGGCTTGCAACGTACCGCCGATGCCCCAGAAGTATGCCACCTCAAACCATCGCTGGCTCCCCGTCCACATCGCCACGATCACAACGACCATGCCCCAGTCGCACATTTGCATCGGCAACATTTGTCGCCAATCCACAACGCCATGACTGCGAATAAAAACCAAATAAACAATGTAGTTCAAGACAAGCACGGCTGAGAGCACACCGATGATAATCCTCTCCAATCGCTGCGATTTTGTGCGACGCACGATGGCGGCAAGCGCAAACGACAGGACGACTGTAAGAAAAATAACAGCGAGATGCGGCAAGCCGTACGGCTGAAATTCAGAGTCCATGCGTTGTTGTAGCAGCGGTTGTATCAACCGCCGATTCCGATGGGAAGGGGTTCGACGCGGCGAACACCACTACAAACCATGCACAAGTTTGGCAATTTAATTCACCGAATCACCCAAAGATTGCACGGAATGACGTCGGTAACCCAAGCTATATTGCTGGGCAGTGCTTGACTGTCTTCCCCCTGTTTCTCCAGTGGAACGACAAGCAAATCTGCTTTCACCGATTGAACAAAGTCCGACGCAACTAACCCGGTATTGCCGCGGACACAGCGCGCCTCGATCGGGACTTCGGTCGCACCAGCGGATAAAACAAATTCCTCCAGCGCGTCTTCTTCGTCATCTTCAGATCCCGGCTTTTCACGTCTCCCGAGATTGCTGCTAATCGACGCGCGTGCCTGGTCAAACGTCGTAATGATGCGGATCACATAAAGTCGCTCGCACGATTCGGCTACGGCAAGCTGTAGCGTTCTTTTCAAAGCCTGCAATGCGCCATCGGAGTAATCGGCAACGAAAACAATCCGACGCAGGGGCTTGGGTCTTACCGCTGGTTTCGTGAAGAGTATGACCGAGCACGGCGCCTGCCGCACCAGACGACGCGCGACATTGCCGAGAAAGGGGTGCAACACCGCCTCTTTTTCCAGCGCACCTGCGACGATTATATCGATCTTCTCACGGGTGAGCGTGCGCAGAATAGCTTCGGCCGGGTCTCCCTCCTCATAATGAATCATTGAATCGGCGGGAAGGTGTAGTTCTGCGAGGGCGGCGTTAAACTTCTTCGTTGTCTCTTCATCTCGCCTGCCCGCATAGATCAGATGAAGATCGGCGTCAAAACGTTCCCGAATTCGCTTTGCTTCAGCAAGAACCTGCCTGAACCGTGGAGAAAACGTTGTTGCCACGGCGATTGCTTTGTATGGCGAAAAATCGGACATGAGACCTGTTGAACTGTCGTGCTCCAGTGAAAATCGGCAAGACAGACGACGAGACATTCGCCGGCCACGTCCAGCAATCCGCTTTTCATTTCCAAGTTCCTCTGCGAATTTTCGCAGATGCGACGAGCAATTTATCCAGGCAGCTTTGATCCGGTGACGAACGGTCACCTGGATGTGATCGAACGTGCGCGAAAACTATTCGATGAAGTCGTTGTGGCTGTGGCTCATAATGACGAAAAGCGACCGCTTTTTTCACTAAAAGAACGCCTCGATTTGCTGCGACAGACTGCCGGTACAATCCGCAACGTGCGAATCGCTGAGTTCAAGGGGTTGCTCGTCGAGTTCGCAAGGGCAGAAAAAGCTGGAGCTGTCGTTCGCGGGTTGCGCGCCGTCTCCGACTTCGAGTTCGAATTTCAAATGGCGCTCATGAATCGGCAACTGGATGCCGCAGTAGAAACGATTTTTTTAATGCCGAAGGAGGAATACACTTATCTTAGCTCTCGCATCGTAAAAGAAATCGCGCGGCTCGGCGGCGACGTCTCGAGTTTTGTTCCGGCTTGTGTGGCCAAGGCGCTGCGCAAGAAATTCAGTTGATCAACTCGCAAGCATGAAAGTCCATCTGAAACAAATTCCAGCCCAGGGTCTGCATTTGGAAGGACAGGAAGATTGCCCAATCCAAGACTTGGAATCAGAAGGAATACGTTGCGCTGGCCGCCTGCATTACGATATCGATGTCGGCATTGCAGGGGGGGGACTATGGGCGAACGGCTCGCTCTCGCAGCCGGCGGAGCTGCGCTGCGTATCGTGCCTGGAAAAATTCGTGCACGAAATCCGAGTCCCTGCCTTCGCCGTGCACTTGGAGCTCCAGGGACCGGAGACGGTAGATCTTACCCCATTCATGCGCGAGGACATTTTATTAAACCTGCCGGCGCATCCGCGTTGCGACAGGGACGGGAATCGGGTTTGCAAGGCGAAACAGATTGTAACTGCGGAGCAGGATGCCAAGCAGAAGTCGGATTGGAGCGCGCTGGATAAGCTGAAAATCGAGAGTCGTTAATCGACATTCGCTACGTCTGTGTCGATTCACGAGTCGCGATTGACATTGTTTTTTCCTGATTTCCTGCTTTCCTAATCCGCTTCAATATGGGAGTCCCAAAACGCAAAACATCCAAAATGCGGTTACGCACGCGGAAAGCAGCGAACCGTTGGCATGGCGCACAATTGAACAAATGTCCCCAGTGCGGAAGCACCATCCCGTCGCACATCGCCTGCCCATCGTGCGGCTATTACCGCGGGCGACAGGTGTTGACGCTCGAAGGCAAATAAGACTTCACATCGTTAAAGCGGCTGCAACTAAGTCGCTTTAACGCTTCAACGTTCTTCATTTTCATTTTGCATTTGGGGACTAAACTTCGCAAAGTCTCGCACTAATGAAGATCGCCCTCGACGCGATGGGCGGTGATTTTGGTCCGCCTAACCTCGTTGCCGGCGCCGTTATGGCGTTGCGCGATTACCAGCAGATCACCAAGCTTTATCTGGTCGGAGACTCCGCCAAGATAGAAAACGAGTTGCACAAACATCAGTGCACTGATTCACGGGTTGATATCGTGCACGCGACGCAAGTAGTGGATATGAGCGACCGCGCATGGTCGGCGGTCAGGCGAAAGAAGGATTCATCGGTAAGCCGCGCGGTCGATCTCGTGAAGCGCGGCCAGGCAGATGCAATTGTGAGCGCGGGTCACACCGGCGCGGCCGTCGCCGCGAGCACGATCAAGCTTCGCACGTTGCCGGGAATCGATCGACCGGGTATTGCGGCAGTGCTTCCGACCGAAACGAACGTCTTCGTTTTGATCGACGCGGGCGCGAACATCGATGCCCGCCCCGAACATCTGCTTCAGTACGCGTTCATGGGCACGGTCTACTCGCGTCATGTTCTCCATTACAAGAATCCGACCGTTGGTTTGGTCTCACTCGGCGACGAGGATGTTAAGGGGACCGAGTTGACCAAGGAAGTGTTCAAGATGTTGAAACCAAGTTCGCTTAACTTCGTTGGCAACATAGAAGGCCGTCACCTCTTTGAAGATCCGGTTGAAGTTGTCGTGTGCGACGGATTCGTCGGCAACGTGATCTTGAAAACCTGCGAATCGATCGCGGTGGCAATGTTTCAATGGCTCAAGCACGAGCTCATGCGCACAACGATGCGAAAAGCGGGGGCATTCCTCGCGAGGAATGCCATTGGAACTATCAAGGCCAAGACGAATTATGAAGAATACGGCGGCAGTCCGCTTCTCGGCGTGAACGGAATCTGCATTATTGCGCATGGCGCGAGCACGCCGCTGGCAATCAAAAACGCGTTAAGAGTGGCGGCCGAGTCAATTGAACAGCAGGTGAACCCGCATATCGTCGAGGAGATTCGCCGGTACTATGAAACGACAGCCCCGCTTGAGCCCGCGCTCCACTAAGGCGCTGCGCACCGTCTCCATTATCGGCACGGGAAGTTACGTTCCCGAAAAAACTCTGACCAACGCGGACTTGTCACGCATGGTTGATACGACCGACGATTGGATTACTACCCGCACCGGCATCAAGGAGCGCCGTATTGCCGCGAAGGATGAAAACACGAGTGATATGGCGGCCAGAGCAGCGCTGAAAGCGATCGAGCAGGCGAAGATTTCGCCGAAAGAGATCGATCTCCTACTCGTCGCAACAGCCACTCCCGACATGCTTTTCCCGGCTACGGCCTGCTTCGTTCAAAAAAAGATCGGAGCAACCAACGCCGCTTGCCTCGATATTTCCGCAGCCTGCGCGGGTTTTCTTTTTGGCTTGGAGATCGCACAACAATTCATCACCTCGCATACCCATGAGACGGTCCTTGTAATCGGGGCCGACAAATTGACATCGATCACTAACTGGACCGATCGCAACACCTGCGTCCTTTTTGGAGATGGCGCTGGCGCCGCTATCTTGCGCCACCGCGGCAGCGCTCACGGCGTAATCAGCACTCATATCGGAAGCGACGGACGGTACACAGACATTTTGTTCATGCCGGGCGGCGGTTCGCGGTGCCCAATCACACGAGACAATGTGGACATGCATTTGGCTACGATCCACATGACCGGCAAGGAAGTGTACAAACAGGCTGTCATAGCCATGCTTAACGCAGCGAAAAAAGCGCTCGATCAAGCAGGGCTTTCCATTGAAGACATCGCCTGTGTCATTCCGCATCAGGCAAACCTGCGCATCATGGAGGCCATCGCCGACCGACTCGGCATCTCGCGCGACAAGATGTTTGTGAACTTGGATCGTTACGGCAACACGTCCGCGGCGGCTGTAGCAATCGCGCTCGACGAAGCGAATCGTAGCGGTCGGATCAAACGCGGTGATTATGTTCTGATGGTCGTTTTCGGCGGCGGGCTCACTTGGGCGAGCACGATATTGGAGTGGTGAAATTAATTGCGGATTTCGGATTGCTGATTGCGGAAAGACAAGATCACTGAAAACTATCCGCGATCCGCATTCACAATCCACAATGCTTATAGAGACTCACGCCCACCTTGATTATCCCGATTTCGCGCACGATCTGGATGAGGTGCTTCGTCGCGCGAAGGATGCGGGGGTAACGCGTATTATCACCATCGGCACTTCGGTCGAGAGCAGCAGGCGCGCGATCGCTCTCGCGGAAAAGTATCCGGCCGTTTACGCGGCAATTGGCGTTCATCCCACTTACGTTGAAGAGGCTGAGGAAGATGTTTTTACCCCGCTACACGAATTGGCACAGAACCCGCGCGTGGTGGCCATCGGCGAGACGGGGCTAGATTATCACCGGTTGCCAAGCGAAGAAGTTTCCAAGGAAACGCAGGTCCAGGTCATGTCCGCGTTGCGCACCGAGACGGACGAAGAAATCGAAGCCCAAATTCGCGAGGGCGCTTACAAATCGAAACAGGCGAGTTTATTTCAACAACAGCTCGACCTCGCCGTGGAGATGGGACTCAACGCAGTGATCCATCAACGCGATGCGTGGGAGGACACGCTCAAA
>Ga0222623_10000588_pt1 | contig 11728 bp, 11 predicted proteins | sample PLMtaG_FD_177336 | JGI IMG/M metagenome (GOLD analysis project Ga0222623, IMG submission 177336) | Groundwater sediment microbial communities from an aquifer in East River, Colorado, USA - PLM2_30_coex | ecosystem: Environmental > Terrestrial > Soil > Riparian zone | place: USA: East River...
CCTCGCCGTCGGGACCGGCGATCCGATCGACGAGCCCGAGCATCGCGTCTTCGGGATCCCGTACCTCGACAAGGCCGAGCGTCGTGAGCATCTGGTCGAGACGGTTCGCGCCGTCCGGGCGCTGTTCGACTCCCGACCGTGGCCGGGAGGAACCCACGTCCCCGCGATGTCGGGGCCGCTCCTGCCGAGGCCGGCGAGCCCGGGCGGCCCGCCGATCTGGATCGGCGGGTTCGCCGACGCGGTCGTCCGGCTGGCCGCGAGGGAAGCCCAAGCGTGGAACGGATGGGGGATGGGGCTCGACGAGTTCACGCGCAAGGCCCGCCTGTTGGAAGAAGAGTCCGGCGGGCGCTCGGTGTCGGCGACGTGGGCCGGGATCGTGGTGGTCGGGCGAGACGACGCGGAGGTCGCCCAGTTGCTCGATGCACGCAGCCACCGGCATCTCGAAAGCGACGTGTGGGCGGGGACGACGGCGTCGCTGCGGGTGTGGCTCGAGAACCTTGGGAGCGCGGGGGCTTCGTGGGCGGTGTTGGTTCCCGGCGGCCCACCGGATCGAGTCGAGCTCATCGCGACGGAGGTCCTCCCGGGGCTGCGGCCGGATCCGTGGGCGGATCCGTGAACGATCGCCCGTCGCATCGGCTGAAGCAGGACAAACGCGCGCTGCGCCGGGTGGTCCTCGCCGACCGCGACGCGCTTCCCGACGCGGAGCGAGCGGCGCGGAGCGAGGCGATCAGCGACCGGCTCCTCGGGCTGGACGAAGCGACCGGAGCCGGGGCGGTGTTGGCCTTCTGGTCGTTCGGCAGCGAGGTGGACACGACGCCGCTGATCGACCGCCTCCGTTCGCGGGGGACGACGGTGGCGCTCCCACGGACCCGGGACGGCGACATCGTCCCCATCGTCTGGACGCCCGGATCGTCGATGACCGAAACGTCGTTCGGGCCGAGGGAACCCGCGGACGGTCGGGTGTTGGAGGCCCGCGAACTCGATCTGATCGTGGTCCCGGGGGTCGCGTTCGACCGTTCGTGTCGTCGCGTCGGCTACGGCGGCGGTTTCTACGACCGGCTGCTCGCGCGCACGCGTGAGGGGGCCGCCGCCATTGCGATCGCGTTCGGCGTGCAGGTCGTGGACGAGGTCCCGAGCGGACCGCTCGACCGCACCGTCGATGCGATCGTCACCGAGGACGACGTGATCAGGTGTCGCTGAAACGGCCGAGGCGCCCCCCGCGTTCGATGCGTTCGCGGCCGTGGAGGGAGGCCGAGTTCGCGTCGCTCGATTTCGAGACCACCGGGCTCGACCGGGAACGCGACGCCGTCGTGTCGTTCGGCGTCGTGCCGGTGCGGTCTGGCAAGGTGCTGGTGGGGGAATCCGTGCACGAGCTAGTCCTGCCGGAGGTCCCCTCAAGCCCCGAGTCGATGCGGATCCACGGGATCCTCCCGAGGGACCTCGTCGACGCCCAGCCGTTCGAGGTCGCGGGGGAGGTACTCCGCCGGGCGCTCGGGGGCCGGGTCCTGCTCGCCTGGTTCGCGGACATGGAGATCGTGTTCCTCGGCCGGCTCTACGGTGGGCGGCGGCGGTCGTGGGTGCGAAGGACCATCGACGTCCGACAGATGGCGATCGAACTGGAGCACATGGATCGGGACGTGCGCCAGAGCCTCTCGTCGGCGGCGGAGCGCTACGGGGTCCCGGTCGCCAACCCTCACGAAGCGCTCGATGACGCGATGGTGACGGCACAGCTCTTCCTCGTCCTCGCGTCGCGGCTCGAGGAGCGGGGCTTCGGCTCGACGAGGAGCTTCCTTCGGCTGACCGAGGCCTGATGTGAACTTGAACGGCGAGTCAAACCCGTGGGAGGATGCGCGCATCCCGCGAACCCGCCGGAGAAACACGCCAGGAAACCAGGAGGCACGCATGAGCGAAGACGAGGCCATCAGGACCGCGTTCCACGACGTGACCGCTGCCCAGGGGGGCACGCACATCGAGGACGGCGGATGGATGTGGCTGGAGGGGTTCGGCGACCTCGGCAAGGAGTACTCGGCGATCCGGGACGACGTCGCGGTCTGGGATGTGTCACCGCTCAACAAGTGGGACCTGCGCGGACCGGACGCGCTCGCCGCGGCGCAGCGCGTGTTCAGCAACGACGCCCTCGGGCTGGCGGTCGGTCAGGCGCGCTACGGGGCGTTCCTCGACGCCGACGGCCTCATGGTCGACGACGGCACGGTGTTCAACACCGGGGGCGGCCACTGCTGGGTCATGACCAACGGCAAGGACCACGAGGGATACTTCGGCGACGCGTTGAAGGACCTCGACGTCGAGTTCGGATGGATCGCCCCTTCGATGCCGCACCTCGGCGTGATCGGGCCTCGCTCGCGCGAGGTTGTGCAGAAGCTCACCGACGCCGACGTCGGTGCGCTGCGCTACTTCCGGTTCCTGCCCGACCCGGTGAAGGTGGCCGGTGTCGAGGTGGTGCTCTCGCGAACGGGCTTCGGCGGGGAGCTCGGGTTCGAGCTGTTCCTCACGGACCCCTCGGACGCCGAGGAGCTCTGGAACGCCGTCGTGGGGGCGGGGGCGACGCCGTTCGGCGCGGAGGCGATCGAGCCGGCACGCATCGAGGCGGGGTTGATCGTCACGGACTACGACTACGAGGCGCACCAGCGGACGCCGTTCGACTTCAACCTCGACCGGTTCGTACGGCTGGACGCGCCGGGCGACTTCCTCGGCAAGGAGAAGCTGGGCGAGGTCGCCGCCAACCCACCGAACCGCTTCGTCACGCTCCGATACGAGGCCGAGGCGTTGCCCGAGTACGGTGCCGCCGTCACGAAGGACGGTGAGGAGGTCGGCGTGCTCACGAGCCCGACCGACAGCCCACGGTTCGGCAAGATCGGCGTCGCGGTGATCCCGACCGACCTGGCGTCCGTCGGCACCACGGTGCAGGTGGCGCTCGGCGACGAGACCGTGGATGCGACCGTCGACGTCCTGCCGATCTACGACACGAACAAGGAACGCCCTCGCGCGTAGGGGTCGGGCCACGGCCCGTGCGGAGATCCAGACCCATGGGGTGTACACTCCCGTGAATCACAACCGTGTGATTCAAGGGAAGGAGGCCCGATGCCGCTGCACACGTGCGCACCGCCGCGAGAGGCCGAGCACAAGACCATGTCCCTGTGGGTCTGCCCCGGATGCGGTTCGACCTGGGAGGGCGTCCCCTGGAGCGGCGTCTTCGACTTCGACCGGAACGAGGCCGTCATGCGGGCCGAGTGGATCCTGGTCGAGGGCCCGACCCAGCTGGCCGGCTAGCCGTGGCGGTCGAGCTCCGCAACGTCGATACGCTCGCCGCGCCTCCCGGCTACTCGCACGTCGCGGTGGGCCGCGGCGGGACCGTGGTCTTCACGGCGGGAGCCGTGCCTCTCGACGCCGAAGGCGATCTGGTGGGTGAGGGCGATCCCGTCGCTCAGGCCGAGCAGGTGATCGAGAACCTCCTCGCCGCGCTCCAAACGGGGGGCGCGCAGCCGCAGGACGTGGCGAAGACGACCGTCTACGTGGCGGGTGCGAGTTTCGAGGCGCAGTCGGCCGTGTGGCAGGTGGTCCGCAGCTCCGAGATCGGTCGCGCGCCGAGCACGCTCGTCGGCGTGCCGATCCTCGGTTACCGCGGCCAACTCGTCGAGGTCGAGGCGATCGCGCTCATCTTCTGAGCTCCGGAGGCGTCAGAACAACCCGATCGTTCGCCCGTGCTCGTCGATGTCGACCTTCATGTACGCCGGCGTCCGTCCGAGTCCCGGCATCCGCTGCATGTCGCCGCAGAGCACGACGACGAACCCCGCACCTGCGCTCGGCACCACGCCGCGAACCGGAAGCCTCCAGTCGGTCGGACGGTTCAGCATCAACGGGTCGTGCGTGAGCGAGAGGTGCGTCTTGGCCATGCAGACGGGCATCGTGCCGAACCCGAGCTGGTCCATCCGCGCGAGATCCTTCTCGGCCTGCGCCTGGTAGTCGACGCCATCGGCGCCGTACACACGCGTGGCGATGGCTTCCACCTGTTGCCTGATCGGGGTCCCGTCGGGGGTGAGCTGGTGGAACGTGTTGGGCTTCTCGCACGCGGCGACAATCGCTTCGGCGAGCTCGACGGCGCCCTCCCCGCCTTCGGCGAACCCGCGGTTCACGACCACCGTCTCGGCGCCGGCGCCGAGCGCGAGCTCGCGCATCAGCTCGACCTCGGCCTCGGTGTCGCTCGGGAAGTTGTTGATCGAGACGACGCAGGGCAGCCCGTACTCGCGGACGATCGCGATGTGTTGCCCGAGGTTCTCGATGCCGCGATCGACCGCCTCGAGGTCCTCGGTCCCGAGCCGATCGAACGGGACGCCACCGTGCGACTTGGTGGCTCGAACCGTCGTGACGAGCACGCCGGCCGACGGCGCGAACCCTCCGAACCGACACACGATATCGCAGAACTTCTGGAACCCGAGGTCGCTCGCGAACCCGGCCTCGGTGATGACGTAGTCGGCGAGCTTGAGCGCGATGCGGTCCTCGATGATCGAGTTGTTCGCGTGGGCCACGTTCCCGAACGGCCCCGCATGGATCATCACCGGCTGGCCTTCGAGCGTCTGCACGAGGTTCGGTTTCAACGCGTCCTTCATGATTACCGTCATCGCGCCCGCCACCTGCAGCTGCTCGGCCGTGACCGGGTCGCCGTCCGCGGTCGACGCGACGACGATCCGTCCCAGACGCGCCCTGAGGTCGGCGAGATCGGAGGCGAGCGCGAGCACCGCCATGACCTCGGACGCGGCCGTGATCACGAACCCGTTCTCGCGCGGAACGCCGTGCATCTTGCCGCCCAGGCCGATGACCGTGTACCGGAGCTCGCGGGCGTTCACGTCGAGGGTTCGGGGCCAGGTGATGCTGGTTGGCTCGATGCCGTGCGGGTTGCCGAAGTACAGCGAGGCGTCGAGCGCGGACGCCAGCAGGTTGTGCGCGGCGGTGACGGCGTGGAAGTCGCCGTTGAAGTGGAGGTTGATGTCCTCCATCGGGACGACCTGCGCGTACCCGCCGCCGGTGCCGCCACCCTTGATACCGAACACCGGTCCCATGGAGGGCTCGCGCAGGCAGAGCATGACGTCCTTGCCGATCCTCCCCATCCCCTGCGTGAGCGAGATCGAGGTGGTCGTCTTGCCCTCGCCGGCCTTCGTCGGCGTGATGGCGGTGGTGATGATCAGCTTGCCGTCCGGCCGATCCGCGAGCCGGTCGAAGATGGACAGGTCGATCTTCGCGCGGTGCCGACCGAACGGTTCGAGCACGTCGTCCCAGATCCCGGCCGACGCCGCGATCTCCGCGATGGGCCGAAGCTCAGCTTCCTGCGCGATCTCGAGTCCGCTCTTCACACCGACCTCCGTCTCGCGTGGCCGTTCGTCCGCGGGAGGATACCCGGGCCCCCAGCCGCGGGGAAATCCAACGTCGGCCTTGGCGCGCAACGCGGTGCGATACTCGGATGGATGGACATCCCGTCGTTCCTGAGGATGTATCCACCCTTCGACGACCTCGACGACGCCCGTCTCGCCGACGTGGTGCGTCATACGCACATCGAGTTCTTCCCCAAGGGGACGGTGATCCTGCAGGAATCGGGCGAATCATCCCGGTTCCTATACGTCGTCCGGCGAGGCGCCGTCGAGGTCCTCGAGGCGGGCGAGATCGTCGACATCCAAGGGGAGGGCGAGGTCTTCGGCTTCGTCTCCTTGCTGACCGGGGCAAGCCCGTTGGTCACGATCCGAGCGCACGAGGACGTGATCTGCTACCTGATCGACAAGGAGATCGGCGAGGAGATCATGAGCTCGCGCCGAGGCCTGATCTTCCTGGCCTCCGCGTTCCGGCGACGCGACGTGCGTGCCCTCGAACACGTCGCTCGTGCCACCGTCGACGATCGCCGAGAGTCCGTTGCCTCGCTCGTGCGTCGCCGTCCGCTCTCGTTGCCCGCAACCGCGTCGATCCGGCAGGCGGCCGAGATGATGGCGAACGAACGGGAGGGGTTCGTCCTGCTCGAAGGGGTGGGGGAGAAGGGGCTCGCCATCGTGACCGACCGCGACCTTCGCTCGAGGGTGCTCGCTGAGGGGAGAGACCCCACGGCCCTGGCCGCGGAGGTGGCGTCCTCGCCCGTGGTGTCGGTGCCGAGCCGAGCCACGGTCGCCGAGGTGACGGCGCTCATGCTCGAGCGGGGCGTGCATCACGTACCGGTGGAGGACGGCGACGGCGGGTTCATCGGCGTCGTGACGGACATCGACCTGCTCGCCGCCGAGCAACGCCGCGCGTTCGGCTTGAAGAAGGACATCGAGCTTGCCCCGGATCGCGCTTCGGCGATCGAGGCGTTCCGGTCGCTGCCCGAGGTGGCGAGCCGACTCGTCGAGGGGAGCGTCGACCCGCTCGAGATCGCGCACGTCGTCGCGGTCGCGATCGACGCGCTGACCGTTCGCCTCCTGGAGGTGGCGTGGGCCGAGATCGGCGACCCGCCGTGCCCCTGGGCGTGGTTCGCGCTCGGCAGCGAGGCCCGGCAAGAGCAGGGACTGTTCACCGACCAGGACAACGCGCTCATCTTCGACCCGGTCGCCGTCAGCGAGGCCGAGGTCGATGCCTACTTCGGCGAGCTCGGGTCGCTCGTGAACGATGGGCTCGAGGAGGCCGGGATCCCCAAGTGCCGGGCCGGCGTGATGGCGAGCAATCCGGATTGGCGCGGCACCGTGCAGACGTGGCAGCGCCGCTTCCACGGCTGGATCGAGGACCCAGGTCGAACGGGCAGCGCGTTCACCGGCATCGCGATGGATTACCGGCCGGTCACGGGACCGCTGGATGCGCGTTTGCACCTCGACGAGATCATCCGGTCCGCCCGGGAGCGGCACGACTTCATCCGACACCTGGGCGCGCACGCCATCGCGACGCGTCCACCGAAAGGATTGCTGAAGGACGGCGTCGTGCAAGGGAAGGGGACGACGGGCCGACTCGACATCAAGGCCGTGGGGATCGGCCTGATCACCAACGTCGCCCGGCTCCTCGCCGTGATGTCGGGTCTTACCGAGAACCGGACGAGGCTCCGCCTGCGAGATGCCACGGCATTGGGTTGGTTGAGCGAGGACGAGAGCCAGGGCCTCGTCGAGGCGTTCGAGCTCATGTGGCAGGTCCGGCTCGAACACCAGACTCGTTGCTTCGAACGCGGCGTCGAGCCGGACGATCTCGTCGACCCCCGAGAGCTCGGTCCGCTCACTCGGCAGGCGCTCAAGGAGGCGTTCCGGATGATCGACCGGGCGCAGGATCGTCTCGCGGCCCTCCTCGGCCTGCGTCGATGAGTCCCGCCCGCCCGGCTGGTCCCGCCAAGCGAGCGCGACGTCTCCCGTGGAAGCAGCTCGAGCTCGTCTCCCTCGATTTCGAGGCGACCGGTCTGAACTTCGAGAAGGACACGATCGTCTCGTTCGGTACCGCGCCGATCCGGGACGGGCGGATCGACGTCGGTGCGGCCGTCTACGAGCTGGTCGATCCCGGGGAGGTCACGCCGTCGCCGGAGTCGGTGACGGTGCATGGCCTGCGACCGGTGGACCTTCGTGGGGCGCAGGGCCTGGAGGCGGCACGCGCATCGCTCGGCGAACTCATCGGCGGGCACTTCTTGATCACCTGGGCGGGCCAGGTCGAGGCCGGGTTCCTCAACAGGCTGTACGGGGGAGGCGTGCACTCGTGGCTCCGCCGGTGCATCGACGCGCGAGAGCTGATGTTCGCGCTGGAAGAGGACCCACCCTCCCCGTACACGCTGACCTCGGTGGCCGAGCGGCTCGGGGTTCCGGTCGCGAGCCCGCACCATGCCCTGGACGATGCTTTGGTCACGGCGCAGGTGTTCCTCATCGCCGCCGCGCGGTTTGCCGCCCGGGGGATCTCGACCGTTCGCGAGCTCCAGGCAACGAGGCGGTTCGAACCGCCGACCCTACGCCGGCCTCGCGCGCCGATCGGACGTTGAAGGGATCGGCACGGCGTAGACCGGGACGACACAGCGCCGCCCGATCTCGTGCGCGACGTCCCCCTCGATGACCCGTCGCCAACGGGGTCGTTCGGGATCTGCCACGACGATCGCGTGGAAGTTCCTCGCCTTGGCCCACTTCGCGATCATCTTGGAAGCGTTCCGAGACCTCGAGAGTCCGACCCGGACCTCGAAGCCGCGCATCCTGAGCGCGTCCGCGGCTGCATCGACGCCCTCCTTCAGCGTCTGCCACTCGATCCGGTTCGGCTGCAGCCCGGGGTTCGGGAGCCCCAGCGAGGTCCCGTAGACCTTGGCGATGCCGAGGACCGTGATCTTCGCGTGCTCGGGCGTCGCGAGGTCGATCGCCCGGGTCAGCACTTCCGGTCGGAACGGTTGGGCCACGGTCGCGAGCAGAATGCGCCGAGGAGGGTCGGGGATGCGACGGGGGGCCGCGGTCGCGGCCCCCCGTCGGAACCTGCCTCGGCGAGCCGTGTCAGGCATCCTGGCTCACACGGACACCCTTGAAGTCGGTCGTCCCGAGCTTGCGGTCCTCGGCCTTGCGCCACCAGTACAGCGGGAAATACAGGAGCACGATGATCACGCCGATGATGAACATCTTGCCGCCGCCGAGCTGGCAGCCCTCGATCGCGCAGGCAGGGATCCCTACCGACCAGACGAAGAAATAGAGGATCGCCAGAGCGATCGCGCCGTACTTCATCCATTCCGGGAGCTTGAAGGGCCGGAAGATCTCGGGTCGCCACCTGCGCAGGAAGTAGTAGCCGAGCAAGACCGGAACGAAGGACCCGACGTAGCCGACGTTCGAGAGGACGTAGATCGAGCCCGGCGCGCCGACGAAGATCAGCAGGATGTTCAGGACGGTGTTGAGACCCATCGAGAAGTCGGGCACGTTGTGCCTGTTCACGTGTCCGAAGATCCTCGGGCTCTGACCATCGAGCGCCATCATGTACAGCGACCTCGCGCAGCCCATGATCGCGTTCAGGCTCGATAGCAGGAGCGCGATAACCAGCGCCGACGTGACGATCTTGCTGACGCCGGCTCCCATCGACCGCACCGCCGTCGTGACGAGGATCGCGTTCGGGTCGAGGCTCTCTTGGATGAAGGTGACCCCCAGCACACCGAGGACGGCCATCGGTAGGAAGGTGTAGATGAACGTCCCGTACCCGCCCGACAGGTTCATGGCGATCGGCGCGTCTCGGTCTGGGTTCTTGCACTCCCCGATGTAACATGCGGCCGCCTCCATCGCGATCGCATTCCACGTGTACAACGCCGAGAACTGTAGGAAGAGATAGAACGCGGTCCCCGAGAAGAACGCCGTCCCATCGGGGAGGTTCGGCGGCCAGATGTTGCTCCCCGTGACGTCGCCGGTGAAGAACGGGACGATCGCGATCAGGGTGAGGGGGATCATCGACAACAGGCCGAGCACCGTCGCTGCCACCGTTCCGAATCGGATCCCCATGCACGAGACGATGAAGAGCAGGACCGAGAGGACCGCCCCGATGACGATCGTGAAGTACGTCACCGACAGGCTGGCATCGAACAGGGTGATGGTGTTCCCCCACCACCCTGACAGCTGGAAGCCGAACAGGACCGGAAGGTAGGCGCCGATCAGGATCATGTTCACGGCCATGACGGGCATCCACCCGAGCCAGTACATCCACACCGTGACGCCGTTGATGTGGGGATAGGTCCTCGGCAATCGGTCTTTGAAGGCGTAGTACGCGTACGAGGGCGCCCCTCCCGTTCGGTCCGGGAGCATCGCCGCGAGCTCGGCCAGGTACAGGCACAGGAGCCAGCCGGTGAGGGCCCAGAAGATGAAGTTCGGGATGGCCGCCGCGCCGAGCGGCGCGAGCACCGCTGGCGTCACCCCCGTGACGAGGATCGTGCCGGCCAGGCCGACGACGAAGGCGCCCCACCAGTTGGTGTCCTTGGAGAGTTCGCCCTTGACGTAGTCCTCGACCCGCACGAACTGTTGCTCGTCCTGCTTCGCCATCGCATCCCCCTTCGTCAGAAGGCCCCTACGGCCCGACCCGCTCGCACACGAAGCCGGATTCGTGCCTCGTCGTCGAGCGAACTCGGGCCCCTGGGCCGAGTCAGAACAGGGACAGGTACTTCTTCACCTCCCAGTCGGACACCCCCTCGTGGTACTCCTTCCACTCGCGCTCCTTCACGTCGCAGTAGTAGTCGAGGTAGTCGCCACCGGGGACCGCGCCGAGGCCTTCGCGGAGCACGTCGTCTTGGCGGAGGTTGCGGATCGCGTCGAGCAGGTTCCCGGGAAGGAAGTCGATCCCTCGGCGCCGCAACTCCTCGACCGGCGTCTCGTACATGTTGCCCTCGTTCGGGTCGCCCGGGTCGAGCTTGTTGTCGATCCCGTCGAGGCCGGCGGCTAGGATCGCCGAGGCAGCCAGGTAGGGGTTGGCGGCCCCGTCGATCGTGCGGTCCTCGAACCGCCCGGGCGCGGGGGTCCGGATCATCTGCGTGCGGTTGTTCCGCCCGTAGGCGATGTAGGCGGGCGCCCACGTCGCGCCGGAGGTGGGAGCTCCGACGATCAGCCGCTTGTACGAGTTGACGGTCGAGGCGGTGACCCCGATGTACGCCTTCGCGTGCGCCAGCAGGCCGCCGAGGAAGTGATACCCGAGCTCCGAGATCCCGAGGCCACGCGCGTCGTTCTCGTCTTCGAACAGGTTCGTGTCCGTATCGGGGTCCCACAGGCTCATATGGAAGTGCAGCCCATTCCCCGTGAGATGCCCGAAGGGCTTGGGCATGAACGTCGCCTGGAGTCCCCGCTGCTGCGCGAGCGTGTGCACCATGTATCGGAAGAAGATGAGCCGGTCGGCGCTCGTAACCGCGTCATCGAAGACGAAGTTCGACTCGAACTGTCCGTTGGCGTCCTCGTGGTCGTTCGCGTAGTTGTCCCAGCCGAGCTGCGTCTCGTACTTCGACAGGGTCGTGATGAAGTCGTACTGGCGCGTGAGGGCCTTCATGTCGTAGCAGGGCCGCTCGAGGTTGTCGAGCGGGTCGGCGACCTCGATCCTGCCGTCCTCGGTCAACCGCAGGAGGAAGAACTCCGCCTCGATCCCTATCTTGAAGACGTAGCCGCGCTCGCGTGCTTTCGCCATGCTCCCCTTCAAGATCGTTCGGGGGCAGTAGGGCCACGGCTCGCCCTCGACGAAGATGTCACACGCGAACCGCGCGAGGTTCGGCTGCCACGGCACCGGCGTGAAGCTCGCCGGGTCGGGCATCGCGGCGATGTCGGGATCGTGCGGCCCCTGGCCCAGCTCGCCGGTCGCGAACCCGGCGAACCCGGCGCCGTCGGCGAACACGTCCTCGAGGTGCGCGGCGGGGACCAGCTTCGCGTTCGGCTTGCCGTACATCTCCACGAACTGCGCGAAGATGAACTCGATCCCCATCTCGTCGACCAGCTTGCGGACCTCCTGCAAGGATCCCGGGCGGTCAGCCATCGCTCCCCCTTCCTCCTCGCTGTCTCTCCGCCCGAACGAGATCGATCGAGATCACCTGCCGGATCGGAGATGTTCGGTGGATCGCTCACCGGCCGCGGCGCGATCACGCGTTCGGAGGTGCGTCGGAGCCACGTCGGGTGGTTGAACTGCCCGGATCGGTCCGGGATCGAACATGGCGTGTGGGGACGCTAATGGCCGGTGCTCGGGCGAGTCAAATCACCGTTGCGCCCACCAGCATCCACCCCCCCGAACCGGCACCGCTGGGGCCGGCTCG
>Ga0222623_10000590_pt1 | contig 11722 bp, 11 predicted proteins | sample PLMtaG_FD_177336 | JGI IMG/M metagenome (GOLD analysis project Ga0222623, IMG submission 177336) | Groundwater sediment microbial communities from an aquifer in East River, Colorado, USA - PLM2_30_coex | ecosystem: Environmental > Terrestrial > Soil > Riparian zone | place: USA: East River...
CCTGGGGGCCGTGGCCGGGGCGGTCGGGGTGTTGGTGGTGCTGCGCCGGCTGGCCTTCGTCGGCGACGCCCTCACCCACACCGTGTTCCCGGGGGTGGTGATCGCCCACCTGCTCGGCCGCTCGATCCTGCTCGGCGCCCTCGCCTTCGGGGTGCTGACGGCCATCCTGCTCACCGGGCTGGGCAGCCACCGCCGGGTCGGCGACGACGCCGCCCTGGCCATCCTGCTCACCTCGTTCTTCTCCCTCGGGGTGGTGCTCATCTCCCGGACCCGGGGCTTCACCGCCGACCTGACCGTGTTCCTGTTCGGCCGGGTGCTGGCCATCGACCGGACCGACCTGATCCAGACCCTGGCTGTCGCCGCGGTGGCCGCCGCCGTCCTGGCCCTCCTGCACAAGGAGCTGGTCCTGCGCGCCTTCGACCCCGACGCGACCGCCGCCATGGGCTTCCGCACCGGCGTCCTCGACCTGGTCCTGAACCTGCTCATCGCGCTGGTCGTGGTGGCCGCCGTCGAGGCGGTGGGCACGGTCCTGGTGATCACCCTGATCGTGGTCCCGGCGGCGGCGGCCCGGCTGCTGGCCGACCGGGTGGCGGCCATGACCGCGCTGGCCTGCCTGTTCGGCGCCGCCGGAGGCTGGCTGGGGCTGGCCGTCAGCTACGAGGTCTCGGTCGACCACGGCATCCGGCTGGCCGCCGGGGCCACCATCGTGGTCGTCCTGGTCGGCCTGTTCCTGGTCGCCGCCGCCCTGGCCGCGCTGCGCCGGCGGCGGGTCGCCGCCCGGAGGGGTCTGGGGTACCCCCGGGGGGTGCCCCAGTGAACCCGTTGAGTGTGCTCGACGCCTTCGGGGACGGGTTCGCGCGCCGGGCCCTGCTGGAGGCGGTCATGGTCGGCGGGCTGTGCGGCGCCGTCGGCGTGCACGTGCTCCTGCGCCGCCTGCCCTTCTTCACCATGGCCCTGGGCCACGCCACCTTCCCCGGGGTCGTCCTGGCCGGGCTGCTCGGGATCAGCCTGTTCGCCGGGGCGGCCGCCTTCGGGGCCGTCGTCGTGGTCGTGGTCGCCCTGCTGGGCGCCCGCGACCGGGTCGACGACACCGGCGCCGTCGGGGTGACCCTCTCCGGGGCGTTCGCCCTCGGGGTGCTGCTGCTGTCGGCCCAGGCCGGCTTCTCCAGGGACCTGACCGCCTACCTGGTCGGCTCCATCGTCACCGTGCAGCCGGGCGACCTGGTCACCACCGCCCTGGTGGGCGTGGCCGTGCTGGCCGCGCTGGCCGCCTTCCACAAGGAGCTGGTCCTCGGCGCCTTCGACCGCGGCGCCCTGGCCGCCCTCGGCTACCCGGTGCTGGCCCTCGACGTCGGCCTGCTGCTGCTGGTCGAGGCCACCGTGGTCACCTCGATCCCGGCGGTCGGGACCATCCTGGCCGTGGCCCTGATCGTCGCCCCGGCCGCCACCGCCCGCCTCTGGACCGAGCGCCTGCGCGCCACCATGGCCCTGTCGGCCGCCCTCGGCGCCGCCAGCGGCGTCGTCGGCCTGGCCATCTCCCTCCAGTGGCGGGTCGCCGCCGGCGCCACCATCGTCCTGGTCGCCGCCGCCCTGTTCGCCGTCTCCCTGGTCGTCGCGCCCCGTCACGGCCTGCTGGCCCGCGCCCCCAGCCGGGCCGCCTAGCGTCAGTCGATGGCCCACTCGGGGCGGTTGACCCCGGCGGCCATGGCCCTGGCCTTGTGCCAGTGGAGGGTGGCGAAGATCTGCTCGCTGATGGCGTCGATCGGGCCGACGGCGTTGATGCGGACCAGGATCCCGCGGCGGTGGTAGTACTCGACCAGCGGCTGGGTCTGGGCCGCGAACACCTCGAGGCGGTGGCGGACCGTCTCCTCGGTGTCGTCGGAGCGGTGCTCCTCCCGGGCCCGCCCGGCCAGCCGGGCCAGCAGCTCCGCCTCCTCGATCTCGAAGTACAGGGTCAGGTCGAACGGGATCCCCTTGGCCACCGCCCACCGGTAGGCGGCCTCGGCCTGGGCCAGGGTGCGGGGGTAGCCGTCCAGCACGTACCCGCCCTCCTCGGCGGCCTGGGCCATCCGGTCCCTGGCCATCTCGATCACGATGTCGTCGGGCACCAGGTCGCCCCGGTCCATGTACTCCTTGGCCACCTTGCCCAGCTCGGTCTCGTTGGCCACCTGCTCGCGGAGCAGCGCACCGGTGGCGATGTTCCCCAGGTCGAAATGCTCGGCGATCCGCGTCGCCTGGGTCCCCTTCCCCGCCCCGGGCGGGCCGATCAGCAGCACGCGCATGATGTCTCCCTCTGGGCGTCAGTGCCCCTCGGCGGCGTCGGCCTCTTCCTTGGTCAGGTGGACGGTGCCGGGGGGGTGCTCGGGCGGGGCGTAGACGGTGACCAGGCGCAGGGGGCCGTCGCCGGTGTTGATGAAGTTGTGGCGGGTGCCGGCGGGGACCATGACCAGGTCGTTGGGGGTGACCTTGGAGGTCTTGCCGTCGAGGACGGCGTCGCCCTCGCCGTCGATGAACACCAGGAGCTGGTCGTTCTCCTCGTGGACCTCCTCGCCGATCTCGCCGCCGGCGGGGATGGTCATGGTCACGATCTGGCTGTGCTCGCCGGTGGCGATCTCGCGCCGGAAGGCGTCGTTGCTCCTGGCGAGCTGGACGATGTCGATGTCGAGGGGTTCGGTCACGATCGCTCCTCGGTCGGGGCGGCTGACGGTGGCAAGTATCTCCCGGAACCGCCGGACGCAGTCTTGTCCGCTTCATCCGGCTACGCGAAGATGTCCGGACCGCCACGCCTCCAAAGGAGCAGCCCATGGCAGATGCCGGGACCGTCCAGTCGCTCATCGCCCCCCGCCGCTACATCCAAGGCCGCGGGGTGCTCGCCTCCATCGGCCAGCATGTGGCCGAGCTCGGCCAGCAGCCGCTGCTGATCGCGGACGAGAACGTGTGGAAGCTGACCGGCGACCAGCTCTCGGCATCGTTCAAGGAGGCCGGGGTCGACTTCACCCGCGAGACCTTCGGGGGCGTCTGCTCCCACCGGGAGATCGACCGGATCACCGAGGCCGCCAGGAAGGCCAACGCTGACGTGGTGGTCGGGATCGGGGGCGGCACCACGCTCGACACCGCCAAGGCGGCCGGCCACCAGGCGGGCATCGCCTGGGCGACCGTGCCAACGGTCGCCTCGACCGACGCGCCGACCAGCGCCCTGTCGGTGGTCTACACCGACGACGGCGTGTTCGAGGAGTACGTGTTCTTCCCCCACAACCCCGACCTGGTCCTGGTCGACACCCAGATGTGCGCCAACGCGCCGTACCGGTTCCTGGTCTCGGGCATGGGCGACGCGCTGGCCACCTGGGTCGAGGCCCGGGCCACCGCCGAGGCGCGCAAGTCGACCATGGCCGGCGGGCAGCCGACCATGGCCGGGCTGGCCCTGGCCAGGCTCTCCTGGGAGACGCTGATCGACTACGGCTTCTCGGCCAGGCAGGCCGCCCAGCAGCACGTGGTCACGCCCGCGCTGGAGAAGGTCGTGGAGGCCAACACCCTGCTGTCCGGGCTCGGCTTCGAGAGCGGCGGCCTGGCCGCCGCCCACGCCGTCCACAACGGCCTGACCGCCCTGGACCAGACGCATCACTTCATGCACGGGGAGAAGGTCAACTTCGGCACCCTGACCCAGTTCGCCCTCGAGGACCGGCCGACCCGCGAGTACAACGAGTTCGTGTCGTTCTGCATGAGCGTCGGCCTGCCGACCACCTTCGCCGACCTCGGCCTGGCGAACGTGACCAAGGAGGAGCTGGAGACGGTGGCCAAGGCGGCCACCGTCCCGGGCGAGACCATCCACAACATGCCGTTCGCGGTCACCCAGGCGATGGTGGTGGACGCGATGGTCGCCGCCGACTCCTACTCGCGCGCCTACCAGCAGGAGTCCGGCCAGCAGGCGGCGGCCAGCAGCCACTAGTGCGATCATGCCCCGATGCGGGACGGAGCCATCGGGGTCGGGCTGATCGGGTACGGGCTGGGCGGGTCGGCGTTCCACGCGCCACTCGTCCAGGCCGAGCCTCGGCTGCGGCTGCACGCGGTCGTGACCAGCCGGGCCGCGCAGGTGGAGCGGGAGCTACCCGGGGTGCGGGTGGTGGCGTCGGCGGGGGAGCTGCTGGAGGACCCGGCGGTCGAGCTGGTGGTGGTGGCGGCGCCCAACGCCGTCCACCACGAGCTGGCCGCGGCGGCGCTGCGGGCGGGGCGGCACGTGGTCGTGGACAAGCCGTTCACGCTCACCACCGCCGCCGCCGACGAGCTGATCGCGCTGGCCGCGGCCGAGGGCCGGCTGCTCAGCGTGTTCCACAACCGGCGCTGGGACGGCGACTTCCTGACCGTCCGGCGCTGCCTGGAGGCCGGCCTGGTCGGGGCGGCGTCCAGCTTCGTGTCCCGCTACGACCGCTTCCGCCCCGTGCCCAAGGGCGGCTGGAAGGAGGAGGCGGTCCTCGGGTCGGGCATCCTCTACGACCTCGGACCGCACCTGATCGACCAGGCGCTGGTGCTGTTCGGCCTGCCCGAGACCGTCTCGGCCGACCTCGCCGTCCAGCGTCCCGGGGTGCAGGCGGTCGACTGGGTGCACCTGCTGCTCGGCTACGGGCGGCTGCGGGTGGTGCTCCAGGCCGGCATGCAGGTCCGCGACCCCGGCCCGCGGTTCGAGCTCCACGGCGACCGGGGGTCGTTCGTCAAGGATGGCCTCGACGGCCAGGAGGAGGCGCTGCGTGCCGGCGGGCGGCCGGGCGACCCGGGCTGGGGGAGCGAGCCCCCCGAGCGCCACGGCACCCTCACCGGCGAGGTGGCCGGCCTCGAGCTGCGCGGCCGGCTGGCCACCATGCCCGGCGCCTACCAGACCTTCTACGCCGCCATGGCCGCCGCCATCGCCGGCGACGGCCCGGTCCCGGTGGCGGCCTCCGAGGCCCGCGACACCATCATGATCATCGAGCACGCCCTCCAGAGCAGCCGCGAGGGCCGTGTGGTCCGGGTCGACCGGCCGCCCTCCGGCCCGGCCTAGAACACCTCTAGAGGAACCCGGCCAGGAACCGGGTCGAGGCGGGCAGGGCCTCCTCCGGCTCGCCCCGCAGCCGGCACTCGAAGGTCAGCCAGTCGTCGTAGCCGACCGCCCGCAGGGCGTCGAACACGCTCTCGAAGTCCATGTGGCCGGCCCCGGGCTGGAGCCGGTTGGTGTCGTCGACGTGGACGTGGGCGATCCGTGGCCCGTTGGCCAGGATCGCCGCGGCCAGGTCGTCCTCCTCGATGTTCATGTGGAACAGGTCGGCGCAGACCCGGACCGAGCCCAGCCCCGTCTCCCGCTCGACCTCCTCGGCCAGCCCGGCCGCCTCCTCGAGGCGGTTGACCATGTAGTCCTCGTAGCGGTTGATCGGCTCGACGGCCAGCCACACGCCCTCGGCGGCGGCGTGCTCGGCCAGCTCCAGGAGCGCCTCCAGCAGCACCTTGCGGTCCTCGGCAGGCTGGCGGGGCGGGATGAAGGGCGGCAGGCGCAGGCTGAACATGCCCCAGCTGGCCGGGGTCAGCACCCCGGTCCCGCCCAGCTCGGCGATGACGCTGAGCTGGGAGCGCAGCTGGGTGACGGCGTCGCGGCGCCGGTCGGGGTCGAAGTCGCCGATGAAGTGGTCGGTCTCCGGGCAGACGGTGGCCATCACCACGCCGGCCCGGACGGCCGCCCGCAGCTCGGGCAGCCGGGAGGCGAAGTGGCCGTCGCCACGGGCCCGCAGCTCGATGCCCTCGAACCCGGCCCCGGTGGCGAAGGCCCACTTCTCCTCCAGGCTGTCGCCGGGCAGCAGCTGCTCCTGGCAGGAAAGCCTCATGCTCACGAACTCCCCTCAGACGTAGGCTGCCCAAGCTTAGTTCCTCGAAAGGAGCCGCCACCTCGATGCCCCGCTCCCTCGTGCTCGACGGCCCCCGCCAGCTCCGCCTGTCCGACCAGCCGGCCCGGCCCCTGCGCCCGGGCGAGATCCGGCTGCGGGCCCGGCTCAGCGGCATCAGCCACGGGACCGAGCTCAGCCTGTACCGCGGCACCTCGGCCTTCACCGACAAGGTCTTCGACCGCGGGCTGCGGGCCTTTGTCGAGCCGCCGGCCGGCAGCGCCGCCGCCTACCCGGTGACCCTGGGCTACGAGATGGTCGCCGAGGTGCTCGAGGTCGCCCCCGACGTGACCGAGGTCGCGGTCGGGGACCTGGTCCACACCGGCACCCCCCACCAGGAGGAGACGGTGCTCGACCTGGCCTCCTCCCTGGGGGCCACCTACCCGCTGGTGCGGCTGCCGACCACCGAGCGGCCCGAGCGGGGCCTGTTCATCAGCCTGGCCGCGGTCGCCCTGCAGGCCGTCCACGACGCCGAGATGAAGCTGGGGGACGCGGTCAGCGTGCACGGGCTCGGCACCATCGGCCTCCTGGTCGTGCAGATGTGCCGGCTGGAGGGGATCCAGAACGTGTTCGCCATCGACCCCGACCCGGCCAGGCGCAAGCTGGCCACCGGGCTGGGGGCCAGCCACGTGCTCGACCCGGCCAACGGGCAGGCCGTCGGGCTCCAGCTCCGCGAGCTCAACGGGGGCGCCGGGGTCGACGTGGCCATCGAGGTCTCCGGCAGCGACCGGGGGCTCCAGGGCGCCCTGCAGGCCGCCGGGCTGGGGGCGACGGTGGTGGCGGCCGGCTTCTACCAGGGCGGCGCCGGCAACGTGCGCCTGGGCGAGGAGTTCCACCACAACCGGCTGTCGCTGATCGCCTCCATCGGCGCCTGGGGCGCCCCCCACCGGAAGGCCCCCCTGTGGAACCGGCGCCGGGTGATGGACACCGCCACCCGGCTGCTCTACACCGACCGGGTGTCGATCGACGGCCTGCTCACCCGCCGGTTCCCCTTCGACCAGGCGCCGGCCGCCTACCGCTGGATCGACGAGCGCCCCCGGGCCGCGGTCAAGGTCGCCCTCACCTACTAGCCGCCTCGCCGCCCGGGTTAGCCGCCGCCGTCCGCTCTTGCCACAATGATGGGGCTCGCGCTGGTTGATCGATCATCTCGGGGGTGAGGCGGTGGCGGCCCCGGCGGATCGCATCCTGGCATGGGCCGCGCGCCGCCCCCAGCGGGTCTTCGGCTACAACCCCTGGCAGCTCGGGGCGCACGTGCTCCACACCGCGCTGCGCCACCGGGTCACCGGCCCGGCCGCCGAGATGTCCTTCTTCGCCATGCTGACCCTGGTCCCGCTGACCGTGGCCGTCGGGGCCGCCCTCGGCCAGATCCAGCGGTTCGTCGGCCCGGAGAAGATCGCCAGGGGCCAGGACGCCGCGATCTCGCTGGTCCGGGTCGTGATCAGCCCCCGGCTGACCGACGGGGTGATCGACCCGTTCGTGCGGGCCCAGCTCAGCCAGCAGCGGGGCGGGGCGGCCATCGGCGGCCTCCTGCTCACCTGGTGGCTGGCCGGCCGCCTGTTCGCCGCCACCAGCCGCGCCCTCGACACCGCCTACCACGACCGGCACCAGCGCATGTCGGTCGCCCAGCGGCTGATCGCGCTCGGGTTCGCCTTCGGGTCGGTGGTGGTCGTGGTCCTGACCCTCGGGATCATGGTCGACGCGCCGTTCATGGACGAGCAGCACGCCCTGGCCCTCCAGTTCGGGATCAGCCGGGCCGTGGCCACCGCCTGGTACATCGGCCGCTGGCCGGTGGTCCTGGTCGTCCTGGTCGTCTTCCTGCTCTGCCTCTACCGCTTCGCCCCCAGCGTCAGGCATGCCTGGCGCCACCTGCTCCCCGGCGCCGTCCTCGGCGTCGTGCTGTGGATCCTGGCCGCCGTCGCCTTCCGGGTCTACCTCGGCTTCGGCAGCGGCGCCCCCACCGGGGTGGTGGTCAGCAACGCCGAGGTGGTCCTCATCGGCCGGGCCGTCGGGGCGGTGGTCGCGACCGTCCTGTGGACCTACTTCTCCAGCGTGGCCATCCTGGTCGGCAACGAGCTGAACGCCGAGCTGGCCCGCATGCGCGGCCCCGATGCCGTAGGGCAGGTGTCGTAGTCGGCCAGGGCCCGGCGCAGCAGCTTGCCCGATGGCGTCCTGGGGATGGCGTCGGCGAAACGGACGGCGCGGACCCGCTTGTGCGGCTCCACCCGCTCGGCCACCCAGGTGAGCAGCTCGTCGGGGTCGGGGTCGGCCCCGGGGCGGGGGACGACCACCGCCACCGGGACCTCGCCGCTGGCCGGGTCCGGGCGGCGCAGGACGGCGGCGTCGGCGACCGCCGGGTGGGTGGCCAGCAGCGCCTCCAGCTCGGCCGGGGCGACCTGGTAGCCGCTGACCTTGATCAGCTCCTTGAGCCGGTCGACGATGACCACGTTGCCCTCGCCGTCGACCAGGCCGAGGTCGCCGGTGCGCAGCCAGCCGTCCGGGTCGACCATGGCCGCGGTGGCCTCGGGCCGGTGCAGGTAGCCGGCCATCACCTGGGGGCCCCTGGCCACCAGCTCGCCCGGCTGGCCGGGGGCCAGGTCGCGGCCGCTGCCGGGGTCGACCACGCGCAGCTCGGTGTTGGGCATGACCCGGCCGACGGTGCCGGGGACGCTGCCGGCGTCCCGGTCGGGCATGCTCAGCCCGACGGTCGTCTCGGTCAGCCCCCAGGCCTGGCCGACGCTCGCCCCCGGCCGCCGGGCCGACAGCGCCCGCTGGGCGTCGGCGGTCAGCGGCGCCCCGCCGCACACCACCAGCTCCAGCGAGCCGAGGTCGGCCCCGGCGGCCAGCGGGTGGCCGGCCAGCACCCGCAGCATCGGCGGGGCCCCGACCAGGACGGTGACCCGGTGCCGCTCCAGCAGCTCCAGGAACTGGCCGGGGTCGAAGCGGGGCATGGTGACCACGGTCGCGCCCGAGCACAGCGGCACCGCCAGGGTGACCAGGAACCCCATGATGTGGGAGAAGGGCGGCACCGCGAGCAGGGTGTCGCGCTCGCCGACCCGCAGCCCGCTGCCGACCTGGCGGACCGAGGTGACCAGGTTGGCGTGGGTCAGCAGCACCCCCTTGGGCAGCCCGGTGGTGCCGCTGGAGTAGGGGAGCAGGCCGACCGCGGTGGCCGGGTCGAGCTCGGGGGCGGGAGGCGCTCCCGAGGCCGCCAGCAGGTCGAGGATGGGGGTGGCGCCGTCGGCCTCGCCGAGGACGACCACCTCGCCCACGCCGGCCGCGTCCGCGGCCGAGCGGGCCGCCGGGACCAGCTGCGGGACCGTCACCAGGACCGAGGCGCCGGCGTCGGCGAGCTGGGCGGCCAGCTCCCGCTCGGTGCAGGCCGGGCTGGCGCCGGTCACGGCCCCGCCGGCGGCCATGGCGCCCAGCGCCACCCCGGCCCACTGGGGCAGGTTCGGGGCCCACAAGGCCAGCACGTCCCCGGGGCCGAAGCCCCGCTCGGCCAGCCCGGCCGCTACCCCCTGGACGCGCTCGGCCAGCAGCCGGTAGCTGACCCTCGTCCCCGAGGGGCCGTCCACCAGGGCGGGCCTGTCCCCGAACCGGGCCGCGGCCTCCAGGACCATCCGGTGAAGGGTCGTGCCCCCGACCTCGACCGGAGCGTACGGGCTCGTCCACATCGTTCCGACCTCCCAGGAGTCGTAGTTTGACACGTGTAAAGTAGGCTGTCATTTGACACGTGTCAATAGCTCGGGCAGGCTGGTGGCATGACCGTGACCCGAGGCGACACCCGCGCCCGCATCCTCGACACCGCGTGGGAGCTGGTCCGCGAGCGGGGGGTCGGCGCCGTCACGGTGGCCGACATCGCCGCCGCCACCGGCGTCTCCCGCCAGCTGCTCTACGTCCACTTCGAGAACCGGGCAGGGGTGCTGGTGGCCATGGCCCGCCGTCACGACGCCCGCAGCGGCTTCGCCGGCCGGGCCGCCGAGGCCGGATCGCTGCCGCCGGTGGAGGCGCTGGAGCGGCTGCTGCGGCTCTGGTTCGCCTACCTGCCCGAGATCCTGCCCGTGGCCAGGGCGCTGGAGGCGGCGGCCATCAACGGCGACGAGGGCGGGGTCGCCTGGCGCGACCGCATGGGCGACCTCCGGGAGCTGTTCGCGGCCGCCGTCGCGCGGGTCGAGCGCGCCGGCCGCCTGGCCGACGGCTGGTCGGTCGCGGCCGCCACCGACTGGGTCTGGGCCCGCGCCCAGCCCGCCACCTTCCAGCACCTGGTCGGCGACCGCGCCTGGCCCGCCGACGACTACGTCGACCGCGCCGTCCACTCGGTCCTGTCCGAGGTCGTGGGCGAGGTCGCGGCGCCGGTCGTCTAGGATCGTCCTCTCGCACTGGGATACCCGACCGAAGGAGCGGTCCGATCGAAAGCCAGCGTTCCGACGCGATCGTGTTCTTCGGCGCCACCGGCGACCTCGCCTACAAGGAGGTCTTCCCGGCGCTCCAGGGGCTGGTCCAGCGCAAGCGCCTGGATGTGCCGATCATCGGGGTGGCCAAGTCCGGCTGGGACCTGGCCCAGCTTCGCAAGCGGGCCCACGACAGCCTGAAGCACCATGGCGAGCGCCCCGGCAAGGTCGACGAGGAGGCCTTCGCCAAGCTCTCGCAGCTGCTGCGCTACATCGACGGCGACTACGCCGACGCCAGCACCTTCCAGCGGCTCCGCGAGGCCCTGGGCGACGCCAAGCGGCCGCTGCACTACCTGGCCATCCCGCCGAGCATGTTCGCCACCGTGACCGAGGGGCTGGCCGCCGCCGGCTCTATCGACGGGGCCCGGGTGGTCGTCGAGAAGCCGTTCGGCCGCGACCTGGCCTCGGCCCGCGAGCTCAACCAGATCCTCCACCGCCACCTGGCCGAGGACCGCATCTTCCGCATGGACCACTTCCTGGGCAAGGAGCCGATCCAGAACATCCTCTACCTGCGCTTCGCCAACGCCCTGCTCGAGCCGATCTGGAACGCCGGCCACATCCGCCAGATGCAGATCACCCAGGCCGAGGACTTCGGGGTCAAGGGCCGGGGCGCCTTCTACGAGGAGGCGGGCGCGATCCGCGACGTCCTCCAGAACCACCTGCTCCAGGTGCTCGCCCTGCTGGCCATGGACGCGCCGGCGGTCCACACCCCCGACGCCACCCGCCAGGAGCGCACCAGGCTCATCCAGGCGATCCGGCCGCTGGACCGCTCCAGCGTCGTCCGTGGCCAGTTCCGCGGCTATCGCGAGGAGCCGGGGGTGGCCGCCGACTCCGGCGTCGAGACCTACGTGGCCGCCCGCCTGGCCATCGACAGCTGGCGCTGGGCCGGCGTGCCGTTCTACATCCGCGCCGGCAAGCACCTGCCGGTGACCGACACCGAGGTCCTGGTGGAGTTCCGGCGCCCGCCCCTGGAGCTGTTCGGGGAGCTGATCCCCGCCCGCTCCAACCACCTGCGCCTGCACCTGGGCCCCGACGTCCGCATCGAGCTCGGCGTGCGGGTCAAGGTCCCCGGCGACCAGCTCGTCGGCGAGGACGTCGAGCTGGTGGCGGCCGACCACCCGACCGGCGGCCGGCCCCCGTACGAGCGTCTCCTGGGCGACGCCATGGAGGGCGACGCCGAGCTGTTCGCCCGCGAGGACACCGTCGAGGCCCAGTGGCGGGTCGTCGACCCGGTGGTCGGCGACGACATCACCCCCCTGTACGAGTACGACCAGGGCACCTGGGGCCCCGACGAGGCCAACCAGCTCATCGCCGAAGACGGCTCCTGGTCGGTCCCGAGTTGAGCTAGGGCGCCCGGGCGGCCGCCGG
>Ga0222623_10000592_pt1 | contig 11707 bp, 10 predicted proteins | sample PLMtaG_FD_177336 | JGI IMG/M metagenome (GOLD analysis project Ga0222623, IMG submission 177336) | Groundwater sediment microbial communities from an aquifer in East River, Colorado, USA - PLM2_30_coex | ecosystem: Environmental > Terrestrial > Soil > Riparian zone | place: USA: East River...
TGAGCGACTGCATGTGTCCGGAATCCTGGCGGTGGTGATTGCCGGGATGTATTACGGATGGCGCGTGCCCCAGATTTTGCGCGGTCGTATGCGACTACAGGCAGTGCCTGTTTGGGAGATGGTCCTTTTCATTCTCAACGGAATTCTTTTCATGCTCATTGGCCTTGAACTGCCGCAAGTCATCCACGCAATGCCTGCGGGTTCTGCCTTTCTAATAGCAAAGCTGGCGGTGCTCGTTCTTTTGGTAATCGTGCTGGTTCGTTTTGTGTGGATGTTCGCGGCGACCTATTTACCACGCTTCTTCAGCCGAACGTTACGCCGCAAGAATCGCATTCCGTGGCAACAGACGGCGTTGATCGCGTGGACCGGGATGCGCGGGGCCGATTCGCTCGCAGGCGCGCTCGCGATCCCGTTTTTGCTGCCCAATGGTGAACCGTTTCCTGGACGCAATCTCATCCTCTTGCTCACGTTCTGTGTCATTTTCGGAACGCTGGTTCTACAGGGACTCACGATCGCGCCGCTTGTCCGGCGGCTCGGAATTGAGGACGATCACGCTACGGAAAAAGAAGAGAGACTGGCGCGATTAAAAGCCAATGAAGCAGCGCTGGCTCATGTTGACGAGACGGAAGCGTTGCATCGGGCCAACCCCAAGACGATTGAGCGCCTGCGTTCAGAGTACGTTGATCGCATTCAGCAATTGCGCAGTGAAGGTCCGCCTGAGAAAACCATTCGGCGATTGTTCTCACGTGATTTCGAGGACTTGGCCCGCGAGGCGTTGGAAACAGAACGCGACACCGTGATTAACCTGCGCAACGAAGAAGTCATCAACGATCAGGCGTTGCGCCGAATTCAACGCGATATCGATCTAGCTGAAGCCCGGCTTCAGCGGCCAGCGTGAAAATTGCTCTCGGCTTCTTGAACACAGATTGAATCGGCCGCTATCATCGGCACACATAAAAAGGCAGTTAGGTCCGCAAGGCAGATTTTCTGATCGGCGATCGGCCCGCTTCTAGCAAGGTGAAATCTTCAAAGGCTCTCATGCAAATGCCGCATGACTGTTATACATAACTCGTGGATAGATGGACAGCCGTAACGCGATGATGATGCTCAGGCGTGCGAAGATGAAAACGACCCGGCTCGAAGCGTTCAGCGATGGAGTCCTTGCCATCATCATCACGATCATGGTGCTAGAGTTGAAGGTGCCGCACGCGACCGACTTGGCGGCTTTGAAGCCGATACTGCCCCATTTGTTGAGTTACGTGCTCAGTTTTATCTATCTCGGCATCTATTGGAACAATCACCATCATCTCTTCCAAGCCGCTGAGGAGGTTAGCGGCGGGATCCTTTGGGCCAACCTGTATCTTCTGTTCTGGCTGTCGCTCTTTCCCTTTACCACGGACTGGGTGGGCGAGAACCGTCTCGCTCCTACGCCAACTGCCGTATATGGCTTTGTTCTGCTGATGGCGGCGATCGCTTATTATATTCTGCAACGCACCATCATCGCGAAGGAAGGCCGCGGATCGCTTCTCGCACACGCTGTTGGCGGCGATTGGAAAGGAAAGCTGTCGCCGGTTCTCTATCTCATCGCGATTCCGCTCGCGTTCGTAAACTCATGGATCGCCGGCGGACTCTACGTTTTCGTTGCGCTTCTCTGGTTGATTCCTGATCCGCGAATTGAGCGGGAAATTGAGAAGCGCGAGGAGTGAGCAGCGCCAATGCGCCTGGCCTTAGGGCTCTGCTTTGTTCGAAGTTTTTCTGACAGAGTTGATTTAAGCTGTGCAACCTTCCGTCAGGAAATGCGATGGTTTGACAAGAATGCTTAAGTTCACAAAATCGCTAATCAATAAACTGATAAAAAGGAAAAATTATGGCCAAACAAGCTGGATCTACTGAGTCAATCTACAAAGTAGTGGAGGTAATCGGCACGAGCACGAAGTCCTGGGACGATGCGGCAAAGAACGCGGTCGAGACCGCCGCCAGTACGCTGCGTGATTTGCGCGTTGCCGAGATTGTGAAGTTAGATATGAAGGTCGAGGATGGCAAGGTGCAGGCGTTCCGCGCGCGCGTGATGCTGTCTTTCAAGTACGAAAGCTGATCCGTTCGCCACATTATCTCTAGATGGCCTGCCCGCCCGTGTAAAATATTTGGCGGCACAGATCGTGGCCAGGTACTTACGCACGCGACTCTGTCGCCTTGGATCGGCTTCTATTTGAACAAACGTTCTGTGAGATAGTTGATCGGACGTATGACCAAAGGCAGTGAAGTCCGAAAAGCAGATTATCAGATCGAACCGCTTCTGATCGATCGCTGGTCGCCTCGCGCAATGTCGGGCGAAGAAATCTCGCAACAGGAATTGATGCGGCTCTTTGAGGCCGCGCGGTGGGCGCCGTCGTCATTCAACGCTCAGCAATGGCGCGCGCTTTATGCGCGTCGGGGCACGGAACATTGGCAGGCGTTCTTCGATCTGCTTGTCGACGCGAACAAAGCGTGGGCAAAAAACGCGGCCGTGCTGGTCGTGTTCATTTCGCGAAAGCTGTTTGATTATAACAACGAACCGTCAGTGACCCATTCGTATGACTGCGGCGCAGCGTGGGAGAATTTCGCGCTCCAGGGTTTTCACCAGGGTCTGGTGGTGCATGGGATGGAAGGATTCGATTATGAGCGCGCACGCAAAGAGCTGCGGATACCAGACGAATTTCGAGTCGAAGCGATGGCCGCAGTTGGCAAGCCTGGACCGAAGGAAGTTCTGCCGGAGAAACTACAAGCCCGCGAAAGTCCGAATGACCGGCGGAAGGTTTCGGAGAGCATTTTCGAGGGCGCATTCAGGTCTCAATAGACAGTCCAGCCAAAGGCGAACGATTTCGGCGCATCAATTGCGACATTACTTACAGCTGTACTGTTCCGCGTAGTATTTCCACCGCATAGCCGCCTACCCGGACGTCGGTCACGCGCTCTCCTTCCCACATTGCTCGCACATACATTTCACTCGGACGACGGCACTCTGCGCCCTGTCGAATCAGCGTTTGCTCGTCATTATTTGCGATTCCATGTTTCACCAGCCAACTGGCAGCACACCCAGCCGCCGATCCTGTGGCAGGATCTTCACCGCCGTAAAAAAACATTCGCGCTCGAACTTCAAGCCGGCCCTCGCAGCGCTCAGGACATAGAAAATAAAAAAAGTGGGCACCGCTATTCTTCAGAAATTCCGCTGCCTGTGCGTACGTAAACTTCAAATTCGAGAGCGTCTGTTGATTGCGAAATGGCACGATCGTAAAGGTCAATCCTGTCGATACCGGCTGTATCGGCCATTCCGAGGGAATCTCGTCAACAGCGATTCCAATGACGCGAGCGACCTCTTCCCGCGAAAGCGGAGTGCCGAATTCGGGATCGCGTTGACGCATTTCACCGAACACCTGGCCGTCCACTCGATTGCCGGCATTCTCAGAATTCGCAGTGAAGCGGACGGGAATTTTCCCGGCTTTCAGATCAAGTGTCAGTTGAGCAGGCTTCTTCGACTCGGACGCATACAGGTACAGCGCTGTACCAAGGGTTGGATGTCCGGCAAAGGGCAATTCCTCCTCTACGGTAAAGATGCGGACCTTTTTTCCTTCACGCGCTTCAGTGGCGGCATCGCGGGGCAAAATGAATGTCGTCTCCGAAAGATTCATTTCCCGCGCCAAAGCTTGCATCTGAACATCGTCTAATGCCCGACCGTCGGTAAAGATCGCCAGCGGATTACCCGCAAGCGGCGTTTGCGTGAATACATCTACCTGAACGAATTCGTAAGTGCGCGCCGGCATAAGTCAGATTTGGATTGTGTTGAGTCGCGCGTAAGTTTCGTAGGTGACTGACGACGAGCAAGACGAACAGTTCTACCGCGATACTGAAAGCATCGCGTTTCCAAAACTGAACGATCATCAGCTTTCGCTACTTGAACCTTTGGGCGAACGCCGCGTGATGAAGCGCGGCGACGTGCTGTTCAAGGCCGGGCAACGTGATCTCGGACTAGGAATTGTTTTGCGCGGCGAACTCGAAGCGTTCGAGACGCGCGACGGCACCGAATATAACCTGGCTACCGCGCGCGAGCGTGATTTCATGGGCGACGTATCGATGCTCCAGGGCACATCGATCCTCGGTTCGTCGAGAGTCACGTCGGAAGAGGCCGAGATCCTCCTCATTCCGGCGGCCGAACTTCGGCGCGCGCTGGCGGAAATTCCCGCCGTCAGCAAGACGATCGTCGATGCGTTGATCATGCGACGGCGCCGCCTGCGCCGCGATCGCGAATTTGCGGGCATGCGTGTTCTGGCCAGCCGCCACGCGCGCGATGGACATCAGCTCGATGATTTCCTCGACAAGAATCGCATTCCGCACCGGCTGATAGAATTCGAGAGCGAGCAGGGCGAGGCGCTGAGCCAACGTTTTCACCTAACGCCTCGCGATTTGCCGGTCTTGATCACCCCGGCCGGTGCGCGCTTGCGCAAGCCGTCCCTGCGGGAAGTTGCCCGGGAAGCCGGCTTGCTGCGGTCGCTCGCGGAAGAAAATGAGACCGAAGTTTTTTGCGATCTCGCAATCGTTGGCGCTGGACCGGCCGGCCTGGCCGCAGCGGTGTATGCCGCGTCCGAGGGATTGAAGACGGTCGTTGTGGAAAGTTATGCGCCGGGCGGACAAGCCGGTTCCTCGTCACTGATTGAAAACTTCTTTGGATTCCCGACCGGCATTGGTGGCGGCGAATTAACCTGGCTCGCTCAGCTTCAGGCGTATCGATTCGGCGCGAAATTTTCCACACCAGCCGCCGCCCTCTCCATGCAATACCACCCTGATGGCGAGTACCGTGCATGCCTCGAGACGGAAGGTTGCGGTGCGGTGCTCCGCGCAAAAGCTGTCCTGATTACCACTGGCGCCGATTATCGCCGGCTCGAAGCCGAGGGCCGCGAACAATTCGAAGGTGTCGGCGTTTATTACGCTGCCACCGCGCTGGAGGGTCAGCTTTGTCGTAACGAAACTGTTGTTGTCGCCGGCAGCGGCAACTCAGCCGGTCAGGCAGCGATGTTTCTTTCCGACGGCGCGGCCAAAGTACTACTTGTCGTTAGGGGAAACAACATTGCCAACAAGATGTCGGACTATCTTTCGCGTCGGGTGGAGGCTCGCGAAAACATCGAGATTCTCTACAACACTGAGATCCGCAAAATGTCCGGCGCAAAAAAGCTGGAACAAATCGAACTGGAAAATACCAGGACAGGCGAGCGCCGAGTCGTTAGGACGCTGGCTGTGTTTTCCATGGTCGGCGCCCGCCCATGCACAGAGTGGTTGCCGGCAGAGATCGAGCGGGACGCGAAAGGATTTATCAAAACCGGCGCGGAGATCGCTCAAGCACCAGCATGGCGCGAAAGCAAACGTCAACCAACTCCCCTCGAAACGAGTCTTCCAGGAATTTTCGCAGCCGGCGATGTCCGGTCCGGCTCGGTCAAGCGTTGTGCCGCAGCGGTCGGCGAAGGCGGAATGGCCGTCGCCGGGATCCACGTCAGCCTTGCGTCACGACGAAACGGGTCAGCAAACAAAACATCACAACAGTAAGCGAATCGTGGCTGACCGCGGCTGTTCTCATCTCGACGCAATTGGATCGGTCAAGCAACCGACAGTCCGCGAATGCGCCGAATGTGTGAAAATCGGTGCCTCCTGGGTTCATCTGCGAACGTGTCAGGAATGCGGCGCAACGCTGTGCTGCGACAGTTCGCCGAATCGTCACGCGAGTAAACACGCGCGCGCGGCAGGTCATCCGGTCATCGCTTCTGCACAACCAGGTGAGCGCTGGTTGTATTGCTATCCTGACGACGCGTTTGCCGAGTACTAACGTTCCAATAAGTTCGTCGAACGCGTTGGTTGCGTACAACGCATGAATTTCAATCGACGCGCGGTAGAAATTCTTCGCGGACGATCTTGCCGTTCTTTACCGTGTAAACGCCGACTTCGGACATTTTCCTGCGCTCTTTCGATTTTTTGTCCGAAACTTCAGCGTCGTATTGAACGACAAATCGATCGTGCCCGACAAACGGTGCCTGGGCATCGAAGGTGTGCACCTCCATCGCGTTAACCCACCAGTCGATTTTGCCGCGAACGCCTTCTTTGCCGCGCGTTTCCGGCGAGCCACCGCCAGCACTGTAGGCTTCTACGCTGACGACGTCGTCAGCGTACAAGTCGAGCGCTTCGTACCACGCTTGTTTTCGAGTTAGCTCCACCACTTTTTTTGCAACTTCTTCCGTAGTCATGTTTTCCTCCTTTATTTTAGATAATGCTTGAGCTCCGAAAAGTTCCGGAGTTCACAGAATGGCCCTACAACAAGAATTTTTCGAGTCGATCGAGAATGCTGTTCCAGCCTTCATTGTGACGGTCGCGTGATTCTTCAGTGGGCAATTGCTCGTGCTTGAACAGCAGTTCGGTGCCACCCTCGCGATCGAAAAACTCCACTGTCACGAGGCTGGTGCGATTTTCCCACGCTTCATCGTCATCCCATTTCCAAGTGAAGACAATCTTCTTCCCCGGAATCAACTCCTGGTATTCGCCGAACGCGCTCATTTCCTCCCCTTCGGGGCTGGTAAGGTCCCAGCGATATTTGCCACCGACTCGCATGTCGGCGGTCAGGCTCCGGGTACGAACGCCTTCAGGTCCCCACCATTCTTTTAGTTGGGCCGGATCGGTCCATGCCGCGTAAACGCGATCGCGTGTCGCCTTGATGAACCGTTTGATTTGCAGCGATGTCTTGTCGCCTGCTTTTGTAGTCATGATTTTGGTTTCTTCTTTTTTTCGACGAATTGCTTGAGCTCGGAACCGATAATGGCCGTCCATCCGGTCTCAAAGTTCTTCCGCGCATAGGCTGGCGTTTTTGGAAACGTGTCGATTCCTGTGTGCGTCAACTTCAGCCGTGTGTTCTTGCCTTCGTCAAAGAGTTCAAACGTCACTAACGAATCTCCGGGCTCGCCTTTGTAGCGCCAGGTATAGGCGATTCTCTTCTCCGGAACTACGTCGGTGATCCTGCAAAGATGATGGTAAGTCACGCCTTCGTGATCGACGGTGAATTCGAATTCAAAGCCGACCTCGGGCTTGAACTCTTTCAAATCGAAATACCACTGCCGCATTTGCTCCACATCGGTGAGCGCATTCCAAACCTGGGCGACCGGTGCCTTGAAGGTGCGTTCCACAACCACTGCTTCGGTCAATTGATTCTTCGTAGTCATGTTTTATACCTCCGACGTGAGCGATCACGAGCGTCGCAGTCCTTGGCCAGCCCGAATTCCGCGCTCTACCTGGGCGCTCCACTCTTGGGACGGCGGGGCGTCGACGTATTCGTCGTGCCAGTTCCACCACTCGTACGGCGCGGTCTGCGGGTAGCCTTCGGGCAAGTCCTCCCATTCCTCTTGGCGCCCGAGCGCGCTCATATCGAGGTAGCTCCAGGTGCTCCCGAGCGCCTCGTCGCCGCGGTTGTTTATGAAGTAGGTGCGGAACACGCGGTCGCCATCGCGGATGAACGCGTTCGTGCCGTGCCACTCGTCTACGCCGAAGTCTTTGTCGAAGTCATCCGTGATGGTGTACCACGGCATGTGCCAGCCCATCCGCGCCTTCACGCGCTCGATGTCCGCCTGCGGCGCGCGCGAGCAGAACACCAGAGTGGTGTTGCGGGCGTTGAGATGGGCAAGATGACCAACGTGGTCAGCCACCATGGAGCAGCCGACGCAGGCATGCTCGGGCCAGCCGTTTACGCCGGGCTCGAAGAAGGCGCGGTAGACGATCAACTGACGCCGGCCGTCGAACAGATCGAGCAGGCTCGCCTTGCCCTTGGGCCCCTCGAACTCGTACTTCTTCTCCACGGCCACCCACGGCATCCGGCGACGCTCGGCAGCCAGCGCGTCACGGGCATGCGTCAACTCCTTCTCCTTCACGAGCAATTGCTGGCGCGCGGCCTCCCACTCAACTTCCGATACGATTCGCGGATGATCGATTTGTTTGGTTTCTGTGTTGGGTTTCATCTCTTGCAGTTTCATTTTCAGTTCCTTTGATTTTGTCTGTTTTTGTTCTTCTTAAAATTTTGCTCACTGCGAACGCGGTGAGTCCACCACTTGATGTCGCGCCGGCCGCAAGGAACGCGATGTTTGCTATACACATCGGACACATCAGCGTTGCCCCTTTCCCTTCCCGGGCCCTTTGTCTATCTTCTCCAGATACGCCGCCAGGCGGTCGAGGGACCCTTCCCAGAATTTTCTGTACTCCTCGACCCATTGCGCCGCTTGTTTCAGCGGTTTGGCGTCCAATTGCATTTCGTGAACGCGTCCGTAACGGCGTCGTCGCAACAGTCCAGCCTTCTCGAGGACCCGGAGATGTTTCGAAACCGCCGGCAAAGACATGTCATGCGGTCGGGCCAAATGCGTGACACATCGATCGCCCCGCGCCAGATGCGCCAGGATACGTCGCCGGGTCGGGTCGGCCAGAGCGGCGAACGTGCGATTCAAAGTCCTCGACGAATACTTAACCATCTGGTTAACTATTTTGTGTGACATCGTTTCAAATGCAAATCAAAATTCGACTTTTTTTTGCAGCTGAAAATCGACACGAGCCTCCTGAATGACTAAAACGAAGATCCGCTGAGGACAGCGGACGCTACCGCAGGACAAGTCGCTTCGCCGATACGAATAGCCGTGTAGGTGGGAGAAGCGAATAATAGACTGCAAACATGTTGTTGCCACTTCTCCGAGAACCTTGTGACGAGAGCATTATTCGCTCGCGTCCGGCGGCGGCACCTTGTTCGAAACGTGCCGCGCGCTGGGTGCTTGTGGCCACCATTCTCGCTTCCAGCATGGCGTTCATCGACGGCACTGTTGTGAACGTGGCATTACCGGCGCTGCAAGCGAACCTGAACGCCACGATCGTGGATGTTCAGTGGGTCATCGAGGCTTACTCGCTCCTGCTCGCAGCGCTTCTGCTTGTTGGCGGATCCCTCGGCGATCACTACGGACGACGACGGATTTTCCTGATTGGCGTCGCGCTGTTCGCTCTGGCGTCGGTATGGTGCGGAGTTACGCCGAGTATCGGTCAACTGATTGCTGCCCGCGCAGCGCAAGGGCTTGGCGCGGCGCTGTTGGTACCGGGAAGTCTGGCAATCATTAGCAGTTCTTTTCCAGAGAATGAACGTGGACGCGCGATCGGCACGTGGTCAGGTTTCAGTGCGATCACCACCGCTATTGGACCGATCATCGGAGGCTGGTTGATTGAACATGTTTCGTGGCGCGCCGTATTCTTCATTAACATTCCAATCGCGCTTCTGGTGATCTTCATCTCACTGCGGTGGGTTCCGGAAAGCTCCGACAAGGAGAGCGCGGGACTAGACTGGTGGGGCGCAATTGTTGGAACGCTTGGTTTAGGCGCGCTCGTTTATGGATTGATCGAATCGTCGCGACTCGGTTTTGGCGATCGATCAGTAATCGCGGCGCTCGTTGTCGCGATCGCGCTGCTTGCCTTCTTCTTCATCCTTGAAGCACGAATCCCTCATCCAATGTTGCCACTCAGTCTTTTTCGGTCCCGAATGTTTGCCGGAGCGAATTTGCTGACGTTCCTGCTTTATGGCGCCCTCGGAGGAACGCTGTTTTTCCTGCCTCTCAACTTGATCCAGGTTCAGCATTACTCTGCCACTGCAGCAGGCGCGGCTTTCTTGCCGTTCATCTTGATCATGTTTCTGCTCTCGCGCTGGGCAGGCGGTCTCGTTGAAAGATATGGACCGAGGCTTCCGCTTGTTGTCGGGCCGTTGATCGCAGCATGTGGCTTTGCCCTTTTCATGTTGCCGAGCGTGGGCGGCAGCTACTGGGCAAATTTCTTTCCAGCTACCGCGGTGCTGGGGCTTGGTATGGCGATAAGTGTGGCCCCACTTACTACGACTGTAATGAATTCGGTCGTACAAAACCGCGTCGGCATCGCATCGGGCGTCAACAATGCGGTTGCAAGGTCGGCTGGGCTGATCGCGATCGCTGCTCTCGGAATCGTGATGCTCCAAGTTTTCAATCACGCGCTCGATCGGCGACTGGCGGAATGGAAAGTGCCGGGATCGGTATCGCGATCGTTGCAGGTCGAGCGTACAAAGCTCGCAGACATGGCGCTTCCCGACAATCAAGATCCGGCCACGCGACAGCTGATTCGCCGCGCAATCAATGAATCTTTTGTTTCCGGTTTCAGAGTAGTCATGATCATTGGCACGGCGTTGGCGCTCGCGAGCGCAGGCACCGCATTGACGCTTACCGGAAGATCGAAAGGCTGATTGCCGCGCCACCAAAAACCCGCCGGGGTGACTCTCCCGGCGGGCTTCAATCCACCTAACCGTGTGCGAAATTCACGTAACGTTCTCCCTCAGAACATCAACTGCATTCGCCCGATGACTTCGTCGAACTCGTCCTTTCCGAATTCCGGATTCGCCTCGCGAAAATCCGACCACGTGTGGAAATAGTTCACCATCAGCTTGAGATCGTCACCGCGAATGTAGTAGTTCAAGCCGGCAACAATTGACGAGATCCCGTCATTACCCTTTTGTCCGGGGTTTAGGTGCTGCCATTGAACAATGGCTTGCAGCTTCTTCGGTACAAGGAAGTAGCCGCCGGTAACGTAGAACCCGTCCGTCGTGAACCTGTCGAACCCCGGAGGCACTCCGTTGACGGTACGCGGCTGAACCCTTTCCTGAAGAAACTCACCAATAAGATCAAACGGACCCATCTTGAGCCACGCATCCACGCTCCACGCGGTTCGCTCATCCGCCCCCGGCAGCGTGAAGGGTGAAAGAGAACCGTCGGAATTCACCAGTAGAGTCAGGCTTTGCGAGATATTCGTTCCCTTGTCATCGCGGCTGTTCAGAATGTCGGCGCCAAGTCTCAGGAAGGATCCCTTTCCAAAAACGTCCTTTAACACGGTGGACTCCAACCTTCCCACATACATGAAGTTGTTGTTGTCGTTATTAGTGATGTTCCGCCCGTTTCCGTTAAAAATGCCGGCGTAATATGTCAGCAGATCTGCCTGGTCAGACCAGATGGTCGCGAACGGTTTTCCCCAAAGCTGAATGCCAATTTGTCGCTCTGGTGTGATTGCGCCGGTCGGTAGAGTTCGCTCGATCGTGTACAGCGTCGTGTCCGGAGTCAGCTGCTCCAAACCAAACGGCGCTTTCCACTGACCCATCTTGACCTGTGCCCATGGGAATTGATGCCAGTTGATAAAAATGTCTGTGGCCTCGAACGCTGTTCGGTTCGCATTAAGTCCGTCGCTGTTTTCAAAGTCGCCTTCCAGCTTGAAATCGAATTGTTCGGCAAAATCGCCAGTGAGATTGATTCGTGCGCGGCGCAGGCGGAAACGATCTTTCAACGCGGTCTGACCAAAGCGGCCTTCAAATGCGGAGACATCGCCGTCTTCGAAATTCATCTGGATGAATCCACCAAGCACCAGCTTCAATTCCGGGCCCCGCTGCTGCACATAGAGCGGCGCTTTTTCTTCGACGACAGCTTTCTCGACATACGTTTTTCCGTCGTAAGTCACCTTCTTTTTGAATTTGCCGTCGGGCGCGGATGCAGTCTCTTTTTTCAGGCTCTTAATCTCCGCCTGCAGTTCGGCGTTCTGTTTTTCCAGTAACTCCACTGCGCGCTCGAGTTTTTCGAGCCGCGCACTGTCAGATGATGACTGTGCGCGC
>Ga0222623_10000595_pt1 | contig 11685 bp, 12 predicted proteins | sample PLMtaG_FD_177336 | JGI IMG/M metagenome (GOLD analysis project Ga0222623, IMG submission 177336) | Groundwater sediment microbial communities from an aquifer in East River, Colorado, USA - PLM2_30_coex | ecosystem: Environmental > Terrestrial > Soil > Riparian zone | place: USA: East River...
TCGAGCGGTGTGGCGAGCGGATCGCCCGATTGATCGGCCTGGCGGCGACCTCGTGACCCCGTCGACCCCGACGAAACCGGCACGAAAGCCGCGTCCGAAGAAGCGCCGGTTCTCCGACCCGGGCCGGAGTTACGCCAAACGACTCGAGCGCTACCGGCCGGGGATCGTCCGCTATGTGCTCGACGGGCTCGCGGAGCTCTACGGCCGGGAGGAATGGCAGCGGCGCCTCGACCCCACGTCGGAGCTGATTCTCACGATCCTGACCCAGAACAGCGCCGACACGAACGCCGAGGTCGCATTCGAGGCGCTCCGCCGGGCCTATCCCAGCACCCTCCCGCCGGAGCGGCATCTCCCCGGCAGCGGCTGGGGCGGCTTCGGGCTATCGGAGGCACCGCCGCCTGACTGGGCGGCCGTCGAGTTCGCCCCGATTGCGGAGTTGACGAACGTCATCCGGCCCGGGGGCCTGGCCAACCAAAAGGCGCCGCGCCTGCAGACGACGCTTCGGACGATCCGCGAGGAGCGCGACGACTACTCACTCGAGTTCCTGGCGAACATGTCCGCCCTCGAGGCCAGGGACTGGTTGACCAAGATCGACGGCATCGGCAAGAAGACCGCTTCGATCGTCCTCCTCTTCTGCTTCGGCCAGCCCCTCTTCCCGATCGATCGCCACGTCGAGCGGGTGGCGCGCCGCGTCGGCCTGCTCCCGGCGAAGGCGACGATCGACCAGGCTCACGACCTGTTCCTCGGTCTGCTGGAGCCCGACCAGATGTACGAGGCCCACGTCAATCTGATCCAGCACGGCCGGAAGATTTGCCACGCGCAACGCCCGGAGCACGAGCGGTGTCCCCTCTATGACCGGTGCCGCTTCGTCAACCCGAAGGCGCCGTAGCCGCCTGTCGCCGGTGCCGCATCGCCACTGCCTATACTCGGGGCCATGTTGAGCGGCGCTCCGACGGGCTACGGCGGCGAGACCGCGCCGAGGATCCTGCTCGTCGACGACGACCCCAACCAGCTCGTCCTCCTGGCCGACCAGCTCCGCGCCGACGGCTTCGAGATCCAGACGGCGCGTGACGGCGACGAGGCCCTCAAACGACTCCGGACCGCCTGGCCGGACCTCCTCATCATCGACATGATGATGCCCCGGATGGACGGCCTGACCCTCGCCCGCGAGATCAAGGGCCAGGCGGACCTCCCGATCATCGTCCTGTCGGCGATCGATGCCGGCGACTCCAAGGCCGACCTCCTCGAGGAGGTGGCCGAGGACTACGTCACGAAGCCCTACCACTACCCGGAGCTGCGGGCCCGGATCCATCGGGTCCTGCGCCGGCTCGGTGACAAGGTTCCTCGCCAGAGCCTGGCCCTCGGGCCGAACCTGACCCTCGACCTCCATCGCCGCGAGGCAACCGTCGGCCAGACGACCGTCCAGCTGACGCCGACCGAGTCGCGGCTGCTCTACGCGCTCGCGGCGAATATCGGCAAGACGGTCACGACCGAGACGCTCCTGGCGCGGGGCTGGGCGGACACCGAGGACGCCGATCCATCCTATGTCTGGGTCACGATGCGGCGTCTGCGCCAGAAGGTCGAGGTCGATCCGAATCGGCCGGTCCACATCCAGACGGTCCGGGGAATCGGGTACCGGCTCGTCGGGGCGGACCTGCCGGTGGCCGATGGCTGACGACGCGGTCGACCCGCACCTGCCGCGAGAGGCGGCGATCGACGAAAGCGCGATCGCAGACGCGGTCGCGCGCGCCGGCCCTGACCCGGGTGCTGCCGAGGGTGCTGACCCTGGCCCGACCTTCGATCAGGACTCCGGGATGGGCTTCGGGCTCAACCTCTCCTTCCGTACCCGCCTCACGGTCGGGCTCATCGCGGCGGCGGTCCTCCCGCTAGCGGCGTTCGGCATCATCGTGCTGGTGGCGGGCAATGGCCTCGCCGGTGGTGAGACACTCGGTCGGATCCTGCTCTTCACGGTCGTCATGGCCGCGCTCGTCGGTGTGCTGCTTGCCTACCTGCTCGCGGCCGACCTCATCGGACCGCTCCGGGCGATCGCCGCGGCCGTCGATCGGGTGTCGGCGGGCGACCTCTCGACGCCGATCGTGGTGCCCGGCGAGGACGAGCTCGCCCGGCTCGCCGACAGCCACAACCGTCTGGCCGCGACCCTCGAGCGGCGCAACCGCGAGCTGGGCCGCATCCTCGCCGCGATCGAGAGCGCCTCGCCGCGCGACGGAGCCGAGTTCCTCGCCGGGCGTGCGGCAACCGATGCCCGCTCCGCATTCGGGATGATCGACTGTCGGATCCTCCTGGTCGACCCTCGGGGCATCGCAGCCGAGGAGCGGATCCCGGGCGAGTCGCTGCCGGTCCGGGCCATTCTCCAGACCGGGGAGGAGGAGCTGGGCGTGCTCGTCGGTCACCTGCCGGCCACTCGTGCCTGGGAACGCGCCGACCAGGATCTCCTCGAACTGTTTGCGAGCGAGATCGCCGTGGCCATCCGCAACGCTCAGCTGTTCGCCACGGTCGAGGCCCAGAACACCCAGCTCCTCGAGCTCGACGCCGCCAAAGACGACTTCCTCCGCGGCGTCAGCCACAACCTCCAGACGCCGTTGACAAGCATCCGCGCCTACGCCCACCAGATCCAGAACGACCGCCCGGACCGCCGGCTCGGGATCATCGCCGAACAGTCGGATCGCCTCAGCCGGATGGTCCGCCAGCTGCTGACGGTGACCCGCCTCGAATCCGGTGCCCTCCATCCCCGGAGCGAGGTGGTTTCGCTCGCGCCCCGGGTCAAGCGGGCCTGGGAGGCGCTCGCCGTGGAAGGCATCGAATTGCAGATCCAGGACGAGTCGCTCGGCTGGCTCGCAATCGCCGACACGGACCAGCTCGACCAGGTCCTCTGGGCGCTCCTCGACAACGCCGTGAAGTACGGCGAACGATCTCGGGTCAGCGTCGACGTTGTCGCGGAGCAGGCAACGAATCGTCTCCGACTGACGATTGGCGACGAGGGCCCCGGCATCGCCGAGGCCGACCGAGGACGGCTGTTCGGCCGGTTCGAACGGGGCGGCTCACGGGAGGGTGACGAGGGCAGCGGCCTGGGCCTCTACGTCTCGCGCGAGCTCTGCCGGGCGATGCACGGCGATCTCGTCCTGGAGCCCGGGGCGCGCGGCCGCGGCGCCGCCTTCAGTGTCTACCTGCCCGGTGAGCCACCCGACGAGAGCTGAGCCGTCAAGCAAGAAACCGGATGTCCATGAGGGCATCCGGCTCCTGCGTATTGCGGGCGGCGGTGGCGCCGCTGGTCGATCTGGCGAGGGGTCAGGCGGGTTCTGTTCGGAGCCTGTTCGACGACGAGCGCGACCAGATGATCCCGCGTGGGTCGCCGGCGATGAGCGCGGCAGCTGCGACACCGAGGATCGGCCCGATGGCGATCGACACGTTGAGCGCGTGGGCGATCATCGCTCCTGCGTACCAACCGCAGTAGAACCAGAGGACGGCGGAGAGGGCGCGTTTCTTCATTCCGCAACGGTGGGCTGCGACGCGCCGGAACGCCATGGCCTCTTCGTACACATGAGTCCTGCATCGCCGGGGGATCGCGTGGTCTCCGCGCACCACCCGTAAGGTCGCCTGAAAGGTGGCACGGGCAAGATGCCGGTACTTCCTTCCTAGCCCACACCGTCACTACCGCCGGGGAAATGCCTCAATGACGACCCCCAGATTTGACCGCGGTGGAACGCGCGAACGCTCGCGCGGCCAGAGCCTCGCAGAATTCGCCCTGATTCTTCCCGTCCTGTTGCTGCTGTTGTTGACAGCGATCGACTTGGGGCGGCTGATGTATTCCCAGATCACCATTACAAACGCCGCCAAAGAGGGGGCCTTGGTGGCTTCACAAGGCGGTTCGTTCCAAAACGGCCAGCCATGCAACTCCTCAAATTCGGTGATGTGCGGGGTCCTGACCGAAGCAGAGGGCGGCTTTGTCGAGGTAGACCGGACCAAGGTGGAGTTGTCGCCGGCGGTATGTGACAAGAATGCTCAATACCCGATTAGTGGTTCCCCCCCAAACGTGGCTGTCTCGGTCGAAGCACCGTTCGATGTGATCACACCCATCATTGGCGACATCATCGGAGCCAACTTGGTCCTTAAGGCGACGGCGGAGGCTCAATGCCTCGTCGTCCCAGCAGTCACCTACCCGTCGCTGCCTGCGCCAACCGCCACGTTCACTGCCGACCGCACGAGCGGGCCGGCGCCACTCACCGTGAACGTTGACGCGGGGGCGTCCAGCGCAGCTGGTGGTGCCACCATCACAAGTTACGCGTGGAGCTTTGGGGCATCGGGCGTTTTGGCATCCACGAACTACACCGTGGTGGGCACCTATACGATCACATTGACTGTCACAGACAGTCGCGGTCAAACCGATACGGACTCAAAGACCATCACTGTCGGCCCTGGTGGTGGTCCCGTTTGTCCGACCGTGGCCTTCACGGCCACCGACTCGTCAAACCCGGGAAATCCCCACCGAATGCGTCTGAACGGGACCGTCACGCCCAGCTCCGGGGGTTGGTCATGGGAGTGGACCGGTGCGATCACGGCCTCGGGCCAGAGCCGGCAGGTCAACTTCCCATCCTCCGGTCCTCATTCAGTGACCTTGACGGCAACGAAGGGCGCTTGCACGGTCGCGACTACCCAGACGGTTACGGCACCCTGATGCGAGCGGGAGAGCGCGGCCAAAGCCTTGTGGAGTTTTCGCTCGTGATCATCGTCTTCCTGGTGATCATGATGGGCGTCGTCGACTTCGGCATGGCCATTTACAAGTTCAACGGAGTGTCGCAGGCGGCTCGCGAAATCGCCCGCGTAACGAGCGTTCATCCGTGTGCCGGTGATCCGCCCTGTGCGCCAGGCTCGAGCGCGGAGACACAGGATGTGATCGCAATCCAAAAAGCCCTGATCCCGGGCCTAACGATCGACCCAGGGGACATCACGTGCGTTGACGAGACCGGGGCGCCGGTGCCCCCGTCGCAGCCCTGTGACTTTAGCCAACACTCGGTGAGGGTGACAGTAAGAGCGGATTACGAGCCAATCACGCCGCTGCTCGGCCTGGCGGGCACATGGACGATGGAGGGACAGAGTAGTGCGCAGATCCAGTAGGCGAGCTCGAGGGCAGATCCTGATCGTCTTCCTGCTGGCGATCGTGGCGATCGTGGCGGCCGTCGGCCTCGTTATTGATGGCGGGTTTGCGTTCGCGCAGCGTCGTGCGGAGCAGAATGCCGCCGATCTCGCTGCGCTAGCGGGCGCAAATGCGTTACTCAATGGCCAAGACGCTACGGCGGCGGCGCTGGCATCGTCCGAGGAGAACAGCTTTAAGGACGGTCAAGGCGGCGTGACGGTCAGCGTTACCGTGGCGCCGACGACTGTTCAGGTCAACATCACTGCGCCCCACGAGAATTACTTCGCTGGCGTCGTTGGCCAGGCGTCGTGGGACGTGAGTGTCACCGCGACTGCGTTGACCGGCATCCCGACGCGGTTCATGGGCGTTGCTCCGTTCATCCTCAGTCAGGAAGCTTTCGACCCGATTACGGGACTACCGTTCATCGACTTTACCGTTCCCTATGACTTCACCAAGACGACTGGATCGGGGAGCGATGCGCCAATCACTGTCAGCAACATGGCGTGGACCAACCTCGGCACTGGCAACGTGTCATCGAGCGACGTCAAGGACGCCCTCGATGGGAGCGCTCCAATCAACGCGAACCTCTTGTTGAACCAGTACGTAGGTCAGCACAACAACGGCGTCCACAATTCGTTGTTCGATACAAGCTCTGGGAGCCAGCCCAGCATCAACACAACTCTGGCCGGCCTGGATGTTGCCGTTCCAATCGTCGGCCCTCCCATCGACGGTCAGGCTTACTGCTACAACGCGGCAGGCGTCAGCGACGGCACGAATACGGTTGGCTGCTTCCGCGGTTGGGCACTCTTCCACGTCGTCAGCGCCGAGAAAAACGGCGGTGGCGAGGACGGGACGATCACCGGTTACTTCCTGACCGGAATCTCCCGGAGCGCCTCCGCTGATAGCGTGTGTGCAGTGAGCGACTCTGCCTGCGCCGGTTTTTTCCACGGTTTGTACGTGATCAAGCTGATCGACTAGGGCCTGTCGGGGCCGGCCCGATCGGCAACTCGGATGCAGTCGGAGTCCAGTTGATTCACTGATCCGACCCGGCTCGCCTGGCACGGGGGGAACGCAGAATCGCCTGGGGGCAATGATGCGCAGCAGGCAGGCTTAACGGGTCTCGGGGGCCTGGGAGCCGCGTTTCCGCAAGGGACGCGGCTCCCACATTTGTGGTTGGCGGACGCGCCCGCAGGGTCGGCGGCAGGACCCGGACCGGACGATCGACGCCTCCCGGCAACCCCCTTCGGGCTATGCAGCCGCGCACCGATTCAAGGGATGGTGAAAGGTGCCAGGGCGACGATGCCTGGACCGTCTCCTCCCTCCATGGGGTTATTCATGTTTCGTCTCGCGGCGCGCCTCCGGGCCCACCTTCGCAACCGTACGCTCGGTCAGAGCCTCGTCGAGTTCGCGCTCGTCCTGCCGGTGTTCCTGCTGTTCTTTGCCGCCGCCCTCGACTTGGGCCGCGTCTTCTACGCCAACATCACCCTGAACAACGCCGCCCGTGAGGGCGCGTTCCAGGCTGCAATCAAACCTCATGAATACGTTGAAGACCAACCCTGCGACCAGGTCACGAACTCGGTCGTCTGCCGGATCCAGAATGAGACCAGGGGGTCGATGATCACCATCGCCCCGACCGACATCGACATGACCTGCAGCGTGCCCGGTTGTGCGAACGACCCCGGTAGCCTGGTGACCGTCGAGGTTCGCGGCAGGTTTCGCCTGATCACCCCGCTCCTGTCCATCGTCTTCGGTGGCCAGGATCTCGATCTCAGCTCGAGCGCCGTCGCCCAGATCGAGTATCTGCCGGATCCCGCGACCGCCACGCCGCCGCCCCCGCCGGTCGCCTTGTTCGTCGGCAATCCACGGTCGGGAGCGCCCGGCATGTTCGTTGACTTCGACTCGAGCGCTTCGACCGGCAACCCAACCGGGTTCCAGTGGGACTTCGACGGCAACGGCATCGTCGACTCGATCGAGCCGAACCCGGTCCACCAGTACACGGCAGCGGGTACCTACACGGTCTCCCTGACGGTGGTCAATCTGTCGGGCGTCGACAACGAGGTCAAGACCGGCTACATCGTCGTCACCGCGGCCCCAACGCCGACCCCGCCAACCCCGCCACCCGGTGCGACACCGACCCCGGCCCCAACTCCCGCGCCGACGCCTGCCTGCGCCTATCCGCCAAATGTCATCGGGCAGACCCCGATAAACGCACAGATCAATCTCGCGGCCGCAGGCTTCAGGAATTACACCCTCTTCAACGACCTGACGACCGGGCAGAAGAACAAGATCCAGGCCCAGAACCCGGATCACACGCAGTGCATCGCGCTCACCACGATGATCACGCTCCACTACCGGCCCAACTGATGAGGAGCGCCGTGCACACCCTGCTTCGACCAATGAACCGACTCGTTCGGTCGGCCCAGCGCGGCCAGGCCCTCGTCGAGTTCTCGCTGGCCGTCATCCCGTTCCTCATCCTGCTGATGGCGATCTTCGATCTCGGACGCGGCATCTACATGATGAACGGCACATCCGAAGCCGCCCGCGAGATCAGCCGCGTCACGATCGTCCACCCTGATGACGGCTCCGGCAACCTCGGCTTCAGCGCCGACACCACGGCCGTCATCGCGACCCAGCGCAACCTCATTCCTGGACTCGACATCGATCCGGCCACCGACATCACTTGCGTCGACGCGCTCGACCAGCCCGTCGTCGGCTTCTGCACCCCGAAGGTCCACTACATCAAGGTCCATGTGACCGCTCCCTTTGAACCCATCACCCCCCTCGTCAGCGCCTTCGGCTCGCACACGTTCGAGTCGACCAGCCGGATGCTGATCCCATGAAGAAGGAGCCTCGCGCCATGCTTCGCCAAGACCTCGCGCACCGCGGCGAGCGCGGCCAGATCCTCATCATGTTCACGCTCGCGATCCTTGTGATCGTCGGGATGCTCGGCCTCGTCCTCGACGGTGGGGCGGCCTACGCTCAGCGCCGCGCGGAGCAGGGCGTCGCGGACCTCGCCTCCATGGCGGGCGCGACCGCCTACCTCAGCACCCAGGGCGACATCGCCACGAAGTCCGCTGCGGCCGACGCGGCGGGGCACTTGATCGCCGCCGCGAACGGCTACGTGGACGGCGTCGACAACGCCAGCGTCGATATCATCGTCGCCGGCAACCCTTCCGGGGCGATCGTTCGGGCCAACGTGACGGATGCCCATCGCAACAACTTCGCGTCGCTCATCGGTATGTCGACCTGGGACGTGTCTGTCACCGCGGCCGCCGAAACGAGCGAGAAGCCCAACGGTGCCATCGGGGCGATGCCGCTGCTCTTCAACGCCGAGGCCTTCCCGGGCGCGATCTGCGACGAGACCGAGGGGCCCTGCACCCCAGAGGTCTATCAGCAGCCGGGCCACGGCAACGAGGACGTACCGCAGGACGCCACCCAGTTCAACTGGACGATCTTCTGCCAGGCAAGCGGCAACCCGTGCAACGCCAACTCGAACGGTGTCCGAGACATTATCGACGGCGGCGGCGAGTCCGACACCATCTACCTGAACGACGACATCGGGCCACTCAACGCGGGCGCCCACACCACGCTGTTCTCTGCTCTGGAGTCCCACACGGGCGGCGTCTTCCCGGTACCGATCGTGAACGATGAAGGCGAGATGGTCGGTTGGGCCTACTTCAAGCTGCTGTCTGTTGAAGGCGCCAGCGAGAAGGTCATCCGCGGTTACTTCGTCTCACCAGTCAACGCGGCCCAGCTCGTCGTCTCGCCAACCGGCGGCGACGCCGAGCTCCTGACCGGCGTCTACGTCCTCCACCTCATCGACTGACCGAAGGCGGACCGCCACCTCATCGCCCACCTCATTCGTTGGGTCAGGCGCGGCAGCCAATCAGGCGCCGACCGTCCGTCGGGCTCAGCCGAACTCATTGAGCCGCGTCCCATCTGGGACGCGGCTCATTCTGTTGTCGCGGGCCGTTGTCGCGGTCGGTTGTCAGCGAATGCCGGTATCGAAGGAGATGTCGACGCTGGAAATGCCATCGCCGACGGTGACCGGGATCGGGTCGGCGACACGCATGAACCCCTCGACCGGCTGTGGCTCGACCGTGTACAGCCCCGACGGGAGGGTGACTCCGTAGTTACCGTTCACGTCGGTCACGATTCGGGCGATCTCTGTCCCGCGTGCATCGAGAATCACGATGGTCGCGCCGGCCACCGGACGGTCATTGCAGGATGGATCGTTGACCGAGACGACGGGGCACGTCGGCCCGGCGAGGACGCGACCCTGGATGCCCGTGCCGCCCGGCAGGATCCCGCCGGTGCTGCCACTACCGGGGCCCGGGACGTCCGATGGAGGCGGCGGTCCGTTCTCGTTGAGCTGCGTGACTGTGCCGTCCCGCGACACGCTGTAGACCCAGCGATGGCGCTCGATGCAGCCGGACTGGCAGTCGCCCCAGCCGACCTCGAATGTGAGCTCGAATCCGTTCGGCGTATCGACCGCCTCCCAGAAACAGCAGCCGCCGATCAGGTCCTTCTTCCGCGGCCCGATGCCTGCGAAGCTCGGCACGACCTCGGCGACGCGGGCCGCCGCCTGCTCGGGGGTGGTGATCGTGACTGGGGAGGGACTCGGACTGGGAGTGGGTGGAGAGGTGGATGCGGCGCCGCCGGCACAGCCGACGGCGATGATGACGACGGTGGAAAGGGCGAAGAGGGGGTTCAGGCGTTTCATGGTGCAGCGACGATCATGGCACGCTCCCGGTTCCGCGGCCATCCGCGGTCGACCCGGGCGATTGACCGAACGGGCTGTTCAGGGAGCTGGGTCGCTCCCCTCGCCACTGTCGCTCTCCCCGCCGCCTTCCGTGTTGTCGTCGTCGCCAGGCTCATCGGCGTCGGGCTCGTCGCTGGCCGACGGATCCTCGGATTCCTCGGCATCCCCGGCGTCCTCCGTCGCCTCTGCATCGTTCGTGTCGGACTCGCCGTCGTCGGACGTCTCGCCGGCTCCATCATCGGTATCAGGCTGGTCGGTGTCGGCTTCTGCATCGGCATCCTCGTCGACGCCAGGCTGGTCGGTGTCGGCATCGCCCTCGTCTGCGTCGTCGGTCCCCGACTCGTCGCTTTCCGTCTCGCCATCGATCGGTTGATCCGCGCCCGCGGCATCACCCGGCGCAGCCTCCTCCGATTGGCCCTCGTCGGTTGAGTCGCTGTCGTGCTGCGTGCCCTCGGCCGCCGGCTTCTGCTCCGTTGGGCCTTGCTCGTCAATGCCTGCGGGATGGTTATCGACCGGGCCATGCTCGTCGGCGCCCGACTGGAGGAGCTCCACGACCGGCTGCGCGGCGACTCGAACTGCCGCGGCCGTTGCGAGCGAGCCGGTCCCGAGCGCGCACGCCACGGCGAGGACGAGGGCCATCGACCGCACTCGAACGCCTGGCGCGATACTCCAGGCGCGGACGGTCCCGAGATGCCAAGCCGTCCAGAGTGCCGAACCGGCGTCGCCTGGCGACCGGGCCCGCACGGCGGACACGAACGTTCGGGTGGGTGTTGGCGGCGTCTCGCGCCGGATCGCGGCCATGACGCTCTCGGCGAATGCGTCGGATGAGAGGGGTGACCGGTCGAGAACCTCCTTTGCCCCGCTCATGGCACAGACCTGGGCTCGAGCTGATCGCGGAGGGCCGCCATGCCACGGTGGAGACGCGACTTGACGGTCCCGATCGGATGCCTCGTGACCTCGGCGATCTCGAGAAGTGACAGCTCGCCATAGAAGCGGAGGAGGATCACGTCGCGCTGCGCGTCGGGTAGCGTCTCCACCGCGTCGAGAACGACGGCGCGCTGCTCCACGTCTATCGCCGCGGCCTCCGGGTCATCCCCGGACTCGAGCGCCGCCGCTCGCGGGTCCAATGCCTCTGCGTCAAGCCGGACTACCTCGCGGCGGGCGGACTGGCGCGCAGTCGCCGCTCGAATCGCTATCCGCCGGAGCCACGCCCCGAACGGTCCGTCGCCCCTGAATGTTGCCAGCGCTCGGTAGGCCTGGAGGAACGCCTCCTGCGCAACGTCCTGAGCCTCGACAGGATCGCCCAACATCCGATGACAGACGGCGATCACCAACTGGGACTCGCGATCGATGAGCGCACGGAACGCCTCGTGATCGCCGGCGATCACGGCGTCGACAAGCTGGCGGTCCTCTTGCTGGCGCTCGATCACGATCGATCTGGGTTGACCTCCGGGGACGGACTCCCGCTGCTTGGCCATTGTCCCAAGCCTACCCATGGGAGTAACCCCCCAGGGTAGGCAAGGGCCTGCAGTAATTCGTCCCCGTTCGGCTCGGACTTAGTCGTCCTGCTCGCCGTCGTCGTTCTCGTCGGCCGGGTCTTCGGCGTCGCCGTCGTCCGCACCGTCGGCTTCGTCCTCGCCCTGATCGTCGGCGTCGTCGGCTTCGTCCTCGCCCTGATCGTCGGCGTCGTCGGCTTCGTCCTCGCCCTGATCGTCGGCATCGTCGGCTTCGTCCTCGCCCTGATCGTCGGCATCCTCGGCCGGGTCCTCGA
>Ga0222623_10000596_pt1 | contig 11683 bp, 8 predicted proteins | sample PLMtaG_FD_177336 | JGI IMG/M metagenome (GOLD analysis project Ga0222623, IMG submission 177336) | Groundwater sediment microbial communities from an aquifer in East River, Colorado, USA - PLM2_30_coex | ecosystem: Environmental > Terrestrial > Soil > Riparian zone | place: USA: East River...
CAGGGGCGCCCCGGCCCACTCCTGGTCGGGGCGGTGGCGGTGGCGCTCGACCTCCCAGCCGCCGGCCTCGAAGCGGGCCTGGCACAGGTCGGCGACCCGGTTCACGCCCGTGGTCGTGAAGGAGCCAGAGTCGACGTTGACCAGCTCCTCGATCCGGCCGAGGACATCGTCGTAGCGCTCGCGCAGCGGGGCCAGCAGGCAGGCAGGCTCGGCTCTGGGATCGGTCACAGGCCGAGGCCCCTGATGACGCCGCTCGTGCCGGTGGCTGTCCGGGTGGTCATGGCGGCACCATACCCCGATGGCGTCAGGATAGAGTTCCGGGCATGGCGGAGGGAGACCCGGAGGGTCCCGGCACCGCCCTGGTCGAGCTGCGGGTGCTCGACGGGGCCAACCTCTACTTCCCGCGCCCGACGATCAAGCTCACCCTTGCCGTGCCCGGCCTGCTGTCGCTGCCCGAGGAGCGGGCGGCGGCGGTGGCCGGCGAGGTCGGGCTGACGGCCGGGTCGCCGGGGCCGCCCGGCGGCGAGCAGCGCCGCCGCTTCGCCACCAGGCTGCTGGCCCACCTGGTCCGGCGGACCGCGGCCGAGGCCGGGGTGCGGGCCCTGGCCGTGCGTAGCCGCCCCGGTCCCGAGCCGGCCCAGCTGGTGGTCGCCTACCCATGGCGACGCCAGCACGCCGCCGAGGCCCTCGGCCGGGCCGTGGCCGAGCTGGTCGCCTCCATGGGCACCCCCGGCCTGGCCGAGCGGCTGGAGGAGGCCGGGGCGCGCCTGCGCCAGGTCGAGGCCGGACCGGGCCCGTCGCTGCCCGTGCCCCGGGTGCCGACGGTGGCGGTGACCGGCACCAACGGCAAGACCACGGTGACCCGGCTGATCGCCCACATGGGCCGGGCGGCCGGGCTCCACGTCGGCTGGTCCAACACCGACGGCATCTACCTGGACGGCGAGCTGGTGGAGGAGGGTGACTGGTCGGGCCCGGGCGGGGCGGCCCAGGTCCTGGCCCAGCCCGGCATCCAGCTGGCCGTGCTGGAGACGGCCAGGGGCGGCATCCTGCGCCGCGGGGTCGGGGTGGCCCACAACGACGTCGCCGTGGTCACCAACATCTCCGCCGACCACCTCGGCCTCGGCGGCATCCAGACCCTCGACCAGCTGGCCGAGGTCAAGGCGACGATCGTGCGGATCACCCGCCCCGGCGGCTGGGTGGTGCTGAACGCCGACGACCCGCGGACCCTGGCCATGCGCCGGCTGTCGCGGGCCCGGCCGTTCACCTTCGGCCTCGACCCGGACGCGCCCGGCCTGCGCGAGGCCCAGACCGAGGGCGGGCGGGCCGCCACCGTGCTCGACGGCGACCTGGTCGTGCTGACCAGGGGCCGGGTCGACCGGCTCCTGCCGGTCCTGGACGTGCCCGTCACCCTGGCCGGCCTGGCCTCCTTCAACGTGGCCAACGCGCTCGCCGCGGTGGCCGCCGGGCTCGCCGCCGGCCTGCCCCGGGAGGCGGTGCTCGACGGCCTGCGCGGCTTCCGCCCCGACCCCGGCCAGAACCCGGGCCGGATGAACGTCCTCGACCTGGACGGCCGGGCGGTGATCGTGGACATGGCCCACAACGAGGCCAGCCTGCTCGCCCTGCTCGAGGTGGCCAGGGGGCTGCGCCTGCCCGGCGGCCGGGTGCACGCCCTGGTCGGCACCGCCGGGGACCGCTCCGACGAGCTGATCCGCTCCCTTGGCGAGCTGGCGGCCAGAGGCGCCGACCGGGTCGCGATCGGCGAGAAGCACCGCTACCTGCGCGGCCGGGAGGCGTCCGAGCTGGTCGGGCTGCTGCGCGAGGGCGCGGCCACGGTCGGGGTCACCGACGTGCCCGCCCACCCGGGCGAGCTCGCCGGGCTCAAGGCCCTGGCCGCCTCCTCGGCCCCGGGCGACGTCCTGGCCCTGATGGCCCCGGCCGAGCGGTCCGAGATCCTGGCCTGGCTGGATGCCCAGGGCGCCACCCTGCTCGACCCCGGCCAGCTGCGGGCCCGCGTTGTCGCGGCCCGGGCCGGGTAGCCTGAGCGCGACCTCACCGACCGCGACCCGGAGGACACCGTGCTGGAAGAAGGCGTCCGCGCCCTTGCCAAGGGAAAGAACTTCGCCGCGTTCACCACCCTGCTGCCCGACGGCCAACCCATGACCCACGTGATGTGGGTGGACTGCGACGACGAGCACGTCCTGATCAACACCGAGCGCCACCGCCAGAAGGCCAAGAACATCCGCCGCGACCCCCGGGTCACGGTCACCATCTGGGACCAGGACGAGCCCTACCGCTACGCCGAGGTCCGCGGCGAGGTGGTCGAGACCGTCGCCGGCCCCGAGGCCAGGGCGCACATCGACGCGCTGTCGATGAAGTACTACGGCCACGAGTACCGCAACCAGATCCAGTCCGAGCGGCTGCTGCTGCGGATCAAGCCCCTGCGCCAGCGGGTCCGGGAGGCCTAGACCGGGTCTGGAGCTCGTCGACGATGCTCTCGACCTGGTCGGCGCAGAGCACCACCAGGTCGCCGGGGTTGGCCCGGTCGAGAGCGAGGCGGGACGCCTCCAGCTCGTCCAGGACCACCTCGAGGCTGCGGCAGCGGGCCCCGTCGTCGGCGGCCGCCCTGGCGCCGGCCGCGACCAGCTCGGCGATCTCGCCCGGCTGGCGGCCGCGCAGGTTGCGGTCCTCGCGAACGATCAGGGCGTCGAAGTGCCTGGCCGCGACCTCGCCGAGCTCCCGGATGTCCTTGTCGCGGCGGTCGCCGGGGCTGGCCACGACCCCGGTGCGCCGCCTGGCGATGACGTCGCCGCCCTTGGGCGGGACGGCCAGGCGGTCGACGAAGTCGCCGAGCATGCGCATGCCGGCCGCGTTGTGGCAGTAGTCGACGATCACCCGGTAGCCGTCCACCTCGAACAGGTTGAGCCGTCCCGGCGCGACCTCGTAGGAGGTGGTGAACGAGCGCAGGCCGGCCCGGATGTCGTGGAGGTGGGCGCCGGCGGCCAGGGCGGCCGCGGTCGCGGCCATGGCGTTGGCCACGTTCATGCGGGCTCGGCCCCCGAAGGTCGCCGGGACCGCGCCGGTGGGGGCGATCAGGGTCGAGCGCCGCCCCTGGCGGAGCACGATCCCCTCGCCGAGCCGGCCGTCCTCGAGCACGATGGCCCGCCCGCCCCGGCGGCAGTGGGCCTCGACCAGCTCGTTGCCGTCCTGCATGGAGAACCACACCAGCTCGCCCGAGCAGTGCCGGCGCATCCCGGCGACCAGCGGGTCGTCGGCGTTCAGGACCCCGTGCCCGTCGCGGGGCACGGCCTCGATCACCACCTGCTTGACCGCGGCCAGCTGCTTGAGGGTGTCGATCCCGCGCAGGCCGAGGTGGTCGGCGCCGATGTTGAGCACCACCCCGACGTCGTTGCGCTCATAGCCGAGGCCCTCGCGCAGGATCCCGCCCCTGGCCACCTCGAACACGGCGAAGTCGACCCGCGGGTTCTGGAGGACCATCCGGGCCGAGCGCGGCCCCGAGGCGTCGGCCGTGACCACCAGCCGCTCGTCGATCAGGATGCCGTCGGTCGAGGTCAGGCCGACCTGGCGGCCCATCCCCTTGAAGATGTGGGCGATCATCCGGCTGGTCGTCGTCTTGCCGTTGGTGCCGGTCACGGCCACGATCGGGATGCGGGAGGGGGTGCCGGGCGGGAACAGGAGGTCGACCACCGGCCTGGCCACGTACTGGGGCTCGCCGACGGTCGGGTGGGTGTGCATGCGGAACCCGGGGGCGGCGTTGACCTCGACGATCGCCCCGCCCGTCTCGCGCACCGGCTCGGCCAGGTCGGGGGCGATGAAGTCGATCCCGGCCACGTCCAGGCCGACCACCCGGGCCGCCTCCTCGGCGATCTCCACGTTGTCGGGGTGGGCCTCGTCGGTCCGGTCGATCGAGATGCCGCCGGTCGACATGTTGCCGGTCAGGGTCAGCTTGACCGTGGTGCCCTCTCCGGGCACCTCGTCCAGCTCGAACCCCTGGGCGCGGACCAGCTCGATCGCCGCCTGGTCGACCCGGATGCGGGTCAGGACCTTCTCGTGGCCGACCCCGCGGCGCGGGTCGGCGTTGGTCCGCTCCACCAGCTGCGCGACGGTGTGCTCGCCGTCGCCGACCACGTGGGCCGGGACCCGCTCGGCGATCGCCACCATCCGCCCGCCCACCACCAGCACCCGGTAGTCGTTGCCGGCGACATAGGTCTCGACCAGCACCCAGCCCCGCCTGGCCTCCTCCTGCGCCGCCGGGAACGCGGCGGCCACCTCCTCCTCGGTGCGCAGGTCCAGGTGGACCCCGCGGCCGTGGTTGCCGTCCAGCGGCTTGACCACCAGGGGGAACCCGAGGCGGCGGGCGGCGGCCACGGCGTCGGCGACGTCGCGCACCGGGTACGAGCGGGGCACCGGCAGCCCGGCGGCGGCCAGGAGCCGGGTCGTCAGCTCCTTGTCCCCGGCGACGTCGACCGCCAGCGAGCTCGTCTTGGAGGTCATGGTGGCCCGGATGCGCTGCTGGTAGATGCCCTGGCCGAGCTGGACGAGGGAGTGCTCGTTGAGCCGCAGGAAGGGGATGTCGCGGGCCACCGCCTCGTCGAGGATGGCCTGGGTCGAGGGGCCGAAGGCGGTCCGCTCGGCCCGGAGGATGAACCGCTCCAGCTCGGCCTCGAAGTCGAAGTCCGGCTCGCGCTCGACCTGGTTCTCGACCAGGTGGTTGACCAGCCGCACGGCCAGCCGGCCGGCGGCCAGCCCGACCTGGTCGTCGCCGTAGCCGTAGATCACGTTGTACTGGCCGCGCCGGCCGGCGCCGCGGGTCTTGCCCCGCCGCTGCTCGCCCCCGGCCTCCCGCTGGAGCTGGAGGGCGACGTGCTCGGCCACGTGCCCCAGCCAGGTGCCGTCGCGCAGCCGCTCCACGAACCCGCCCTTGCGGCCGACCCCGCAGCTGTGGTCGGCCAGGCCGGGAAGCAGGGCGAGCAGGTCGTCGGTGAACCCCGGGAGCAGGTTCGTGGGGAAGTCCTCCAGCGACCCGAGGTCGACCAGCAGGTGGACGGCCTTGTCATAGGACCAGTAGTTGGGCCCGCGGTAGACGCGGGACTCCAGGATCTTGAGATCCGCCCGGGGTTGGGCCGGCTCCTCGGTGGCGGCGGCGGTGGCGTCGTCGGCCGGGGCGGCCAGGTCCTCACTCATCGCTGCCTCCTGCTCCTCACCACGGTTATTGCGACGCTTCCTGCTCCTCACCGCCGCTGCCGCGACGCCGCCGGGCCGGGCGTCCGGCCGGCCACTCCTCGGCCACCTCCTGGCGGGCCTGGCGCCGCGGTGTGGCGATCGCCTGCAGCCGGGGCAGCAGGACCCGGGCGCCGAGGTCGAAGCGGTAGCCGGGCGGCAGGGCGTGCAGGACCACGCCCGACACCAGCACCGGCCGCCTGGCCCGCACCTCGAACGCGTCCGACTGGGCCCTGGACCCGTCGACCACCGTCACCGTGCCCTTGCCCAGCACCTCGAGCACGCCGTCGGGGCTGATCACGGCGGCGGTGTCCTCGTCGATGCCGATGCCGAGCTGGCTGGGGGACTCGGCCACCAGCAGCAGCAGCCGTCCCAGCCGGTTGCGCTGGCTGAAGTGCTGGTCGATGACCGCCCCGGGCAGCAGCCCGAGCCCGGCCGACATGTGCGCCAGGCGCTGCTTGGGGACCTCGCCGGGGCCGCCGAAGGCGACCATGTGGGCGCTCAGGGCGCTGGCCCCGGCCGAGGTGCCGCCGACCACCGCGCCCCGGCGGTGCGCGTCCAGCAGGGCCGCCCCCAGCCGGGTCCCGGCCACCACCATCGACAGCCGCAGCTGGTTGCCGCCGGTCATGAACACCCCGGTGGCCTTGGCGACGGTCTCGGCCGGCCCTGGCGCCTCGGCCTCCTCGCGGGTCGCGGGCCGCAGCGGCATGACCTCGGCCGCGCCCAGGTCGGTGAACACCTGCCGGTACATCCCGAGGATCTCGTCGCCGAGCGAGGAGGCGGTGGCGATCACCGCGATCCGGGCCCGCCGGCCGCCGGCGCGCTGCACGAAGTGGTTGAGGATGGTCCGGTGGCCGAGCTTGTCCTCCGCACCACCGATGGCCACGAGGACGCCGGCTCCGGCCCGGTTGGTGTCGGAGGCCATGTGGCAGTCTAACAAGCTGGCCTCTTACACCTGCTTGATGGCGTCGAAGGCTACCATCCAGGTATGCGGGTGCTGGTCGTTGAGGACGAGGCCGACCTGGCCGACGCGATCGCGCGCGGCCTGCGTCGTGAGGGCTACGCCGTCGACGTCGCCTACGACGGGGACGAGGCCGTCGAGAAGGCGAGCGTCAACGACTACGACGTGGTCTGTCTCGACCTGAACCTGCCCCGCCTCGACGGCATCGAGGTGGTGCGGCGCATCCGGGCCGACGACGTCGGCCAGCCGACCCGGGTGCTGATGCTGACCGCCCGCGACTCGACCCGCGACCGGATCACCGGCCTGGACGAGGGCGCCGACGACTACCTGGTCAAGCCGTTCGACTTCGAGGAGCTGAAGGCGCGGGTGCGGGCCCTGCTGCGCCGCGACGCCGGCCGCTCCGGGGCCGTGCTCCGGGTGGGGGACATCGAGCTCGACAGCTCCCGCCACGACGCCCGCCGCGACGGCCACCAGCTGCCCCTGACGCCCAAGGAGTTCGCGCTGCTGCGCTACTTCATGTCCCGGCCGGGGCAGGTGCTCAGCCAGGAGGACCTCCTGGAGCACGTCTGGGACGAGAACGCCGACCCCTTCACCAACACCGTCCGGGTCACCGTGATGACGCTGCGCCGCAAGCTGGCCGACGCGGGCGACAGCCAGCCGATCGAGACCGTCGTCGGTCGCGGGTACCGCCTGCGCGAGCAGCCGTGAACCCGCCCGGCTGGCTGGTCGACCGGCTGCCGGAGTGGGCCAGGTCGATCCGGTTCCGCTACACCCTGCTGTACTCGGGCGTGCTGTTCGGCCTGGCCGCGATCGTGGTCGCCGCCATCTACCTGGTCCTGCTGATGAACCTGCGCCACGAGCCGGTCTCGGCCTCCCGCGGGGCGTTCTGCCCCCGCTACGGCGACTGCATCCGGCTCGTCTCCCTGAGCGAGTTCGAGCGCCTGGTCAACTCCCGCACCCTCAAGGAGCTGCGCAACTACTCCTTCGGCGCCCTCGGGGTGCTGTTCGTGGCCAGCCTCGGCGTCGGCTGGGTGGTGGCCGGCCGGGTGCTGCGCCCGATCGGCCGCATCACCGCGGTGGCCCGCGACATCCAGGCCACCGACCTGTCCCGCCGCATCGAGCTGCCCGGCCCCGACGACGAGCTCAAGCAGCTGGCCGACACCTTCGACGCCATGCTGGCCCGCCTGGACGCCGCCTTCGCCGCCCAGCGCCAGTTCACCGCCGACGCCTCCCACGAGCTCCGCAACCCGCTGGCCATCATCCGCACCAACGTCGACGTCGCCCTGGCCGACCCCCGCGCCGACCCCGACGACCTGCGCCAGACCCTCATCGTGGTCAAGCGGGCCGGCGACCGCATGGCCCGGCTGGTCGACGACCTCCTCGCCCTGGCCCGCCGCCAGGAGCCGACCCTCGAGCACGAGCAGGTCGACCTCGGCGTGGCCGTCACCGAGGCCAGCGACGACTTCATGGTCCCGGCCGCCGCCCGCAGCATCGTCCTGGACCGTGCCATCGCCCCCGGCGTGGTCGTCACCGGCGACCGCGACGCCCTCAAGCGCGCCGTGGCCAACCTCCTGGAGAACGCTGTCCGCCTCGCCCCCGCCGGCTCCCGCATCCGCCTCGCAACCGGCAGCGAGGGCGACCGCGCCTGGATCGCCGTCGCCGACGAGGGCCCCGGCATCTCCCCCGAGGACCAGCCCCACGTCTTCGACCGCTTCTGGCGGGCCGACAAGGCCCGTTCCCGCGCCGACGGCGGCACCGGCCTGGGCCTCGCCATCGTCCGCCAGATCGCCGAGAGCCACGGCGGCCACATCCGCCTCCAGTCCAAGGTCGGCGTCGGCTCCTCCTTCGTCATCTGGCTCCCGGTCACCGCCCCCGGCACCCAGGCCGACACGCCCACCCGCCCCCACGCGGCCCACGCGGCCACCCCGGTCCCGACCCCCGTCGACCGCGCCCGCACCCGGCCGTCGTTCGGCCCGCCGCCGGAATAGGGCCGCCGGCCACGCTTATCTCCCTTTGAGAACCGCCTTACTGGTGCTTTAGCGCCGGTCACCTAGCCTCGTCGACAACAAGGCTTGTCATGTTCGACCCGCAGGAGGCGACCGATGTCCATTCGCGACGGCCTGGAGCCATCGCGCTCCCCGGACTCCGCAACCAACACCCAGCCACCCCCACGCGACGAGGCAGCACCGAGCAACTCCCCGGCCGATGAGACCTGGCCGCCGTCCTGGGGCCAGTCGCCCTCGTCCTGGGGCCAGACCCCGGCAGGCCCGGACACCACCCAGACCCAGCCGCCCGCTCCCGAGGCCGGTCCCGCCTGGTCCCAGCCCTCGGCACCCGAGGCCGGCCCCAGCTGGACCCCGCCCAAGGCCGCGCAGGGCCCCTCCTGGACCCAGTCGTCCGGGAGCGACGCCGCCCCCACCACCCAGCTGACCGGCTCGGACGCCGACAGCACCGGCCCCCAGCCCCCGGCGGCGCCGGCCGGCCCGTCCTGGACCCAGCCCAAGGGCCCGGACACCCCGGCCGACCCCGCCCAGCCCGGCTGGGGCCAGGGAGGCGGTGGCGGCTACCCGACCGTCCCCGGCTGGGGCGCGCGCTCGCCCGACGCCGGCGCGCCCGGCGGCCGCCGGCCGCCCCGCTGGCTGGCCGGGGTGCTGGCCGGCGTCGTCCTGCTCGGCGCCGGCTACCCGACCGTCCCCGGCTGGGGCGCGCGCTCGCCCGACGCCGGCGCGCCCGGCGGCCGCCGGCCGCCCCGCTGGCTGGCCGGGGTGCTGGCCGGCGTCGTCCTGCTCGGCGCCGGCTTCGGCATCAGCCAGGCGCTCGACCGCAACAACAACAACGAGCCGGCCGGCGCCGGCATCCCGATCGCCGGCCAGGCCCCGATCGCCGCCGCCCCCGTCCCCTCGGGCGAGGAGCCGGCCGCCGCCGTCGCCAAGGCGCTGCTGCCCACCGTGGTCGAGATCCGCCACGGCAGCGGCGTCGGCTCGGGCTTCATCTACGACAAGAACGGCTACATCATGACCGCCGCCCACGTCATCGACGGGGTCGACGAGGTCGAGATCCGCCTCTATGACGGCACCAAGCTCCAGGGCAAGGTGGTCGGCACCGACGACCTCAACGACGTCGGCGTGGTCAAGGTCGACCGCACCGGTCTCGCCACGGCACCGCTCGCCGTCGGCCAGGACGTCCAGGTCGGCCAGCTGGCGATCGCCATCGGCAGCCCCTTCGGCCTCAACGAGACCGTGACCGCCGGGATCATCAGCTCCACCGACCGGGTCCTCGACGACGGCCGTGAGGTCATCCAGACCGACGCCCCCATCAACCCGGGCAACTCCGGCGGGGTGCTGGCCGACCGCCGCGGCCGCGTCATCGGCATCAACAGCGCCATCCGCCCGGCCACCGACGGCTCCAACGGCAACGTCGGCATCGGGTTCGCCGTCCCGATCGACCTGGCGGCCAAGTCGGCCGCGGCCATCGTCCAGGGCAAGCCGATCCAGACCGGCTACCTCGGCGTGACCCCCTCGCTGACCACCGCCGGCGGCCAGAACGGAGCCCTCATCCAGGAGGTCGCCCCCAACAGCCCCGCCTCCCGGGCCGGCCTCCGGCCCGGCGACCTGGTGACCACGATCGACGGGAAGGCGGTCGAGAACTACAGCGAGATGGTCGCCAGCATCCGCGGCCACCAGCCCGGCGACAAGGTCACTCTCGGGATCACCCGCGGTGGGAACGAAACAACCATCACGGCCACCTTGACCCAACGTCCCGCCGGTTGATCGGGGGACGGACGGCGCGGCATGGTCCGACATGAGGTACGTCGACCGAATCTGGTATTTTGGCTGATAACGATTTGGCGACGAGGGAGCCAAGAACGGGAACGACCCCTTACGCTTGGTAGGCGAACACGGAGCTGGTCCACACGGGCGCTGGGGGGCGTTCCGGGAGGACCACTTCCGCCCGCAGGACGGCCCAGGCCGTTTCGGCCTAGGCCGAGAGGACACGGGAGGCGCGGGAAGCACGTTCGCCTAGCGACGGCCGCGCCGTCCGGTGTGAGGACCGGTGGTTGGGGGACTACCGGGACCCCCCGGACGGCAGGCCGTCCTTTTCGTTCCAGCCCCAGGTAGCACGCGTCCCGGGTCGAGCGCGTCCCAGGTCGAGCGCGGCCCGGGTCGTCAGCGTCCGGACCTCAGGAGCTGGGTTGGTTCTCCTGGGACCAGAGGCCGCGGTCCTCGCGCCGGGCCTCGCTCACCAGGCGGCGGAACAGGCGCTCGTAGGTGACGTTCGGCGGGATCGTGAGCTGCTGCGCATATCCCTCGGCGACCAGCAGCGCGTTCCAGAACGTCCCGTCCTCCAGCCACACGTAGGCGAGCATCCGGCCGTAGCGGTCCCGCGGCTCGGCGTCCCCCGCGAGCCGCACGGTCTCGCCGTCCAGGTACTGCTTGGCGAAGTCCGAGGCCTCCTCGCCGTACGGCTCGACCGGCTGGTTGGGCGCCACCGACTCCGGGGTGTCTACCCCGATCACCCGGATCCGTTCCCGCCGCCCGTTCACGGTGGCGACGAACGTGTCGCCGTCCGAGACCCGCACCACCTTCGCCGACACGGCGTCCTTCGGCGCATCCGGCCAGGCCGCCCGCTCGGCCTTGCTGGTGGTCAGATCGGCCGGCGCCCGCCCCGCCCCGCCCCCGATGTCCTCCAGGCCCTGGCATCCGCCCAGGACGACAAGGACCAGCGCGAGCAGGGACAGGACCAGGACCCGCCGGCGGCGGTCCAGCCAGGCAGTCATCGGCCTCCTCGGCGTCGTCGACCTCCTCGACCCCTCGCGAGGCGACCACAGCGACGCCGCCTCGCACCAGGAAGCATAGGCGCCGGCCCTGACCGCCACGCCGATCCGTCCACAGCCAGCCCGTCGGCCCCGGCGCACGCGGCGTCGATCGCCCCGCGGGGCTGGGATGCGCCCGCACGGTGGGCGGGGTGTGGACAACGCGCAGCCAGCGTCGTAGCCGCTCGCTAGGATGCCCGCATGATGAACCGGCCAAGCCCTCCCACCCCGGACCAGCCGCCCAGCGGCCTCCCGGGCGCCACTCCGGCCGCCCCGGCCGCCTCTGGCGCGGCCCCGGCGGCGGGATCGGTCATCAGCGCGCCTCCCGGCCCCGGTCCGGTGGGGCTTCCCGACGGCCCGCCCGCCGAGCTGGCGGCGACGCTCCCACCCGGCAACGTGGTCATCCTCGGCGGCCCCGGCAGCGGCAAGACGGCCCTGCTCGAGGCGACCATGCACCACCTGCTGGCCCGGCCGGGGGGCACGGCCCGGCTCCTCACCTCCAGCCGCCAGGCCGCCGTCGCCTCCACCGAGCGGCTCCTGGCCGCGCTGGCCGGCGCCGCGGGCGGCGAGCTCGGCTGCGTGACCTGGTACGCCTTCGCCCGCGGCCTCGTCACCAGCCATGCCGACCTGCTCGACTACCGTGGCGAGCCGCGGCCGCTGAGCGGCCCAGA
>Ga0222623_10000600_pt1 | contig 11623 bp, 7 predicted proteins | sample PLMtaG_FD_177336 | JGI IMG/M metagenome (GOLD analysis project Ga0222623, IMG submission 177336) | Groundwater sediment microbial communities from an aquifer in East River, Colorado, USA - PLM2_30_coex | ecosystem: Environmental > Terrestrial > Soil > Riparian zone | place: USA: East River...
TCCACGTAAGAAACACAAGGGACGTCTCTTTAGTTGCGTTACGATGTGAGTCCGGGGCCCTTTTGAGAGTTAACTTCGAAACCAGATGTTCGTTAGGCCAATTACCTTCGTGGAAATCGACGTAGTTCGCCTCTTCGTATGCTGTGCGCAGCCGTTCCGCACGATCTGCGCTCAGGCCGGGATTAGTGTAAGCCTGCGTTCCAGACGTTGGCCCATCGCGGAAGTCGATTCCGTCCAGCCGCTGCTCCTGTTGAGCAAGCAGATAGGCGAGTTCCATGTCGCCCATGCGCAAAAAGCAAAACGGCCTTCGCCTGCGCATCAACTCCGATAGGACCTTGGCTTGGACTAGCCGTGCATCGTAGCCGTCCTGCTTTTTACCAAAAGGGCTTCCAGATGGCGGCGGCGGACAACTTTGCAAAAGCTCTTGGTAGTAAGTCATACTGCTTACTGATGACGTTCGGATAAATTGTCTCTGATAACCTTCTTCGCTGGCTTTGCGCTAGATGTTACTATGACAGATGGTTCAATTGGCTACCGGTAATGACTCGCTAACTTCTCGTTTCCTGCTGTGTGCCACCATGGATTTCACAGCGTCAAAAACGGTTTCGGCCTCGAGTGCCTTCATACAAGCAATGTTGTTCGGACAACTGTCAAACCAATGGATGACCGGCGTTCTATTGTGACAAAACAAGCAGGGCACATCACCGAATAACCCAAGCGAATTTGAGTCCGGTGGCAATCTGGAAGCTGGGTCGAGAGGTCCAAATAATCCGATAAGAGGTGTACCGACAGCTCCCGCCACATGCACCGGACCTGAATCAATGGAAATGATCAAGTCACAAATGGCAATGAGTGCCACAAGTTCTTCGCCCTTCAGTCGACCGGCCAATGACTTCACATCGGCCAGGTTATCATATTCCGAAGATCCGCCGCCTTTGGTACCGAACTGTAGGATCACGGCGTCGTACTCTGAGTGAATCTTGTTTATCAGCTTCTGCCATCTGGAGGCTTCCCATTCTCTTACGGGCCAACTGGGACCGGGATTAATTCCGATAAGCAAACGGCTCCCCGTTGTCTTGCTGTCCAACTCGTACCGAGCGCGAGTCTTTTCGATCAGATCCGTTGACGGACAAAGCTTCGGTATATGTGCTTTACCTGTGAATCCACAAGACGCAGCGAGATCATCTATTAGATGAGCGCTCGTCCCGGATGTGAACGACTTCTCGCCGGTCGTTTGGGGATTGTAACTTTTGTCCACGAGACCAAAAAGATTGACGTCTCTTGGGAACGTGAACGGGTAGATCCACCATTTGTTCGCATAAACCAAATCCACCGACCGAGACATTACAACGACTTCTCGCCAAACTGACGCCGTGATAAAGACGACAAGTTTTCCGGGATGCCGACGATGCACCTCCTCGCATATTGGCAACGTGCAAAGCACGTCTCCTATTCCGCCGCAGCGGCAAATGATGACGGCTCGCTTGCGGCGCCGAGCGCATTGGAAGACCAGCCAGACGATAAAAGGTGCCCATCCACGAGCCCGAAGCTTCAAACGAAAAAACCGACGCCACATCGATCTCGCCGCCGAACGCAGCGGACCTGGCAAGATTGATACAACAGAGTCTCGGAACTGCTGTGGACGAGGTTTCTGCTGAACGGAGAAATCGTCTGTGAACACCTCGCTTCTTCGCAACACGAACTCGATAAAGCATTCAATGCCTTTCGAAGGGTCGTACGTCTGATCCACATCCGGGCCTAACGAATAGTCGTAATTTGTATTAACAAGGCGGCAAAGTAGCAGTTCGCACGCGGTATCTGTGTTCAAGAACTGATTGAGCCATTCCGGCAGCTTGATGTGAAAACCGAGATGCGGCGAGACCGTGCGGCAGAGCTGATCGAGACTCCAAGTGGACCTATGTCCGGCGTTGTATCTGCTCGGCCAAAGCATCTTCTCATAAAGTGCCCAGTCCGGCACAGTCGCTACGATATAACCACCTGGCTTGAGGCAGGCAATCCATGATTGCAGCATCACGTGCGGCGCAAGTGCGTGTTCCAATACTTGGGAACCGTGGATCAGATCAAATTTGCGATCAGGGAAAAACTTTCGCAGATCATCTCCGCCCCCGTCGGGCAGATCAAATGCCGTAGCACCCGGTAACGGATCGTCACCGCTCCCTACATCGAGCATATCCCCCTTAAGAATGTCCCGCCACGGGAAACCACCTGAATCAGCTTCCGCGAGCCGGCGAGCGATGGCCTTCGTTGTCTCTTTCACTTGAGATCCGGTTCGATACGGTTAACTCCCTGGCTGCTCAACGGGCGCGGAACACGATGATCTCAACAACCGCGTAGCGCGAATAAAACGGATGCTCACCGGATATTCACTTTGCACTCACCGCAACAGCGGGAATTTCACTGGCTAAATCAATCACCTGATCGCAATTGGCTACAGCACTGAGTCGGTGTGCGGCCACAACCATGGTGAGCTTGCCGGTAAGACTGCGCAACGCCTCGAGCAGCTTTGCTTCCGTTGCGACGTCGAGTGCGCTGGTTGCTTCGTCCAGAATCAACAGCGATGGACGATGATAGAGCGCGCGAGCAAGACCGATCCGTTGACGTTGCCCGCCAGAAAGGCGGATACCGCGCTCGCCAACTTTCGTCTCGAAACCATCGCGCAATTCCGCTTCAATGAAGTCAAGTATCTGCGCCATAGCACAAGCTTCGCGCAAGCGCGCGGGGTCGATATTCTCATCCAACAAACCAAACGCGATGTTGCGCGCGATCGTGTCGTCGATGAGAAAAATATCCTGCGGCACGTAACCGATCGATGCCTGCCATGAGGGCACAAGTGCAGGGGTCAGCAGTTGGCCATCGATCAGGATGTCGCCTGCCGTCGGGACGTAGAGTCCAAGCAACAAATCAACAAGCGTTGATTTTCCTGAACCGGTTGGGCCAATCACACCGAGCGAACTGTTCTTCAGGATAATTATTGAAAGCCCCTCCACGGCGGCACGCGAGACGCCCGGATACCGGTAGCCAACGTCGCATAGGGTAATCGCGTTATCCCAAGGAAAAGGACGCGCGGGTGCGACGGGCTCGGTGCTTATTGCACGCGGAACCGATTTGTCAGTCTCCGCGGCAACAAATTCGTCGTACACCTCGTCAACCGCATGACGCATGGAGCTGACCTGTGTCAGCTGCGCGTAAACCAATTGGATCGAAGGCAACAGCCGATAACCCGCAAGAGCCATCACGCCAAGGTTCGGAAGAATATCGGAGAAATCGCGCCCCCTTGCTGCGAGCAGCAACACAGCCACGACGAGACCGCCGAAAGCGAGCGGTTCCACAAAATAGCGAGCGCTGTTGGTGAAAACAGGCAGTCGCGCGTACATCTGCGCTATTACCGCGGAATGCTTCGCGAACCGGTTGAGAAAATGCTCTTCAGCGCTGTGGACTTTCACCGGTTTAATCCCGCCGAGCATTTGTTGCGCTTCCCGGAACAAGCCACCGAGAGATATTCTTAAGTTTTCATCGACCTCTCGACGTTTCCTCGCGAGAAGGCGAAAAATCGTCACGTAAAATCCGCCCAGCACGATTGCTGCCGAAATAGCAATCACCGGCTGGACCAAAAACAGCGTGGCCAAGAGAAGCACCGCGGTGAGCACGCGCGCGACGCTGTCCAGCAAGGGGAGGAGCACTCCGCTGGTGTAATTCATCACATCGCCGACGATTTTTTTGAGGAGATCGCTGGAGTTGCGCTGAAGAAAATAGGTATATGGCTGCGACGCGATTCGGCGCAGAAGCCGGACGCGCAACCAGTGAGCAAAGTTTTGGGCATAACGAGTGCGAGCGTACTCGGCCAGCAGGTTAACTGCGTTCGAAGCAAGCAGTCCGACAATGGCGATGACCCCAGCTGTTATGAGCAGTTCCCGATTGCTCATAGGTGGCAGCAGCGCAAGGAAACGCAGGCCGAAGTGCGAATGACGGATGCGCTCGGGATCGGCGGCGATTGCCAAAAACGGAAAGATCGACGTGATCCCGATCACTTGAAAAAGGGCCTGCGCAAGCGAGAGCAAAAAAACCGCGCCCAGCTTCGCTCTGCCGTATGGTCGCGCCAGAAAGAGAACGCGGCGAATCAGATCGAAAACGTTATGAATAAACCGGGACAAGGCGGTTCCGAGTTACACGTTGAAGAAAAATGGGCGCATGGCGTCCTGCAACGGGCAAGATTTGCCAATTATCTGCGGGAAAACTCACGTGTCAAAGACTACCGGGCTACTGACTACCGACTACCCGCGCTAAATGTCATTCTGAGCCAGGCGAAGAATCTGAGATTTCTTTTAACGCCTCCAGCGTAGCCAGAGATGTTTCGCGAAGCCTGTCCTGAGCGAAGTCGAAGGGCTCAACATGGTAGCCAAACATTTGGCCGATTTAGCGCCGCTGCTAAGCTCGGAAGATGCGAAAGGCCATTAAATCCATTATGGCGAAGGCAATTCCGATCTATCTCGTTGAGCAAGTCACCACCGAGGTCCGGCTCGCTGCCAGACGGATGTTTACTGCTCGTTCAGTACGAAGAAGACTGGCTTCGCAAAAGAGCTGCCGCGTAAACGTCGGTTGTGGCAGCAACCCGATCGAGGGATGGATCAATCTCGATATCGTTTCCCATCCAGGCGTGTACTTTTGGGACTGCCGGAGAGGCTTGCCGTTTTCCGATGGCACCGTCGCGGCGATCTATTCGGAGCATTTTTTAGAGCATCTCGATCTGGAAAGTGAGGCACACCCATTTCTTCGCGAATGTCTTCGGTGTTTCCAGCCTCGAGGCGTTTTGCGCATCGTGGTGCCCGACGCGGGGGCGTACCTGCGAGCCTATGGCGCCCCATGGGAGTCGCTGGCGAACCTGCGACCACTGGATCGCACTGCCAATGGATGGCGCGACAGGTGGCTGGGTTGGGTCTACCAAACCAAGATGCAGTTCATGAACGCGGTTTTTCGGCAGCGGTACGAACATAAATACGCCTATGACGCCGAAACTTTGGTTTTGGTTATGCGTGAAGCTGGTTTCGCCGATTCGGTGGTACAGCAGTTTGGCGTATCGATAGATCCGAAAATGGCGCCAGACAGCAACGATAGACGGACGGAAAGTCTCTACGTCGAAGCAGTCAAAAGATAAGGGCCACGTTTTCGCACGGTTTCCAAACCGGTCATGAGTTCGCATCGTCTGCGCGCTGCAAATGGACAATCGTCCTTTGTTCCTAATAATATTGTCAGCAAATTTGTCCGGCGATGCTGACGTCAATTGAGATGCTTGCCCTCGGGAAGCTTTGCGCAAATAAACTCCGAATTAGCACTAGCCTGTCTTTCAGCTCACGCAAGAACGATGGATAAATTGAAGCAGGTTTTTTTGTTTCTATCTCACACTCCATTGGCCGAGGTCGTTCGGGAATACGAGAATATCGGGAGCGCCACTGCCGGGGTCGGCAATACACTTTTTCTGTATCATAAGACAGGCAACAAGACCCCCCCTGCCTTGCCAACGCAGAAGCTTTACCTGTGCTCAGAGGAAAGCCTGTCCAAGCTGAACTATCGTATGATTGGACCGACGCTTGTGCCGGGACACGTTGCCTTCCCAGTGCTGCAATTCTTCCGTGACAACCCTGACTTCGATTACTACTGGACCATTGAATACGACGTTAGATTTTCTGGCGATTGGTTTTTCTTTTTCGACTCATTCAAAGACGCAACCGAAGATTTCTTGACTTGCCACGTCCGTGAGCACGCCGATGAACCGGACTGGCCGTGGTGGCCGTTAGATCATCCACACAAGTCGATTGCCCTTTCTGGACGTCTCCGTTGCTTCAATCCGATTTATCGCCTTTCGAATGCAGCGCTGTCTTTTTTGCATCAATCCTTATTCAATGGATGGCGCGGTCACAATGAGGTCCTATTTCCGACCTTGCTGCATCATAACGGCTTTACGATAACGGACATTGGCGGCAAAGGCAGGTTTACTCCTCCAACCATGAAGAACAACTTTTATACCGAATCTGAATCTAACAGTGCCGGTAGGCTGGATTCCGGGACTATGAGATACCGCCCGCCGTTCCAAGGAGTCGGCGAAGAGAACAATAAGCTGTATCATCCCGTCAAACCGCTCTCTTTTGTAATGGGTGAGAGCATCGGCAACCAGAATCGCCAGCGCGGATTACTGAGACGTTTAGCCAGGCAAATATTGGACACGCTATCGCCTCGACCGTGACGGGACTCGCCACCATTTGTGTAACCATCTGCGATTTGCCGATGGCGTCCATCGATCGCGACAGCATTCAACGATTGCGGTCCGAAACCTCGCTCACCTCTGAGTAGAGTTTCTTGATTTTCTCCGCTCCATCGTTCATATACCAGCCGTTGAAAAGCAGAATGTCGCCACGCCGGACGGCATTTAGCAGCGCGGAGTGATCCTCGGGCCGATCGCCTTCAGGCGCCATCAGCACACTAAACGCGTTTGGGTACACCAATCGCGCGCCAACTGGTGTCGAGGTTATCTTGTGATGCACATAGGAATTAAGCGGAGCGGAGTACGCGAAGTAACGCATCGATTCGTTTTCGGGAATCAACAAGACATCGGGAAATGCTTCCGCGACCGCTTTAAAAACGTCCGGATTAAGTGACCCACTTACGGTGGCAGTTGAATCCACATAGAAAAGCGTGCAACCCCATCGCTGCTTGGCGTAGGCGATCCTTTCCCGAAGAATCTGGACCGCGTTCTCATCCTCGGCAGCTTGGTGCACTGGCTTGCCATCTACCATCGCGATTTGCTGCGGCCGAATGCAGACACCGACTTTTAGTCCTGCTGCGCGGAATTTCTCGAAGTATTCGTCAATCACACTTTTCGCGCCGTTATTTTTAAACTCCATTTCCGGCGCAAAGGTCGGAACAAGGCGCGGATCGCCGTAATAGCAGGCACCGGGAAACTCCTCGCCTTCCGGGTCCCAGGTGATCATTCCCTGGGCACCAGTATCCCTTAAGACTTGAACGCTGTTATCCGCCACCTTAAGAAGCGCGGCTCGAAAAGCTGCTTTGCCTTTGTCATTGGTAATGTCGATCTCCCCGAACTTCATTGTCCAGCGGCGCGGGTTGCCTGCCACGTTGATTTGCGGGCCGGCCAGAAAGATCGCGCCAATGGGGCGACGGTCTTTCCAGTTCACCTCGAAGGGATACTTCTTCGCGTACCGTTCCAGAACGTCGCCCGAGAGATCTTGCACCGGCGCACCTGCCGGTCCGAAGCGCAACGAAACGTTGAACGCCTTGCTGACGCCCGGCTTGATGTCACGGCAAGTGATCACCAGGGGATAGCCTGTTCTGGCCGGGGAATTCGTCGAATACGGCACATTCACAGCACATTCCACATCATCACTGCAAAAATTGAGCGCACCGGTTCCGTAATCCACCCGGACAATCGGCACAACAAACCGCGGATCGGCAACTGAAGGAATTGAAGGTGGACATTGGTCAAGGGGCCACTCGGGGCCTCTAAAGCCGAATCCGAACATGCCCGCCTCAAGCGGCCCGCCGTCCGGAATACGCGGAAAGTTCAGCTCCATCAAACGAAGCGACACTTCATCCAGTTCCTGCGCGCCTGTGTTCGAAACTTCAATTCGCATCATGAGCCGGTCGTCTTGTTTCGCGTAGACGCACGAGACCCTCCCCCATGGAAACGCCAGGTCGATTGAGTTCACCTGTTTCGTTGCCGAGACGGTTGGCGATGAACCCGGAAAAAAAAGCCGGTCAAGCGCCTCACGAAAACGAGATTTCCACGGCCGCAACTCTCCGTGCTCCGCCGAGCTCAAGAGCAATTGTCCATTGAATTCAAGTGAAGTGAGCCCGCGCTCTCCGACGGCGAAATTCAAGCCTTGTTTCTCGATTGGAGATTGGCCGCCGGACAGTGTCTTAATCGGGCCACTTTGTGACGACGCGTTCGCCGGGGAAATGGATGTGAAAATGCCCAACGCAAAAACGATGTAAAAAAAGCGATAGCCCTTGTTACTTCTCACCTCCCACCCCCTGAGTTCTGATTTCTTGAGCGAAGCGGAGGAAGGCCATTTCCATAGCGCATAATCAGCCACGGTAATTCAAATCCGCGCATCAGGCGCGGAATGAAACGGCGCGGCTGAGCCATCGACCGCAGAAGCCAACCTAGATAAAACCGGTCCGCCCAATCGGGAATTGCAGTCTGGTCGCCGGTGATGAATCCGAGCGCAGCGCCTATGCAATGAATCGCCGGACGATACGACAAATTTTCGCGCAAATAATAGCCGAGCTTTTCCTGTGCACCGCTGCCAATTGCGATGATCACATCCGCCGGGCGATGCTGTTCAATCAGTGCAAGAAGATCTCGATCTTTGACATCCGAACCGTATCGCGGCGCGACATAAGAATTCTCCCGGTTGATTGGAGAAAATTCGCGGCGCGACCAATCCAATAGTTTTTGCTGCGCGCCTTCGGTGGGAAGGATCCAAAACACTCTACTGTTCCCCTCTCCTTTCAGCTTGCGGAGCAGATGTCTCAGATATTTGAAACCAGAAATGCGCTGGACGTTTTGACGTTGCAGCAAGCGCCACATCACGACCATCAAACCGCTATCGGCAATCGCCAGGTCAGCTCCGACCACCGCGCGCCTGTACCTCTCGTCTTCGCGCAATCGCGCGAAACAAGTCCCAGACGGAGCGATTAAAAACCCGCCCCGCCGTTCCAGTGATGCGATCGCTTCATCGACATCGCCGTTGAAGAACTTGATGCCGAGGATCTGGCGACTGGAGATCATAACAAGCGCATCGAACATCTAACATCGAACGCCGAATATCGAGAGCAAAGGAGGGCTTCGTCCAGCCTGCGACGGTTGTACCGATCTTTAGCTCTCAGCCAGGATTACCAGCTTCCACAAGAAAGATTCCCCGTTCGCTTTGCGGACAAATTTGGTAAGCTCTCCTCCGGTGCAAAATCTGGCAACTCCACAGAAAACCGCTGACGCTTCGCCGCTGTCTGGCAGGCATTTTTCAGCCCCGCTCGCGCTGAGCTTTTTGTTTTTAGCCGCGCTGTGGCTTGCACTTTGGAGACAGCTTAGCGGCGAATGGTCCGTCAACGGACAGTACAATTTCGGGTGGTTCGTACCCTTTTTTGCCATCTACCTTTTCTGGCTTCGCTGGCAGGATCGGCCCGCTTTAGCAGCGCTCTCTGACCGTCGAAACAGAGTCGTCGCATTGCTCGGCATTCCCGCACTTCTTTTGCTTCTGCCGGTGCGTTTGTTTGAAATTGCGAATCCAGAGTGGCGACCCCTCGCCTGGTTTCACACGATAGCAGTCGTCACGCTGACGTTATTGTTATTATGGTACGCAGGCGGCAGACCGTGGCTCCGACATTTCGCATTCCCTGTCGCATTTATTTTCGTCGCAGTGCCATGGGTTACGGCAGTGGAAACTCCCGTCATTCAGGGGTTGATGCGCATGGTCGCGCGCGTCGCGGCGGAAACAGCGATGCTTCTTGGAATTCCCGCGCAAGTCGAGGGAAACCTTATTCGCGTGAGTACCGGGCTGGTAGGCGTAAACGAGGCGTGCAGTGGCATTCGTTCCTTGCAAACGTCACTGATGATCGGCTTACTCTTCGGCGAACTCAAACGGCTGTCGGTTTTGCGCCGCCTTCTGCTCGTCGCGGGTGCGGTTGGCATCGCGCTTTTAGCTAATTTTGTCCGAGCCGTTTTTCTGGTCGGTGTCGCCGCGACGGAAAATATTTCAGAAGTCAGCCGGTGGCATGACATTGCCGGTTATACGATCGTGGCTCTTGTTTTCATCGGCACGATGGGCTTCGCGTATCTTCTGGGCCGGAAGAACCGTACTTTGGTGGCAGGCGTGCCGCCTGCGACAATGGAAGAATCGCAGCCGGCTCGCCACGGGACGAGTCCGTCCGACTGGTGGGCACGGCTGCCTCTACAGCCTTCGGCGGTTTATCTGGCGGCGGCATTGTGCTGGCTGTTTTTCGTCGAGCTCGGAACGGCGGCATGGTATCGCGCTCACGAACGCAATCTCGTCAGCGGCATACGTTGGAGTGTGCAATGGCCCGAACAGGCGCCCAATTTTCGTAAGTTCAAGATCGATGAAGAAATTCGCAGCGTTCTCCGGTTCGACGACGGCCAGGCAGTGGCCTGGACGATCACGTCGCCCCCGAACTCCGAAGACGCTCGCGAGCCGAAAACCTTCGCGACGCCGGTGAACCACGCGAAGCCGAATACGATCTCCTGTTATCTGTACGTTTTTCGCTGGAAGCCGGGCCGAAACAGCGCGCTTTTGGCCAACTTGCACCGCCCGGATGTGTGTTTGCCTGCAAGCGGCTGGACCCAGGTGGCAGACGACGGCGTGCGCAATTATGCGGTGGATGGCCCATTTGAGCTGCCGTTTCGTCATTTCGAATTTCAGCGCGTATTTGGGGACTCTGCGCCGCAGATAGCGCACGCTTTTTATTGTTTATCAGAAGATCGCGCTACGGGACCTTCAGCGCCAAAGCAGGACGCGCGTCTGCCCAGTATGTCAGGAAGCCGTTCTGAATGGACGCGCTCTGAGCGCCTTCGCACGGTGCTGCAGGGACGCCGCCATTTGGGACAACAAGTAATGGAAGTAATATTCATCAGCAGCGATCCGCTTTCCGCAGCAGACGCGGAATCGCATTTGCGCGATCTTGTTCGCGACGTCGTTTTGCTCGATACCGACTAAGGCAATGACCGAAGTGGCACCGGTGGGTCCTCGCCTGAAAATACAAGCAAAGACTCATCGGCCGCGGCTTAGGGCAGTGATGCTTGCGATCGCAGTCGCGTCTTTCGTCGTTGGTGCTGTGGCGCGTGTGTTCGCCGCGCAAAATGATTTGTGGTTCGATGAGGTCTGGACCCTCGAACTACTCCGCGAACGCGTCCACTCCTTGGGCGACGTGTTCATGAATCTTAAACACTCAAACAATCACCATCTCTGTTCGTTGTGGATGTGGGTCGTTGGCCAAAACGCCTCCGGGCTAATGTATCGGCTGCCTTCAGTGTTGGCCTCGATCGGAACGGTTGTACTAGCGGGTATTATCGGCATGCGGCGATCCTGGCTCGAGGGTTGCATCGCTGTCACTCTCACCTCCTCGTCCTATCTCCTGATTCACTTCGGTACGGAAGCCCGTGGTTATTCACTGGCTATTTTTTTCACGCTGTTAGCCTGGTATGCTCTGCAGCAATTCGAAGACAGACGGTCGTGGACCTGGACAATTGTTTTTTGGACTGCGGTGCCCCTCGGTTTTCTCGCGCACCTTGAATTCGCGGTTTGCTTTGCGGGACTATGCGTCTGGTCGCTGTGGAGAGGTGCCCGCACTCGGTCGAAATGGCGACAGGGTGTGCTCGATCTGTTCGCGCTTTTCGCAATGCCGGTCGTGCTGCTGCTGGTCTTCTATTTCGTCTCGATTCGCGGCATGGAAGTGAGCGGCGGGCCCACGTATCAGCTTTGGCCTTTGTTGATCAAGACGGCTTCTTACACGCTCGGCGGGCCCGGGAGTGGCAGTGCGGCCGGAATTGTATCCTTGGTGGCGGCCGTCGCGGTCT
>Ga0222623_10000601_pt1 | contig 11618 bp, 10 predicted proteins | sample PLMtaG_FD_177336 | JGI IMG/M metagenome (GOLD analysis project Ga0222623, IMG submission 177336) | Groundwater sediment microbial communities from an aquifer in East River, Colorado, USA - PLM2_30_coex | ecosystem: Environmental > Terrestrial > Soil > Riparian zone | place: USA: East River...
GTCTTGCCGTCGACGCCGTATGACATCACCGGCATGCTCCGCAGCGCGATCCGCGACCCGGATCCCGTGATCTTCCTCGAGCACAAGGCGACGTACCGCACGGTGAAGGGCGAGGTGCCGGACGGCGATTACACCGTGCCGCTCGGACCGGCTGACGTGAAACGCGCGGGCACCGATATCACGGTGTACGCCTACGGTCTGATGCTCCACCACTGCCTCGCCGCCGCGGAGACGCTGGCGGGCGAGGGCGTCTCGGTGAACGTCGTGGATATCCGGAGCCTTCGCCCGCTCGACGTGGAAACGGTGCTCCGGGAAGCCCGGAAGACCGGAAAGTGTTTGGTCGTGTATGAGGACAACCGCATGTTCGGCGCGGGTGCCGAGATCGCCGCGCTGATCGCGGAGGAAGCGTTCAGCGATCTGGACGCTCCGGTAATGCGGATCGGCGGCCCCGAAGTGCCCGCGATGCCTTACAACAAACCACAGGAAGACTGGTTCATGCCCGATCCGGCGAAGATCGCGGCCAAGATGCGCGAGCTGGCCGCGTACTAGGGGAGTGTCATGGCTTTCGAGCTGAAGATGCCCAAGCTCGGCGAATCCGTCACCGAAGGCACGATCGGAAAGTGGCTGAAGCAGCCGGGCGACAAAGTGAACAAGTACGACCTCCTCGTTGAGGTACAGACCGACAAGGTGAACACCGAGATCCCGTCGCCCGTCGCGGGGACGCTCAAGGAGGTCAAGGTCGAAGAAGGCCAGACCGTCCCAATCGGGACGCTCCTCGCCGTCTTCGACACCGCCGACGGCGAAGCCGCGGCACAGCCTTCTGCGCCGGCAGCGCGGCCCGCAACCCAGGAGCCGACAGCTGCGGCGCCTCAGGCGCCGAAACCCTCTCAACCCGGTGGAGCCGGGACCCTTACGGGCCCCAGCGCCACCACCGGGCGGGGGCCCTCGGCGCCTTCGGCGCCGCCTCCCACTGCTCAGCGAGCCGGCCCCCCGCCACCTCAAAGTCCGTCACCCGCGCCCCAATCCTCGGCGTCGGCGACAGCGACGGCGGAGCGTCCCGATCTGTCCGATGTGAGAGCGACTCCGGCGGTGAGGAAGCTCGCGAGCGAGCAGGGCATCGACATCTCGCAGATCGAAGGAACCGGGCTCGGCGGGCGCGTGTCGCGCAAGGATGTCGAGGACTTCATCGCGCAGCGCCAGTCGTCGCAGCAGCAAGCCGCGGCGCGCGTCGTTCCGGCTCAGCCGCAGGCGCAATCGCAAGCCCCGGCGCGACAAGCCCCTGTGCCATCGCTCGCCGGAGATGAGCTCGTTCCGCTATCGCAGATGCGGCGCGCGATCGCGAACAACATGGTCCAGGCGTGGGCCGCTCCGCACGCGCATGCCGTCATGGAGGTCGACATGACCGACCTCATGCGGTACCGCGAACGCGTCAAGGCCGAGTTCCAGGAGCGCGAAGGCTTCGATCTGTCGCCGGCGGCTTTCATCGCGAAGGCCGTCGTCGAGGCGCTGCGCACGGTACCGTCCGTGAACTCGAGCTGGACGGATCAGGGACTCATTCGCCATCGCGAGCTCAACCTCGGCTATGCCGTCGCGCTCGGCGAAGACGGTCTCATCGTGCCGGTGATCAAGGACGCCGACGGCAAGAGCCTCGCCGGCCTGATGCGGTCCATCCGCGACGTTGTCGACCGCGCCAAGGCGCGGCGACTCACGCTCGACGATCTTTCCGGCGGCACGTTCACGCTGAACAACACCGGTCCGCTGGGGACGATCGTGTCGAGCCCGATCGTGCCGCCCGGGCAGGCCGCGATCCTGTCGTCGGAATCCATCCGCAAGCGCCTCGTCGTGACCGAGGAGGACGCGATCGCGATCCGTCAGATGATGAACATAGTCATCGGCTTCGATCACCGCGTCGTCGACGGGTCGACGGCCGCCCGATTCCTCACCGCGGTTCGTGACTGGCTGCAAACCACTGGAACGTCGGTGACGGTCTATTAGTGGCTGAGCTGGCCCCGATCAAGTTCGAGATGCCCGGCGAGGTGGAGCGGCCGCGCTCGCGCGGTCGAAGCGCGGCGAACACCGTCGTGCCGATCGATCGTGCGCGGCCCGAGTGGCTCAAGGTCCGTCTGCCGATGGGGCCGGAGTACGAAAACCTCCGACGGCTGATGCGGTCCAAATCTCTTCATACCGTTTGCGAGGAAGCCCACTGCCCGAACATGGCCGAATGCTGGGGTGCGGGAACCGCGACATTCATGATCCTCGGCGACACGTGCACGCGATCGTGCGGGTTCTGCGCGGTGAAGACCGGGCGTCCCGGGATCGTCGATCTCGATGAGCCCGCACGCGTGGGCGCGGCGGTGGCCCAGATGGCACTCGGTCATGCCGTGGTCACGAGCGTGAACCGCGACGAGCTGCCCGACGGCGGTGCGTCGCTCTTCGCCGCGACCATCCGCGAGATACGCGGGCAGTCTCCGGCGACGACCGTGGAGGTCCTGATCCCTGACTTCGTCGGTGACCCCGCGGCGCTCGACGTGGTGCTCGCCGAGCGACCGGAGATCTTGAACCACAATGTCGAGACGGTCGAGCGCCTCTACTCGCGCGTGCGGCCGCAGGCGCGCTATCCGCGTTCGCTCGAAGTCCTTCGTCGCACGAAGGAACGCGCGCCCGAGCTCGTCTGCAAGAGCGGGATCATGGTCGGGCTCGGTGAGACTTACCACGAGGTCATCGCGACGATGCGCGACATCGCGGCTCAAGGGACCGATGTCCTTACGGTCGGCCAATATCTCCGGCCGTCACCGATGCATCTGCCGATCGAGCGCTACTGGACGCCGGAGGAGTTCGCGTCGCTGCGCGATGAGGGAATGACGATGGGCTTCCGCCACGTCGAGTCCGGACCGCTCGTCCGTTCCTCCTATCACGCGGAACGGCACGTGAGCCTTGGGTAGGGCGCTACACGCGACCTGGCTGGGCCGCGTTCCGTACGTCGACGCGTGGCGGATGCAGGAAGCGGTCGCGACACGGGTGCGCGACGGCGGCGCGGAACGCCTTCTCCTTGTCGAGCACGATCCCGTGTACACGATCGGACGGCGTGGGACCACCGATCATCTTCTCGTCGGTTTCGACGTCCTTCGGGCTCACGGCGCAGCGGTCTATCGGGTCGACCGCGGTGGCGACATCACGTACCACGGCCCCGGCCAGCTCGTGGGGTATCCGGTCACGGCGTTCGCCGAGGGCGCCGATCTCGTCGCGTATGTCCGTGCGATCGAAGAAGCGCTCCGCGATGCGCTCGGAAGCTACGGCGTCTCGTCGCGGGCCGAGCGCGGGAAGACCGGTGTCTGGGTCGATCTTCCGGATGGCCGCCCGGCGAAGATCGCCGCCATCGGGGTGCGGATATCGCGTGGGATCACGACACATGGTTTTGCGTTGAACGTGTCGACCGACCTCGCGGCGTTCGAGCGGGTCTTGCCCTGCGGCTTCCAGCACGAGGTGGCTTCGCTCGAGCGCCTCGGCGTGTCGGCTGACGTCTCGGAAGTGGGGGAGCGGTGCGCTCGCTCTCTGGCCGCCCGGCTCGGCCGCGAGCTCGTGGTCGACGCGTCGGTCGAACCGCCACGTGATGCGGAAATCCCCATGGACGCGCCGGTGCGCGGGGCGCTCAACCTTCTGGCGGAGCCGGTTCCCGCGTAGCGGCAACACGTTGCGGATGGGCACTCATGCGTTTGCAGTAGGCGGACCCAATGCGCGCGTATGGTCCTGGGAGCGCCGCCACCCGGTCGGGTGACCGAACGCGCTATGGAGACACGATTAAGTCGGACATAACGTTGACCGTGCGATGGGAATGAAGTTCAGCAAGCCGGCGATGACGCGAACCCTCGGCGACGAGCCGATGGTGACCCTCGATGCGTCGGCACTCACACAGCGCATTGGGAGCATCTCCCACGTCGAAAAGCCGGTGAGCTCCCCCATCTACCAATCGCTCGCGGAGCGCCAGCAGCCCTATGAGGCGAAGTGGCGGAGGGCGCTCCGGCCGCGTTAGCTCACGCGCTCCCCGCCGTGATAGACGCGCCACACGCGCCACAGCACGGCCGGATCGGACAGCGGATCTCCATGCACGAGGACCACGTCCGCCGGACCGCCTTCATGGATCGTCCCCGCATCGTTGATCGCGAGAAGCTCGCCGCCAATCCACGTCGCTGACGCGAGCGCTTCATACGGCTCGAGACCCGCGCGCACGAGCATCTCGACTTCCCACGCGAGATGACCCGGCCGGACCGATCCGCCGCCGAAGTCGCTGCCGGTCGCGATCCGAACCGAGGCCTTCTTCGCCGCGCGAACCACGCCGAGTGCCTGCTCGAGGAGAGCCGCGCTCGCGTTCTTCGACTCAGCGAAGCGACCGCCATCGGTCGCGGCGAAACCGACGAAGCTCGCCAGCACGCTGAGGGTCGGCACAAGCGTCGTGCGTCCGGCCATGCTCTGCGCGGTCGCCGCGTCGACACCGAATCCATGCTCGATCGAGTCGACACCCGCCTTGACCGCGACTGCGGCGCCCTTGCCCTGTGCATGCGCCGTGATGCGCTTGCCGCGCTCGTGCACCGCGGCGACCGTGGGTACGAGCTCGTCAACCGTGAACGTGACCTCCTCACCGGTGCGTCCGGTGTCGACGGCGATCTTGACGAAGTCCGCGCCGGCATCCATCTCCGCGATCGCCGCTTGTCGCAGCTCCTCGCCGGAGTCGACGAAGACGACGAACGGCGGGAACTTGTCGCGCCGCGCGAGCCAGGTCCCGGCCGCGATGATGGTCGGAGCGTCGACCTGTCCGCGGTGCGTGTCGCGGATGCGGAGGTTGAGACGGCGCGGCGCCCCGACATCCCGCGCGGTGAGGATTCCCATGCGCGCGAGGTCGCGCGCCGCTTCAGCTCCACGGGCCAACAGGTCCGCCTCGGGGTCGCCGAACCGAGCGATCCAGTTCGCGCCGCCCAGTCCGGTGAAGTGCGCGTGGCAATCGACGAGACCGGGGATGATCGTCGCGCCCGACGCGTCGACGATCTCCGCGCCGCTCGGATCGGGTGCGTCCTCGTCGGGACCGAGGTAGGCGATGCGACCGCTGCGGATGAGGACTGAGACACCACGCCGCAGGATGGGCGAGCGACCGTCGGCAAAGGCGGCGCCGCGAAGGAGAATCGCGGCCGGGTCTATTTGCTCTTCCTGCCAATGGTGCGGATGAACGTCTCGATCGGGATCGCCGAGAGTGTTTCGATCTGGACGGTGCCGCGCGCGCCGAGACCAACGGAGACCCGCGAGATCGTTTCGTTGTCCTTCGCCTCGACGATGTTGACGAAGTCGTAACGGCCGAGCGTGGCGTATTGCGCGATCACACGCGCCCCCATCGCCTCGATCTCCTCGTTGACCTTCTTGATCCGGCGCGGGTTGGATTGCAGAGTCTTCACGCCAGCGGCGGTCACCTTCGTCAGAAGGACATATGTCGCCACGGTGCTCCCTCCAGCCCCATACTCGAACGCGAGCATATGCCGACGTTCACGCGGGCTCAGGCCGAGGCCCTTCTCCCAAAAGTGCGTCCGCTCCTCGAAGATCTCCAGCGCCGCAAGGCGTCATACGACCGGCGTCCGACGGACCCGGTCGCGAAGGAGATCAACGCGCTCCTCCTCGAGATCGCGCATCTCGGCGTCGACGTAAAGGATCCTGACCAGGGACTCATCGACTTTCCCGCGGTGCGCCGCGGTCGCGAAGTGCTGCTCTGCTGGAAGCTCGGCGAAGGCGAGCGCATCAGCTACTGGCACGACGTCGAGACGGGGTACGCCGGCCGGAAGCTCATCGAAGACTAGCCCCCAGGGGGCCCGCAGCCGCGACCAGGAGGAAATGTCGACAAGTTGCGGCATAACATTGACGTGACAGTCCGGGTCTTAACGCACCTTGGTCTCTCGCTTGCAGTCCTTGTCCGCAAGTCAACTCGGTGGGGACCAAATCTGTCCACTCGGTCAAAACGGCACACCTTCTACATGCGCGCCCCGTCGACAAGCCTCCTCCGTCGCCTGAGCTCGTTCGTTTTTCCTCCCGCGAAAATGAGCCCCCGCTCGGCGTAATTTCACGCGGCGGTAAGAAGACGCTGAATTCGGTCGCGACCGAGGAGCTTCGCGCCCGGCTGGAAGCCGCGAATCGACTTGGCGCGCTCGGGGCGGATGCGCGCGACCTCGCAGAGCTCTTCCGCGCGCTCTATGAGGAGACGGCCCGCGTGGTCGACGCGACGGTCTTCCTGTTCGCCCTGTACGACGAGGCGAGCGAGACCGTCGAGGTCGTCCGCCAGATGGACCGCGGGGCCGAGCACGATGGCGGCTCGTTCCCGCTCGGTAAGGGTTTCACGAGCGACGTCATTCGGAGCGGAGCGCCGAAGGTGATCCGCCGCTGGTCCACAGAGGGGCCGTCCGTGCGCCTTCTCTACGGGACCGAGGCGGGGGAGCTCGTGACACCACAGTCGGGCCTCGTGGTCCCGGTCCTTTCAGGCGATCGAGTACTCGGTGTGCTTTCGGTGCAGAGCTATCGGCCCGAGGCCTATGGAGATCGGGATGTCCTGAGCCTGGGCGCCATCGCCGTGCAGGCTGCCCTCGCCATCAAGCGTCTCCGCGCCTCGGAACAGTTGGCCCTCGAGCACGAGCGACACGCTCTCCAGCTCGAGGCGGTGCTCGCGAGCATGAACGACGCGCTCCTGATCGTCGACGCACGCGGCGCGATCGTGCGGCTGAACCGCGCGGCCCGAGACCTCCTCCGATTGGATACGGCGAGCCTCGTCTTGGGTCAGCCGCTCGAACGCCAGCGGGTCGAGCAGTGGCCGATCGCGGCGCGCGAGATCACCGCCGCGCTCGTCCCGGTCATCGAGGCGCTGCGCTCGGGCACGAACGTCGCTGCTACCGAGATCGAGCTCCGGGCAGGTGAACGGTGCGTCCTCAGCCTGAGTGGATCGGTGCTCCGATCCGCGAGGGGTCCCCTGCAGGGGGGCGTGATCGTCCTCCGTGACATCACCGAGCAGCGGGACATGGAGCGACTGCGCGAAGACATCTTCGCGATGGCGTGGCACGACATGAGGACACCTCTCACGCTGGTAAAGGGCCACGCGGAAATCCTTCTTCGCCGCCTTTCCTCAGGCGATGGTGATGCGACAGCCTCGAAGGCCGCGGCGGAATCGATCGTCAAGCACGCGGGCCGTCTCAGCGAGCTCCTCATGACCTTGTTCGACGTCCACTGCCTCGAAGCGGGACTCCTGTCTCTCTCGCCGTGGCCGGCCGACCTCGCCGCTCTCGCGCGCGAAGTAACGGACGAAGTTCGCTTGACGGCCCATCACAAGATCAATGTGGTCGCCGAGAAGAGTGTCGAGGGCGAGTGGGACGAGCGACGGATCCGCCAGGTGCTCATGAATCTTCTCTCGAACGCCCTCAAGTACTCGCCCGAGGGCACGACCATAACGGTCTCGGTAACCACCGAGCAGGGGATCGCGACGGTCCGTGTCTCCGACGAAGGCATCGGCCTCGATAAGGCCGAGCTGACCCAGGTCTTCCGTCGCGGATACCGCGCATCGTCTGTGGGGCAGGTCAAGGGAGACGGCCTCGGCCTCTACTTCGCACACGGCCTCGTCGTGAAACACGGTGGTCGAATGTGGGTTGAGTCAACCGGCCGCGGCCGAGGCAGCACGTTCTCCTTCACCTTGCCGTTGGCTGCGGGTTACGCCGATCAGCCGGTGGAGAGCCGCGCATGAGGGGGCGCCGCCTGATCGGCATCAGCTGCGTTCTCGCGACGCTGTTGCTGGCGGTCGTACCGATCTCTCCCACGGCGCGCGCCGAGTCGAGCCTCCAAAACAAGATCGACCCCGCGCTCCAGACCCGGATGCAAGCCAATCCCCTGGCCCTTCTGCCGATCATCGTCGAGATGGAGCCGGCAACTGCTCCGACCACCGGCGCCCCGAACGTCGCTCGCGCCAATGAGGCGATGGACCTGCTCCGTCTCTACGGCACCCCCGTGGCGGGCCTCGCGCTGATCGATAGCGCTGCCGGTTTTGCGAACGCCCCGGGCATCGAAGCGATCAGCCTCGCGCCGACTGTGGCCTACGTGCATCTCGACGCGACCGTGGCTCCTGCCGTGACGCTCGATCCGCTGCCCACTCCGACTCCGCTACCGACCCTTCCTCCGCTGCCGACCCTGACGCCGACTCCGACCCCGGCACCGACCGCGCCGCCGACGCCTGTTCCAACGCCGACGCCTGTTCCAACCGCGAGCCCGACACCTGTGCCCACCGCAAGTCCGACACCTGTTCCAACTCCGAGCCCTACGCCGACACCTGTTCCTACGCCGGCGCCGACCCCAACGCCCGTGCCGACCGCAAGTCCCACGGTGGAACCGACCGCGACACCAGCTCCAACCCCGACGCCCGAGATAACCGCGGCGACCTCCACTGAATCGCCAAGCCCGAACCCGACCGCACCAACGCAGGGTTCGGCGGTCTACTCGCACGTCGTGAACGCCGATCAGGTCTGGTCGCAGGGCACGACCGGTAGAGGCGTGACCGTCGCGGTCCTCGACTCTGGCGTTGCCGCCGATCCGGACCTGGTCGAACCGACAAATCGCATTCTCGCGTCAGTCAACTTTGCGGATGAGCGGCTCGTGAGCGATCCGGGCGGCCACGGAACGCACGTCGCGGGGATCGTCGCTGGGAACGGTGGCCGGTCCGACGGCCAGTTCATCGGTGTCGCTCCCGAAGCGAACATCGTCGATGTGCGGGTACTGAGCAGGACCGGAAGCGGGCGGATCTCTTCCGTTGTGCGCGGGATCGAGTGGGTACTCGCGCATCGCACCGCCTACAACATCCGCGTACTCAACCTTTCGTTCGGCGCGCCCACCCCCACGTCCTACCGCACGGACCCGATGTCGGCCGCCATCGAGATCGCATGGCGCCGCGGTCTGGTCGTCGTCGTAGCGGCCGGCAACGGCGGGCCTGGACGTGACACCGTCGCGAGTCCGGGCATCGACCCGTACGCGATCACCGTGGGCGCGACGGACGACAACGGGACGATCACTCCACGCGACGACACGCTCGCCCCGTTCTCCTCGTGGGGCAGCGCCGACTCGAATGCCAAGCCGGATCTGGTCGCGCCGGGCCGGCGGATCATTTCGCTCCGCGTACAAGGGAGCGCGCTGGATCTGCTGTACCCGGACCGCGTCGTCGTGTTGCCGAACGGGTCGACGTATCTCCGCCTCAGCGGAACGTCGATGGCGACTCCCGTGGTGGCTGGCGCCGTCGCGCTCTTGCTCCAGCGCCGTCCGAGCCTCAGCCCGGATCAGGTGAAGGCGCTCCTTGTCGGTGCGACGCAGCCGTACGGGCAGGACAGTGGCGTGTCCCTACCCGATCCCATAGCTGATGGAAGCGGACTTCTCGATGTCCGCGGCGCGATCCAGAGCGACGCGGGGACGTCGAGTGGCAGCGTCGCTAACACCGTTCTCGCGAACGGTCTTGACGGCGTGCAAGCGCGCGCGAATCGCGGGCTCCGCCCAGCGGACGCGTTCGCCCGCGCACTCCTTCCGGCACTCCGTGGATTGCCGCTCCGGTGGAAGGATCCGACGCTCGGTGGAATCCTCTGGGGATCGCTGACCTGGGACAGCGTCGCCTGGGACAGCGTCGCCTGGGACAACTTCGAGTGGGACAGCGTGGCCTGGGACAGTGTCGCGTGGGACAGCGTGGCCTGGGATAGCGTCGCGTGGGACAGCGTCGCCTGGGACAGCGTGGCCTGGGACAGCATCGCGTGGGACAGCAGCTCACACTGGGACTAGCCCTCTAAGAGATCCTCTCGACGCGATCTATGACGCGCCCGCGCACATTTGTGCGACAGCCCTCGCACATTTTGACGACGTCTTCGCACGTTTAGGGGACATACACGCACGCACGTTTCTGTCTAAATCTCGTGGTTGGAGAGGCGCGACTTTGTCTGGTCCGCGGGATTCTTCGACGGCGAGGGCTGGGCGAACCGCGCGGGCGAGGCGTCCAGTCGCGCCTGAACCAGGCCCGTCCGGATGGAGTCCCCGAGGTCTTCACCAAGTTCCAGCGGATCGTCTGCTCTGTTGGAAGCTCGGCGAGGGTGACCGCATCAGTTAGTGGCACGACTTCGAGTCCGGGATTCGCGGGCCGCAAGCTCATCGAAGACGAGCCGCGCGCCAAAGGTCATGGCCCGCCTTGATCGACAGTCCCACGGCTTTCGCCCGCGGCGCCCCGTTATATCGAGCGAGCCGGAAGACCGCTGCGAGTCGAAGGAAGGAGGTCCGTACCGGATCGCGGCCTGCCAGCTCCATTAGGGAGAGGGGCGGGAGGTTTTCGGATGGGACGGATCTTGTCACTCGTCGTGGCCTGTGCCATCGCCGCGGTGCCCTCGTACATCGCGGGCGCGTACGCGGTCGCGCCAGCCCTGGCGAGCACTGCGAACCCGGTCACGACCAGTGCCGGCACGGCGAAGACGACGACGAACGTTGCGCAGACGACGACCGCTACGACGACGAGCGCTACCACGACCACGAGCGTCACACGTTCCACAACAGGCACCGCCTCGGTCACGACCACGGGCAACGGCGCGCCCAGCGGATCGCACTACAACCTCAATATCATCGGCGTGCCGAAAGACAAGACGGCCGACATGAACAACAACGATGGGCACCGGATCTTCGTCCAGCTCGTGAACACGACCGGTAGCACGGCCGGCGACATCATCGGCAAAAACTTCACGGACATCAGCAAAGTCAACACGATCCTCCTCGCCCCGGCGTCCGCGGGCGAGAGCTTCCGGGTGTTGGACGCGAACGCGACGGACAAGACCGGTGCGGTCTTCCAGCTTCCTTTCGATGTCTCGGCCACGTGGACGGTCTGGGCTCGAGCGCTCGGCACGCCGGGCGGGAAAGCCGACATGACGACCTGCGCCACGGTGACGGTGACCGACCCCACGACCCTCGTGACGACTCAGGAAGTCGTCTGTTCCACCACGCTCAAGCTTGAGCGGACAAGGAACGCGAAGTTTCAGAACGTTACGTCTGACCTCCTCTCGATCACCCTCAGCGCCGCGGATGCGACGCTTGCGGGCTGCACCAGCACGACAGTGGGATTGTTCGCCCCCTGTCTCCAGAACTACTTCTGGAACTACGACAACCACGGCCTCAAGCTCCTTCAACTCCGGTTCTATCCGGTGAGCGGCGGCGGCGGCGGAGGCGGATGACGATTGCGTGCCTGACGAGCTGAGTCCTTCGAGCTTGCGCACGGGGCCGGGCAGCGATGCTCGGCCTCGTGCTTTCCGGCGTTCGCGCCGCCCAGCCCAAATCGGAGACGAGGCGCGCACATTTGTGCGACGGCTTGTCGTCAGAATATGCGACAGCTCCGCACGTTTAGGGGACATACACGCGCGCACGTTTCTGTCTAAATCTCGTGGTTGGAGAGCCACGACTTCGCTTGGGCCGCGGGATTCTTCGACGGCGAGGGCTGGGCCAATCGGAGCGGCCGTGGTGTCCAGTCGCGGATCAACCAGGCCGGTCCGGATGGAATCCCTGAAGTACTGACCAAGTTCCGGCGGATCGTCGGCGTCGGG
>Ga0222623_10000602_pt1 | contig 11603 bp, 8 predicted proteins | sample PLMtaG_FD_177336 | JGI IMG/M metagenome (GOLD analysis project Ga0222623, IMG submission 177336) | Groundwater sediment microbial communities from an aquifer in East River, Colorado, USA - PLM2_30_coex | ecosystem: Environmental > Terrestrial > Soil > Riparian zone | place: USA: East River...
CTGACTGCAATATTCCCCGGCCCTGTTCTGCCAATATTGTTACAACTGCGTGGTCGAAATTGATTTCCTTCCGATGCACACGGCTCATCTGCAGCGACAGTGTGCCGTTCCATGTCCGGGGCGCATCGACGGTGCCCGAGCCTTCGAGAGCAAGGCGATCAATTTCGCCCGAGAGATAATTCTCCGGAAAAACGACGAATTTGTTCAGGGCTTCCGCTGCCACTTTGTCCGCAGCCACATGTACCTTCGTGTCGAGGGAAGTCTTTGTTTCGGTTAGCTCGGCAGACGCAGATATTTGGCCGCCGCCGACTGTGCATTTTAGAACGATCGAAAGTGCGTTCGCGTCGATTTGCGATGCGTTAATGTCCAGAAGGTGAAGCTGCTCCTGGTCGCTCAAATTCAGATCGCGCAGAATTAGATTCTTGTTCGTATACGAGGTTTGGGCGGAGCTCCTCAACCAGGTGTCGCCCGAGGGAAGCTGAAGCGTTTCGATCCTCAGCTCGCCCGGACTGCGCGGATTTAGATCAAGGTCCGCATGTCCGACGACAAAATCGTACGGCTGATTTCTAACGATGAAGGTCAAGTCTGTTGCACGGAGTCGTTCCGGAAAGAACCTCGGCAATTTTAATTGCGGATGCGGCAGCCGCGGCCTCAACGGCGCCTTGGAAGGGTTTAAGACAATGTTAGCCGAGCGCGCTTCAACATCATTGAACAATCGCGGAAGACCATGTCGCGCAAACCCGAACAAACTGTAATCAAGGTAGAGATAATCGATATCAATCGTTTCATATTTTGACGGACCAACCGCAAACGCATGGAAATTCCGGATCGTGACGCTGCCGAACGGATTTCCCTCAACCCGGAAATCAGCCTTTAAATTTTCCTTAGCGGCATATTGCAGCACAATTTTCCGGCCGATTGCCAGCAGAATTGGGCGATGGAAAATGATCAACAGAGCCACGCAGACAGCGAGGCCAATCATCACGCGCCGCCAAAGCCTGTGGCGTGTCACCCGTGCCTGATCTTCTTCAGCCACGAGCGGAGTCTATTGCCGCCCCGGCGTAGAGGAAAGGGCAAATGCCCCACTTCAGCAACGGTTCCAGTTAGCCATTGCGTGCCGAGAGCTCTCGCGTCACGCTTTCTCGATCGCCAGGCAATGAATCCGGACAAGCTGTTTGATTATCTCGAGGGAAGGTTGTCACCGAGAGAGCGCGCCGCTTTGGAAGAACGATTGATCTCAGACAAGCAATTGCAACGCGAGTTGGCGGTGGCGCGACAGATTCACGCGGGAATGCAGGGCGATTCTCGGGAAGTTGTGCTGCCATCGCAACCAGATGTAACTGAGCAAGGCCGCAAGATGGCGCTTCGGGTTGGCGTCGCATTCATCATTCTGATGGCTGTGAATGTGGGATTCGGTCTCTGGTTAATTGTGAGACACGAAACCCGGAACCCAAATCGCGCGCTGCTTGAAACGCAAATGCGGGAGCAGATCGCGAAATCACTGGAGCATGCAGCGGCGGCATTCACCCCCGCCCCATTAGACATAGACGAAATCAGAGTCCCAGCTCCAAGTGGTAAACTAGAGGCCGTCGCGGACGAAGTCGTGAATATCGCTTCTCGACTCGGCGGCGTCGCCGTGAAAGGTTTTCCAGATAAACATCGGCTCGGTCTCCTTGTTGACCTTCCGGCGAATCGCTACGCGGAATTTCGCGCGGCGGTTGAGTCTATTTCAGGAGGGAAGGTGGAGTCGGCGGACGTCGAGCCGCCTTCGCAACGCGTGGAAGGGGCTACGGGGGACAAGCTGACCCTGAGTACAACAGAGAAAAAGAGCTTTGTTGTGCAGATCGTCGAGGAATCAACGCGACGAGATTGACCGCTTCTCCTAACAGAAGGGAACGAAGATAACGAAGGTTTCTAAATTGATTACAGCCTTTGTTTCCTTTGTTGCCTTCTGTAAAAATCTTGCCGCTATCCCATGATTGCGGTCACGTTTGCTTTGCCGGCGGAAAGCTCGGAATTCTTGCGCCGGCTCCGCGACAAATCTCACGCCGATCGAAATGGCATCACGACAATTCGCGGCAAAATCGGTGACCGCGAAGTTGAAGTCCTTCATACCGGAGTCGGAGAAAGGGTTTGCCGGCAACGGTTAGGGAAATTTCTCGAGGATCAGCGATTCGATCTTTTGATCAGCACTGGATTTGCAGGCGCCCTCAATGATGAAATGCAAGTCGGCGATCTCTTGCTGGCCAAAAATTTTTCGACGGTTGATCTCAACGAGAAGCGCTCATCTGTTTCAAGATTGTCAATTCACATGGCGGATCTGTTTACCGCGCCAACGTTGAGCGATTCCAGTGACGAGCGAACGGAAATTGCGCGCACGACGGGAGCAGCCGCGGTGGACATGGAGACGGAATTCATTGCGCGCGCGTGCGCTGCGCATGGAATTCCGCTGCTCTCGTTGCGTGTCATTACCGACACGCCGCGCGAACCATTCCCTGCTCCAGCCCACGTTCTGTTCGATGTCGCCACACAGAGAACCGATCTCCCGAAATTGGCGGCATTCTTTCTTACTCATCCGAATCGCATTCCCGGGCTGCTTCAATTCGCGAGGAAGATTGCGCATGCGCGAAAGACGTTGGCGGACGCCCTTGTCGCGACTGTGCGCGAGCTGTAGCCGGGGGTGCTGACCCCAGGCAGCCGTGATCACCCCGACGAGTCGGGGCTATAGCTGTAGCCGGGGGCGCTGACCCTAGGCAGCCGTGATCACCCCGACGAGTCGGAGCTATAGCTGTAGCCGGGGGCGCTGACCCCGGCAGCCGTGATCATCGATCACGGCTACAGTTTAGCCGGTCGAGCAAGACGTCTCATTAACACCGGGCTTTAGACCGGTGGTCACGCATGCCTCACGCAGCAGCCGTTTCAACGGCTTTCCTCTCTAACAGCGAAGTTACAGGAAGCGAAAGCTCTGTAGCGTGCGCTGTCCTCAGCGCATCGATTTCCCGACGTGGCAATCCTGTGTTCTCCGCTGAGGACAGCGGACACTACAGCACATTTTGCCACGCTGGGATAACTCATATCGTAAGCCGTTAAAACGGCTGGTGTCATGCGTGGCTCGATCACCGGCCTGACGGCCGGTGTTAATTACAGGTTAGTTTGGGAGAATGTGTTACATAACTCCATATTATGCGGGAAAGCTGTAGCCGGGGGCGCTGACCCCAGCAACCGCGATCACCCCGACGAGTCAGGGCTATAGTTTTGCAGGCTCGATGTGCACCAGCACATCCGCGACACGCGAGTCGCTTTGCTGGATCGCACTTTTCACGCGATGCGCAATCTCGTGGCCTTCGTGCACGGACATCTTGCCATCCACTCCGACGTGGAGATCGACGTAAAAGTCGAGGCCCATTTTTCGGGCTCGACATTTCTCAACCTCAACAACGCCCGGAACTGATGTGGCAGCCTGGCAAATCGACCTGACGAATTTTGCGCGGGGAGCGGTGTCCATAATCTCGTAAAACGCGGGGCGCAAAAGCCTGACGCCATTTGCCGCGATCACCGCGCAGGCAAAAAGCGCTGCCCAATCGTCCGCACTTTGCCAGCGCTTGCCGCCAATCAACGCTACAGAAATGCCAATAAACGCGGCAGCCGACGTAAGCGCGTCGCTGCGATGATGCCAGGCATCGGTTTGCACGGCTGTGCTCTCCACGTCGCGGCCGACCCGGTTGACGTAACGGAACAAAAATTCCTTTACCACGATTACCACTATCAATATCCCGAGCGTGTAAGGAGCCGGACCATGGTGCGGCAGAAAAATTTCGCGCACACTTTGAATTGCAAGACCAACTGCAGCGGCCAACACCCCAATTGCAACAATCACAGCCGCAATCGGCTCGGCTTTACCGTGACCGTAAGGATGAGTTGCGTCAGGCGGCCGCGAAGCGACCTTCAGCCCTCCCCAGATGACAAACGAGCCACCGACGTCGAGTGCAGACTCGATGCCGTCAGCAATCAAGACATACGCGTGACCGAAGAACCCGCCGAGAATCTTTGCCATCGCGAAAATTAAGTTGACTATCATTCCGAAGAGGGCGACGCGGGCGCCAATTTGCCAGACTGATCGAGTCGTCCCGGCCCGCGCTGAGCGGGTTTGCAGATCGCCTGCGGAAGCGTGAGGATGCTGGGACGGCGCCATCGATGAGCAAAAATATACTCGCAGCAGTTTACGAAAGACACGGAAATCCGGCAGACGTATTGCATGTCGAGTCGCGGCCGTGCCCGACGCCAGGCGCAGGTGAAGCTATTGTGAAAATGCGCGCCGCGCCGATCAATCCGGCCGACTTAAATCAGATCGAAGGAAAATATCCGATTCGAGCGGAGCTGCCGGCAACGCCTGGGTTCGAAGGCGCGGGAGTGGTTATCGATATTGGCGCGAACGTCACGAACATTGGCCCAGGAGCGCTGGTGATTTTGCCGCACAACGTCGGCACGTGGCGCGACGCCGTTGCAGTAAAAGCTGATGAACTGGTTGTTGTCCCGGCCGGGATCGAACCCGTATATGCGGCGATGTTGAAAATCAATCCGATGACAGCGTGGCGTTTGCTGCACGATTATGTTGATCTTGAAAAAGGAGATTGGCTCATCCAAAACGCAGCCAATTCCGCCGCCGGTCGCGCGGTTGTCCACATCGCGCACGAGTTGGGCTACAAAACGGTGAACGTCGTCCGGCGCGCCGAATTAATTGACGAATTGCGCGCGGACGGCGGTGATGTCGTGCTTGTCGATGGGGAAAATATTCGCGACGAAGTGAAAGCTGCGACGAGCGGAGCGCCGATTCGCCTGGGACTAAATGCCGTTGGCGGAGAGAGCGCGCTGCGTCTGGCAAATTGTCTCGCACCTGAATCGACGCTGGTCACCTATGGCGCAATGAGTTTGCAGCCGCTGAAGATCCCGAACGGTCTGCTGATTTTCAAGGACCTGCGTTTCCGCGGCATCTGGATCAATAAATGGTACGACAACGCGACGATTCAGGAGCGAATGGACGCGTTCCATCCGTTGTTCGAAATGGCAAAACGCGGCTTGTTGAAAACGAAAGTGGAAAGAGCCTATCCGCTAAGCGAAGTTAAAGCCGCAGTCACCCACGCCGCTCAAGGCAAACGCGGTGGCAAAATCATTTTCGAATTTGAGTGAGCTCGCAAACCAAACAGCGGCGGCCTTCCAGCAGCCGTCGTTTGCGAATTTGCGAGACAAGCACAACTATAGCCTCGAAATGATAGCATATTGCCAGCGCCTATTCTTTCTAACCGCGTTAGTCACTAGTCTTGCGGTACGCAACATCGAATGCGCAGCTGTTCCCGAACCAGGCGATTTGCGCGCCGCGGGGAAAGTGGAATTCCCGGTATCGTGTGCGCCTGCTGTGCAACCTGAATTCGCCCGTGGGGTGGCGTTGCTGCACTCATTTTTCTACGAAGAGGCTCGACGCGTTTTCACGTCGGTAGCCGAACGCGACCCGAAATGCGCGATGGCTCAGTGGGGAATCGCCATGACGTGGTGGCATCCAATTTGGACGCCACCTACTCCCGATGAAATGAACGCGGGCAAAGCGGCCATGGAAAAAGCGATGGCGATGAACGCCGGCACGGATCGCGAGCGAGGATTTATCACAGCGCTCAATGTTTACTACAATACCCCGGAAAGTCCGAGTGCAGGTGTGGTCGGGCAATCGTGTCATGGGCCGGTCGGACCGCGCGATCGGGTGATCGCGTACGAAAAAGCGATGCGCCACCTCCGTGACAAGTATTCGGACGATTTCGAAGTGCAAACCTTCTACGCTTTCGCAGTCCTCGCTGTCGGTTATGCCACGCCCAATGACACGAGTTTGTCGAAGCAACTTGAAGCGGCGGCTATCCTGGAAAAGCTGTGGAAACAAAACGCGAACCATCCCGGCGTCGTTCATTACCTGATCCATTGCTACGATTATCCCTCGCTAGCCCAACGCGGATTGGCTGCAGCCCGGAGTTATAATTCGATTGCTCCGTGGGTTCCCCACGCGCTGCATATGCCATCGCACATCTTCACGCGTTTGGGGATGTGGGACGAATCCATCGCCGCGAATAAAGCTTCGGCCGAAGCTTCGCGCGCTTACGCGGTCATGCGCCATCGCGACGCCACTGAAGCCGAAGAGTTACACGCGCTCGATTACATGGCCTATTCTTATTTGCAGGAAGCTCAGGACGCGGAGGCAAAAAAGATTGTCGATCTTGCCGCGAAAGTGGAGAAGACAAATCCGGAGCTGGAATTCAGCGCGGCTTACGCTCTGGCGGCGATTCCAACAAGGTACGCGTTCGAGCGGAACGATTGGGCGGCGGCAGCGGCATTGACGGTTCCGAATCTTCCACACTGGTCTTCGTTCCCATTCATGGAAGCTCTTATCGAATACGGTCACGCGCTCGGACGCGCGCATACCGGCGATCTGGATGGTGCGCGGAAAGCAATCGCGCGAATGCAGGAATTACGAGACGCGACGAAGGATCCCAAGTTCGATTATTTCAAGAGCCATCTCGACCTGCAGATGCAGGCGGCTTCGGCTTGGGTAGCAGCAAGCGAAGGCAAAAAGAACGAAGCGATTGAGATGCTGCGCCGGGCGGCCGATGCCGAAGACATTCTGGGCAAGCATCCGGTTTCGCCGGGAGCGTTTGTTCCCATTCGCGAACAACTCGGCAGTCTGCTGCTGGAAGTCGGCCAATCGAAGGAAGCACAGGGGGAATTCGAAGCTGCCCTCAAAATATACCCGGGACGATTTAGAGGTTTGTATGGAGCTGCGCGAGCTGCCGAGCAAATTGGCGACAAAGAAAATGCAAGCCGCTATTACGCTAAACTCGCCGCGCAAACAGCAAAGTCTAGCGGCTCACGAGATGAATTGAATCACGTTCGTCAATTCCTTTCCGCCGAAGGTAAGGCGGCGGATTCGAATGACGTCGTCAGCGCTCGCGAGTAGAAAACGCTCAGGGCGTCTTGCGTGCAAAACGATCAAGCTAGCCGCACAGCACTGCTCATTGCCGCGAGTCTGGTTCTTCTTCATCGAGATCCAAAATACTCGGGCCTGATCTCGAGCACGTCGGCAGACTTGTGTGCTCGCGTCCTTGAGACGCATTCGTCGCAAACGCGTTTGTTTTTGAAACTCATTCGACAGGGCTGGTTTCGGCCGATCGCGAAGTTGATAGAGCGTATCACGATCCCAGGAATTTTACTGCATTATGCCCTGCGAAAGGAATGCATCGCCCTACTTGCACGCTCAGCGCTCACGAATGGAGCTACACAAGTCGTTATAATTGGCGCAGGCTTTGATCCGCTCAGCTTGGAATTGCTGCTGAATTTTCCGGTTGCGGAATTTTGGGAGATCGATCATCCGGCTACACAGCGTCAGAAAGTGCGCGCATTGCCCAAGATTGGCACTGAACGATTGCATTTCGTCGCAGTTGATTTGAGTACCACCGGTCTTGATACAGAAGGGCTGATCAAAAGCAGCTTCGATCCGACTCAGCGCACATTCTGGATCGCTGAAGGTCTGTTAATGTACCTGCGGCCCGAGAAAGTTTCGTCGTTGATGAGAACATCAAGTAGTCTGAGTACGCCCGGCAGCCAGGTTGCATTTACGTTCATGGAAAAAGGGAGCGACGACCAGATTCGTTTCGATTCGCAAAGTAAACTGGTTGATTGGTGGCTACATAGGCGTGGCGAATCATTCGTTTGGGGGACTACACGAAGTGACCTTGTTGAACTGGTACACCCGTGGCGAATTGTCCGATTTTTCGATCACGATGATTTGCGCCAAATGAAATCCGGTCTAGCCGATGAACCTATCGCCAGGGGCGAAGTAATTTGCCTGGCTGAGATTTAACTGGTTCGATTAACCTTCCGCATGCTGACGCGGCGCGAATTCATACGCACGGCGGCTCTTTTCGCACTTGCGCCGCGCATTCTTGCAGAACCCGAGAGAGAGATTTGGGTCAATGATGTTCATTCGCAACTGAATCGCACCCGCGTTCGCGAACTGCTGAAGCCGCGTACCCGAGAGGAACTTGCTGAGATTGTGCATTCTGCTTCGCGAAAAGGCCTGCCTATTTCTGTGTCGGGCTGTCGTCATTCCATGGGTGGCCAGCAATTTGCCACGGATAGCATTTGCATCGACACACGGTCCCTCGATCGCGTGATTTCGTTTGATCAAGAACACGGTTTGATAGAAGTGGAAGCGGGCATCCAATGGCCGAAACTCATTCGCAGTTATCTGGACGCTCAGGCGAGCAAGGCAAAGCAATGGGGTATTGCTCAAAAACAAACCGGCGCCGACACATTCACACTGGGCGGAAGTCTCTCGTCCAACGTGCATGGACGGGGATTGGCGATGAAGCCGCTGATTTCCGACGTCGAATCATTCACCCTGGTCAACGCAGATGGGAAATCGATTCGCTGTTCGCGCGACGAAAACAACGAATTATTCCGACTGGCAATCGGTGGCTACGGCCTTTTCGGATTAATCAGCAGTGTAACGCTTCGGCTTGTTCCGCGGCAAAAATTGCGACGTGTAGTCGAGGTAATTCATGCAGCCGATCTGACCAAGCGCTTTGAAGAACGGATAGCCCGTCGGTTTCTTTACGGCGATTTTCAATTTTCAGTCGACGAGAAATCACCGGGTTTCCTCCAGCGCGGAGTGTTTTCCTGTTACGAACCTATTGACGGACACGAACCGGTTGTCGCCGAAAAGGAGTTACGCGATGATGACTGGCTGGATCTCTTGCAGCTTGCTTACACTGACCGCGGAAAGGCTTTCAAGCGTTACAGCGATTACTATCTCTCAACAAACGGACAGACTTATTGGTCCGACACAAATCAATTGAGCGCCTATCTGCCGAATTATGCTCAGAAGCTTCGTGACCAAATCGGAGGCGAGGAGTCGAGCCTTATCATTACCGAGATTTACGTTCCGCGCCCGGATCTTGCCGACTTCCTTGCTCAGGCCGGAGAACTATTGCGCTCGACCCGCACAATCGTCATCTACGGCACAGTACGACTAATCGAAAAAGACGATGAGAGCTTTTTGGCGTGGGCCAAAGAACCTTATGCGTGCGTCATCCTCAATCTCCTGACGCTGCACACACCGGCTGGCATCGAAGCGTCTGCGCGTTCGTTTCGCGGCTTGATTGATTTAGCTATATCCCGCAGCGGAAGTTATTACCTAACTTACCATAAGTTCGCGAGACCCGAGCAGATCCTGGCGTGCTACCCGCAGTTCAAGCAATTTCTCGGTCTGAAAGCAAAGTACGATCCCTCTGAACGCTTTCAGAGCGACTGGTATCGATATTATCGGAAGCTTTTCGCGAGGTCGTAAATTCTCTGTCATTTGAGCGAAGCGAAACAGCTCTGAATATTTCAGTTGGTTTGGACTCCAAGTACGAACTGAGATTGAAAGCCTGACCTCGCGGACTTCGTCCGCTGCGTTGCAGCTTCGCTCCGCTCAGAATGACATACTAGGATGGCTTTTATGCAGCCGTTCGCCATTATCGCTTTGCTTTTAATTCTCGCTCGCGCAATTGCTGAACTGTGGTTGAGCCGACTGAACCAACGTCACGTGCGCGCGCACGCAAATGAACTACCGCCTGCATTTCACGGAATCATTGATGAGGCGACGTATCGCCGTTCGGTTGATTACACGCTGGCCAAGAGTCGCTTTGCAGACATCACCGGTGTGTTCGATGTCGTGGTGCTCATCGTACTGCTTTTCAGCGGCGTGTTGCCGTGGGCGTTTGGAAGGTTCACCGCGAGCTTCGGCAGATCCATCTGGGCGATGGCTGGTTTCCTCTTCTTTATAGGCATCGCGTTGAGCATGCTTGCATTGCCGTTTGCCTGGTACGCCCAATTCAAACTGGAAGAGAGATTCGGTTTCAACGCCGCGACGATGAAGACGTGGGTGCTCGATCGTGTGAAAGGATTTCTGCTCGCGTTGCTGCTCGGCTACCCGTTGCTCGCGCTGGTCCTGAAAATCATAGAATGGACTGGCGCGACCTGGTGGCTCTGGGCTGCGGGGATTGTCGTCGCGTTTCAATTGCTCCTAATGCTGATCGCGCCGGCGGTCATCATGCCGCTCTTCAACAAATTCACGCCGCTACCGGAAGGACCGTTGCGTGAGCGCCTTTTCGCACTGGCGCAGCGCACCGATTTTCCCACGCGCAGCATCGAGGTGATGGACGGCAGCAAACGATCGCGCCACTCCAATGCGTTCTTTACCGGGTTCGGGCGTTTTCGAAAAATCGTCCTGTTCGACACACTGATCGCGCAGCTCAGCGACCCGGAACTCGAATCTGTGCTCGCGCATGAAATTGGCCATTACAAAAAGCGCCACGTAGTGAAATTGCTCGAATTTTCCATCGCTGGCGTGTTTGCAGCGTTCGCCGCGATCGCGTGGCTGGCGAGTCAGGAATGGTTCTATCGCGCATTTGGATTCGAGTATCAGCCAAGCTTCGGCGTCGTGAATATCGCGCTCGCGATGCTGCTATTCGGGTTGCTGGCGGGGACGATCAGCTTCTGGCTTTCGCCGTTCTTTCACGCCTGGTCGCGCCGTTTCGAATATCAGGCGGATGCATTCGCGCGTTCGACAATGGGAGAGGCGCAGTCACTGATTCAAGCACTGCGCAAATTGAATGAAAAAAATCTAAGCAATCTGATGCCACACCGGCTCTACAGCGGTTTCTATTATTCGCATCCGACTTTACTCGAACGGGAGCGCACGCTGCAAAGCAGTTGACAGACGCATGAATATTTCACCGGATGCCAAGTGAACAAAATCGGCGCTCGCCGCGGCGAGCGCCGCTACAACGTGCGCTGTTGTAACATGTCGAGAAGCATCGTTGTTGGCGCAGGGATTAACGGCGTCACCGCCGCAATCGAATTAAAGAAGCGCGGGCACGATGTCGTTCTCGTTGATCCCGGGCCGTTGCCGCATTCGCTTGCAGCATCAACCGACATTAGCAAAGCAGTTCGTGCCGCCTACGGCGCAGACGACGATTACACCGAATTAGCCGAACGCTCGATCAAAATCTGGCGCGAATGGAACCAAGAATTCGGTACGCAGCTTTACCACGAAGTTGGCGTGATGTTCGTGCGCCAGCGGGAATTAAAGCCGGGCGATTTTGAGTATGAGAGTTTCAAAACGTTGGAACATCGCGGACACAAAGTCGAGCGGATCAACTCAGCGCGATCCTGGAAACGTTTCCCGGCATGGAATCCGGAACTTTATCGAGATGGGATTCTGGAGCTGGAGGCGGGCTATGCGGAAAGCGGTCGCGTTGTTGCAACATTAGTTCGCCACGCCAAATCGCTGGGCATTGAATTACTTGAGGGCGCCAGATTTTTCCAGTTAGATGAAGGTAATAATCGCGTGAGAGGAATCGTGCTCGATACCGGAAAACGGATTGCCAGCGATCTTGTTGTTATGACGGTGGGCGCGTGGACGCCGTATCTGCTGCCTTTTACAAAAAGATTCTTTCGTGCCAGTGGCCAGCCCGTCTTTCACCTGCAGCCTCGGCAACCCGAACTGTTCGCGCCGGAAT
>Ga0222623_10000604_pt1 | contig 11586 bp, 12 predicted proteins | sample PLMtaG_FD_177336 | JGI IMG/M metagenome (GOLD analysis project Ga0222623, IMG submission 177336) | Groundwater sediment microbial communities from an aquifer in East River, Colorado, USA - PLM2_30_coex | ecosystem: Environmental > Terrestrial > Soil > Riparian zone | place: USA: East River...
AGCTCGCCAAGTTCTGGTCCGCCAGCGGTCTGGGCAAGGGGCTCAACTTCGCGTACTACGACGACCCGGCGCTCGACAAGATGATCGACGGCCAGAGCCGCGAGACCGACCCGGCCAAGCGGAAGGCGCTCGTCGCCGATATCGAGAAGTACGCGATGGACACGAAGGCGTACCAGTACCCCGTGCTCTGGTGGTATCGGATCATCCCGTACCTCAACACCGTGCGCGGCTGGCGCATCGGATCGAACCACTACACGAACCAGGACCTCGAGACGGTCTGGCTGGGCAAATAGCGGCGAACTAGCGAACTAGCGGGAGCCGCCCGAGACTTACCGGATGCGCCGGTACGTCGCCGGGCGGCTCCTGCTCATGATCCCGACACTCGTCGGGGTCGCCATCTTGACGTTCGTCATCATGCGCGCGGTACCAGGCGACATCGTCGCGCTCAAATACGCGGGCTCGCCGGTGCCGCAGTCGGTCATCGACGAGGAGCGCCACCTGCTCGGCCTGGACAAACCGATGTGGGTGCAGTTCACCGACTGGATGGGCGAGATCGCGCGGTTCGATCTCGGCACCTCGCTCTGGACCGGCCACTCGGTCGTCGACGAGATCGTGGTCCGCTTCCCGCTCTCGCTCGAGCTCGCGATCATCGCCACGCTCCTCGCCGTCGTCATCGCCATACCGCTGGGGGTCCTCGCCGCCGTGCGACAGGACAGCTGGGTCGATTACGCGATCCGCATCTTCTCGATCGGCGGCCTGGCGATGCCGAGCTTCTGGATCGGTCTCCTCATGGTGCTCGCGACGATCACGTTCTTCGGATGGGCGCCACCGCTGGTCTTCACGGCCATCACCGAAGACCCCATCGCCAATCTCTCGCAGATGATCCTGCCTGCGCTATCGGTCGGTTACCGGTACTCGGCCGTGTCGATGCGGATGACGCGCTCGACCGTTCTCGAGGTACTCCGCGAGGACTACGTGCGAACGGCCCGCGCCAAAGGCGTCCAGGAGAGCATCGTCGTGATGCGGCACGCGCTCCGAAACGCGCTCCTGCCGGTCATCACGGTCGTCAGCCTCGAGTTCGCGTTCCTCATCGGCGGGCTCGTCGTGACGGAGCAGGTCTTCAACCTCAACGGCATCGGCAAGCTGCTCGTGGACGCCGTGGCGCACCGCGACTACACGCTCATCCAAGCCCTCGTGCTGCTTCTCGCAGCGGTGTTCGTGCTCATCAACTTCGTCGTCGACATGGTCTACGTCGTCCTCGACCCGCGGATCCGGTACTCGTGACGGAGCTGGCGCACCCGGCGGTGCGCGATTCGGACGATGTCGCCAAGCGCCGCTACCTCGAGTCGACCGGACCGCGCCGGTTCGCGCGGTTCTGGGGCGAGTTCATCCGTCGACGGCCGCTCGGGACCGCGGGCGCGGTGCTCATCATCGTCATGCTCGTCACGGCGGCGCTCGCGGACCGGATCGCGCCATACGACCCGACCGAGTTCCGCTTCAGCGACCTCCTTCAAGGGCCGTCGCTCCAGCATCTTCTCGGGACCGATCCGTTCGGACGCGACGTGTTCACACGGATCGTGTACGGCTCGCGGACCGCGCTTCTCGTCGGCTTCACCGCGTCGTTCGTCGGTTGCACGCTCGGTCTCGTGCTGGGCGTGGTCGGCGCTTATCTCGGCGGTCGCGTCGACCAGCTCATCCAGCGGCTCATGGACGTCCTGCTGAGCTTCCCGCTCATCGTCATCGCCATCGCCGTCGTCGCAGCACTCGGGACCGGAGAGGGCAAGATCGGCAACGTTATCGCCGCGATCACGGTCCCGATCATTCCGCGTGTCGCGCGGGTGGTGCGCTCCAGCGCGCTCAGCATCGTGAACATGCCGTACATCGAAGCGACGCGCGCGGTCGGCTCAGGAGCGGTCCGCATCATGTTCCGCCACATCGCGCCGAACGTGTTCGCGCCGTACCTGATCATGCTCACCGCATTCCTCGGGCAGGCCATCCTGCTCGAGGCGTCGCTCTCGTTCCTTGGGCTCGGCGTGTTCGAACCGACGCCGTCGTGGGGACTGATGCTGCGGGGCGCCGGCATGCAGTTCCTCGAGCAGGCGCCGTGGCTCGCGATCGCGCCCGGCGTGGCGATCAGCATGGCCGTCTTCGGCTTCAACCTGTTCGGCGACTCGCTCCGCGACGCGCTCGACCCGCGATTGCGGACGGCCTAGCGCGCGGGCTTCACGCCTGCCGGCCCACGGCGCCTACGGTCATGAAGACTGGCAAGGATCCATGGCAGTCCGACGAGGATGAGCCAAAACGCGACGTATCCTCCGAGCCGGTCCTCGACGAGCTCGGGGCCTCCGCGCAAGAGATCGCGCATGAGGGCGACGACGATAACCACACTCAAGCCCCCGTACCACGTGATCACGAAGCCTTGTGTCAAGCTGGGTCGCCACGCGCGCGGTATTCCGTACTCCTGGCGCAGCGTGGCGAGAGCTCCGTACGTGAGAGCGAGCCCCTCAAGCAGTAGTGGGCCGCCGCCTATGGTCCATCCCGACTCTGGCTGAAAGAACCCAATGACGGTGCCGACCAAGATCGGCACGCCCATAAGACCAAGCAGCAGGGCGATGATCCACGCCAGGGCTCGATCAATGAAGGTGGCCTTTCGCGAAACGGAGGTTTCCGCCACTCGGCCAGCCTATCCGGAGAACGTCACAGATCGCTCCAGGACGACTGTCTGACTCAGGAGACACGACTACTGCGCGGGCTTCACCGCGCTCTTCGCGAAGATCGCGTCATCGACGTCGATCGGGGCTCCTGTGCGGACCGCCAGAGCGATCGCATCGGACGGTCGGGAGTCGACCTCGATCCGTTCGGCCCCGCGCTCGAGATAGAGCGTCGCGTAGAAGACGCCACCGGTCTTTGTCGGGTCGCTGAACGGGACGAACCCGGTGATCCCGATCCGGGTGACGCGGACACCCAGCTTCTCGAATGCGGAGAGAAGAAGGTCGTGCGTAAGCGGACGTTCGCTCTTGTTTCCAGACAGGGCGTTCCCGATCGCGGAAGCCGTGTCGGGGGCGATCCAGATCGGCAGGATCGCGCCCGAGTCGTCCTTGAGATTGACAACGTGCTGCTCGGTGAGCTCGTGGACACGAACGGACTCGACGACGCAGCGGATCACGGTCAGATGTTACGAGGCACGCTGCGGCATAGGTACCTGCGCCTCAATGCCGGCGCGGATGGCCGCCTCGAGCTCTCGCGGTCGCGCCGATCCGATCAGCACGGGGAGGCCCTTGCGCAGCCTGAGCTGGACGCCCTCCTTGCCGCTCGTCATGTAGCCCCAGCCCTTCGGGCCAAGCCGTACGCCCCAACCGCCGTACTCGAGAAGCGGGTTGTAGCGACGTACTTCCAAACCGATGATCTCCGCGAACCCGATGCGGCGCGTCGGCCAGAGATAGCGGAAGGCGATGCTCACGCCACGATCGGTCACGTCGACGTCGAGATGCGACAGCGAGATGAGCGACGCGACCAAGACCACGACGACCGGCGCGATCGCAAGGAGAAGCGCGTCGCCGGGACGTGAGAAGAACACGGCCACGACCGTGACGACGACGACGAAGACCATGGCCACGAGCAGGAGACCCATGAGCGCGCCATGAAAGTGCTGCTCCTCGTGGTAGCGGCTCACCGTCCCTTCCACACCGGTTTGCGCCGGGCGATGAACGCAGCGACGCCCTCGCGGAAATCCGCGCTCGTGTAGCAGAGCGCCACGAGGTCAGACGCCTCCTCCGGCAGCATCCGCGCGCGGATCCGCCGCACCATCTCCTTCGTCGCGTGCAGGGTCAGCGGCGCGAAGGACGCGAGCTGCTCCACAAGCTCGTCGACGCGCGCTTCGAGCGCCTCCTCGCTCGCGACGACCTCGGTGACGAGCCCGATCGCGCGCGCCTCTTGCGCATCGATGAGGCGCGCCGTGAGGACGAGCTCCTTCACGCGGCCGAGGCCCACCAGCGCCGCGAGCCGCACGAGGTTCGCCGCCGAGAAGCAGTTCCCGAGCGTTCTGGCGACCGGGACGCCGAATCGCGCCGAGGGCGCCGCGACGCGAAGATCGCACGCCGCCGCGATCGCGAGACCGCCGCCGACGACGGGGCCGCGGAGCGCCGCGATCGTGGGCACGCGCACGTCTTCGATCGCGCCGAGCCATGTGTCCATGCGGCGCTCGTACTCGAGCGCCTGGGACGCTTCCGTGAAATCGACGAACTGCGCGATGTCGGTGCCCGCAACGAAGGCGTCGCCCGAGCCGGTAAGCACGACCGCCTTCACAGACGCATCGGCGTTGGCTTCGCGGCACAGCCCGGCGATCCGGTCGTACATCGCGAAGGTCATCGCATTACGCGCGGCCGGTCTGTCGACGCGGATCCAGAGGGCGCCGCGGCGGCGCTCGGTGCGGATCTCCTCGCTCATGGGCGGCCGATGATGCCTTCGCTCGCGAGGTGCTCCACGTCCGCGTCGCTGCACCCGATCTCGCGCAGCACCTCGGCGGTGTGCTCGCCCAGGCGCGGGCCCGCCCGCCGGTGCCTGACGGGCGTGCGCTCGAGGCGGAGGGGCGAGCCCAGGCCTCGAAGGGTGCCGAGGACGGGGTGCTCGAGGTCCACGAAGAAATTCCGCGCAAGAAGATGCGGGTCGTCGAACACGTCGCGATAGTCGGCGATCTCGCCACACGGAACGCCGGCTTCGCGAAGGAGCCCGAGCCAGTGCGCGGCCGGCTTCGTGCGCGTGACCTTCTCGATCTCGGCGACGAGCGCCGCGCGATTCCGTCGGCGCGCGTTCGCATCCGCGAAGCGTGAATCTGACTCGAGGGCGCCGATCCCGAGCACGCGGCAGAACGCCGTCCAATTCGGCGGGGTGGTCGCCCCGACGATGAAGTGGCGGTCGGAGGCGGCGACGGCCTGGTACGGCGCGACGAGCTTGTGCGCGGAGCCGGCGGCCTGCGCCACCTCGCCGCTGCCGAAGTACATGCCGGCCTCCCACACGGCGAGCGAAACGGCGGACTCGAACATCGAGATGTCGACGAGCTGTCCTTTGCCGTCGCGGTCGCGCGCCCTGAGCGCGGCGAGGGTCGCAATGGTCGCGTAGAGCGCGGCGGTGAGGTCGGCGATCGACACGCCCACCTTCACCGGAGGGCCGCCTTCTTCGCCCGTGATGCTCATGAGCCCGCTCTGTCCCTGGACGATGATGTCGAGCGCCGGCCTTTCCGCGTACGGACCGTCGAGACCCCAGCCGGTCACCGCGACATAGATGAGTCGCGTATTCGCGTCGAGAAGCGAGCGCGGCGACAGGCCGAGGTCGTCCATGGTCCCCGGGCGGAGGTTCTCGACGATCACGTCGGCCTCGCCCGCGAGCCGCCGGAACACGGCGCGGCTTTCTTCGCGCTTCAGGTCTATGGCGAGGCTGCGCTTGTCGCGGTTGAGACGCGCGAAGTTGCCGCTCTCTCCCGAGGCCAGTGGCTCGAGGAGGCGCGCGAGGTCGCCGGCTCGCGGATGCTCCACCTTGACGACGTCCGCGCCGAGATCCGCGAGCTGCATCCCGCAGTAAGGCCCCGCCATGTAGTTACCAACCTCGACGACGCGAATGCCCGCAAGGGGCGGGGCGCCTAGCACGTGCCCCAGCGGTCTATTCGGTCTCCGCTCTGTCGCCATACGCCCGCGAGCGTTCCCTCCGAGCCGACGAACCATACCTCGTTGCCGTGTGCGAACACGCCGCGCAGCGCGCAGGTCGTGACGATATTCGCGATCGGTCGAACGGTGTTGCCCTCGATGGCGAGCGCGGTGCCGCCATCGCCGACGACGTACGTGATCGGGCCGACGCGCGCAGACGCCCGCAACTCGTTTTTCACACCGCTCTCGAGCGCGCGCCAATTCCCGTCGAAGCGGAGGATGACGCCGTCATCGCCTGCCGCGATCGCTTCGGTGGGGGATGTCGCCGCGATGGTCCGCAGCGATCCCGTCGTCCCGGTCTCGTACGATTTCCATCCGAAGTTTCCATCGACTTTTTCGAGCCGGTACGTGACACCCCCGGCGCCGACCATCCAGGCCGACCCTCCGGCGAAGCCAACGACCCCGTAGAGGTCCTCGTCGATCCCTTCGGCGAATCTGTCCCACCCCACGGAGCTCTGCCGCTGCACGCTGCCATCGGAACCAACGACGAGGGCGCCATCCGGCAGAAGCGAGACCGCGTATGCATTGAACAGACCGATGTCATCGGCATGAATCGTCTTCGCGAGGTCGTCGACGAACACGACGCGTCCGAACGCGCCGACCGCGGTCACCGTGTCGGGACTACATGCCGCGGCGACGAGGGAGCGCAGCGTCGAGTCGACGAGCTGCCAACGCCCGAGCAAACGGTCGAAGCGCCCGATGCCGCCGCCGTCCGACACGACCCACACGGCATCGTCGGTCGCACATCCCGCCGTGAGCGGTTGCTTGAAGACGAGCGGTCCGGTGTCGGGCTCCGGAGTCGGCGTCGGGGCGGGCGTCGCCGAAGGCTCCGCCGGGGGCGCCTGCCGCGTGACCACACCGACGGCCGCGCCGGCACCGACGGCGATGACGACCATGACGGCGGCCACGATGAGGGCGGTGTTCGGGCGGAGCGCTCCGGTGGGAATCAGTTCATAGCCTCGAGTCTCTTTATGCGCTCCTCTATGGGCGGATGGGTGTCGAAGAGGTGGTCAAAGAACGCCGGAGCGTCCTTTAGCGGGTTGGCGATATAGAGGGACGCGGTGGCTTTGTTTGCCACCTCGAGCGGCTCCTTGTCTGCTGCGATCTTGCGGAGCGCCGACGCGAGGCCCGGCGGGTAACGAGTGAGAAGCGCGCCCGACGCGTCGGCGAGGTATTCGCGTTGTCGCGACACCGCGAGCTGGATGAGCGTCGCGATGATCGGTGTGAGAACCGCGAGGGCGATCGCGATGACCGCGAAGATCGCTCCGGCGCCGCCGCGGTCGCGATCGCGGCGGCCGCCCTGCGTCCAGAAGAACGAGCGCCACATCCAGTCGGCGAGGAGCGCGACCGTTCCGACGAGGACGGTCACGAGGACCATCACGCGGATATCGCGATTGCCGACGTGCGAGAGCTCGTGCGCGATGACCCCCTCGAGCTCCGTGCGATCGAGCTTGTCGAGGAGGCCGCGCGTCACCGCGATCGAGGCGTGCTGTGGATCGCGTCCGGTCGCGAACGCGTTCGGTGCCGAATCCTCGATCAGGTAGATCTTCGGCGTGGGGATCCCGAGACCGAGCGCGAGCGACTCGACGACGTCGCGTAGCTCGAGCTCTTCGTCGGGACCGACCTCGCGCGCCTGGCTCTGCGCGAGGATGAGCCTGTCGCCCGCGAAGTACGACAGGAGCGCGCTGCCACCGGAGATCGCGAACGCAAACGGAAGTGCCGCGATCCCGCCGCCCGGCGCGAAGTACTCGCCGACGAAATACGCGAGCACGGCGACAAGGGCGGTGAAGGCCGCGATCAGGAGGACCGTGCGCCAGCGGTTCGCGGAGGCCGCCTCGTAGATCGAGAGTCGCGCGGGCGAAGAATCGGCCGTCACGCGTTCAAGGCTAGAGCCTCGCTAGAACTTCACCTGCGGCACCGCGCGTTCGGTCGCGTCGGCGAGCTCGAAGTACTGCTCCGCTTTGAAGCCGAACATTCCAGCGAAGACGTTGGTCGGGAAGGTCTGCAGCGTCGTGTTGTAGTCGCGCACGTTCCCGTTGTAGAACCGCCGCGCGAACGCGATCTTGTCCTCGGTCGCCGTGAGGTTCTCGGAGAGGTCTTTGAATTCCTGCACGGCCTGCAGCTGCGGGTAGTTCTCGGCGACCGCGAAGACCGACCGCAGCGCGCCGGTGAGCACGTTCTCCGCCTGCGCGCGTTGCTCCGGTGTTCCAGACGCTCCGGCCGACACGGCCGCCGCGCGTGCTTCGGTGACCTTCTGAAAGACCGTCGACTCGTGCGTCGCGTAGCCCTTCACGGTTTCGACGAGGTTCGGGATGAGGTCGTGGCGCCGTTTGAGCTGGACGTCGATGTCCGCCCAGGCCTCTTTCACGCGCTGACGCAGCGTGACGAGCCGGTTGTAGGTCGCGATGAAGAAGAGCGCGATCGCCCCGATGACAACGAGGACGACGATGATCTCCACGAACCCCTCCTGCGCCCTCCGAGGCTAGCAGAGGGCGCACGAGCCTGTTCGGCTAGGCGAGGAGCGCCTTCACCGCCCGCACGATGTGCACTGTGCTGATGCCGGCGTCGTCCAGCATCTCGGCCGGTTTGCCCGAACCGGGCATCTTGCGCACCGCGAGGTGCCGGTAGCGGAGGTCACGGAATCCCTTCTCGGCGAGTGCCGCGAGGACCGCGTCACCGATCCCACCCTCGACCCAGTGATCCTCGACCACCACAATGCGTCCTCCGGTGGCGCGCGCCGCGTCGGCAAGGGTCTCCGCGTCGATGGGCTTGACCGTGTAGAGATCGATCACGCGGACCGGAATGTCTTCGTGCGCGAGCACGTCAACGGCCTTCAGCGCCTCGTGCAGCGTGATGCCTGCGGCGACGATCGTCGCGCGATCCTTGCTCGAGCCGCCGCGCACGACCTTACTGCCACCGATCGGAAAGCTCTCGCCCTTGTCGTAGACGATCGGCGTCTTCTCGCGCGTCGTCCGGAGATACGTGATCCCATCACGGTCGGCCATCTGCGCGACCAGCTTCGCGGTCTGGTTCCCGTCGGAGGGATACAGCACGGTGCTGCCGAAGACCGCGCGCATCATCGCGAGGTCCTCGAGGCCCATCTGCGACGGGCCGTCCTCGCCGATCGAAACGCCCGCGTGCGAACCGACAAGACGGATCTGCGCGCGCGAGATCGCCGCCATGCGGATGAAGTCGTACGCGCGCGTGAAGAACGCCGCGAAGGTCGAGGCGAACGGCACGAGGTCGACGACCTGCATCCCGACCGCCGCCGCGACCATCTGCTGCTCGGCGATGTACATCTCAAAGAACCGCTCGGGCGCGGCCTTCTTGAAATCCTCCGCGTGGGTGGAGTTCGAGACCTCGGCGTCCAGGACGACCACGTCCTTACGCGCGGCGCCGAGCGCGGCCAGCGCCTCGCCGTAGGCCTTCCGGGTCGCGATCGGCTCGGTGTAGGACTTGAGAGCGAGCGATCCGGTCCGCTGCATCGACGGCCGCTCCCAGCGCTCGGGCTTCGCGACCGGGAACGTGCGCGAGCGAGCCTCGCCGAGCTCGGCGAGCGCCTGCTTCGCCTGTTCGGGATCGAGGGCCTTGCCGTGCCAGCCCTCCTTGTTCTCGAGGAAGGAGACGCCCTTGCCCTTCACCGTGCGGGCGAGCACGGCCGTTGGCCGGCTCGCGCTGCGTGCGCGCGCGTACGCATCGTCGATCTCGGCGAGGTCGTGCCCGTCGACGACGATCGGGTCGACGCCGAAGGCTCGGACGCGCGCCGCGTAGGCGCCCATGTCCCACTCGAGCTCGGTGGGCCCGCGCTGGCCGAGCCGGTTCACGTCAACGATCGCGGTGAGATTGGCGAGACCTTCATGACCGGCGTGGTCGAACGCCTCCCAGATCGAGCCTTCGGCAGTCTCGCTGTCTCCGACGAGGACCCACACGTGATAGGGCGCCTCGAGCACGCGCTTTCCCGCGAGCGCGACGCCAACGCCGATCGGCAGGCCCTGTCCGAGCGAGCCGGTCGCGACGTCGACCCACGGAAGGATCGGTGTGGGGTGTCCTTCGAGTCGGCTCCCGAATTTGCGGAAGGTCATGAGCTCGTCGTCGTTGATCGCGCCCGCCGCCTTGAACATCGCATAGACGAGCGGCGAGGCGTGGCCTTTCGAGAAGATGAGGTGATCGTTTGCCGGGTTGTCCGGCTGCCCGAAGTCGTAGCGCAGATGCCCGGCAAGCAAGACACTGATCAGGTCCGCCGCGGAGAGCGACGAGGTCGGGTGCCCCGAACCCGCTGCCGTGGAGCAGCGAATGCTATCGATGCGTAGCTGCCGAGCGAGATCACGGTAGAGCTCGAGTTTGGTGCCGGTTTCGGCCACCGTCGCCACGGTCTAACCCTACCGCACAATGCAGACCGTAAAGCGCACCGCGATCACGGACCAAAACCTCGGCCGTCAGGCCGAAAAGAAGGCAAGCGTGGAAATCGGCCTCTATGGTCTCGGCCGCATGGGCGGAAACATGGTCACGCGTCTCGCGCGCGGCGGGCATCGCGTGATCGCCGGGAATCGCAGCCCCGAGCCGGTCCAGGAGGCGTCAAAGCACGGCGCCGTTCCGTCGAGCTCGGTCGAGGACATGGTGAAGAAGATGAAGCCGCCTCGCGTGCTCTGGGCAATGGTCCCGGCCGGCGACGTCACTGATCACACGCTCGACGAGTTCGCCCGCTTCGCGTCGCCAGGCGACGTGCTCGTCGATGGAGGCAACAGCTACTTCCGCGATTCGATGCGCCGCGCGGAGAAATACACGGCGATGGGGTTCCGCTTTCTCGACGTCGGCGTGTCGGGCGGCATCTGGGGACTCGAGAACGGCTACTGCATGATGGTCGGCGGCCCGGCCGACGCGGTCGCGATCGCGAAGCCGGCGCTCGACACGCTCGCGCCGCCGAACGGCTGGGCGCACTTCGGGAAGAACGGCGCAGGCCACTTCGTGAAGATGGTCCACAACGGAATCGAGTACGGAATGATGCAGGCCTACGGCGAAGGATTCGAGCTTCTGCACGCGAGTGAGTTCGGGCTCGACCTTCGCAAAGTCTCGACGGTCTGGCTTCAGGGCAGCGTCGTGCGATCGTGGCTCCTCGAGCTCGCCGAGCGCGCCTTCGAGCAAGAAGGAAGCGATCTTAAGAACATCAAAGGCTGGGTCGAGGACTCCGGCGAGGGCCGCTGGACGGTGCTCGAGGCGGTGACGCACGGCGTGCCCATGACGGCCATAGCCCACTCCCTGTTCGCGCGCTTCGTGTCGCGCCAGGAGGACAGCTACGCGATGAAGGTCGCGGCTGCGCTGCGCAATCAGTTCGGCGGCCACGCCGTCAAGAAGGAATGAGGGTCTGGCCACCTCGACGTTGAACCCGCTGCGCGAGGGACTGCGGCTCTCACGGATCCCCGAGCCCTCGACCATCGTCATCTTCGGCGGCTCGGGCGACCTCGCCCAGCGAAAGCTCATCCCCGCGCTCTACAACCTCGCGTTGCAGCGCCTCCTTCCGGCGACATTTTCCGTCGTCGGTACCGCGCGTAAGCCGCTGAGCCACGAGCAGTACCGCGAGGAGCTGCACGAGGCGGTCGCGCAGTACAGCCGAACGAAGCCGCTGAACGAGGAGGTCTGGCGCAGCTTCGCGGAGCACCTGCACTTCGTCGCGACGCCGGACGACACCGGCTACGAAGAGCTGCGCCGCACCCTCGACCAGCTCGACTTCGCGCTCGGCACGCATGCGAACCGGCTCTTCTATCTCGCGACGCCGCCGTCCGCCTACGAGCCGATCGTCAAGGCGATCGGCGAGCATCGCCTGCGCGGCGGGACCGGATGGGCGCGGATCGTCGTCGAAAAACCGTTCGGCCAAGACCGCGACTCGGCG
>Ga0222623_10000607_pt1 | contig 11579 bp, 8 predicted proteins | sample PLMtaG_FD_177336 | JGI IMG/M metagenome (GOLD analysis project Ga0222623, IMG submission 177336) | Groundwater sediment microbial communities from an aquifer in East River, Colorado, USA - PLM2_30_coex | ecosystem: Environmental > Terrestrial > Soil > Riparian zone | place: USA: East River...
TCTGGCCACCGGGGAGACGCGCTTCGTGACGGTCGGAACGATCGAGAGCTGGATCGATAACGATCACATCCTCGTGAACTGAACGATCCGACCTGGCGGAGCCCGGTCCCCCGGTGGGGGCCGGGCTCCGGCATCGGGATGCCGGAGCGTCAGCCGGGGCTACGACCACAGCGCGCCGAACAGCGCCACGACGCCGGAGACGAACAGCATCCCGAGGACAACCCGGCGGAAGGTCGGCGCGTCGAGACGCCGGAAGCCGCGTTCGCCCACGATGGATCCGAGCATCAATCCCGGGAGACCGGCCAGCGCGACCGCGAGAGCATCCGATGTGATCTGCTCTCCGAGCGCGAACGCCACTAACGCGGCCGAGCCTTGGATCAAGAAGATCGCCGAGATCGTGGAACGGAACCTGGACGGTTCCGGCAACACGCGCGAGAGCGCGATCACGACTGGGGGACCGCTCGTCCCCGTGCTCGTGGACAGGATCCCGGCCGTGAACCCGGCGACGACATCGGCTCCCCGACCCCCTGGGAGAGGGAGCCCGCGCCACAGCAAGATCGAGAAGGCGATCACCACGATGGCGATGATCAGCGTGAGGATCTGCTCGTCCGCGCGCGTGAGGACCAAGAGCCCTAGCGGCATGCCGGCGATCGCCGACGCCGACATGACCACCACGGCCGATCGATCGACGTGTCCACGACCTCGGATCGCGACCTGGGTGACGAGGATCAGGCTGACGATCGTGAGACCGACCACCGCCTCTCGCGGCCCCACGAGCACTGCGACCAGCGGCGTGGCGATGAGCGCGAACCCGAAACCCGAGACCACCTGGGCCGCGGACGCGAGCGCAACCACGCCGAACACCCCTGCCCAGATCCACGCCATCCCCGGCATCATCACAGCCGCGATGTCCGCCGCATCGGAGGCCGCCACGGCCACCCGCCGGGATACGAAGATGTGTCGAAGAGCACCGGTATCGGTCTGGACTCGGTCGCGGGACGGGACGAGACTGCTGTCGCCATGGCGGGTACACGATCCCCTCCATCCATGGGCGATCCGGACCGGCGACTGGCGGCGGTCTGGTTCTGCGACGTGGTCGGCTCGACGAAGATCGCAGCGGAGCTCGGGGACCGCCCCTTCCGCTTGCTGATCGCGCGGTTCCTAGCTGTCGCGCGTTCGGCGATCCATCGGAGCCGGGGCCGCGAGGTCGACACCGCCGGCGACGGCATGTTTGCGATCTTCGACGCCCCGGCTGCCGCGCTCCGCGCCGCATCTGAAACCGCGTTAGCCGTCCGGGATCTCGGCCTCGAGATCCGTTCAGGCGTTCACCTCGGAGAAGTGGAACAGGATGCTGACGGGAGAGTGGGTGGCATCGCCGTGCACGTCGGCGCGCGTGTGGCATCGCTCGCGAACGCCGGCGAGATCCTCACTACGGCAACGACCGGCGAGCTCGCCAGCGGTAGCGGGTTCCGATTCGAGGAGCGAGGATCCCACATCCTCAAAGGGATCGCTGGCCCGCACGGGATCGTCGCCGTGATCGAAGTGGATGGCGAACCGCTCCCGATGGCACTCGAGACAGTGGAGGCGCGGCGCCGTCGCGGCGCCTCCGCTGCCGATGCGACCGCAACCCGCCTCAGCGGAGCCGCCGTCACGTCGGATGCCTCACACGAAGAGCCCCGACGCTTCGTCGGCCGCGTGCGTGAGCTGGACGAGTTGACATCCGCGCTCCGCGACGCCGTCTCGGGTCACGGCTCGCTGCTTCTGATCTCCGGAGAACCCGGGATCGGCAAGAGCCGCCTGATGGAAGAGGTTGCCGGACATGCGAAGGACCTCGGATGGCGCGTGCTGACGGGGCGGTGCTGGGAGGGCGGGGGCGCCCCCGCCTATTGGCCGTGGATCCAGGTCGTGCGCGCCGCCGGCGGCGAGTTCGAGCGGTTCGCCCCGATTCCGGGGACCAGCGACACTTCGCACGGCAAACGGGCATCCGTCGTGTCCGAGCCCATCGATCCGGAGGCTGCGAGATTCCGGTTGTTCGACGAGGTCGGGCGCTTTCTCACGGATGCGGCGAGGGATCGACCCTGCCTCATCGTCCTCGACGATCTGCATGCCGCCGACGAGCCGTCACTGCTCTTGCTCAGGTTCCTCGCCACGAGCCTCCCGGAACGCACCTTCGTCGCCGTGGTCTCATACCGTGAGGGAGAGCCAGCCTTCCACGAGCAGGCTGAGCTCTTCGCTGACCTGACCCGGCTCGGTCGCCGGATCCCCCTGCGTGGTCTTACCGCCGACGAGGTCGCCCTCTACATCGAACTGGCCTCCGGAGACGCGCCCTCGGACGCGGTGGTCACCCGGGTCAGCGACGTGACGGGCGGCAACCCGTTCTTCATCGGCGAGGTCGTCCGAGCGCTAGTTGCGGAGGGCTTGCTCACGTCGAGCGGACCCGCGGCTGTTCGCCTTCCCGAGGAGGTTCGGGCGCTGATCCGCCGCAGGGTCGCCGGGCTTTCTCCGGAGGCCGTGAGGCTGCTGCGCATCGCGTCTGTCGTCGGAAGGAACTTCGACGTACGAGTCATCGCACCCCCGACGACGCTCAGCGCCAACCGGATCGTGAACGTCCTCGATGAAGCCGAGCAGGCGGGCGTGATCGCGAAGGATCGTGACCTCCCAGGAACGTACATGTTCGCTCACGACCTGGTCCGCGCGACGATGTACGAGGACCTCGCAGCTTCTCGACGCATGGAGCTCCACAGAACCGTGGGGAACGTACTCGAAAGCCTCTTCCGCGACGATCTGGACCCCCACCTGGCCGAGATCGCACATCACTTGGTCCAGGCGGCTCCGCTCGGGGAGGCAGAGCGAGCCGTCGAGTACTCGATCAAAGCGGGTGATCGAGCCGCGGCCGTGCTGGCATACGAGGACGCGGCCCGCCTCTACAGCCGCGCCCTGAAGCTGCCCTCGCCTACGGAGACGATGTCGGGGCGCCAGGCGGACATCCTCCTGAGGCTCGGCGATGTCCAGTCCCGCTCCGGCGACACGGAGAACGCGGGACGAAGCTTTGAGGAAGCCGCAGAGATCGCCAGGCGGGTCGGCGCGCCCGATACGATCGCTCACGCCGCCCTCGGCTACGTCACGCAGGCGAATCCCGCCAGGCTGGGGTTCGGAGGGCTCCTGCTAACGGCGAGGTTTCAGGGGGGCGCGACCGGCATCGCGCTTCTGGAGGAGGCGCTGGAGGCGTTGCCGGAGGGCGACAACTCGCTCCGCGCTCGCGTCCTCGCGCGGCTGGCGACGGAGCTGTATACGACCGATCTCCGCGACCGACGCGTGGCGCTCAGCGACGAAGCGGTCGAGATGGCTCTTCGGCTCGGAGACCCGCAAGCGCTGGTCGCGGCGCTCCACGGCCGCCACTGGGCGACGCTCGAGCCCGACTCCGTGCACGACCGGCTCGCGAACGCTCAGCAGATGCTGCTCGTGGCCACCGGTGCCGGAGACGAGGAGTCCGCCTTCTTGGCTCGCCATGCGCGCCTGCACTGTTTCCTCGAGCTTTGCGACATCGCGGACCTCGATGCCGAACTCGAGGCGATGGCGCGCCTCGCCGGCCGCATTCGGCAGCCCTTCTACCTGTGGCATACAGCGAGTTTGCGTGGCATGCGATCCATTCTCGAAGGCCGTCTGGACGATGCCGAGCGCCAGTTCCGGGACGCCCGCGAGATCGCGAGGCTCCGGGACAGTGAGTACGTCGCCTACCACTTCGAGTTCGCTCAGATGGTGGCGGTCCGATGGGCGCAGGGACGCCTCGAGGAGGTGAAGGAGCAGATCGACGAGCACGGCGAGCGCTTCCGGGGCATACCGAGGTGGCGGGATGCTCTCGCGGCCGCCGAGTTCGAGGACGAGCGGTCGGCACGAGCCGAGTTGGAGCGGCACGCACGTAACGACTTCTCGGAGCTCCCCCGCGACGGTCTGTGGATCCTTCACATGTGTGCCTTGGCGGAGGCCGCCGTTCTCCTGAAGGACCGCCGACGGGGAGCGTCCGCGTACGACCTCCTCAAACCGTTCGCCGAACGGAACGCGATCTCAATCTCCACATTCCCCTTCGGACCGGTCGCGATGCGCCTGGGGATGCTTGCCACACTGCTCGAGCGGTGGAAGGAGGCGGAAGAGCACTACGACCACGCCCTCGAACGGTGTCGGGCGATGGGCGCCCGTGCGATCGAGGCGAGGGTACTGATCGAGCACGCCAAGATGGTGCTCGCACGAAGCGACGTCGGAGACGAGGAGCGAGCCAACAGTCTCGTGGCTCGCACGATGGCGATCTGTGAAGAGCTCGAGCTTCCCGCGATCGGGGACCGCGCGGCTCGACTCCAGGCGCACGGTCCCCGATCTTCTGGCGAGGACGCGATCGGCCGTGCGACCTTCCGCCGGGAAGGCCAAATCTGGACGGTTGCCTACGAGAACGAGATGGCCAGGCTGCGTGACCTCAAGGGTCTGCGGTACATCCACATGCTGCTTGCTGCTCCCGGCCGCGACATCCACGTCGTGGAGCTCACCGGGCTTCTGGCCCGTGAGCCCTCTGCGGGCCGCCATCGCGACGAGGAACTCCATCCGTCCCGGCTGGACGCGGCGGAGGCGATGCTGGATCCGCAGGCGAAGAACGCCTACCGGAAACGATTGGCTGAGCTAGCGGACGAGCTCGAGGAGGCGCGTTCCTGGAACGACCCGGAGAGGGTTGCCCGGCTCGAGGAGGAGATCGATGCGATCACTGCTGAGCTGGAGGGAGCTCTTGGCTTGGGCGGCCGGAATCGCGACATGCCGTCTCCGGCCGAACGGGCCCGCGTGAGCGTTACCAAGGCTGTGAAGGTAGCCATCCGGGTGGTCTCCGCGGAATGCCCGTTGCTCGGCGAGCATCTCGCGAACTCCCTGCGAACGGGCCGGTTCTGCTCGTACGCCCCTCCTGGGCACGAGCCGCCGACGTGGAACTTGTGAGAGATGAGGGCCATCGATCCGCCGACGGAACAGATGTTCCGCCCGGATTCACGCCTTCCGTGTGAGGTGGTGGCGGCGCCGACCATCGTCCGGGGGCGTCGAGGAAGGAGGAGACATGGCGAAGACCGAGGAACAACAGCACGGGACTGAAGGGGTGTACTCGCTCACGGGCAGTCTGATCGAGGCCTGTTCCTGCAGCGTCCTGTGTCCATGCTGGATCGGCGAGGACCCTGACCTCGGAGACTGCCGAGCCATCGTCGCGTACCACATCGACGACGGTCACGTCGGCGGCCTCGACGTCTCGGGCCTGTCCTTCGTCAACCTCGCCTACATCCCAGGGAACGTCCTTGCCGGGAACTGGGAGATCGTGGCGCTCGTGGACGACAACGCCACGGACGAGCAGAGAGAGGCGCTCCTTGCCGTCTTCACGGGTGAGAAGGGTGGGCCGATGGCCGACTTCGCCCAGCTGATCGGGAAGGTGAAGGGGATCGAGAGCGTGCCCATCACCCACGAGGTCGTTGGCGGCGTGGGGAGGATCGTGATCCCCGGGATTGTCGAGTCGGAGATGGAGCCCTATCGGAGCCCGGCCGGGACCGTGACCACCCTTCGCGATTCGATCTTCTCGACCGTACCGGGCTCGCCTGCGTGGGTCTCCAAGGCAACGAAGCACCGCGTCTCGTTCCCGAAGTACGGGTTCGAGTGGGAATTCGAGGGGCGGAACGCGATCCAGGCGGATTGGAAGATGGAGCACGCCGCGTGATCGGAGCGGCCGCCCAGACGGCGCTTCGGAGGCGCGGAGTGCCTCGGGTCATCGTCGCGGCGATCGCCGTGGCGTGGGCCCTGGCGATCGCCGCCGAGATCACGGGTACCGCACGACTCGTACACCACGACGCGCTCGCCCACAGCGACCTCCCACTGATCGCGGTGCTCGGCATGTTCGTCATCGCTTGGCAGCTCATGATCATCGCGATGATGCTGCCCTCGAGCCTTCCGCTGATCCGGCTGTTCCGGGTCGCCGCGGCGAACCAGCCCAGCCCGGGACGAGCGACCCTGAGCCTCCTCCTCGGGTATGCGGCGGTGTGGACCGCCTTCGGAGCGGTCGCCTTCCTCGGCGATCTTGGGTTGCATCGCCTCGTGCACGGATGGGCATGGCTCGAGGCGCGTCCCCAGGTCATCGCCGGGTCCGTGCTCGTGCTGGCCGGGGCATTCCAATTCTCGAGCCTCAAGGAACGATGTCTACGCGAGTGCCGCCATCCTGGCCCGTTCCTCCTCCAGCATTACGGGCGAGGCCTCGAAGCCGCCTTCCGGCTCGGCAAGGCCCACGGGCTCTTCTGCCTCGGGTGCTGCTGGGCGTTGATGCTCGTCGGGTTCGCCGCAGGAGTCGCCAACCTCTGGTGGATGGCAGCGCTCACAGCGCTGATGGTGTTCGAGAAGACCGGTCGAGGCGGCGAACGTGGCGTGGTCCCCATCGGAGCTGGCCTCATCACCTTGGGGGTCGTGACGCTCGTCGCCCCCACCGCGGCGCTGTTCGTGACCTCGTAGTCTCGATCGACTCGGCGGGTACGCTCCCTGTGTGTTGCCCGTGCGCGCGTTGCTCGTGGACTTCGACGGCACCGCCTGCCTGCAGGACGTGTCCGAGATGCTACTGGATGCGTTCGGCGAGCCGGGGTGGGAGCGGTTCGACGACGCGGTCGACCGCGGCGAGATGGGGCTCCGCGAGGCGGGCGAGCACCAGGTCGCGATGCTTCGCGGCTCGCTCGAGGAGATGCTCGCGTTCGCGCTCGAACGCGCCGAGCTCGCACCGACGTTCGCGCCCTTTGTCGCGTGGGCCGAAGCCCACTCGCTCCCGCTGACGCTGGCCTCCGACGGCTTCGCGTTCTACATCCGCCCGATCCTGGAGGCCGCCGGGCTCGACCGGTTCGAGGTGGTCACCAACGAGCTGGCGCTCAGCGACGGTCGCGCTCGCTTGGGTCACCCCGACGGCCATCCAGAATGCATCGGCTGCGGCACGTGCAAGATGCTTGCCGCCAGGCGCCTCCGAGATGCGCACGGCCCGATCGCGTTCGTCGGCGAGGGGCAGTCCGATCGCTACGGAGCCCTGTACTCGGACGTCGTGTTCGCCAAGGACGCGCTCGTGCAGATCTGCGAGCGGGACGGCGTGCCGTACCGGCCGTGGGACACGTTCGACGACGTCCTGGGCGCGCTCGAGACGATCGAGACGCTCCCCGGTCCGGTCGGTGGCGAGCGATGCCCGGGGTGGAGGACGGCGTGAACCTCGACCTGCCGCCCGGCCTCACCTCTCGGCCCGCGACGGCGGCCGACACGAGGGCCATCCTCGAGCTGATCGCCACCTGCGAGGTCGACGCCGATGGCGTCGCCGAAGTCGAGGAGCACGACATCACCGTCGCGTTCGGACGCCGGGCATTCGATCCCGTGCTTGACACGCAACTGGTGTTCGAGGACGGGGAACTGGTGGGTTGGGCGGATCTGTATCGGTCGCGCGGAGAAGGCGATGTCCGGGCGACCCACCGCTCCCGCGGGATCGGGACCGCCCTGCTCGAGTGGATGGAGCGACGCGCCCGATCGCTCGGGAATACCGAGGTGGGACAGACGAAGACCGACGCCAACCTCGGGGCCAGGGACCTGTTCCTGGCACGGGGCTACGAACCCTCGTGGGTGTCGTGGGTCATCCGGATCGCGTTCGAGGAGCCGCCGCCGGCCCCCGAGCCGATCCACGGCATCGAGATCCGCCCCTACCAGCCTTCCGACGCGCGCGACGTGCACCGCGTGGTGGACACCGCATTCTCCGAGTGGCCGGGTCGCGACCCCGAGCCATTCGAGGTCTGGGCGTCGGACGACCTCGCGCATCCGAAGTTCGCGCCCGAGATCTCACCGCTCGCGTTCGACGGGGAGGAACTCGTGGGTGTGCTTCTCGCATTCGACTACCCGGAGCCCAGCGAGGGCTGGATCACGCAGCTCGCGACCAAGGCCAGCCACCGGAGGCGGGGGATCGGGCGGGCTCTGCTGCGGACGTCGTTCGGCTGGTTCTTCGAACGGGGCCGGCGGGTCGCCGGCGTCTCTACCGACACGCGGACCGGCGCGCTCGGCCTGTACGAGAAGGTGGGGATGCGCGTGCAGCGTCAGTACACCCGCTACACCAAGCGCCTCGGCTGAGCGGGGATAATCGTCGGGACCACGCCGTCCGGCGCGGCGGGAGATGGGGAGGATCGCGATGGAACAGGGAGCGCGCGCCCGGTTGGTCGAGCGCTACAAGGAAGGGACCCGCGTCTTTGCCGAGGCGCTCGAAGGGGTCAGCGAAGGTGAGCTCGACGCTCGTCCCGGGCCGGAGGAGTGGACGCCCCGGGAGGTGGTCCATCACATGGCCGATAGCGAGATGACGTCGGCGATCCGGCTTCGTCGGCTGATCGCCGAGGACGCGCCGACGATCCAGGGCTTCGACCAGGAGGAGTACGCCCAGCGCCTCTTCTACGGGGACCGCCCGATCGAGGCGTCATTGGAGGCGGTTTCCGCCGCCCGGCGGACGACGGGCGACATCCTCGACCGGCTCACCGAGGAGCAGTGGGCGCGGGGTGGGACGCACACGGAGAGCGGTCCCTACGGCGTAGAGGCGTGGCTCGAGATCTACGCGGCCCACGGCCATGACCACGCGGATCAGATCCGCCGGGCTCGGGAGTCCGCTCACCACCGATGATGGCACGCAGGGACAGGTCGTCCGCTGCGGTGGCCGCGGGATTCGAACCCGCGAGGCGGTTGCCCACCTACACGCTCTCCAGGCGTGCCCCTTCGTCCGCTCGGGCAGGCCACCGCCGCCGAGTCTAGCGGCGGGCTGACGCGGGTCGAGCCGGCGCTACGGGATCGACGCCACCGCATCCGCCGTGGTGACCGCCGGCTCGATCCGTGCGAGCAGGGATGCGATCTCCTCGGGGACGCTCGGCTTCGCGAACAGGAAGCCCTGTCCGGTCGCGCAGCCGGATTCGCGGAGTCGAGCGAGCTGCTCGGGGAACTCGATCCCCTCGGCGACGACGTTGAGATGCAGCGCACCGGCGAGCTCGAGGATCGCGCGCACGAGGCTCGTGCCATCGCCCGTGTCCTCGGTCATCCCCGTCACGAACGTCCGGTCGATCTTCAGCTCGTCGAGCGGGAACCGCCGCAGGTTGCCAAGGGAGGACGAGCCGGTGCCGAAGTCGTCGATCGCGAGTCGGACCCCGAGCGCCTTCAGGTCGTCGAGCTTGCGCTTGGTCTCCTCCACGTCGTGCAGGAGCGCCCCTTCGGTGATCTCGAGGGTGAGCGACCCGGGGTCGACCTCGTGGCGCCGAAGCGCCGCTCGAACCTGGCCCACGAGATCGGACTCGATGAGCTGTCGCGGCGAGATGTTGACGCTGACCGAGAGCTGCCGGGTGGGGAACGCCTCCTGCCACGCACGCACCTGGCGACAGGACTCGTCCAGCACCCAGGTCCCGAGGGGGAGGATGAACCCCGTCTGCTCGGCCGCGGGGATGAACTCTCCCGGCGCCAGGAACCCACGGCTCGGATGGTTCCAACGCACGAGGGCCTCGATACCGGTGAGCGTCCCATCGGCGAGCTCCCAGATCGGTTGGTAGTGGAGCACGAACTCGCCGCGTTCCAGACCGCGCTGCATCTGGGTGATGAGCTCGAACTGCTCGACGGCCTTGGCGTGCATCGATGGCTCGAACAGCTCGAAGCGATCCCTCCCATTCGCCTTCGCGCAGTACATCGCCGCGTCGGCGTTGCGCAGGAGCTCGTCGGTGGACGTGGGGTCGGTGCCCGAGGTGATCGCGATGCCGATGCTCCCGCCGAGCGACACCTCGCGGCCCTGACACATGAACGGTTCCCGAAGGATGCCGAGGATCCGCCGGGCGACGCTGGCGGCGGTCGATTCGTTCGCGTCCTCCTCGAGCAGGATGACGAACTCGTCGCCACCGAACCTGGCCACCGTGTCGCTCGTGCGACTCGACCTCAGGATCCGCTTGGCGACCGTCACGAGTACCTCGTCGCCGACCTGGTGGCCCAGGCTGTCGTTGATGAGCTTGAACCCATCGAGGTCGAGCAGCAACACCGCGAGCCCGTTCCCGCGGCGAGCCATACGCGCCAGGGCATGGTCCGCTCGGTCCTGGAACAGGGCGCGGTTCGCCAACCCCGTCAGCGAGTCGTAGAAGGCCTGCCTCGCGAGCTGCTCCTGGAGGAGCTTCCGCTCCGTCACGTCGAAGATGGCTCCGTCCAGCCAGAGCACCTTGCCTTCGGTGCCGAAGACGGCCTGACCCTTCTCGTACACCCAGCGGATCCCACCGTCGGCACCGACGATCCTGTACTCGAGGATGAAGGGCTCCCCGCGCGACACGGCTTCCCCCACGACCTGTTCGACATTCTCCCGGTCGTCGGGGTGGATGATCGACGCGAACGTCCGCACACGGCTCCTGATGAAGTCCGACGCCGGGAAGCCGGAGATCGCCTCGATGTTCTCGCTGATGAACTCCATGTCCCAGTCGGAGTCGAGGTCGCACCGGTACATCGCCCCGGGGATGTTCGACAGCAGGGTCCGGAACCGTTCCTCGCTGACGCGCAGGTCCTCGAGGGCCTGCACCCGCTTCGTGATGTCGACCAGGAATCCCTCTCGGATCGTGTCACCACGTGCGTCGCGGATGAACACCGCCTCGTCGACGACCCAGAGGTACGCCCCGTCGTGCCGCTGCAGCCGGTACTCCATGCGGAAGGGCTCGAGGGTCTCGCGTCCGGCGGCGAGCTCCTGCAGGACGCGATCGCGGTCGTCGGGATGGACCAGCTCGATGAGATTGGAGAGCTGCCAGTCGGAGCTCTCCTGCGGGATACCCAGCACACGCTGCAGCGCCGGGCTGAGATGGCCCGTCGCCCCGTCGGCGCCGACGGCGTACGTGGCCAGGGGGAATCGCCCGAGGATCTCTGCCCCGGCCGAGTCGTCTCGACCGACGGCACCCGCCCCGGGCGCCGCCTCGGCCCCCCACTGGGCAGGCGTTCGCGACATGCCTAGGTATCGACACGGCCGCCGCGCGAGTTGAAGCGGGAGTTCCCGTGTTCGTGAGGGCCTAACCGCGACGGCGGCCGCCCCTTCCGAGGCGGCCGGCTGGTCTCGCGGAGGCGACAGGATTCGAACCTGTGAGGGGCGGATTAGGCCCCTAACCGCTTTCGAGGCGGTCCCGTTCGTCCGCTCCGGCACGCCTCCGGGGCGAGTCTAGCAAGCAGCCTCCCGCCGCCCTGTGCGAGGATTCGACGCGGATCCGCCGGAACGCCACGGAGAAACGGAGGAACCCGATGAAGGCCGAGCGTCTGCGGAAGATCCCCTTGTTCGGGGGGCTGAGCGACCACCAGTACGAGCGACTCGAACGCTGGACCGACGAGATCGACGTCCCCACGGACAAGCACCTGGTGAACCAGGGGGCCTACCCGCACGAGTTCATGGTGATCGAGACCGGTACGGCGGAGGTCACGCACGACGGGGAGCACCTCGCGGATCTCGGGCCCGGCGACTTCTTCGGCGAGATGGCGCTGCTCCTCAACGTGCCCCGGACCGCCACCGTCGCGGCGACCTC
>Ga0222623_10000611_pt1 | contig 11537 bp, 12 predicted proteins | sample PLMtaG_FD_177336 | JGI IMG/M metagenome (GOLD analysis project Ga0222623, IMG submission 177336) | Groundwater sediment microbial communities from an aquifer in East River, Colorado, USA - PLM2_30_coex | ecosystem: Environmental > Terrestrial > Soil > Riparian zone | place: USA: East River...
CGTACCAGCAGCGCCCAGATCACCGCGCACGGGATCGTGACGCCGAGGCTCAGCAGCCCGACGACGATGAGTCCGAGAAACCAGGCCACAAGCGACGCGAGCAGGACGAAGGCCGTAGCGGCTATCGGATCGGCGCCCTGCGACGCATAACCGCCGCCCGAACTCACCATCGCGGGGACAACTGCGAGCGCGTCGGCCAGCCCGATCGTCAGGGTCGCCATTGCGATCGTCGGCCGTATCGGCCAGCCGTCGCTTCGGACACTCGGCCCGAAGAACCAGCCAATCACGGTCGCTGAGGGAATCCCGAGTGCAAGGAACCAGCCGCCATTCAAGCCCGCTGCGATCAGCGTTGCCGCGATTGCGACGACTGCCGCGGCCCCGCCGCCCAGGACCCGGCTGGCGCGCACGACGGGGACGTTGGCCGTGGAATCGCTGATAGGGTCGCGAGCCACGGTCGCCGACCCAATAGTTCCGGCGTCATCAGCTGAGGACGTCACGGAGCGCGGACTCGACCGTTGGGTAACGGAAGTGGTAGCCGGCCGCGAGTGCCTTCGCCGGAACCGCGACGCGGCCGTGAAGGACGATATCCGCCTGTCCCCACAGAACGATGCGGAGAACGAATGCCGGCACGGGGACGATCGCCGGTCGGTGCATTTCGAGGCCGATTGCGCGTGCGAGGTCGCGCTGACTGGGCACCTGCGGGGCCACCATGTTGAGCGGACCGACGATCGACCCGTTGCGGATCGCGAGGTCGTAGAGCCCGACCGCGTCGTCGACGTGGATCCATGTGAACCGCTGCCGGCCGGACCCGAGTGGCCCGCCGACGATGAGGCGGAAGGGCAGGAGGACCAACCGCCAGGCCAGCGCCTCCGGTGCGACGATGAGGGCGGTCCGGGCCATGACGACGCGAACGCCCAGGGTTTCGGCCACCCTCGCCGCGTCCTCCCAGGCGACAACAACGCGCGCGAGAAACGACTCGCCGGGCGCCGATTCCTCGGTCATCTCGCCATCCGGTCGGTTGCCATAGACATCGATGCCAGAGGCGTTGACCAGCACCCTGGGTCGGTCCGTCGCCGGCAGGCGACGAATCGCCTCGACGATGGCCCCGGTGGCGTCGAGCCGACTCTGCAGGATCGCTCGCTTGCGGCTCGGCGTCCACGGCCGGCCGCCGATCGGCACGCCTGCCAGATTGACAACGGCATCCGCACTTCGGAGAGCCGCTACGAGGTCCTCGTCGACGCCCGGCGGGTCCCACCGCGACGCAGTGGCTCCGGCGGGAAGATCGCCCCCGGTCCGCTCAGGGTTCCGCGTCAAAACAATCACTTCGTGGCCCGCTTCCAGCCACATCGCCGTGAGGCGACGCCCGAGGAATCCCGATCCCCCGGCGATGACGATGCGCATCAGATGCTTGTGCGTATGGTTGTTGTCGTCATCGGGCGCGTCCACCGTGCTACTCTTTGATAGCAAGTTATGACGCAAGAACACGCTACTGTCAATGGGCAAGTTTCCGGAGACGGTGACGGCATCGCCGCCATCCGGACATCACCCGCCGAGTCGCTCCGCCTCCGGTTTGCCGAGGCCTGGGGCGACATGAGCGCGTCATGGGGCGTCGCGCCCGCGATCGGACGCGTTCACGCCTATCTCATGGTCCGCGACGCGCCGCTCACGGAGCGCGAGGTCCGTGAGGCCCTGGGCCTCTCGCACCGGGCGGCCAGTCTCGCCCTCGCGGACGCAGAGGCCTGGGGCATCGTGAAGCGAGTCGCGGAGACACGTCGGGTGGGTCGGCGCGGGCCCGCGGGGATTGCCTACGTCGCGGTGGGCGATCACTGGGAGTGGTTCACGAGCGTCATCGCCGGCCGGAAGCTCCGCGAAGGCGACCCGATCGTCAAGATCATCGAAGAGACCACGAGGTCGGCGGCCAGGGCCGCGGCCGACGATCCGGGAGACGAGGAGCTCGCCAGGCTGCGCGACTGGCTGACGGTCTTTGCCGATTTCGTCCGTCTCTTCGATCGGGCGGTCGGATTGATTCCGAAGCTCGAACCACGCGAGCTCGAGCGCGGGATGCGACTACTCGGAGAGATCTCGGACGATACGGTCCTGCGGCTCGTCCACCTGCTCGGCGGGCTGCCCGACGACGACGTCCTGGAGCTGGTCGAGGCGCTCAGCAGGCTCTCGCCGACTGCCGCCCGACGGGCGACGAAGCTGATGTCGGGTGTCGTTCGGACGGTCGCCCGGTAACACGAGGGGCAGCAAATGGCCCCGGAGCGGATGCCCCGGGGCCGTGATCCGATGTTACTGACGGATGTCAGCCGTTGGAGTGGTCCCTCCAGGAGACGGTCCCGATCTGGCCGTAGACCTCCTGGGCGCCGGCCCCAAGGTCGATTGACCCCTCGGCGAACCGGTAGATCGACTTGTACGAGGAGTGGCTGTTGTACTCGCCCGGCAGCTTGAAGCTGCCGCGTGAGCTCTCCTTCACCGTCCCGGAGGTCGCGGTCAAGTCGAGGCTGAAGGCCAGCGCAGGGAGTGCCTCAAAGGAGTACTCGCCGGTGCACTCGTCGAACGTTTCGCGGCCGGCTTCGAGCGTGCCGCTGGCCGTTGCCGAGCCGAAGTTCTTGCCGATCGCGAGCGTTGCCGGGCCATAGCCCCACACGTTCGAGCCGACGGTCCCGAAGGTGTCGTCATCGGGATCGTCAGGCGTATCGGCGCCGGTGCACTGCACCCACTCCGCACTGAACTCGCCGTACTCGGCGAACGCGTCGCCGCCCTGCTCCTGGCCCACGACGATGTAGCCGGAGCCCTTGGTGTCCGAGTCGTACGAGTCCCAGCTGGCCTGGGCGAGCGTCACCGAGCCACTGAAGTTGCCGACATTCGGGCCGGCCAGGGCCGACGCCGCCAGTGTCAGCGCCATGATTCCCGCCATCGGGATTGCCATTAGCTTGCGCATCAAATCCCCTTCTGCGCGCCTGCCGCGCAATGCTCGGTGGCGGTTGCCGGGCTGAGCGGTCCGCCGTGTCCGATACCCAGATGACGTACGCCACGTGGGCGCGTTGCGGCCGACGGGGTGTCGGGCACCCGACAGGCGCAGCTCGTCACGCGCTCTCGGGTAGAAGCGTCCGCACGGGGTTTGCTGAGACTCCGTGCGATAATCCGAGCGCGCGAGGCGGCCCGGCCCGCTCGAACGGACGAGGACTCCGGGGCAAGTACGGCCGGCGGACCGAGCGCACGAGTCCGGAGCCAAACATCACATGACCCTCGAAACGTCCACCTGGGCGACCAAGAAGGGCCTCGCCCAGATGCTCAAGGGCGGCGTCATCATGGACGTCGTCACGCCCGATCAGGCAAAAACCGCAGAGGACGCCGGCGCTGTCGCCGTCATGGCCCTCGAGCGCGTGCCCGCCGACATCCGCGCAGCCGGTGGCGTCGCGCGGATGAGCGACCCCTCGATGATCGAAGGGATCATGAACGCGGTCACGATCCCGGTCATGGCCAAGGCCCGGATCGGGCATTTCGTCGAAGCCCAGGTCCTCGAGGCGCTCGGGGTCGACTACATCGACGAATCCGAGGTCTTGACGCCAGCCGACGAGACGAACCACATCGACAAACACGCCTTCAAGATCCCGTTCGTGTGCGGCTGCCGGAACCTCGGCGAGGCCCTCCGCCGGATCAACGAGGGTGCCGCGATGATGCGGACGAAGGGCGAGGCGGGCACCGGCAACATCGTCGAAGCCGTTCGCCAGTTGCGTGACGTCCTGGCCGGGATCCGGCGTCTCCAGGGGATGCGCGAGGACGAGCTGTTCGTTGCAGCGAAGGAGCTTCAGGCGCCGTACGAGCTCGTCAGGCAGGTCGCGGCCGACGGGAAGCTGCCGGTGGTCAATTTTGTCGCCGGCGGGATCTCGACACCGTCCGACGCCGCACTCGTCATGCAGCTCGGCGCCGAAGGGGTCTTCGTGGGGTCCGGGATTTTCAAGAGCGAGGATCCGGCCCGGATGGCCAACGCGATCGTCCAGGCGACCACCCATTTCGACAACCCGTCGATCATCGCCGAGGTCTCGAAGGGCCTGGGCGCGCCCATGCGCGGGATCCCAATCGAAGCGATCCCTGACGAGGAGCGCCTGGCGGTCCGGGGCTGGTAGGGACGCGCGCACTGCGCGGCGCTCCGGCCACACCACCGTGAAGATCGGTGTCCTCGCCCTCCAGGGTGCATTTAGGGAGCACCTTCTGACACTTGGCGCCATCGGCGTCGAGGGCGTTCCGGTGCGCCTGCCCGCGGATCTCGACGACGTCGCCGGCCTCATCCTGCCCGGCGGCGAGAGCACCACGATGCGCAAGCTGATCGATCGCTGGGGCCTTCGTCAGCCGATGCTCGACCTCGCGGCCTCCGGGGCGCCGATCTTCGGGACCTGCGCGGGGATGATCGTCCTCGCCCGCGAGATCGTCGGTGGGGAGGAGCCCATCCTGCCGCTCCTCGACGTGTCGGTCCGGCGCAACGCCTTCGGCCGCCAGCTCGATTCGTTCGAGGCGGACCTGCCGGTGCCGGTTCTCGGGGACCAGCCCGTCCACGGCGTCTTCATCCGGGCGCCCATCATCGAGCGTTCCGGAGCGGACGTCGACATCCTCGCCCGCCTCGACGACGGCCGGATCGTCGCCGTTCGCGAGCGGAACATCATCGCGACCGCGTTCCATCCCGAGCTTGCTGGCGAGACGCGCTTCCATCGTCTCGTCGCGACGATGGCGAACGAGCACGAGGATCCCGGCGAAGGCGCCGGTCGACGGCCTCACCCGACTCGCCGGTCGAGGACGGCGTCGTGACAGAGGCCAGGACGGTCAGGCAGGCCGGCAAGGTTCGGGCGGCTCGGCTCACCGACCTCGCGGCCCTAGGCGAGCTGTCGCGACTGTGCCAGGATGCCGACTCGGCGACTCGCTCGCTCGGTCTGCCCGTGAATGGCCCGCCGATCGGGGTGTTCAGCCTGTTCCGGTTGCCGCTCGGGGCGTTCAGGCCGCACGACCTGATGTTCGTCTACGAGTCCGAGGGCCGGCTTGCAGGCCTCATCAGGGTCGAGCGGGAATCGGTCCGCGACGAATGGACGATCGTGGAGCTCGATGGCATCGGCTCGTCGAACGCCGGCGACATCCGATTCAGGCTGGTCCAGCAGCTCTCCCGTGAAGCCTCCAAGCGAGGGGCGGTGCGGCTACACGTTGCGTGCGCCGACAAGGACGGCAACGTCGAGCTGTTCATGCAGGCCGGTTTCGCGCGTTACGGCGAGGAAGTCATCCTCTATCGGCCGCCCAAGCCCTCGCTGCCGGCGGCCTGGAAGGACGCCCGGGCCCGCGGCGCCCGGATCCGACCCGCCGTGCCGCTCGATGCTGTCGCGCTCATGCGCCTGTATGCGTCCGCGACGCCGCAGCCGGTCCAGCGGCTCGAGGCGATCCGGCTGAACGACTGGGAGCGCCAGGGCGGAAACTGGCGCGTGCCGCGCTCGAGCCTCGCCCCGATCCTCCGGTTTGCGGACGTCGAGGCCTTCGTCCAGGAGTCGCCGGGCGGGGGCCGCGACGGCACCGAGCTCGACGCATTCGCTCAGGTCGGCGTAGCCAAGGAGGACCAGCCACACTATCTGAAGGTGGTCGCGCGCCCGGGAGCGGATGTCACCGACATCGTCGGCTTCGCACTGGGGAGCATCGCCGACCGAACGGGCGCGGCGGCCGGACACCGCGACCAGGGCGTCCTCGCCCCCGTCCGGACGTACGAATCGCCTGTCGATAGCAGACTGGAAGAAGCGGGGTTCAATACGATCGCCACAGTGACGCTGCTCATGAAGGAAACTGCCGTACGCGTCGCCGAACCGGCCCTGGTGCCGGCCGGCGTCCGCTAAGGAGGCCATCGTGGGATCTGCCGACCTCCGTCGGGAATCGATCGACGACCTGAGCGCGCTCCTCGCCTCATTGCCGCCGGAGATTGTCTCGGCCGTCGACGCCCTGCCGGATAAGCAGGCGCTCATCGAGGTCGTGCTCGACCTCGGCCGTCGCCCGGAGGCGCGCTTCCCCGACAGCGAGGAAATGCTCCTCGAGCGGGAGATCACCGAAGCCGATATTGCCCACGTCGTGGACCACATCGGGACGTTTGGGGACGACAACCGGGCCGGGATCGAGCGGACGCTCCACCGGATCAGCGCGATCCGCAATCGGACCGGCAAGATCGTCGGTCTGACGTGCCGGATCGGGCGGGCGGTCTACGGGACGATCGAGATCATCGAGGACTTCGTCGAGTCCGGGAAGTCGATCCTCATCATGGGCCGCCCGGGGATCGGCAAGACGACGATGCTCCGTGAGGCGGCCCGCGTGCTTGCCGACGACATGGGCAAACGCGTTGTCGTCGTGGATACGTCCAATGAGATCGCGGGCGACGGCGATATTCCCCACCCGGCGATCGGCAAGGCGCGCCGGATGCAGGTCCGGACGCCGTCACTCCAGCACGAGGTGATGATCGAGGCGGTCGAGAACCATATGCCGCAGGTCATCGTCATCGACGAGATCGGCACGGAACTCGAGGCCCAGGCCGCCCGCACGATCGCCGAACGGGGGGTCCAGCTCATCGGGACGGCCCACGGCAACAACCTCGACAACCTGATGCTCAACCCGACGCTGTCCGATCTCATCGGCGGGATCCAGAGCGTCACCCTCGGCGACGAGGAGGCGCGCCGGCGGCGGACGCAGAAGAGCGTGCTCGAGCGGAAGGCCCCGCCGACATTCGACGTCATCATCGAGATCATCGATCGGGAGCGGGTCACGGTCCACGCGGACGTCGCCGACACCGTGGACTCGATGCTGCGCGGCGATCAGGTCGCCCCGGAGCTTCGCTGGCGCGACGAGGAAGGCGTCCATCGGAGCCAGGCCCGGCCGCGCCCGTCACCGCGCGAGCAAATCGGTGCCGAGCGGTTCGCCGGGCTCGTCGGTTCCGGCCAGCCATGGCGCATGGAACCCGGCTGGCGCGGCGACGCCGGCTATCGAACTGGCGGCTACCGCGAGGCCGAACGCGGCGGAGCGCTCAGGTCCGGTTACCGTCCCGGAGCGAGTGGCGGCTGGCGCCAGACGCGCGGTGGCTCCGGTCGCGAGAGCGCACCGCGCGGCCCGATCGCGGAGGGCGACGCACCCGGCACGATGCCGGGCGAGCGATTCTCGGCGCTCCCTGGAGGCGGGCCCGGTGAGGGCAGCCTGGGAGATCAACCGTTCATTGCCGGCGAGATCGCCGACCGGGGCCCGCTCGAGCGGGGCGCCCAGGCGGCGCTCGACACTCGGGCCCGCGAGGCTCGCGAGCTCGAGCGCCAGCGGGCGTGGCGCGACCAGGCGGCCAAGGCCCTGACCGCCCTGAAGGCCGACGAGGGCACGGGCCCGATCAATTCCGACGACCTCGACGATGACGATGACCTCGACGGCGTGCCGCTCGGCATCGCGGAGGGCGAATTCGGCGAGACCGTCCTGACCCCCGGCGGGTCGCCCCTGCCGACGCTCCGGATCCTGCCGCAGGGCATCAGCCGGAAGCGTCTCGAACAGGCGATCCGCGACCTCCAGCTGCCCGTCCAGATCGCCCGCGAGGTCGACGACGCGGACGTCGTCATGACCCTCAAGAACGAGTACAAGCAGAAGACGCCGATGCTCCGCGAGGCGGAGGAACGGGCACTCCCGATCTACGTCCTCAAGGCGAACACGATCCCCCAGATGCAGTCGAGCCTGACCTCGATCTTCTCGCTCGAGATCGACCCTCGCGAGGCGGCGATGCGCGAGACCGAGGAAGCGATCGGGATGGTCCTGAACAACTCCGAGCCGGTCGAGCTGTCGCCGCAGAACGCCTACATCAGGCGGCTGCAGCACCAGATGGCCGAGCGCGCGAACCTCGTCTCACGGTCCCGCGGCCGCGAGCCGTACCGCCGGGTCAGGCTCTACCCGGACGCGGCGCGGAGCGGCTGGCGATGAAGGCAGCCGTGTCCCTCACTGGACCGAGACACGCCCCGGCCTCAACGGACGGGGCGCGGCTCGTGGTTATGTACGACCGTGACTGCGGCCTCTGCCTGGCCACGGCGCGACGACTTCGCCGATGGGACCGGCACGGACGGCTCGAAATGCTGTCGCTCCAGGATGCCGCTGTTTCGGACCGGCCCGTCGTGGCCTCGACGGCGCGGACCAACCCGGTCCTCGCCGAATTGCACGTCCTCGACGAGACGACCGGTCGCGTCGATGCCGGCGGCGACGCGGCCCTGGCGATTGCCGCGGCTTTGCCAGGTGGATGGCTCGTTCGGCCGTTCCGCCGGATCGCCCCTGTCCGCTGGATCGTCGGCGGCCTATACAACTTCGTTGCGAGGAACCGCCACGCGATTGGCCGCCGGCTCGGACTGGAGGGTCCGGACTGCGATCTCCCGAGGTGAACGACACGCCCCGCGCTGCAGTCGAGTGGCGCCGCGGATTGTTGCGGCTGGCGAACGCGCTGATTGTCTACGGGGTCATCGGGCTTCTTGCCGCGGCGATCGGTCTTGCGGCGCTGATCTCGGCGAGCTCCCGGATCGGCTCGCTCGGTGAGCGAATCGTCTCGGAGGCGGTGAGCCTGGACGCAATCATCGTGCTGACCGCTGACGTCCTCGACGACGCGGCTAGGACCGCTGGCACCTTTGGACCGACCGTCAAGCAGACGTCCGTCACGGTGAGCCAAGCCGCCGGTGCGATTCGCGACATCGAGCCCCGTCTCCGGGACCTGGAGACCCAGGCGAACGCAATCGAGATCTTCGGGCAGCGGCCCGTCGCGCCGCTCGGCCAGCTGTTCGGCCAGATCGCGACCGATGTCTCCGGCCTTGACGAACAACTCGACGGGATCGCAACCGAGATGGGTCGGAACGAGGCGGCGCTGACCGCCAACGCGGCTTCGCTCGGTGCCCTGGCTGACCTGGTGCGCGCCTACAAGGGCCGCTTGCAGCCGGCCGCCATCGACGCCGGGATCGATGACGCCCGACGCCTGCTGCTGCTCACATTGGCGCTCTTCATCGGCTGGACGGCTGTCCCCGCGGTCGGCTCACTGATCGTGGGTCGCTGGATGCGGCGGCTCGTCGAGCCAGATGCCCCGCTCGTGCCTCCGTCCCCACCGGCCGATTCCTAGCGGGCGAGGGCACCCCGGTCGAACCAGATCCGCTCCCCGCTGAACCGTTCCGTGGCGGGATCCCATGGAAAGAGGATCAGCACCTGGAGCGCGATTGGGAGGCCCGAGGCTTCGGCGCCTGCCCACGGTCCGAGGTTCGTCCCGGTCAGCGTGGCCACCTCGAAGACGCCCTGCGGCCCGACGACGATATCGCTCAACGCGAACGCGTTGTCGGGGAACGCGCCGAACAACTCCGAGTAGAACGCCCGGGCGCCGGTGTGGCCCTCCCAGCGCTGGCCCGTCGGGACGATCTCGTAGACGCAATCGCTGGACAGCGTGGCGACGAGTCCATCGATGTCGCGCCGATCCTCCGCGATCGAATGCCTGACCCAGAGCCGTTTGATCCGGCGCAGCTCCGCGGGATCGAATTGCCGACCGAGCCGTTCCTTGACCGATGGCCGGCCGATCAACTGGCGGGGCCGAGCGTCGCCTCGGCGAGCGCCCGAACCTCGGCGTCGCGGGCCCGGGAGCGGCGTTCGATCCGGACCATGACCATGATGAGGACGATCGCGCCGATCGTGACCAGGACACCCGTCGCGATGTCGGTAATCACGGCCGCGGTCATCAACGTCCGAAACGACTTGATGGCCTCGTCGAGCGATGCCGCATTCGCGATGTCGAACGTGAGCCGCAGGTCGAGATACCAGCCGACCACGAACGAAACGATCCAGCTGCCGACGAGCCCGAGCCAGGCGATTCCCAGCATGAACAGGCCGCCCGCCTTCGGGTCGAGCCGGTAGAGGACGTCCTGGACCATGCTCGGGACGGTTCGGAGGTTGACGAGCGGGATGAGCGTGTTGACGAAAGCCCGCCATGGCGTGGTGCCGGGAACGCCACCGCCGAGCGCCGGGACGTTCGACACAACGCGACTGAGCCAGGCCGCAAAGAAGAGCAGTGTGGGAATCACGACCGCGAGGTTGAGTAGTCCGAGCTGATCCGAGGCGGCGAGACGGGCCGCGACCGCGGCATCGTCGAACGAGCCGGTCTCCTCGAGCGTCGCCAGCTGCGTGTCGAGGAAGTTCGAGAGGCTGATCGACTCGATCATCAGCACGATGCTGACCGCGGCCAAGCCCAGCAAGAAGATCGACGCCGCCAGGCCGAGGGCCGCCGCCTGGCGGTAGCGGACGACGGTTCGGCTGATGATTGCCTGCTCCTGGCGGAGGTTCGACATCTCGCCGGTCGCGGCCGTTTCCTGCTTGGCACCGCACTTGTAGCAGCGGTTGCCCCGCTGACGGTTGATCGAGTGACAGCTCCCGCAGACCCAGATATCGGTCATGCCGTTCCGCCTTCCGTGCTCATCGTGTTCTTGTCTCTTTCATGCCGCGCCCTGGCGCCGCTCGCGAGCGCGCGCCGCGGACAGGCGTTCGACCCTGGCGATCACCGCCACGAGGAACACGCAGCCGATCGCCACGCTCACCGTCAGCACGAGGCTGTACATCGTCCACACGTTCACGAACTGCTGGACATTCTGCGCCAGCAGACCCAGGAGGATTGTTACCACGATGCCCCCGGGCCAGTCGCCGAGGAGGCCGATGAAGAGCGGTGCGAGGGCGGCCGCCACGAGGGCGTCGCCGTTGCCCCGCGGGTCCAGCAGCCGCAGCGCCTCGCGGAGGATCGGCGGGATACGGAAGAAGTTGAAGAACGGGATGAGGACCTCGACGATCGTCGATCGCGGCGTGGCGAGCGGATAGCTGCCGGTCAGGGGCGGGATGTTTTCGACGACGCGGCTGATCCACGCAGCGAACGTCACGAGCGACGCGATGACAAGTGCGACCCGGGCGATGGCCAGCTCGGTGATCGTGGGCAGGGCGGCCGCCGCCACCGCGGCCGTATTGGCGTCGCCTGCAAGCCTCCGTTGGACTGCGCCGACGATGATGGTCCCGACGATGCCGACCACCGCGAGCGCAAGGATCGACGCCGAGACGAGAACCGCCCGGAACGCCGAGGACCGGTAGCGGCCAGCGGGCTTGACGGCCGGCGCTTGGCCGTAGATCGACATTTCGGTCGGCGCGACGCCCCCGACCGCTCGCGGCGCGCGGCACTTGTAGCAGCGATTCTTGCCCTGGTTCAGCGAGCGGCATTGGGTGCACGCCCAGACGTCAGCCATCGAATTCCCCCTCAGATCTCAATGCTCGGTGGCGCCGGTGAACGTCCAGCTGTCGACCCGGATCGCCGGAACGAGGACACCACCGAAGTCGCCCCGGAGCGTCCGCCGCTCCTTGCTCACGGCGCTCGTGCCGGCGAGGGCCTCCAGGTAACTCTGGGTGAACCGGAGGTTCCGCACCGGCCCGACGATCCGACCGCCCTCGACGAGGAATGTCCCGTCGCGGGTCATCCCCGTGACAATCGCGAGCTTCGG
>Ga0222623_10000612_pt1 | contig 11530 bp, 10 predicted proteins | sample PLMtaG_FD_177336 | JGI IMG/M metagenome (GOLD analysis project Ga0222623, IMG submission 177336) | Groundwater sediment microbial communities from an aquifer in East River, Colorado, USA - PLM2_30_coex | ecosystem: Environmental > Terrestrial > Soil > Riparian zone | place: USA: East River...
GACGCTGGTCATAGTCACCCACGACCGGGACGCGGCCGGCCGGATGGACCGGCGCATCAGGCTGCGCGACGGGCGGGTCGCATGATCACCAGGTATGTCTGGCGCGACCTCGTCCGCAACCCGCGGCGGAGCCTGGCGACCCTCGCCGGCATCACCCTCGGCGTCGGCCTGTTCTTGGCCGTCCTCTTCTTCATCGACGGCTCCTCGGCCTCGATGACCCAGCGGGCCATCGCGCCGCTCCCCCTCGACATGCAGCAGATCCTGACCGACCCGCTGGGCGAGGAGGTCCGGCTGACCGAACGGATCACCCCCGCCGGGCGGCTCCGGCCCGGCGAGACCGCACGGGTCGAGCTCATCCTCGCCAACGACGGCGCCCAGCCGGCCAACGAGGTCGTCATCCGGGACGAGCCTCCGGCGCCCCTCACCTACGTCCCCGGCTCCACCAGGATCGACGGGGCTCGCCTTCCCGACCCAGGGGGCGACAGCCCCCTGGCCCAGGGCGCGGCCAAGCTCGGCCTCAACCTCGGCACGGTCCCCCCGAGGGCGACGGTGATGGTCGCCTACCGCGCCGCGGCCGGGTCGGGGGTGGACTCGGCCGCGTCGCTCGGCCTCCACGGATCCTTCTCCAGCCGCGAGATCGTCACGCCGGTCGCGGCCAACACGGCCGGCCCGGCGAGCCTGGCCGAGCTGGCCCGCAGGATCGGCGAGGTCTCCGGCGTCGCTACCGCCGACCAGCTCTCCTTCGTCGACCTGGCCGCCGGCACCCTGCGCTCCGGCTCCAGGCAGGCGCCCGGCACGGTGCGTCTGTTCGGCTTCGACGACCGCTACCGCCAGCACGACGCCGCCATCCGGATCGTCAGCGGGTCCTACCGGCCGGGCCACGGCCTGCTCAGCGCGGAGGCGGCCAGGGCCCTGTCGGCCAAGCCCGGCGACGTGGTCCGCGTCGACCTCCCGGGCCGGACCACGCCCCTAGCGGTCCGCATCAGCGGGATCACCGACCTGCTGCGGGCCAGGTCCCTGTTCGACAGCCGCCAGGGCCAGCAGCTCGAGCAGTTCGTCTACGTCCGGAACACGCTGGTGATCGAACCCGAGCTGTTCGCCAAGGAGGTCGTGCCCGCCTTCGAAAAGGCGGAGACGAGTAGGGGCGAGCTGGTCAAGACCAGGCCGATCCTGGAGGTGGACATCGACATCGAGCGCGAGCGGCTCGACGCCGACCCGGGGACCGCGCTCGCCCAGACCAAGGCGGTCGCCGGCACCGTCACCCAGGTCGCGCCCGGCCAGGACACCCTGGTCGACAACATCTCCAACACCCTGCAGGTCGCGAGAGACGACGCCCGCGTCGCCAAGCGCATGTTCGTGTTCCTCGGCCTCCCCGGAGCCCTCATGGCCGCGCTCCTCGCGGCCTACGCGGGCGGCGTCCTGGCCAGCGCCCTCCGACGCGAGCAGGCGGTCCTGCGCATCCGCGGTGCCAACCGCCGCCACCTGCTCCGCATGCACGCCCTGCGCACCCTGGCCCTGGCCGCCACCGGCTCGGTGATCGGCCTCGGCTTGGGCATGGCCTCGGCCGTGGCCGTGCTCTCCCCCGACGACCTGGCCCGCGCCCCCACCAGCGGGCTGCTGGTCTCGGCCCTGCTGGGCACCGGCGGGGGGTTCCTCGCCACCGGCGCGGCGCTGTATGCGGCCGGCCGTCGCGCCATCAACCGGGACATCAGCGAGGAACGCGCTCAGCTGTCGTCGCGCCCGCCCGCCTGGCGGCGGCTGCGGCTCGACCTCGCGGTGCTCCTGGTCGTCGTCATCGTCGAAGGGATCGCGGTGCGCGGCGGCGCCTTCGAGGGCGTGGCCGGCTCGGTCTACTACGGACGGGCGGTGTCGCTTCGGCTGGATCTGGTGATCGTCCCGATCGGCGTCTGGATCGGAGGCGTCCTGCTGCTGGCCCGAGCGGTCGGCTGGCTCTTCTCCCACCTGCCGCTGCCCGGCCCGCCCCGGTTCGGCCGGCCGCTGCACGGGCTCCTCACCCGCAGCCTCCGCCGACGCCCCTGGGCCGCCGCCGGGGGCGTTATCGTCGTCGGGCTGATCTTCGCCCTCGGGACCAGCGTGGCCTCGTTCACCACGTCCTACAACCGGGCCAAGGCGGCCGACGCCAGGTTCGTCGTCGGGTCCGACGTGCGGGTGACGCCGAGCCCCGAGAGCACGGTCGCGCACCCGCCCGGCTATGTCCGGGCGCTCGACGTCCCTGGCATTCAGACGGCGACCCCGGTGGTGTTCGGTCCGCTGAACGCCGTGGTGCAGAGCGAGTTCAACGAGGACGCGGCCAACCTGGCCGCGGTCGACCCGGCCACCTTCGGCCGGGTGGCGGCGCTCGCCGACGCCAACTTCGTCGACCAGACGGCCGCGGGGGCGATGGACGCCCTGGCCAAGGAACCAGGCGGGGTCTTCCTCAGCACCGAGCTCGCCGAGTACCTGGCGGTCGAGCCCGACGACGAAGTCCAGGTCCTGTTCGCCCGCGGGACCAAGGAGCAGAAGCTGTCACAGATGCGGGTTCTGGGGCTGTTCGAGCGCCTTCCCGGCTTCCCCGAAGGCGCCGACGCCCTGGCCAACCTCCACCAGCAGGTCCGCCTGATCCCCTCGACCAACGCCAGCTTCTTCCTGGCCCGGACCACCGACCCCGGCGCCGCCACCCTGGCCCGGGCGGTGTCGGCCCTCGGCGACGGCCCGGGGTCGGTCGACGCCCTCCAGATCGACACGCGGGCGACCGCGCTCGACAAGGACCAGTCGAGCCTGGCCGCGCTCAACATCCACGGCCTCCTGACCCTCGACTCGGCCTACGCGCTGGCCATGGCCGCGACCGCCATCACGGTCTTCGTGTTCGGGCTGCTCCTCCAGCGACGGCGGGAATACGTCACCTTGCGCGCCCAGGGGCTGCGGGCCGGCGAGCTCCGGTCGCTGCTCCTCACCGAGGCAGGCGCCGTGGTCGTCCTCGGCTGCCTGGCCGGCCTGCTGGTCGGCTCCGCGATGGCGTTCTTCCTGGTCAGCGTCCTCCGCCCGCTGTTCGTGCTCCACCCGCCGATCCTGCTCCCGGGGGCCGAGATCGCGACCCTGGCCGCCCTCGTCCTCGGCGTGTCCCTGCTCGCCTCGCTGGCGGCCACTACCCTGGTCAACCGTCTGCCACCGACCGAGCTGCTGCGCGACGAGTAGCGCCGATGCCGGTGCGCCGCCGTGACCGGATGCTCGGCGGGCGGCGGTCAGCTGGCGTTCAGGAACCCGGTGGTAGCGTCGCTCGCATGACCGAGCAACCGTGGTCCCGCCGCATGGTCGGTGCCCTGGTGGCCGCGATCTGTCTTGCCGCCACCCCGGCCGGATGTGACCGCCAGCCGTCCTCGCCGCCGACGACGACCACGGTCGCCGGCCAGGCGACGACCACGTCGATGGCGGTCCCGACCGGGAAGACCACAGCCACCACCACGGCGTTGCGTCGGGTCAACGCCGACCCCGGCAGGTTCAACCGCAAGGACTTCGGCGACCCGATCGGCGACGCCAACCCCTGGCTGCCGCTGCTGCCCGGCTACCAGTCGGTGCGGGACGGCACGCTGTTCCGCGGCCGCCGGGAGTTGCACCACCGCCGCCGCTTCACCGTCACCGACGTCGTCAAGCAGGTCGACGGGGTCCGGACGGTGCTCGTCCTCGACCAGGACATCGACGCCGGCCAGGTCGCCGAGCAGGCGCTGGACTACTTCGCCCAGGACAAGCACGGCAACGTCTGGTACCTCGGGTCGTACACCGAGAGCTATGAGGGCGGCCAGTTCGTGAACGCCAACGACGCCTGGCTCGCCGGCGTGAACGGCGCCATGCCCGGGGTCGCCATGATGGCCGACCCGAAGAAGGGCATGCCCGCCTACGTCCAGGCCAGCATTCCCGGTCGTGAGACCCTCACCGCCGAGGTGGCCAAGGTGGGGGAGCGCAAGTGCGTCCCCTTCAAGTGCTTCTCCAACACCCTGGCGATCCTCGAGGACGGCACCGAGTTCAAGTACTACGCCCAGGGCGTGGGTGGGATCGCCACCGAGCCGAACTACTCCGGCGGCGAGCAGGAGAAGGAAGCGCTGCTCAACCTCGTCCAGCTGACGCCCAAGGGGCTGGCCGAGGCCAGCGCGGAGGCGTTGCAGCTCGACCGGCACGCCAGGACCACCGCCAGCGGCGTGTTCAACAGCTCCGCCCCGGCCAAGCGCGCGCCCTGAACCCGAGCCGAACCGGCGTGGTTCAGGGGGGGTTCATGTCGCTGTGGCATGGTCCCACCCATCAGGCCACGACGCGGCCACCCAGGTGACCCAGACCCAGTCGGAGGATGCGATGAAGAGACAGCTCATCGGTCTGGCCGCCATTGCCGCGCTGGTCCTGGCAGGGTGCAGCCAGGACCCGGGGCAGTCGGCGACCGCGGCCGGACCCGCCGCTTTAACAACGGCCGCCGCGACCTCCAGCAGCACCTCGAACGACTCGGTGACGGTGAACTATCACCCGGTGATCGTGCCCGCCGACTTCAGCACCCGGATCACCAACCCGTACTCCCACTCACGCCCGGCACCGCCTATGTGTTCGACGGGGTTCGCGACGGCGCGCCCCAGCACACCGAGGTGACGGTCACCAACGAGACCAAGCGGATCATGGGCGTGTCCACGGTGGTGGTCCGCGACGTCGTCACCAGCAACGGCGCCCTGGTCGAGAAGACGACCGACTGGTACGCACAGAAGCGCAACGGCGAGGTCTGGTACTTCGGGGAGGCCACCGCGGAGTACGAGAACGGCAAGATCGCCAACACCAAGGGCTCCTGGGAGGCCGGGGTCGACAACGCCCAACCCGGGATCATCATGCTCGCCTCCCCACGACCTGGCGCCGGCTACCGGCAGGAGTACCGGCCCGGGGAGGCCTTGGACACGGCCAAGGTCCAGACCGTCGGCGCGAAGGTCACCGTGGCCGCCGGTACCTTCGCCAAGGTCGTGGTCACCAACGACACCAACCCGCTGGCCCCGGACCGGATCGACAAGAAGTGGTACGGGCCCGGGGTCGGGCTGGTCAAGGTAATCCGGGACCGCACCGGGCACCACGAAGAGGCCGAGCTCGTGAAGATCGTCAAGGCCTGAGGTGGACGTGGCGCTCGAGGCCGCCGGCCTCTATCACATCTACCGCCAGGGCCAGGTGGAGACCGTGGCCCTTCGCGGCGCCGACCTCATCCTGAGCTCGACCTCGTGGACCAGCCTGATGGGCCCGTCGGGCAGTGGCAAGAGCACCCTGCTGCACGTCCTCGCCGGCTTGCTCGAGCCAAGGGGCGGGTCCGTGTTGATCGATGCCGAGGATCTCACCCGCCTGCCCGCCACAGAGCGGGCTCGGCGGCGGCGACGCCGGATCGGCGTGGTGCTCCAGAGCGGCAACCTGCATCCGCTGCTCGGGGTGGCCGACAACATCGCGCTGCCGCTGCGGCTCGACGGCCAGCCTCGCCGCCTAGTCTCCCGGTGGCGGTGGGCCGAGTGGGGGGGCCGCGCCGAGATCGGGGCTGGCGGCCAGGACCTTGCCGTCGGGGGTCACGATCTGCTCCAGGGTGCCCTCAGTGTGGGTCAGGATGGCGGGCACCTGGCCGCTGGTGACGATGGTGGCGAGGTCGTCGGCGTGCTGGCGGATCAGTTCCTCGACGTTGTCGGTAAGCAGCCGCCGCTGGGCGGTCACCAGGACCATGCCGGTTGCCAGCAGCACGCCGGCAACGGCCACCACGGCCAGCGCGGTCACGCGGAACCGCACGGTGCCGGAGACCTGCCCGATCCGGCCGCGGGCCCGGTGGTCAGCTGGCATCATCGACCAGGCGGTAGCCGGCTCCCCGCACGGTCTGGATGGAGTGCCGGCCGTAGGGCTCGTCGAGGGCACGCCGCAGGCGGCGGATGTAAACCTCGACGATGTTGGAATCGCCATCGAAGTCCTGATTCCACACTCCCGCCAGGATCTCCTCCTTGGACAGGACCTGCCCGGTGCGGCGGACCAAGAACTCCAGCACCTGGAACTCTCGTGCAGTGACGGTGCGCTCATCGGCGCCGCGCCAGACCCGCCATTCGCCAGGATCGATGCGCAGGTCACCGACGGCCAAGGGGCGGGGTTGCGGCCGGTGGCGCGGCGCACCAGCGTCCGGACGCGGGCGACCAGCACCGGATACGAGAACGGCTTGGTGAGGTAGTCGTCGGCGCCGGTGTCGAGGGCCTCCGCCTCGTCCAGCTCGCCGTCCTTGGCGGTCAGCATCAAGATCGGGGTCCAGTTCCCCGCCGCGCGGAGGTCCGCGCAGATCCGGTAGCCGTTGCGGCCGGGCAGCATGATGTCCAGCACGACCAGGTCATAGCCGCCCTCGCTGGCCAGCCACAACCCGTCGTTGCCGTCGAAGGCCACCTCGACGGTGAACCCCTCGGCCTCGAGGCCCCGCTTGACCGTGGCGGCGATCTTCTTGTCGTCCTCTACGAGCAGCAGCTTCATGGTGCTCTCCCGCAGCCAGGAGCACATCGTGCAACGGCGACGCTGACTCCCGGCTGAACGACTCCGCCTGCGGCTTCGGATTCAGGTGCCGTTCAGCGCCTGCGTCTCACAATGGCATCCCACCGATGGCCGTGTCGGCCATGGCGGCTCCAAGGCATGCCCGACAGGAGGCGACGAACCAGCCCGTGCGCCAATCCTCTCCACCCCGGCTCTGGTGGCGGTCGCCGAGCTCGTCGCTGTCCTGGAGCAAGAGTGGAACCCTGGCCCTCGTGCTCGCCCTCGCGCTGGCTGTCGCCGGTTGCTCCCCCCGGGAGCGTGAGCGGGGGCGCAGCCGCCCACCCCCTGGCCTGGGAGTCTCGACCCTGCCGAGGGCCACCGCCACCACGGCCAGGGCGACGCAGGCTCGGCCAAGCCCGGGGTCGATCCGTGTGCTTCCTGGGATGCCGGCGGTGCCGGACCCGCACGACGTCTATGCGGCCACGCGGCCTGGCCGGCTCGGCCCGGTGGTCCGGCGGTTCCCCGCTCGCGTGTACGTGCCCAACAGCGGAGACGGCACCGTCGACGTCATCGACCCGCGGACGTTCCGGCGCCTCAGGCGGTTCCAGGTCGGCCGCCAGCCCCAGCACGTCACCCCGTCCTGGGACCTGCGCACCTTGTGGGTCGGCAACAACCAGGACAACAGCCTGACCGCCATCGACCCGGCCACTGGCCGCCCCGGCCGGACCGTCAGCGTGGCCGACCCCTACAACCTGTACTTCACCCCCAACGGCCGCCGGGCCATCGTGGTCGCTGAGCGCCTGCGGCGCCTCGACTTCCGCAATCCGCAGACCATGCGGCTGCGCCACAGCCTGTCGGTGCCCTGCGCCGGCGTCGACCACCTCGACTTCAGCGCGGATGGCCGCTCCCTGCTGGCCAGCTGCGAGTTCAGCGGCGAGCTGGTCCGGGTCGACGTCGCCAGCGAGCGGGTCACGGGCCTGCTGCGGCTGCGCCCGGGGGCGATGCCCCAAGACGTCAAGCTGGCCCCCAACGGCCGCGTCTACTATGTTGCCGACATGGCGGCGGCGGGCGTCTGGGTGATCGATGCCGCACGACCGCGGGTGGTCGGGTTCGTGCCGACGGGCCGGGGCGCCCACGGCCTGTATGTCAGCCGCGACTCGCGGTACCTGTATGTGTCCAACCGCGGCGGGGGGTCGGTCTCGCTGGTCTCCTTCGCGACCCGCAAGGTGGTCGCGACCTGGCGCCTGCCCGGCGGCGGCAGCCCCGACATGGGCGGGGTGTCGGCCGATGGCAAGGTGCTGTGGCTGGCCGGCCGCTACCACGCCGAGGTGTACGCGATCGACACCGGCAGCGGCCGCCTGCTGGCCCGCATCCGGGTCGGCCAGGGTCCGCACGGCCTGTGCGTGTACCCCCAGCCGGGACGCTACTCGCTCGGCCACACCGGCGTGCTCCGCTGATGCCCGAGGGACTGGCGCTACAGGCCAAGGGCCTCAGGAAGGCCTACCGGGGGGTCGTGGCCGTGGAGTCGCTGGACCTGGAGGTGGAGGGCGGGACGGTGCTGGGCTTCCTTGGTCCCAACGGCGCCGGCAAGACCACGGTGATCCGGATGCTGTCGACCGTCCTGCGGCCCGACGCCGGCTGGTTCACGGTGGCCGGCGTGCCCCACGACCAGCCGATCCAGATCCGCCGGCGGGTCGGCGTGCTGCCCGAGAGCGCCGGCTACCCGCCGGGGCAGACCGGCGAGGAATGGCTGGCCTTCCACGCCGAGCTGTTCGCCCGCACCCGCGGCGACGCTCGCGCGACCGCGCGCCGGCTGCTGGCTGAGGTCGGCCTGGCCGAGCGGGGCGGATCGCTGATCTCCGGCTACAGCCGCGGCATGCGCCAGCGCCTCGGTATCGCCCGGGCGCTGGTCAACGACCCCCAGGTGGTGTTCCTTGACGAGCCAACGCTGGGCCTGGACCCGAGCGGTCAGCTCCAGGTCCTGGAGCTGATGGGCCGGGTCGCTGGTGAGCACGGCGTCACCGTCGTGCTCAGCACCCACCTGCTGGCCGAGGTGGAACAGGCCTGCGACCGGGTGCTGATCCTGCACCGGGGCCGCGTCGTCGCCCAGGGCACGGTGGCCGAGGTCGCGCAACGCGCGGCCGCGCCGCGGCGGGCGCTGGTGAAGGTGCCACCCCAGGTCCGCGTCCGCGCGCTCGAGATCCTGACCGCCTGCGAGGTGGGAGCGGTCGCGGGCGGCGGTGACCGTCGGGGCGAGCTGGTGCTGACCATGCCCACCGGCGTGACGCCTGAGGACGCCGCCTCGCTGGCCCTCGGCCGCCTGCTCGAGGCCGGGGTACCCGTGCTCGGCTTCGCCATGGAAGGCGGCCGCCTCAGCGACGCCTTCCTTGCCGTCACGAGGACAGCTGATGGCCGGGGTTGATGAGCGATCTGTCGGTGCGGGCAGGCGCCCATGGATGGTGGTCGCCGACCGGGAGCTGCGCGACCTGTGGCTGGCCGGGCGGGGGCTGCCCCTGCTGCTGGTCTACACCGTGTTGCTCAGTGTCACCTCCTACCTGGTCGCTGCCAACCAGGCGCTCAACTTCCTGGAGCAGCGCGAGGCAGTCGGCCTGACGCTGGAGCTGGCCGTGGCTGTGGGTGCGCTGCTCGTCCTGCTGGGGGCGGCCGACTCGGTCAGCGGCGAGCGCGAACGGGGCACGCTCGAGAGCCTGCTGCTGAGCCCCGCGCCACGCCGCGCCCTGCTGATCGGCAAGGCGGTCGCGGCCCTGTCGCTGTGGGCGGCAGCATGGATCGTCTCGGTGCCCTATGTGTGGTATCTCGGTCGGGGCGTCGATGTGGTCGGGTCGGCCGCGGCCAGCAGCCTGGTCGTCGGCAGCCTGCTTGCCCTGTTCCTGGCCGGCTACGGGCTCGTCATCAGCACCATCGCCTCCTCGAACCGGGTCAGCCTGTCGGTGAGCCTGTTCGTGCTCCTCGCCCTGTACGCGCCGACCCAGATGCCGACCGCCATGCAGCACAGCTGGATCGGTGAGCTGCTGCTGCGCCTGGACCCGTTCACGGCCGGTCTGCGCTACCTGGGCAGGCTGGTCATAAACGGCCACGGTCCCGGCCAGGACGCCGGGTGGCTGATCGGTCCCCTCGTTGCGGCAGTCGTCGCGGCTGCCGTGGCCCTGACGGTCGCCGGCCGGCTCAGCCTGCAGGGCGGAGACCGGGCATGAGGGCGATGATCGTGGCGCTGGTCCTGGCGGCAGGGCTCGCCCCGGCGGCGGCGGGTACGAGCCCGGTCTCGGTCCGGGTCGACCCGACGACCGTGTCCACCAGCATCGGCCAGCGGTTCCCTCTCACCTCCACCGTGCGAAACGACGGCGACTGGCCGGTCTCCGGCCTGGTCGCCCACCTCAACGTCCTCAGCCTCGACCCTGACGTCTATGTCGACCCGGAGGACTGGTCCTCCCAGCGCACCATCTATCTCGACCCGGTCCCCGCCCACGCCGCCACCCGCCTGGACTGGACCGTCCAGGCCGTCAACTCTGGGCGCCTGGTCATCTACGTCGCCGTCACGGCCAGCCAGGGAACCGACGCCGTGGTCGCGAGCAACACGCTGCGGCTGGCCGTCGCCTCCCAGCGGACCGTCGAGGCAGGCGGCATCCTCCCGTTGGCCTTGGCCATGCCGGCCGCGGTCCTCCTGCTGACCGGGTTCGTGGGCTACCGACGCAGAAGACTTCGCTGAGCCGGGCGTCGCCACCCTTGGGCAGTGAGACAGCCGTTCGTGACCCAGCGGCCTTCGGGTCGCCCGGCATCCGATCACATGTGGGCTACACGTTGGCGGCCTACCATCGGCGGTGTGCGCGTGCTGGTGGTGGACGAACGACACTCGGATGAGCGCTCTGCTGCGGCGTGGCCTTGCCGAGGAGGGCTACGCGGTCGACGTCGCCAGTGAGGGTGGCGAGGCGGTCTGGCTGGCCACCGAGAACGAGTATGACGCGGTGGTGCTCGATCTGATGCTGCCGGGCCTGGACGGCTACGAGGTCTGCCGGCGGCTTCGTGGAGCCAGCTGGTGGGCGCCGGTGCTGATGCTGACAGCCCGTGACGGGGTGGTCGACCGGGTCCGGGGGCTGGATGCTGGCGCCGACGACTACCTGGTCAAGCCGTTCAGCTTCGCCGAGCTGGCGGCCCGGGTTCGGGCGCTGCTACGGCGCGGCGCTCGCCGGGGCGATCCTGGTCGTGCTCATCCGGCGGCCGCCGGTGCCCTCACGGCGACGGGCATGGCCGTGGCTGCTGGCCACCCCGCTGTCGCTGCTGGTCGGACTTTACGGCTTCCACGTCGGCGACCAGTGGCCGATGGTGACGGCGTGGGAGGAACGCACCCTGCTGCCCAACCTGGCGCTGGTGCTGGTGGCCCTGGTCTGGGCGCGTAGGGTGCAGATATTCAGACAGGGCGGATGAGCTGGGGGATTCGCATCGAACTCGGCTTGCTACCGCGGCGCTCCGCTGCCCCACCCCGGTGCTGCCGCGACTCCGTACCTGACGCTGTGCCGCTCCATGAGGCTCCCCGCCCAGCTCGCCCGCAGCGATGCCGCCAAGGATCTTGAGATCCTTGTCCTGCACCATCAGCTCGCCGTGCTCTGCCGCCAGACTCGACTGGAGCTCGAACCGGCCGACCGGGCCCTGCTCGCCGCCGCCGTCAGCCGTGTCCTGCCTCGGTCACGCTGGTCGTGTTTCTTCGTAAAGCCCGAGACCTGCTGCGCTGGCACCGGCCGCCGCTCAACGAGAGGTCCAGCAGCTGATCGTCGGCCTGGCGCGGGAGAACCCGCGCTGGGGTTACCCGGCAGGCCCGCAACCTGCTGGTGGCACTCGGCGAACGAGAACGACGGCTGTGCTTGCTGCTGCGCGACCACGACGCGAAGTACACCCACAACTTTGACGACGTGTTCTGCGCCGAGGGCGCCGAGGTCCTGCTGACCCCGGTGCAAGCCCCAACGCCAACGCCCATGCGGAACGCTGGATCCGGAGGGTGCGCGCCGAGTGCTTGGAC
>Ga0222623_10000615_pt1 | contig 11512 bp, 8 predicted proteins | sample PLMtaG_FD_177336 | JGI IMG/M metagenome (GOLD analysis project Ga0222623, IMG submission 177336) | Groundwater sediment microbial communities from an aquifer in East River, Colorado, USA - PLM2_30_coex | ecosystem: Environmental > Terrestrial > Soil > Riparian zone | place: USA: East River...
CCTTCTCGGCGACAGGTCTCGGTGCGGCGGGCACGGCTCCCGGTTTCGATCTGCTGCGCGCGATCAGGGGCGTCGGGGCGACGTTGTCGGCCCATCCCGATGGCCTGGCGTTCGATGTCGCGGTGCGCATGGATCCCTCGGAGCTGGATCCGGCGACTCGTCTGCAGCTCGACCAACCCGTCCACGAGAACGGGGTGCTCGGGTTCGTCCCGGCGGACGCGTACGCCGTGGCGACGCAACAGGGCCTCGACGAGACCCTGAAGCAGACCGTGGACCAGATCCTAGCCACGCCCGAAGGGGAGCGGATCCGTCAGCGGATCGGCGTGGACGACACGCTGGCCGCGCTCACCGGTGATCTCGCGTTCGAGGTCGGCCCCGGATCGGGTCCCGTGCCGGCCGGGGGCGCGATCCTGATCGGCGTGCGCGATCCCGCCGCGGTCCAGCGCACGCTGGACGGGCTCGCCGACCTGGTGCTCATCGCCCGGCGCCAAGCGGGGGCGCCCGCGTTCGGGGACGTGTCCGGACTGGATCGTCACGACGTCCTCGAGACGGTCCCGCAGGCGACGTGGAGGAGCTCGACGTACCAGGGCACGACGATCTGGTATCTGGACGATCCGGAACTCTCGAGCACGGGGTTCGTGCCCTCCTACGCGGTGGTCGAGGGTGCCGCGATCGTCGGATCGAGCCCCACCGAGATCCGGAAGGTGATCGACACCCAAGCGGGGAGCGAGCCGAACATCGGCGCGTCGTCTTCATACCAGCGGGCCGTCAGCCGGGTGCCGGACGGCGCGAGCACGTTCTATGTCGACGTGGGGGCGATGGTGTCGAGGTTCGGGTCGCAACTCCCACCAGACGTCGCCTCGAACATCGAGCCGTTCAAGACCGTGGTTCAGGGATCCAGCAGCTCGTCCTCCCTGATCACCTACCGGCTCTTCATCGAGATCCAGTAGGGGTGCAGGCGGGGTTCGCTCGGATCTAGCGGCGGCGACCCGTCGGAGGCCTCGCCCTCAACCCCGCAGTTCGACGCCGGTCTCGTCGGCCCGAACGGTGGCGAGGTCGTCCGTCCTGAGGTCGGACTCGGTCGTCACGATCACGGGGATCGTGGTGCCGAAGAGCTCCCGCGCCACGATCGCGCCGAGGGCGACGATCGGGTCGGCCTCGCCCAGGATGATCGCGGCGGGTGCGGTGCCGGCGCGGATCGCCTCGGCGAGCACGCTCGAGGACGAGCTCGATCCGCGTCCCGACGGCATCACCAGGATCCGCCCGGCCACGTTCGCCCCGTGCTGCGGGTGGCGGGCGTCGACGATGTCGCCGGTGGCCGGGTCGACGCCGCCCCAGAACGAGAGCGGCTCGTCGAGGACGAGCGCCCTGCCCTCCGCCGTCCCGGCGACGAGGGTTCGGGCCTCAGGCATCCGCCCACAGCGTCTCGTCGAGCAGGACGCGCCCGGCCAACGCCGACCGGACGCACTCCTCGAGCCCCCCGATCACCACGCCGACGCCGAGGTTCGCCGGTGCGTACCAGGCCCACTTCGCTGAGTCGGTCATGACGGAGCCGTTCACCTCGTCCATGACGGGCGAGATGTAGGTGCAGGTGTCGGAGACAACCCGAACACCCAGCGACTCGAGCCGGGGCACGAGCCCTCGACCCTGGGCCTCGGCCAGCACCTCTCGACCGACGTTCACGTACAGGGGTACCGAGACCTCGTCCGTCCCCAGGAGCCCGGCGAGCCGTTCGAGCTCGGCGAGCGAGGCGTGCGGTGTCCCGACGCTGACCGCGCCGAGCCGTTCGGGGGCGTGGGTGCTCAGCTCATCTCGGGACGCCCGAAGTCGGGCCGTCGTCACCCGGAGCTCGCGAACCTCCTCGCCCCCCGTCGCGGCCTCCAGCGTCGGCGCCTCCGGTGTGATGCCGACCGCGTGGACCATCGCCACCGAGCCCGAGGAAGCGGCCGCGGCTCCGAGCGCCTTCATCCGATCCTCCGACGTGTCCGCGGGCAGGCCGACGATCGCGGCGACCTCGCTCCCGGCCTCGCGGCCGAGCACGTATCCGAGCACCGGGTAGAGCGCATCCGAGGCGAGCAGCCGCTCCGAAATCCCCTCGAGCGTCACCACGAGACCCGCCCTGCGTGCCTCGTCGCGATGCAGCCCGGCGAACGGCACCCGGCCCGTCAACGCGGCGCAGATGTCGATAAAGTCCCCGTAGCGGTCGGTCCGAGCGCCGAGCACCGAATTGCAGAACACGATCGCGTTGGATTCGGCCCACGCGACGTGCTGCCCGAACGCAGGACGTTCCGGCAGCTGGTAGGGCGCGCAGGTCCACGTGGGCCGGCAGCCCATCGCGACGTACGCGTCCATCTGTCGACGGCCGTTCGCGGCCATCTCGGGGTCGCCGCGGTACCGGTCTGGATGCAGCAGGTCGAGCGCGCCGACGTTCAGCGTGGTGGGCACCGCGACCCGGGCGCCTCCCGCGACCAAGCGCTCGGCGAACTCGAGCCCCGCGATCCCGTGGTACAGGCACCCGTCGACGTGCGCAGAGGCCACGTCGATCAACCGCCCGGCGCCGGAGACGCCGGCCATCTCCACGACGATGCGCATCGCGAGCGCGGCGGCCTCGCCCCGCTCACCGCGCAGGCAGGACCGGTCGCTCTCGGTGAGCTCGACCGGCACCGAGGGCCCTAGGCCTTCGCCGCCCGTTCGAAGATCGGGAGCGCCCGTTCCGTCATCTCGTCGTTCGCGGTGATCGAGATGCGGAAGCGCCCGGGCATCTCGACGACGGTCCCGGGCAGGACGAACACCTTTTCCTCGGCGAGTCGCTCGACGAACGCGACGTCGTCCGGGTCGGGACTCGTCGGCAGGAGGTAGAACGTGCCCTCGGGCGTGTGGAGCTCGTAGCCGTAGGAGCGGAGTGCCTCCACGACGCGGTCTCGGCGCCGCTGCAGGGCCTTGACGTCCACGCTCATGCCTTCGAGGTCGCCCATCGCGCGCTGCAGGACGTTGGTCGGGGCCGCGTGCCCCCCGTACGTGAGCTGGCCGAGCTGCAGCGCCTCGCGCATCTCGGGGCGGTCGGGCATCCCCGGTGGCAGGGCGATGTACCCGACCCGCTGCCCGGGCGTGAGCAGCTGCTTGGCGTAGGTGTAGACCAGGAACGAGTTCGCGTAGGACTCGGTCGGGCTCGTGAACGATCGGTCGTCGAAGACGATCCGCGAGTACGCCTCGTCCGAGATCAGGTAGATCGGGTGCCCGATCCGCTCGGAGCCGGCGGTCAGCACGTCGGCCAGGGCCCGCAGGGTCTCGGGTGGGTAGATCTTGCCGCTCGGGTTGTTGGGCGAGTTCACGAGGATCGCCGAGGTGCGCTCGGTGATCGCCGCCTCGATCGCATCAAGGTCGAGATCCCACGTCTCGTAGTTCACCGGTACTCGTACCGGGTGCGCCGCTCCGCCCAGGATGATCGCCTCGTAGAAGAACCACGGCGGCGTGAGGAAGATCACCTCGTCGCCGGGGTCGGTGACCGTTCGGATGCACAGGTTGAGCCCGGCGAACGCGCCGTCGGTCACCAGGATGTCGTCGGCCTCGAAGTCCACGCCGCGTCGTTCGCGGAGACCGGCCGCGGCGGCCTCGCGTGCGTACGGCTCGTTGAACTTGTACGCGTACCAGTCCTTGTCCTGCGGCACCGTCCAGCGCTGCAGCGATTCGACGTACTCGGGGAGCACCATCTCCTGCGGGTTGCCGGCGACGAAGTCGCAGTTCTCCTCGTCGGCCGGGTCGCGGTGGGCGTAGCGGCTCTCGTAGAAGAAGCGCCGGAGCGGCTCCTCGATCTCCATGATCCGCTGCAGGCTCTGCGACAGACGGTGTGGCATCGGGTTCCTCCGTCCCAATTCTTGGCGGCACGTGGGATGGCCGGCGCGGGTTGTGACGCCGCGTTGGCCGTGCGCCGAACCCTATCACCGGGCGTGTGAGCTACCAGGTGACGGCGGGCATCCCCCCGGGATCCGCGTCGTCGTACGCGGTCGCGCCGAACCGCGCGAGGTCCGTGCCCGCGAGCTCGGCGATGTACGAGGCGGGGAGCACCGCCGCGAACGACCGTTCGCGCAGCCGGTCCCGCCGGACCGCCGCCGGCCGGATGTACGGGCCGATGTTGTCGCCGTAGCGGTAGTCGGCGAGGAACGCCGCCACGTCCTCCGCGGACAGGCCCGAGTCGGTGAGCGCCTTCGGGTTCAGGTAGACCTCGGACGGCGCGACCATCTGGATCAGCCCGAACACGCTGGTCCCGAACTCCGCGTTCAGGTCCTCCTCGAGCTGGATCGGGTCGATCCGCACGCCGCCGTTCGCGTCGATCTCGGGGCACTGACCGTGGTCGGCCGTCACGATCAGCACGCTTCGGCCGTCCCCGAACCGCTCGGCCAGCAGGTCGGCGAGCCGGCCGATCTCCTCGTCGACGGCGCCGAGCACCTCGGCCTGGCGCGGGTCGTCCATGTTGTAGACGTGGCCCGCGTAGTCGGGCGCCTTGAAGTTGAGGTACAGGAGGTCCGCGACCTCGTCGTGCCCGATCGGCTCGGAGTCGAAGGTGGCGCGGATCAGCTCACCCTGGTAGTGCACGACCGGCGGGAAGCAGCACATCGCCTTCTTGCCGGTGGGGTCGTACGGGGAAGGCGCGGGCGGCTCCCACCCGGCGCTCAGCTCGGCGAGCCGTTCGAGCCCCGGGGTCGTCGTCGGGAGGCGGTAGAGATCCGGGTGATGCGGCTGCCACCCGCCGCCGCCGTCCTCGTTCCAGAACACGCCCACCGGGGCCTCGCCCATCGGGCGCCCGCCCCGGCCGAGCATCCCGACGTGCCACACCTGGTAGCCGATCTCGCCGACCCACGCCCGGTCCTCGGTCCACTCGGTCCAGCGGTCGGCGAGCGTGGGTTCGAGCAGGAAGGTCGGGTCGATGTTCCCGGCCTCGCCCCACGCCTTCACCGGCCCGCCGCCCCGCCGGACGTTGTGGCCGGTGATCCCGTGCGTACGGGGGAAGGCGCCCGTGCCGATCGTGGCGTGGGTCGAGGCCGTGACGGCGGGGAACGAGCCCGAGATCGCGTTGCGGTACGTCACGCCCTCTCGCATGAGCCGGTCGAGGTTCGGCCACGCGTCGGGCCAGCGGCGGAGGACGTTCCAGCCGCCGCCGTCGATCACGAGCGTGACGACGACCCGCGGCTGCACCGGCGGCGTGACCGACGGGATCCCCGGGAGCGTCACCCCGTCCGCCGCCCGGAACTCGTCGAACCCGATCAGCCGCGCGGTCGTGGGCGCGAGATCCGCCAGCGTGACGCGCTCGGTGTGGTCCTGCGGCTCGATGCGGCCCGGCGACCAGACGACGATCGGGACACGCTCGCCGTACATCCACGTGACGGCGTGACTCGAGCGCGGGTCGTTCGGCGCGAGCGACAGCGATTCCTGCGGATAGTTCGAGCTCGAGTAGGGCGTGACCAGCAGCTGCAGGTCGCCCAAGCGCTCGGCGTTGTACGAGCGGGTGACCAGCTCGAGGTATTCGGAGCCCAGGTCCGAGGCCATCGCCTCGAGCGCCGGACGAGGATCGGGCCGGGTGAGTCGCCGCACGAGGGCGCCGGCGACGCCTCCCGCCGCCACCGCCGCGAGACCGAGCCCGCCCATCAGCGCCAGGAACCGCCGGCGATCCGGGTCCTCGGGGACCAGGGCCCTGATCGCGAACAGGCAGGCCCCGAGGACCAGGAGGCCCGCGAGCGAGCCGGCGATCAGGCTCCCGGTCGCCACGAGCACGAAGGCGACGACGCCGCCCGTGAGCGCGAGCAGCACGAGCACACGTCGGGAACGCATCGGTGGTCGAATCATCCCAGACGGGTTCGGCCCCGTCGGAGGTGGGGTTCGCCTTACGCGCGCTTGCGGGGCAGGTCCAGGAACGGCAGTGGGACGACGGTCGCCGCCACCTTGCCCCGCTCGCCCTCGACGCTCCACTCGACCGAGACCCGGGTCCCCGGCCCGGCGAGCCGGGGCGGCAGCGAGCCGAACCCCACCATCTTCTTGATCGTCGGGCCCCAGGTCACGCTCGTCGCGCGGCCGACCTGCTGCCCGTCCTTGTAGACCGGGACCGGGTCCCGGTGGACAAGGGCCGAGACCATCGGCGGCAGGTCGTGCCGGGAGTACATCGCCTCGATCCCGGTCCACTCGAGGTCGAGTCCGACGAGGCGCCGATCGGGCCCGCCCCGGTCGCGTTCGAGCTCGAGCGCGTGCTTGCCGACGAACGAGGGCTTCGCGAAGTCGACGAAACCGCCGAGGCCGATCTCGAACGGCGAGTAGTGCTGCTCGGGGCTGATCGCGTGACGGGCGCTCGTGTACTCGGCCTCGATCAGGATCAGGCCGGCCTCGACGCGCGCGACGTCGAGCGCGCGGATGCCGGCGGGACGGATGCCGTGGGGCTCGCCGGCCTCCCACAGCGCATCCCACACGTCCGTCGCCGACCCGGCGTCGACCCAGATCTCGTAGCCGAGGTCGCCCGTGTACCCGGTGCGCGAGACGTGGACGTCGACGCCCGCGATCTCGGCGCGGCGCCGGCCGAAGTAGCGGAGGTCGGCCCAGTCCCGGCGTGTGGCGCCCTCGAGGACGTCGCGCGAGCGGGGGCCCTGCAGGGCGACGGCCGCGACCCGCTCGGACACGTCGTCGATCCGCACGTCGAGCCCGGCCGCGTTCATCGTGAACCACCGGTAGCAGGGGTCGGCCGCCGTCCAGAAGAACTCCTGCTCGCCGCGGCGGGCGACGGTCCCGTCGTCGACCACCTTGCCGTCCTCGTTGCACCACGGCGTGTAGACGACGCGGTCGACCGCGAGCTTCGAGACATCTCGCGTCACGACGCGATCGACCAGACGCGCGGCGTCGGGCCCGGTGATCTCGTACTTGTACAAGGGGGTGACGTCGATCAGCGCTGCCTGCTCGCGGATCGCGTTGTACTCGATGTCGTGGAAGTCGGCGTAGACGGCGGCCGCGAAGTAGCCGGACCACTCGCCCCAGGCCATCGTGGAGTTCAGCGCCGAGGTGCGGGGGTGGAACGCCGTGCCGACGCTCAACGGGGATCTCCTCGATGGCTCGTGACCGCCGTAGCCTAGCGGCGCCGCCCGGGCGGGGGCTGACCTGCAGTCAAGGGGTGGTTGGTCCGCCCCTCACCCCGCCCCTACGATGGCGCCCGTGGCGAACCGGTACGACGCCGTCATCATCGGGGGAGGACACAACGGCCTCACGGCGGCCGCGTACCTGGCCCGCGCCGGACGCACCGTCCTCGTGCTCGAACGCCGGCACGTGCTGGGCGGCGCGGCGGTCACCGAGGAGGTCTTCCCGGGGTTCCGTTTCAGCGAGTTCTCTTACGTCGTCTCGCTGCTCCGTCCGGAGATCATCCGCGAGCTCGAGCTCCCCAAGCACGGCCTCGAGATCCTGCCGCTCGACGGCACGATCACTCCGCTCGACGAGGACTCCCTGTGGCGGGTGAACGACCACGGCAGGACGATCCGCGAGCTCCGCCGGTGGTCCAAGAGCGACGCCGAGGCCTACGAGGAGTACGGGCTGCTGATGGCCGACATGGCGCGGTTCATCAAGCCGATCCTTTCCGTCGTCCCGCCGGATCCGGGCGCGTTCAACCCGTTCGACTGGATGCCGATCGTGGGCCTGGCCAAGACCTTCCGAGACCTCCCCGAGCGCCTCCAGTCCACGTTCGTGCAGCTGATGACGATGAGCGCCACCGAGTTCCTCCAGCAGTGGTTCGAGACCGACCCGCTGATCGCGACGATGTCGGCGTCCGGGATCATCGGGACGTTCCAGGGCGTCCGCTCGCCCGGCACCGCGTACGTGCTGCTCCACCACTACATGGGCGAGATCGACGGCGCGTTCCGCGCGTGGGGCATCCCGCGAGGCGGCACGGGTGGGATCTCGGAAGCGATCGCGTCGGCGGCCCGAGCGGCGGGGGTCCAGATCCGCACCGAGGCGCCTGTGGCGCGGATCGATGTTCGCAGCGGCCGGGCCAAGGGCGTGGTGCTGGAATCGGGCGAGGAGATCTCCGCCGGCACCGTTCTGTCGAGCGTGGACTCGCACGTCACGTTCCTCCGCCTGGTCGAACCCTCGAACCTCGAGCCGTCGTTCCTGGAGGAGGTCAGGCGGTACAAGTTCCGCGGCTCGAGCGGGAAGGTGAACCTCGCGCTCGACGCGCTGCCCGAGCTCGCGTGCCGGCCGGGGAAGGGGGAATGGCTCCGCGGCGCGATCAGCTTCTCGCCCGGTGTGGACTACATGGAGCGCGCGTACGACGACGCGAAGTACGGGAGGTTCTCGACCCGCCCGTACATCGACTGCATCATCCCCACGCTCGTCGACCCCTCGATGGCGCCGCCCGGCAAGCACGTGATGTCGTGCTTCGTGCAGTACGCGCCGTACCATCTCTCGGACGGGCGCACGTGGGACGACGCCGAGCGCGAGGCGTTCGGCGAGACCGTGATCTCGACGCTCGAGGAGCGCTTCCCGAGCATCCGCGACCTGATCCTGCACCGGCAGGTGCTCACGCCGCTCGACATCGAGCGGATCACCGGCCTGACCGAGGGCAACATCTTCCAGGGCGAGCTCTCGCTCGAGCAGCTGTTCTTCAACCGGCCGGTCCCCGGGTGGGCCCGCTACCGGACGCCCATCAAGGACCTGTGGATGTGCGGCTCGGCCACGCATCCGGGCGGCGGGATCATGGGCGCGCCGGGACGGATCGCCGCGCTCGAGCTCCTGGGCGGGCGCTCCGGGGGTTCGGCGGGCAAGGTCGCCTGATGGCCGGGCGCTACGACGCGGTCGTCGTCGGCGCGGGCCACAACGGCCTCACCACCGCCGGCTACCTCGCGAAGGCCGGCCGGTCGGTCCTGGTCCTGGAGCGGCGCGAGCGCGTCGGGGGCATCCTCGACACGATCGAGTTGGCCCCGGGGGTTCGGGCGCCGGGCATCGTCCACACGGTGGGGCGTCTCCGGAGGTCGGTGATCCACGACCTGGGGCTCGTCAAGCACGGTCTCGTGACGATCGAGCCCGAGGTGCGCGTGTTCGCGCCCCAGCCGGAAGGACCGCCGCTCACGCTGTGGGCGGACGCCGGGCGCACGGCGTCGGAGGTGCGAGCGCGGTCGAACGCGGACGGCGAGGCCTACCCCGTGTTCGACCAGAAGGTGCGTTCCCTCGCCTCGTTCCTGTCCTACCTACACGCGATCACGCCGCCGGACGTGAAGGACCCGTCGCTCGCGGATGCGCTGAACGGGGTGAAGCTCGGGAACGCGTTCCGGCGCCTGGGGCGAAAGCCCGGCCGGGAGGCGACGCGCGCGCTGCCGATGGCGATCGCGGACTACGTCGCTGAGGCGTTCGAGAGTGACGCGGTCCGCGGGGCGATCGCGTCGCGGGCCGTCCAGTACACCGCGATGGGCCCGTGGTCGGCCGGCACGACGGCCGTGCTGCTGGCGGACTCGGCCGGCAACGAGGGCGGGGCGCCCGGGCAGTCGACGATGACACGCGGCGGTCCCGGTGCGCTCGCCGAGGCGCTCGCGAACGCGGCCCGCGGGTTCGGCGCCGAGATCCGCACCACGTCCGAGGTCGTCGGGATCTCCGTGGAGCGTCATCGCGCGACCGGCGTGGTTCTCGCGGACGGCTCCGAGATCCGGGCGCGCGCCGTGATCACGGCGATCGATCCGAAACGGACCCTCACCACGCTCGTGGACCCGGTCGAGATCGGCCCGCACCTGCGCTGGCGGGCGACGAACATCCGGACCCCCGGCTCGGTCTCCAAGGTCGACCTCGCGCTCTGGGGCCTCCCGTCGTTCGACGGCGCCGACCCCGAGCGCCTGGCAGGCCGGATCGTGATCGCGCCGTCGATCGATCACCTGGAGCGAGCCTTCGACGCCTCGAAGTACGGCGGCGTCGGCGACGACCCCTACCTGGAGGCGACGATCCCGACGCTGTCGGACCCGACGCTGGCGCCCGAGGGGACGCACGTGATGAGCGTGGTCGCGCAGTGGACGCCGTTCGAGCTGCGCGAGACCGACTGGGCGGCCGAGCGCGACCGGCTCGGTGACCTCGTGGTGAAGACGCTGGAGCGATACGCGCCCGGCCTCTCGGACCTCGTCACGGCGCGAAGGGTGACCACGCCGGTCGACCTGGAGGCCGAGTACGGCCTGAGCGGCGGGCACGTCTACCACGGCGAACCCGGCCTTGATCAGTTCTTCGTCTGGCGGCCACTGCTCGGCCACGCCCGGTACCGGCTCGGACTCCCCGGTCTGTACCTGTGTGGCTCGGGTGCACATCCTGGGGGCGGCGTGACCGGCGCCCCGGGAGCGAACGCCGCCCGCGAGATCATCGGCGACCTGAAGAAGCGTTCCTCGAGGTAGCCTCAGGCCACCCGGAAGCTGAACTCCATCGCGTCGCATACGCGCTCGTACCCGATCTCCACGTAGATCCGGTTGGACGTCGGGTTCGCGAGGTCGGTGTAGAGGAAGCACGCGCGATGGCCGTTCCTGAGCAGCCAGGAGCTCAGGTCGGTCACCAGGGTCGTCGCGTAGCCGCGCCTGCGGTGCTCGGGCGGGGTGTAGACCGGGCCGATCCGGATCCCGGTCGGCGTCGGGCCACTGAAGCCGGCGAGGGACACGGGCTGCCCGCCGTCCTCCCAGAGCCAGAAGCCGGTGCCCTCGGAGCCGAAGCGGTTCTCGAGGTTGTGCTCCATATGTCGGAAGGTCTCCTCGGGATACGCGAGGGACTCGTCCGCGAACGCGCGCAGCCATGCGAGGAGGAGCGCGCGATCGTCAGGGACGGCGGTGCGCGGTTCGCCCGGTGCCCTCGCGATGTCGCGAACGCTCGTCAGCCCGTACACGCCTTCGGACAGGACGCGTTCGGCGGTCCGGCCGCTCGCACCCGCGAGCCGCTCCGCCGCCGTCTCGACGAACGGCACGTTCCCCACGATGCCGGGGACCTCGGGATCGTCCGCCAAGATCGCCTCGAGCAGGGGACCGAGCGCCGCCTCCGACGACGGATCGCCGAGCACGAGGTTGAACGGCTCGGTCCGGACGGCCGCCGCGACGGGTTCATCCCCGTCCCGAACGACCCAGAAGCGGACGACCTCGAAGGCGTCCGGGCGCGCGGTCAGGTTCCCGGCGATCCCGAGCGGGAGCTGGTTGCGGGCCTCGTCGCGTTCGAGGAGCGGTCCGGCGAGGCGCAGGAACGCCACGGCGTCTTCGGGGCGGAGGACCTCCATCGCACGATGCTAGCGAGCGGTCAGTCCGACCACAGGCCCGCGAGCAGCGCGTCGACCCCGTTCGCGCCCGCCGCCGTCGGTGCGCCCGAACGCTCGTCGGTCGCGTCCACGTAGGTCGTCTCGAGCGAGAACCGGCTCCGGACCTCCTCGGGCAGGAACCGCGTCAGTTGCGCGTACCAGTGCCGGTCCTCGTACCCGCGGTTCGACCGGTGGTAGCGGAGGGGGAACAGCACGTGCAGCTCGTCGCGCGCCCGCGTCAGCGCC
>Ga0222623_10000620_pt1 | contig 11478 bp, 18 predicted proteins | sample PLMtaG_FD_177336 | JGI IMG/M metagenome (GOLD analysis project Ga0222623, IMG submission 177336) | Groundwater sediment microbial communities from an aquifer in East River, Colorado, USA - PLM2_30_coex | ecosystem: Environmental > Terrestrial > Soil > Riparian zone | place: USA: East River...
GCCGGAGGCCCTTGCTCGGCTCGAGCCGACCCGGCCCCAGACGTGGATCAGTGGCCCGTCGGCCACCAGCGACATCGAGCTGCAGCGGGTCGAGGGCGTCCACGGCCCTCGCCGCCTCGACGTCGTGTTCGTCGAGGGCTAGTCCGTCTGGCTAGCGGACCGGGACAACCATACCGACGGGGAGCGGCGTCGGGGTGGGCGTCGGGGAAGGCGCCGGCGGTGTGTACGTGCCCTGCGGCACGACGATCACGTATTTCCGGTACCAGGCCTTGTCATACGCCGACGTCGCGTCGAGCTCGAGGTACGGGTCCAGAGGGCTACCGGCGGCCGTATAGCGTTTGTGGCTCGAGCCGTAGGGGTCGCTGATCCAGACATGAGTCAGCGTGAAGGCGCCCAAGCGTGGGTCGCGACTTGCAATGAAGCCGGTCATCACGACGGCGTGCTGTCCATTCCAGATTGCGAGCCCGACGGGCTTCCGGGTGACGGCGATCTGCGTGGCGGCCCGCTTGAGCGCAGCGGACTCGGAGGTGTAGGCCTCCCAGTTGTAGGTGAACGACTTGCCGGTTCGGGGACCGAAATAGGTCAGCGCCTTCGACCAGCCGAGCGGGTCGGAGCCGCGCTGCTTCTTGTCGTTCAGCGCGTCGCGCGGCTGCTCGTAGTGCAGGATGCTCATCTGGCTGAGACCGAGATCCCTGCCGGCGATGAAGTTCAGCATCATTGCGGTCGATGCCGCGGTGCACGTCCGGTCGTCGACCTGGTGCTCATAGCCGCTGCCGAAGTAGACATCGAGCGTGAAAGCCGTCGCGGCGTCCGTCTTCGCGGGCGCAAGGCTGGCAACGAGCACGAAGCCGAGGACCAGCCCCGCGAGCCGGGCGAGATGGCGGGTGGCGGTCCTTGGCATTCGGTGGCTCCGTGGTGCGGTGAGCGTGCACGCCGTCTGGCGATCGAGCAGGCTCATCGTGGTGGTCGCCGGACGCAGCCGTACTGCACCGAACGGCCCGGCCCGATAGCGATTTAGTCCGGGGTTGGCAACACGCTGAACTGCGTAGGCGTACCCGCGGCGGCGTTTCGCGGCTAGATTCACTCGGGATCCTGCAGCCGGAGGTGTGCACGTGACATCGGTTGACGTCGACGCGTTTCTCGCGGCCCTGCCCCTCGAGATGAGAGCCGCCCTCGAGAACCTGCGCCGGGCGATCCGGGCCGCGGCGCCGGACGCCGAAGAGTCGATCAGCTACGGCGTGCCCGCCTTCAAGTACCGCGGCCGGCCCCTCGTGTCGTTCGGCGCGGCCAAGAGCCATTGCTCGTTCTACGTCCAAAGCCCGGCCGTCATGGAGGCCCACCGCGACGAGCTCGCGGCCTACGACACGTCGAAGGGCACCGTCCGCTTCGCGCCGGACGCGCCGCTGCCTGACGAGCTAGTCGCCAAGCTCGTTCGGGCTCGCATGGCCGAGACGGACGCGGCCGCCAAGCCGGGGCGCTGAGTTCGATCTCCGCGGCGCTACCATCCACCTCGGTGGAGATTTACGGCGATCCGACGGCAGGCCTGACGAACTGGGCGGGCAATCACGCCTACAGCGCCGCGCGATTGCACGAACCGGAGTCGACCGAGCAGCTCCAGGACATCGTCAGGAACACCGGATCACTGAGGGTGCTCGGCTCTCGGCATTCGTTCAACGATATCGCGGATACCACCGGCCACCTCCTCTCGCTGCGGCGGATGCCTCGCGTCTTCGACTTGAACCCGGCAGCCGCGAAGGTCACGGTGGACGGCGGGGTCCGCTACGGGGATCTGTGTGGGCCGCTCGATGCCGCCGGGTTCGCGCTGAATAACCTGGCCTCGCTTCCGCACATCTCCGTGGCGGGCGCCTGCGCCACCGCAACGCACGGTTCGGGCGACCGCATCGGTAACTTGGCGTCGATCGTTTCGGCGCTGACCGTGGTCGCCGCCGACGGCGAGATTGTGGAGTTCGCCCGCGATTCGAATGCAGACGTCTTCAGTGGCACGGTCGTCGCACTTGGCGGGCTCGGCGTCGTCACCTCGCTCACCCTCGACCTCCAGCCGACGTTCCGGATGCGCCAGGATCTGTACGAGACCCTGCCACTGGCCCGAATCGCAGACGACTTCGACGAGATCATGGCGAGCGCGGACAGCGTGAGCCTGTTCACCGATTGGCGTGGGCCGGCTTTCGACCAGGTCTGGCTCAAGCGCCGGGTCCCCGACGGCGACCCCTTCGAACCGCCAGCCGACTTCTTCGGCGCGACGAGGGCGACGGTCCCGATCCATCCGATTCGGCGGATGCCGACGGCGGCACTGACGGAGCAGCTCGGCGTCGCGGGGCCCTGGCACGAGCGGATGCCGCACTTCCGGATGGACCAGATGCCGAGCAGCGGCGCGGAGCTCCAGAGCGAGTACTTCGTCCCGCGCGATCGCGCGGTGGAGGCGATGCGCGCGATCGATGCGGTCCGTGACCAGTTCGCGCCCCTCCTCCAGATCTCGGAGGTGCGGACGATCGCGGCCGATGATCTGTGGATGAGCACGGCCTTCAGGCGCGCCTCTGTCGCGTTCCACTTCACGTGGCAGCCCGACTGGGAGGCGGTTGGCCCGGTCCTCGCGATCATCGAGGCGGCGATCGCGCCATTCGAGCCGCGCCCGCACTGGGGCAAGCTGTCCACGATCCCGCCCGAAGCGGTTCGCTCGTCCTACCAGCGGTTGCCGCAGTTCCGGAAGCTCTTGGAGCGGCACGACCCCACAGGGAAATTCAGGAACGCATTCCTGGACCGTTACATCTTCGGAGGCCGGTGATGGGATTCCTGCGGCGACTGCTGGGCGGCGGCGAAACGCCCGGACACGAACGTGAGGCTGGGTCCATCGATCCTGCCGAGCTCGATGCCGCGGAACGGGAGCACGAATTGGAGATGCTCCGCGCCGACCAGGAGCGTCTAGACGAGCTCACGCAGCGCCAGCTCCGCTACGCGAAGTACGCATGGGAGCCACCGGCCCAAGGCGGCGAGAAGCGCGCCGAGGACAACGACAGCACGGGCAGCGGCGGTTGAGCCTGCGGGAACCCGATCGACCCCGCCTGCGAAGGCTGTCCACCAAGGAGCTCACGCGGTCGGATCTCGTCGCCATCCGCGCGTTGCTGGAGCGCGCATTCGGGTCGGACGAGGAGGAACGTTTCACCGACGCCGATTGGGATCATTCGCTGGGCGGCGTCCACTTCGTACTCGACGTCGCGGGCGAGATCGTCGCGCACGCATCGGTCGTCGAGCGCGAGCTCCACATCGGCGGCCGCCCCGTGCGCACCGGCTACGTCGAGGCCGTCGCCACAGAGCCGGGCCGCCAAGGCGCCGGGTTCGGTTCGCTCGTCATTGCCGACGTGACGTCCTGCATCAAGGACCGGTTCGAGCTCGGCGCGCTGGGCACCGGCCGCCAGGGGTTCTATCAGCGGCTGGGCTGGCTGACGTGGATCGGGCCGTCATCGGTTCGAATGGCCGACAAGGAGCGCCCCACACCCGAGGATGACGGCTACATCATGGTGCTCGCGACGCCATCCTCGCCTCTGCTCGACCTGACCTTGCCGATCAGCTGCGACTGGCGCCCGGGCGACGTCTGGTAAGCGGACCCTCACGCGGCGGCGCCCCACCTGCAGCTTTGCCCGGATCGTGACATCGTTGCAGGCGCAATCGCCTGCGCCTCGCGTGATCGGGGCAAAGCAGCAAGGAGGCCCTGATGGACGCCGATGCCTATGCGAACTGGGAGGACCAGCTGATCGCCGATATGCGTGCCCACGGCGGGGCCGTGACCGGCGGGCCGTTGGCCGGCCACCCGCTGCTGATCATGACCTCGACCGGCGCAAAGTCGGGCGAGCGACGACGGGCGATCCTGACGTTCTCACGCGATGGCGACGCCTACGTCGTCGCCGGGTCGGCCGGCGGTGCGCCCACCGATCCAGCCTGGCTGGCCAACCTCGCCGCCAATCATGACGTGACCGTTGAGGCCGAGGGTCGGACGTTCGAGGCAACGGCCTCGGTCGCCGACGGAGCCGACCGCGACCGATTGTGGGACGAGCATGTGGCCGTCAATCCGCACTTTGCCGCCTACCCGGAACAGAGCGGCCGGGTGATACCGATGGTGCGCCTGACTCCATCGGGCTAGAGGTCGCGCCGGTTGGCCGGCCCTCGGGTTGACAGGCGGCGGGACTACGGCTTTAATCACCACATCACTCCATAACGATGTGGTTATGAATGAACGCCGATCATCTGAGCTCCGTGTTCGGAGCGCTCGCCGATCCCACGAGACGCGCCATCCTCGCCCAACTGACGGAGGGCGACAGATCGGTCATGGAGTTGTCGGCGCCGTTCCCGGTGTCGCAGCCGGCTATTTCTCGCCATCTCAAGGTGCTCGAGGGGGCCGGTCTCATCTCCCGCAGTCGCCGGGCCACCGTCCGCCTCAGTCACCTCGAGGCTGAGCCGCTCCGCGAGGCAACCGAGTGGCTCGCGCGATACCAGGCGTACTGGGACGAGAGCTACGACCGCCTCGACGCGCTGCTCGCTTCGCTCAGACGGACTCAGGCGGACGAACCGTCACCAATCGAGTAGAGGAGAAACACGGTGAAGACGAACATCACGGCGGAGCCCGGCGTTCCGTTCATCGACACCGCCAGGGAGTTCGACGCCCCGCGCGATCTTCTGTTCCGCGCCCACGCCGATCCTGAGCTCATCGTGCAATGGCTGGGTCCCGATCGGTTCGCGATGACGGTCGATCGCTGGGACGTTCGCGATGGCGGAGCCTGGCGGTACACCCAGCGGGACGCCGACGGCAACGAGTACGGGTTCCATGGCGTGTTCCACGGGCACCAGTCGGCGGACGGCATGCTCCAGACCTTCGAGTTCGAAGGGGCGCCCGGCCATGTCTCGCTGGCTTCGCTCACGTTCGAGGAACACCAGGGTCGGACGACGCTCCGGGTGCACTCGGTCTACCAGTCCGTCGAGGACCGCGACGCAACCGTCGCGAGCGGCATGGCAAATGGCATGGACCAGGGCTACCAGCGCCTGGAGGAGCTCATCGCTCGGCTGGTTCCGGTTTCCTGACCAACACGACACGAAGAGGAGCATTTCGGCATGGATTACAAACTCGAAGTGGTGGTTGTTCCCGTCAGCGATGTCGATCGCGCGAAGGCGTTCTACAGCGAACAGTGCGGCTTTGTCGTCGACGCCGACTCGACCCCAGCGCCCAATTTCCGCGTGGTCCAGCTGACGCCACCCGGTTCAGGCTGCTCGGTCACGATCGGCCCGATCATCGTCACGGAATCGGCCGCCGGCTTCCGGCCGAGCTTTCAACTCTCCGTCCTCGACATCACCGCCGCCCGCGACGAGCTTGCGGGGCGTGGCGTGGACATCACGCCGGTCCGGCACATGGACGGCGGCGGGTGGCAGGACGGGCCCGGCGGCCCGTACAACTCGTTCGCCTTCTTCAAGGATCCCGACGGCAACGACTGGGCCATCCAGCAGAAGTAGCGGACTCCATCGACACGAGAGGGAGCACTAGATGGACTGGAAGATCGAGCTGATTCCGGTGCCGGTGTCGGATATCGAGCGGGCGAAGCGCTTCTACAGCGAGCAATGCGGCTTCGTCGTCGACCTCGACCACCAACCGAACGACAGCATCCGCCTCGTCCAGCTCACCCCTCCCGGCTCGGGCTGCTCGATCATGGTGGGAACGATGGAGTTCGACAGCGCGCCTGGCTCGCTGCAGGGCGTGCAGATCGTCGTAGCGGACATCGAGGCCGCACGGGCCGAGCTGGTGGAGCGCGGCGTCGACTGCACGCCGGTCAGGCACTTCGACGGCGGCGGCTGGGCTGAGGGCAAGGGCGGCGAATGGAACTCGTTCGTCCACTTCAACGACCCGGATGGCAACGGCTGGGTTCTGCAGGAGGCACCCGCCAGCCGCTAGGTCGGGCGGGGACAACCGTGACGACCACCCTGACCGCTGCTGAGTACATCAAGCGGCTCAAGAGCCACCAATCGGCAATCGAGCTCACGAAGATCCAGCGCTATTTCAAGTCGGGCGAAGGCGAGTATGGCGAGGGCGACACGTTCATTGGCGTGCGAATGGGCCAGGTCTTCGCGCTCAGCGACGATTTCAAGGAGTTGCCGCTCGGCGAGATCGAGACGCTGCTCGCGAGTCCGATCCACGAGGTTCGCGCCGGCGCCGTCAAGATCATGGCTAAGCAGGCGGCGAGTAAGCGGACACCCGAAAGTCGCCGGAAAGAGCTCTTCGAGCTCTACCTGCGGAGCATGGACCGGATCAACAACTGGGACCTCGTCGACCTGGGTGCCTGGGAGGTGGTCGGTCGCTACCTCGTCGACAAGCCGCGCGACGTGCTCTACGACCTTGCCCGCTCATCGAACATCTGGGAGCGCCGCACGACCGTCCTGAGCACGATGGCATTCCTCCGTCGCGGTGAGGTGGACGACGCGTTCAGGATCGCCGAGCTGCTGCTGAACGACGACCAGGACCTGATCCTCAAGGCTGCCGGCTGGGCGTTGCGGGTAGCCGGCGACATCGACCGCGATCGCCTCGTGCGCTTCCTGGATGCCCACGCCGCGACGATGCCCCGGATCGCCCTGCGCAACGCAATCGAGCATTTCGACCGGGACCAACGGGATCACTACCTCGGCGTGAGGAAGGCTGCCACGCTCCCGCCGTGACCCGTCCTGTCGGCCACGCGTGAAAGTGGACGGGACGTTCGGTACAGTAGAGCGATGGACGAACAGGTTGTACGTGAACACGCCCGGGCAGTGTGCGACGCGCTCGTCGCCGGGGACATCGAGCGGGCGACCCAGGACGTCAGCAACGAGCTTCGAAGGAACCTCGGCGAGGTAATCGCGCTCCTGCCGCTGCCAGCGAGCGAGGCGACCGTCGAATCGGTCGAGCACGGCGGAGCGGGATACAACGTGATCCTGCGGCTGGTCGGCGAGACGGAGGAGGTGCAGATCCAGACTCGCTGGAAGGACCGCGATGGCCGGCCGACCATCGTCGAGGCGAGCCACCTGAGCAAGACGGTGGTGGAAGTGCCGATGGGCGAGGAGGACGGCGAGGAGGACGCCGAAGGTTCGTCAAGCGGCTGATCCGCTCTTCGCGGATCCGAGGCCTACGTGGCCCACGGCATTAGCGGAGGCGCCTCAAAGGTCGAGCGGATCTCGACCACCCGTCCACCGTCGGCCATGGATCGTGCTGCCGCATCGAGGATGTCGACCACGTGGGCTGCCTGTTCGGCGCTTGCTCGGTGCGGTCGGCCCTCGGCGATCGCACTCGCCATCTCCGCCACGCCGCGCGCCCACGCCGTCCCGCGATATCCCGGCCGAACGAGGGCGACGGGCTCGTAGCCTTTGCCGAACGCGCCGACCTCTACCGTCGCGTCGAAGTCCTGGAAGCTGCCGAGCGCCAGCGAGGCGTCGTCACCGTGGAACGCCAGGCTGCCGGTTTCCTTTGCCGGGCGCCCGACGTAGAAGCTCGTGGTCAGTCGCACGACGGCACCCCCCTCGAGCTCCAGTGCCGTCACGATCAGGTCGGGGCTGCCGATTCGGAATGGTGTCCCGTCGATCGTCCGACGATCCGGCATCAGGTTCCAGCCCCACGCCCGGACGGAGCGGGCCGGACCGAGCATCGTCGTGACGAGGGTCAGCGGATACACCCCGACGTCAACCAGGGCGCCGACGTCGTAGAAGGGCGCAGGCGCCGGGTGCCAGGTCTCGATGCGGCCCCAGTTGACCTCGGCATAGACCGCCCTCACCGGGCCAAGGCGGCCGCTCCGGATGAGGGCCGCAGCCGTCTGCTGGGCCTCCCCGAGAAACGTCGACGGCGAGCAGCCGAGTCTCAGCCCGCGCGATGCAGCGAGCTCGACGAGCTCGCGCGCCTCAGCCGAGGTGAGGGCAAGCGGCTTCTCGCTGTAGACATGGCGGCCGGCCTCGAGGGCTTGCTTGGTGACCTCGTAATGGGCGTGATGAACGGTCAGGTTGATGACGATGTCGACCTCGTCGTCGGCCAGGAGTTCGTCGAGGGATGCATGGGCTCGACAGCCATGTTCCTCGGCGAAGGCTGCCGCGCGGACCGGATCGAGGTCCGTCGCAGCGACGAGGCGGATCTCCGGGTGGGTCAGCGCGTCGCGCGCATAGCCGCCCGCGATGTTGCCGGTTCCGACGATTCCAATGCCTAGCGGTTTCATGGTCTGAGGCTACGACATCCCGGGCGGTCCGATGGCCTATCGTCAGCGGATGCAACACGATCAGATTGCGCTCCAGCTCTACACGGTTCGCCGGCTCGCGGCGGACGACCTGGCGGGAACCCTGCGCGCCGTGGCCGCGGCCGGCTATCGGGCGGTCGAGCTGGCGGGGCTGCCCGAGACCGAGCCCGAGGAGCTCAGGCGGCTGCTCGACGAGTTGGGGCTGCAGGTCGTGGCCGCGCACGAGGGCATCGAGGGCCTGCGCGAGGATGCGAACGCGGTCGCCGATCGGCTGGCCCGACTCGGGTGTCCGCGGGCGATCGTCCCCTGGATGCCCGATGCCGACCGCCAGACGGCCGACGACGTGCGTCGCTTCGCCGCGGCACTCGGCGGGTTCGCTCGACGGTTAGCGGAGCAAGGTATTCGGCTCGGCTACCACAACCACAATTTCGAGTTCGCTCCGCTCGAAGGCACGACGATCTGGGACATCCTGCTCGCCGAGCTCCCGCCCGAGGTCGAAATCGAGCTCGACGTCTACTGGGTGTCAGTTGGCGGCCATGATCCGGTGGCCGAGATCGATGCTGCAGCCGGCCGCGTCCGGCTTCTCCACATGAAGGACCGCTACCCCGGGCCGGAGCCGCACGATGCGCCGGCGGGGGAGGGGATTCTGCCGTTCCCGGACATCATCGAGACCGCCCGGTCGGCGGGGATCGAGTGGTACATCGCGGAGCAGGATGAGCCGCGGGATCCGCTCCAGGACATCGCTCGCGCCTTTCGCTACCTCGATGGGCTGGCCAGCTAACTCAAAAGGCGCGCTTCAGGATCACAAGCCCGATAACGAGGATCACGAAACCCAGCAACAGGGTCGTTGGTGGCAACGCAGTGACCGTATTGACCGCATCGGTGATCATCTGGCCGATCGCGGCGCCCGCATCGACACCCTGCGCCCCTGAGCCGCTGCCGGTCGATTGGCTGACGCCATTTCCATACTCGGCCATGGGCGGATCATCGCACCGAGCGCAAGCGGGTCGCTATCGGTCGCGAAAGCTCAGGAGCGATCGTCCCGCTGCTCCCTCGGTGATTCGGACCAGAAGCGGGTTGGCCCTATGGTCAGGCTGGTCAACGGGACCTGCCGAGGAGCACGATAACCGCCCGTGGTCGCGACCGACCGCCCCAGCTGGAGGGCCGAGATGCTCGGACGAATTGGCAGCCCACGCGACCCGTTCGAGGGCCGCGGCGCACGTCGCCGACACGCTCGTATCCGCGTCGAGGGTTTCATGGCGCTTGCCCTGGCGATCACGGCCTGCGGCCTGACGGTGGCCTTGTGGCTACGGACCCTGGCACCCTTGGCGGAACGAATCGGCTTGAACTGACCGACTAACCCGCGCGGGTCAGCAGGTGCCGGTACCCAAAGCCCTCCTGCTGATCGAAATCCTCCGCGACGACCTCCAGCCCCGCCTCGGCGAGCCACGTCAGCGCTTGATCGCGTCCGGGATAGAAGTGATAGCCGGCCGTGTCTCCCTCGATCACCTCGCCGCGCACGGCTGGTAGACCCTGGGCCGATTGCTTCTCGAACGCGTCCGCGATTTCCGCTTCGCCGATCTCCTCGACGGTCAGGTAGAGGTGGCCGCCTGGTCGGAGGGCGCGGCGTAGGTTCGCGAGGACCAGCGGCCAATCCTCGGGCGGCACGTTCTCCATGCCGTCGATCGTCATCGCCCCGTCGAACTCGGCCTCGAACGGCAGCTCCTGGAGGCCGATCTGCTGGACTGATTCCGCGATCGCCCTGGCCCGGGCCTGAGCCAACATCCCAGCCGACTGGTCGACCCCCACGACCCGCCGACCCGAGGCGGCTACCTGGGCGAAGTATTTCCCTGTCCCGCACGGGGCATCGAGGACGCGACCTCGAGGTGGACACGTCGCCAGCAGTCGGCTGACGAACGCTGCATGCAGCGGGACCGGGTACGCGGCCTCCTCATCGTCGTACGTCGGCGCTTCCTCGTCGTACTGAGCTTTCACCGCCGCGCGTCGCTCGGCCAGCCACTCCCTGCGGTCCATGGCCGCGCTACTGGCCGGCCGTTGCCGGTTCGAGCGCCCGGGCCGCCCAGGACTCACGGACGATCAGCAACGCGATCAGGAGGATCAGGAAGCCGTTGACGGGGTGGAGCGCGGCGACCGCCGGTGCCGAGGTCCGCATGGCGACGAAGACCGACTGGAGGATGAAGAGAGCGAACTCGAGTACGGCCAGGAGGGCCAGCCGGCGACCGAGGCCGCCTAATAGCCCGACAACGACCAGGATGATCGGGAGCAGCGAGAGCGAGTAGCCAACGCCGACATGCGTCGTGAACCCGCTCGTGCTGCTGAAGACGCCGAGTCCCGCGAGGAACACCTGGACGAAAAGACCCGCGACAAACAGGCAGGCCACGATCAGGTGGATCGTGCGTGCAATGGACCGCATGACTCCCTCCAGACACGCCGTTGTGAGGGCCTCAGGATACGCTCGGCCCTATCGATGGTGCGTCTCTGGCGGGCCTTCAGAGGCTGGCTTTGAGGGCGACGATCCGGTCGTACGAGGCTCGCAGGGTCGCCTTCGAGATCGTGCCTTTGGCAGCGCTCTCGAGGAGTGTCTTGTAGACGGAGCTGGTCGTCGCCTCGGAGCCAGTCAGGAGGATCATGTCGGTTCCGGCCCGCGCCGCAAGGATGGCCAGGGACCTCGTCGAGACTCCGCGGGCGTGGGCGGTGCCGTCGAGTGAGTCGGTGATCGTCACGCCCTCGAACCCGAGGTCGTCGCGGAGCAGCGTCAAGGCGATAGCGTGGGACCAGCCGGCGGCGTTCGCCGCGTCGTATGCCGAATACGTCGCGTTGGACAGCATGATCAGCGGGATGTCGTGGCCAATCGCCGCTCGGTAGGGGAGCAGGCCCGGGGCGAGCGCCGCCGTCGAGGCGGTGATCGTGACCACGTAGGCGTCGGTGTTCTTCGTTGCAAATCCGATTCCCGGGAAGTGCTTCATCGTTGGCAGGACACCCTTCGATTCGAGCCCCGAGGCGAACGCATCCGCAAGGGAGGCGGTGGTCGCCGCGTCGAAGGAGAAGGTTCGGCCGGCCTTGTACATGAACGACGAAGTCGAGGCCGGGACGTCGGCGACCGGGGCGAGATCGACATTGACGCCCAGGGCATGGAGGGCCGATCCCGTGCTTGCACCCTGGCCGAGGGCAACGGCGGTGCTCCCTGTCCGGCCAATCGCCGGTGGAGAAA
>Ga0222623_10000628_pt1 | contig 11419 bp, 13 predicted proteins | sample PLMtaG_FD_177336 | JGI IMG/M metagenome (GOLD analysis project Ga0222623, IMG submission 177336) | Groundwater sediment microbial communities from an aquifer in East River, Colorado, USA - PLM2_30_coex | ecosystem: Environmental > Terrestrial > Soil > Riparian zone | place: USA: East River...
CAGTCCGAGGTAGAGCAGCGCCGTCCCCCGCAGCCCCCAGCGCGCGAGTGCGGTCCGGATCGCGACGGACGGACGCCGCCCCGCCCCCGGCGGAGCCGGGGGCGGGGCGGCGGGGCGTTCCAGCGTCTGTGTGCTCAAGCGCTACCCCTGTGCGGCGGCCAAGGCCTTGGTGAAGGCGCCGTCAGGTCCGAACACCGTGTCGTTCTGGAGCTCGTCCCAGCCGCCGATGTCGTCGGTCGTGAACAGGTCGTCGATCGGCTGGTACGCGCCGTCGTCACCGGCCTGCGCCGCCTTCAGATCGACCGACCGCTCGAACCCGACGGTCAGGAAGAGCTCCTTCGCCTCGTCCGAGTGCAGGAAGTCCACGAACGCGGCGGCGACGTCCTGCACGCAGTGCGCCTCGGCGTTCGCGTCGATCACACTGACCGGTGTCTCGATCGCGACGGTCGAGGGCGGGATCACCATCTCGTCCTCCAGACCGGAGTTCTGGGCGGCGAGGACCGCGTACTCGTAGGTGATCGCGACGTCGCCGTTGCCCGCCTGGAAGTTCTTGATGGAGTCGTTCGCGCTCTTGTCCATCACCGTGACGTTCTCGAAGATGTCGGTGAGCAGCTGCTGCGCGGCCGCCGGGTCGTTGGCCGGGTACCCGGGGACCTCGCCCCGCATCGCCGCGCCGTAGGCGGCCACGATGTTCCACCTCGCGCCGCCGCTCGAGGCGGGGTCGGGCGTCAGGATCTCGACGCCCGGCTTGGCGAGGTCGTCCCAGTTGTCGATGTTCAGCGGGTTGCCCGGCCGAACGTCGAACACGACGGCCGATGAGGCCACGATGCCGCCCTCGGGATCCTGCGTGGGGTCGTGACTGATGAGTCCCGCGTCCTCGATCAGCTGGATGTCCGGGTAGAGCGACAGGGCCGCAACATCGGCGGGGAAGCCGGCGATCACGTTCTGCGCCTGCGTCGTGCTGCCGCCGAACGAGGTCGAGAATTGGATCTGCTGGTCGTTGTGCGACTCCTTCCAGTCGGACTGGAAGGTCGAGATCAGCTTGCCGTACACGTCGTACACGTTGCTGTACGCCGTGACGGTGACGATCGGCGACTCCGCCGGGGTGCAGTCGGCGGCGACTGGGGACGTGCCCGAGGCGGTGCCGGGGTCGTCGCTCGAGCATGCGACGGCGAGCAGGCCGAAGACCGCGAGCACGATGGACAGTCGGAAGGCGAGACGAGACCGCAAAGGTGTGCTCCTTTCGAGGGACCGGTTGGAGGTCGAACGACGGCTCGATCTCCGGTGGTCCGGTCGATCGAAAGGACGGAACGTCGCGGGTCACGGCCTCCGTGGGTACGGTCAGCCGAACGGGGCTATGGATATCAATGCCCCCCGGGCCCTGTCAACCAACCTGGTGCGGTTCGGTGCCTACCGGAGGCGGATCTTCTCGGCCATCTCGATCTGGACGACCTTGCCGTCCTGGACGACCAGGAGGACGGTCCCGAACCTCAGCTTTCGAAGGACCTCGACGACTTTCACCAGGACCGCACGCTCCTCGTCCGTGAGATGCGCGAGGTCATCGGCACGGTCCTCGGCCATGGCGGGCAAACCTTACCCCAGGGGCGTTCGGGGACGACCCTCCTTCACGGGCGGGGCCTCTAGACTCGGTCGGGTACCCGGATCGGACGGAGGGATCGCGATGTCCGGCACGAACGAGGCATGGAACGAGGTCGGCGAGCGGTTCGCGTCGTGGGGGCGCCACGTCGCCGAGCGGTACAAGGAGTCGAGCGGTTCCGCTCGCGAGTCGGCGCAGGTGAGCCAGCGCAAGCTTGAGGACGCCGCGCGAGACATCACCGATGCGCTCGATCGGGCCTTCACGGCGCTCGGGGACACGATCCGGGACGAGCGGGCCAAGGATGACCTGAAGCAGGCGGTCCGTGCGCTGGGCGACGCCGTCTCGGTCACCGTGGCCGAGACGACCGAACGGATCCGACATGGCGTCGGCTCGTCGAGCCCGGATCCGACCGGCGATCCGAAGGACGACGAGCCCGGGCCGACCTCGGCGTAGGATCCGGCGCCGCTACCAGGCGAACGCTTCCGGGGCGGGTCCGCCCGGACCCGGCCAGATCTCGTCGAGACGCTTCATCGCCGCATCGTCGAGCCTCAGGTCCAGCGCCCTCATCGCGCCCTCGAGCTGCTCGGGGATCCGCGGGCCGATGATCGGCGCGGTGACCACGGGGTTGGCGAGCAGCCACGCGAGCGCGACCTCCGCGGGTGGCTGGCCGATCTCGGCGCAGAACTTCTCGTAGGCCTCGACCTGGGGACGGTGCTCCACGAGCTTGTCCTGCACCATGCTCGACGCTCGTCGCGTCCCCTTCGCGCCCCCGCCGTCGAGGACGCCCGCCAGCAGGCCGCGCCAGAGCGGGCTCCAGGGGATCACGCCCATCCCGTAGTCCTCGCACGCCGGGAGCACCTCGAGCTCGACGGTGCGCTCGGCGAGGTTGTAGATGCACTGCTCGGACACCAGCCCGAGGAAGTGGCGGTCCCTGGCGGCCTCGTTCGCCTTCGCGATGTGCCAGCCGGCGAAGTTGCTCGAACCGACGTAGATCACCTTGCCCTGCTGCACGAGCGTCTCGAACGCCTGCCAGACCTCGTCCCACGTCGCCCCGCGGTACACGTGATGCATCTGGTAGATATCGATGTGGTCGGTCTGCAGGCGCCGCAGGCTGTCCTCGCAGGCCGCGCGGATGTGGAGCGCCGAGAGGCGCGACTCGTTTGGCCACGAGCCCATCTCGCTGTAGACCTTCGTCGCGAGCACGACCTTGTCGCGGCGACCGTCGCTCTTCGCGAACCAGTTCCCGACGATCGTCTCGGTCGTCCCGACGCCCTTGCGCTGACCGTAGACGTTCGCGGTGTCGAAGAGGTTGATCCCGAGCTCGAGCGCCCGGTCCATGATCGCGTGGCTGTCGGGCTCGCTCGTCTGCGGCCCGAAGTTCATCGTGCCGAGGCACAGCGGGCTCACCTTCAACCCGAGACGACCCAGGTGCCGGTACTTCATCCGCGCTCGAGTCTAGCCGGGCGCCGCGGATATCCCCGCGTCGCGGGCGGGGTCCAGCGAGCCGTCGCGCTCGGGGTCGCGTGCGCCCGGGAAGAACATGAACGCGATCGTCACCGCCGCTCCGATCAGGCCGGCGCCGATGAGGGTCGCGTCCGCGCCGAACGCCGATGCGAGTGGACCCACCACCGCGAAGCTGAGCGGCACGCCCCCGATCGAGATCATCCAGTCCAGGCTCGAGACGCGTCCGAGGAGGTGGCCGGGGACCAGCCGCTGCAGCAGCGTGAACCAGATCACGACGAGCGCGGTGATGCAGCTCTCGGAGACGAACGCGACACACATCGCCTGCCACACGGCGGAGACCAGACCGAACCCGGCCGTCATCAGCATCCCCACCGCCCACGTCAGGTACAGGACGGTCACCGCCCGCCGGGGCAGGCGCCCACGCTGCCCCATCGCGAGTGCCACGGTGACCGACCCCAGGCCGCCCGCGCCGAACACCAGCCCGAGGTCCGCCGCCGAGCCATGCAGGTCGTTGCGCACCACGTAGGGCACGAGGACCTCCCATGGGCCCCACACGGCCAGGAGGCTCACCAGGCCGGTCACCATCCCCACCCAGAGCCAGGTCGTCCGCCTCACGTAGCGGAGGCCCTCCTTCAGGTCGGCCCACGGCGACGTGCGTCCGTCCGCGTCTCGGGCCTGGGGCCGCGTCCGCATCAGCCCCACCATCACCGCCGAGAACGCGAAGGTGGCCGCGTCGGCGACGAACGCCCATCCGGTGCCGAAGCCCGCGACGAGCGCCCCACCGACGAGCGGCCCGATCAGGGTCCAAGAGATCGGCCGGACGAACTGCCCGAGCGAGTTCGCCTCCACCAGGAGATCCTCGGGGACGACCTGCGGCACGATCGAGGAGAACGCCGGCCCGAACAGCGCCTGACCGACCCCGTAGACGACCACGAGCGAGATCAACGAGGTCATCGTGAGCGTGCCGCCGATCGACATGATCCCGATCGTCGCGATCGCGACCCCGCGGATCGCGTCGCCCGCGATCATCAGGAGCCGTCGATCGACCCGGTCGGACAGGACCCCGGTGATCAGGAGCAGGACCACCTGCGGCAGGCTCCACGCGATCCCGACGGCCGCGAGCGCCGACGGAGAGTTCGCCAGGTCGTACGTCTGCCACGCGATCGCGATGATGTAGACGCCGTCGCCGATGAACGAGACGGTCAGCCCGATCCACAGGAAGGCGAAGTCCCGCACCCGCAGCGGCCGCAGGATGCCGACGCGGTCGACGAGCTGGTTGACCCTGCCCATCGCCCGAGCATACGGACCGGCGACGACCGCCACGATGTGCGAGCATCCGGCGTCGTGAGCGAGTGGGTCGTCCTGCTCCACGTGGCGGTGGCGTTCTGGTTCGTCGCCGGGCTGCTCGGCCGGAACGTCACCATGGCCAGGGCGAGGTCCGCCAACGACCTCTCCACCCTCGTCGAGCTCGTCGACCTGAGCGGCCGCTTCGAACGCCTGATGGTGATCCCGGGATCGTTCGGCGTCGTGGTACTCGGCCTGCTCGCCGCGTGGGCCGAGGGTCGGCCGCTCGCCGGGACCGACGACTGGTGGCTGCTCTCGTCGCTGATCCTGTTCGTCGGGCTCGGCGTGTTGGTGCCCACGGTGTTCCTGCCCCACGGCAAGGTGTTCGAAGGTGCGCTCGAGCAGGCGAGGCAGCGGGGCGAGGTGACGCCCGAGCTGCGCACCGCGCTCCGAGATCCGGCCGTTCGGAACGCGCGAGCCGCCGAGATCGTCGTGGTGGCGGTCATCGTGGCGCTGATGGTCACGAAGCCCTTCTGACGTTCGGCTGCCGGCTCTCGCTCCCGCTACGAACCCGACGGGCCGTGCGACCCGGAGTTCCCGTGCGTGCCCGCGGCCTTCGCGGCCAGTTTGGCGGCGTGCGCCGCGGCGTTCGCCTGCAGGTGCGCGAGCGAGTTGGCAAGGCCCGGGTTGTCCGGCTTCACCTTGAGCAGCGCCTCGTGACGACAGATCGCGTTGTCGAGCCCGGTCACGCCGACGCACGTGGAGAAGTCCGGTGCGGTGCCGGTCTCGTCCGAGGTCGTCTCTTCGGCCTCGGGGGCCTCAGTCTCAGTGGGCTCGGGTGACTCTGAGACGGCCGCCGGGGGGCTCGGCGTGGGCTTGCCCTTGACGCCGCCGGTGGCGGCGTTCGCGATCGTGCCAGCCACGATGAGCACGGCACACGCGATGAGCAGAACCCTGAGCGGCTTCATCGGCTCAGTATGGCCAGACGACCCCACGAAAAGCATTGGCCAAACGACTGTTTCGGAAGGCCGCGCCGGGGGACGACGCAAGTCGCAGGGACGAGACCGAAGGCTCGCTGTGCGGCGCGGGCCCGCGGGGTTACGCTGGGAGCCTCGCGGTATCCGAGGGGAGGCAGACATGGACTTGCCGGATGCGCTCGAGCAGCTGTCGAACGCGACCCACTCCCTCAAGATGTTCGTGTCTTGGTTGGAGAGCCAGAGCGACGAGCAGCTCGGCGAGATGAGCAACGATGACTGGATGGCGGTCTTCAGCGCCGGCCACGACCTGGAGGAGCGGGCGATCGAGCTCGATCGGGAATTGACCCGGGGTAAGGAGGCTCGGCCCGACCTAGGCTAGGCCGTCGCGGTGATCTCGTACACCTCGTCGGTCGGGTGGCCGGCACGCTCGTGGGTACGCATGACGGCCTCCTTGCTCGGAGCCTCCGAGAGACAGAAGACCATCCCGGTCTCCGGGTCGCCCCATGCCTGCTTGAAGTCCGCGTTCTCCTGATCCTGCACGTCGAGATCGGCCTGGTGCGCCTTCAGCAGATCCTCGGGCGTGATGCCCTTCATGTTGCGATGGACGTCCATGAACTCCGGCATGCTCGCTCCTCTCGCTGGTCGCCCCCATTGTGTACGCCAGCCGTCGGTCGCTCGCAACCCGGCGACGATCGTCTCACGATAAGACCGGGGGCAAGGATCGCTGTCAGCGCCCAGCTCATCCAGTGCCCGTGTTGGGGGAACGCCCTGATCAGCGCGTCGGAAGGGAGTCGGACGTTCAGGCTCGTCGCATCCATCGGCTCCGCTTCGCGGCGCTCATCGTGGGAGTCCCTGTCGACCTCATCGGCGATCGAGCCGGCGCGGTCTGGGCCAGACTGCGCTGGCCGAAGCGGTGGTTCCCGTTCTTTCCGTCCCCTGGTGAATGCGTCCAATGAGGAGGCGACGACGACCGCCAGGGCTCCGACGACCGCCGCCGCAGCCACCAGGCACATCGACCACGCGAGCCAAGCTGCCGTCCGAGACTTCATGGGGGATACCCCCTCGCTTCGAGTCTGAGCCCTCTCTCAGGTAGCCGAACCGCTGAAAGAACTTCCGTCGGCTTCGCTTAAGACCGACTTGGGGTGGGTACGGGCGTGCAAGGAAGAGGGAGACGCCCAGGGCCCTGGGGTTTCCTCCGTTCCGCTGGCACAACTTCCACGAGGAGGTGCCTGATGCTCGTCGCATTCGTGATCCTCGCGTTCTTCCTGGGTGCGTTCCTCGGCTTACTCGCGATGGCACTGGCGTGCGCCGCGCACGACCGCGAGGAGTCTCTTCGAGTCGATGCTGGACGACGGGCTCGGCGTCCCGTTGTCGACCGGCGATACATCGAAGTGGAAATTGCCCGACGTCAGCGGCTCAGGTCGCGTGCGGGCTGGGTGGGTGGCAGCAGTAGCGTGGCGAGCTTGGGTCCCCACTGACGAGACCGCCGGCTCGCCGTGCGGCGCGGGCTCCCGGGTGCGCCCAGTGGCCCGCGAACCTACGACGTTCCGCTTTTCAGACGCATGAACCTACCGATGTGTCTCGGAACATCCTCGGCGCGCTGATGCGGGGACGGCGAGAGCCGCCGACGCCGTGAGCGGAGGGGGTGGTGGATCGGGCAGCGGCCAAGCCGCACCCGCAGACCCGCACCTTCGCCGAGCTCCTGATCGACTGCGAGGAGGACCGAACGCTCCGGGCGGTGCTCGTTGGGATGCTGCGGGAGGCGGACCGCTAGAGCCGTAACCGGGTCATTCGGCGCATCGGGGGGCTGCGCCGCACGGCGAGCCGGCGGTCTGATCGCTTGTTCAGCAAATTCCTGAAACGGTCGGCACACCTCGCGACAAGGACTTCGGCGATTCGCTGCGCACATCTCCGAGGCGGACAGTATGAGGACGAGCATCATTCCCTTCGCGTGGGCCCCTCGCTCAAGGATGTAGCGCTTCAGCCGATAACGGCAAGGGGACGATGATGGGGCTTTTCGGACCGAAGCTGACGGACAACCTTCGCTGGTGGTGGATCCCGCGCCCAAGAGACCGCCCGTGCGAGTGGAGAAGATGCAAACGGAAGTCGGCTGGCTACCTAGAAGGTGCAGACAGCATAGACGCGCTGATTTTGTCGAACGGGTCACGAGTCAAAGCAGGGCGTTGGCTCTGCCAGCGGCACGCCAAGGAGTGGCTCGAGATGGAGCACCACCTCCTGAAGTAAATACGAATCGGCGACCACCTTGCCTGGCGAGGTGGTCGAGGCCCCCCGCACTGAGAAGCCCGACCCCACGGCGCGACGATCGATTCCGCGAACGGGTCACGAATCGTCTCGGCGAGCGGTCGGAACGCCTCCTACACGTTGTGGGCCTCGCGGATCGGTCGCCGAAGGGTCAGCAGCCGTCGCCTTGAGCCCGAGCAGTCGATTTACCCGTAACTCCGCCCACTGGGCGCATCGGGAGCCCGCCCGCACGGCGAGCCGGTCGTCTAGCCATCGGGTGGGAAACCCAGCGCTAGCCGCGTATGTCACCGCTTAGGGGATAGGCGACCTGAAGGGAGTCGACCGAGCCTGCTCTATCCAATCCGCTCCACGTCGCCGTTGGCGTCGTGGCCGATGGATTGCCACCGAGCCCACCTGAGGGTCTCCCCGTTCCACGTCCGATACGCCGCTTTCGGGTCGAGCACGCGGTCATGAGACCGCTCCCGTGGTGATGAGGGCGAACCCATCTGGAGGAGGGCGCGAGCGGGAGATCCTCGAGCACGCCGTCCGCGCCGTCATCAGCAAGGAGGAGGACCTCGTCGACGAGGCGAGCGAGGTCGGGCACGACACCCCTCAGTTTGTGCATCGTGTCGCTGGGGTGTAAACAACACCCGTTGCCGGAGGGCTAGGGAGGGAGCATGAAGGCACGACTATTCGTCGCTCTTGCGTGCGCATTGGGAACGTTCGTCGCGACCGCGGCACCTGCCGTCGCCGTTGAGCCCGTCGTCGTCGTGGACACCGACAAGCCGGAGATCGGCCCCGCCGCCTCCACAACGTACCTGGCGTGGATCGTGTTCTCGGGCAAGAACTTCAATCCGAGCATCCGCGCTGAAGCTATCGGCTCCGATGCGTCGTTCCGGGTTAACCCTCAAGGAACGTTTGCCTTCACCGGCGGCATCGATGGCTCCACGCTGATCTACGAACAGTTCACAGAGACTCAGAAGTCTGATCTCGTGATGGTCGACCTCTCGACGCAAACGCAGCTTGAGGTGCCAGATGGCGTCAATACCGACGCCGTGGAGTTCTCACCGAGCCTCTCCGGGTCGCACCTGCTCTTCGGTCGCTCAATCCGTCACGGTGCTGAGGTGATCTTGTTCGATACCAGTACCGATACGTCGCAGGTCATCGCCACCAGGACTAATACCGAGCGGCGATTCAACGGAGTCTTGCCGATCCAGGTGAACGGCAACTACGCGGTATGGGAGCAGTCAGCCATCAAGCGGAAGACGGGCGAGCTGATCAGCGCCGACATCATCCTGTATGACATCGCGGCAGCCACGACGACAAAGCTTCCGAAGACCGACCCAGAACGGCCATCGCTCTATGGACCCTCGGTCGACCAAGACGGGACCGTCTACTTCGGTCGAAGCAGTTTCGCTTGTGGCGTGAACGCGCAGCTCGTCAGCCGTCAACTCGATGGCACCGAGTCGGTCCTCATCGCATTCCCGACCAATAGAGACTTCCGCTTCACCAATGCGGTCGACAATCCCGATAACACGACGGATGTCTATTTCGACCGCGCGAACTGTCGGGGCGATGACTTCGGTGATATCTGGAAGCTTCCGAGCGTGTGAGCCAACGAGCATTGCCCAATATACGCATCTAAGGGGGCTGGGGTCGCGACCTGCGGGGAGGGGCCGTCGCTCCGACTGTTGATGCAAGAAGCCCGGCCTCAGCATCTTCAGGTGGGCCTTCCCTCGCTACCACCACAACCCTGGCCCTGGAGGCCTGGAACAAGCACCACCCCGAGGAACCAGTGTCCTGATTGACCTCTAGCATCCGAGCATGGCCGAGCGGGAACGGGACATCCTTGAACGAGCTTCCTCGTCGTCAGCGACCTGTCCGACCTCGGCGTGGGCTCGACCCGTGAACGTCGACGAGGTCGAGGCGCAGCTCGGCAGGCGGTTGGACTCGTTGGGCCCGGCCCACGGGCAGAGCTCCTCCACGCCCTGATGCTCCCCGACTTCGACCGCGCCGACCGGATCGGCGAGTATTGGGGGAACCGGGCCACTCGCGCCTTTCGCCGAATTCCTGATTGACTCCGAGGAGGACCGGACGCTCCGAGCGGTGCCGGTCGGGATGCTGCGGCAGGCCGAGTAGCTCCTGTGGAATATTGGGGGGGAATGACCGAGCGTCGTCGCTCGACTTGCGGCCAACTGCGTGCGGCCCAAGGCAGACGACCTAGGAAGAAAGGCCAATGGTTTCGTCCCGCTGCGTCTGGAGAGACTTAGGTCACGCGAGATGAGGTGCGAAGGAGGGTCGTGCACGGGATCACCAGCAGGCTGTGTCGACGGGTCGGCACGCTTACATGGGCCGTCGTGCTTTCAGCTGTCTTGACGCCCTCGTCTTCAGCTGCACAGACGGCGCCGCCGCATCTGAACCTTGTTGGCATCATCCGCACGACCCCCTTTCGTCACTCTCATATCTCGATGCACGACGGTGAGGGCAGCGCTTACGTTCCGCGAGATCACTCGCTCTGGCTCGCAGACGACGAATCGAACGCCATCTTCGAGGTGGCCCCGAGGACTGGGAAGCTCAAGCGGCGGATAGCGGAACAGGCATTCCAATCCACCCGTCGATTCGGCGGCGGTCCTCGTGCCGGACCCAACCGGACCGATGACATCGAGAGCATGGCCTACGACGAAGCGGACGATGTTCTGTACGCATTCTCTGGGACATGCTGCTCGGCAACGGCCCGACCGACGGCCTTTCGCTTGACGCGGCGTCGCGGCGTCCTTCGACTCGACTCGTGGCAGCCGTTGAGTCGGACCAGCGACTTCACGGCCGCTGGATGGAATGCCGCCGATCATGGTCTGTACGTAGGCGCAGGACCCAATCTGCAGACGTACGATTACCGGAGCAACACCCTCGGCCAAGCGTTTCGGATCGCCGATCTGAGCGGCATCTTCGGCCTTGGCTTCTCGCCGGATGGATCGCAGATGTACGCCGTCACGAGTAGCGAGATGCTGGTTACCGTCGACTGGGCGAGCCAGAGCATCATCCCGGAGTGGTCGTTTGATCTGAGGCCGTTCGGTGTACTGGACGGTCGAGCCGTGGACCGCATCAGAGGTCGGTTCTTCGTGTTGGACGGTGCCACTCGGCCTGGCCATGACCGCCTGAAATTCGCCGTGTTCAAGTTCGATGTCGAGCAATGAACCGATACCATCGCCTTCAAGCGGTTCAGCGATACCTCACCGGGAGCCCGCGCCGCACGGCGAGCCGGCGGTCTGATCCGGTCACGAGCGTCCTGGACCCGGCTCCACCAGGCGGTCGGCGTGAGCGACGGGAGTCCGCGACCGACGTGCGCCTCCACGGCGACGAGATGGCCGCGGACGCCGACGACGGTGACGCCGATCACGCGACGGCGGCGAACATGACTTGTTGGACTCGACCCTTGTCACCGTCCGACAGCCAGGCGGGGTTATTCTCGCCTCATGAGCGAACTCTATGGAGCCGGTCAGGACGGATGACCGTGCCGTTCGACTGGATCGAGGACCCGCGGACCACACAGCGACCGCGCCCGAGCGAGCCAAACTGGCGCAAGGTCGCCCTCGTGTTGGCGGCGATCGCCATCCTCGTCGCGCTCGCGATCGCGTTCGGCGAGATCATTCGCTGACCAGCGCCCAAGTACCCGTTGTGTCACCCCGGTCACGATCCAAGAACGTATATGGCGTTTTGCTGGAGGACCGCGACCAGTTCCGCCGGGACTCTTCACTCAGCCTTGAGCGGACCCCGCATGGCGGCCTCAGCAGCCTCCATCGAGCCGTAGTCAGGCACGTGAACGATCCGGCGTCCGTCGAAGGTAAAAACACTTGCG
>Ga0222623_10000629_pt1 | contig 11395 bp, 11 predicted proteins | sample PLMtaG_FD_177336 | JGI IMG/M metagenome (GOLD analysis project Ga0222623, IMG submission 177336) | Groundwater sediment microbial communities from an aquifer in East River, Colorado, USA - PLM2_30_coex | ecosystem: Environmental > Terrestrial > Soil > Riparian zone | place: USA: East River...
CGGTCCTGCGGCTGCACGATCCGGGGATCGGCGCCGAGATCATGGGCGCCGGGAAGTTCGGCTACCCCGGGTGGCACGAGGATCCGGCGTGGAAGGGCTGGTGGGGTGACGAGCCGCCGTTCCACACACCGGTATTCGTCCTCACCCACCACCCACACCCGTCGATCGAGATGAAGGGCGGCACGACCTTCCACTTCCTCGACGCGGCGCCGGCAGAGGCGCTCGAGACGGCCCGCGACGCGGCGAGCGGCCAGGATGTACGCATCGGCGGAGGTCCAACCACGCTCCGCGACTTCCTTGCCGCCGGGCTGGTCGACCACATGCACATCGTGGTGGTCCCGATCGTGCTCGGCCGAGGCGTACGCCTTTGGGACGGACTGGAGGGCCTCGAGAAGGACTACCAGGTCGAGGCCACCTCCTCACCCAGCGGAGTCACGCATGTGACGTTCACCCGTACCGCTCTCTGAACCGCCTGGGTCGACAAGACCCGAGGGGCGCATGCGGGGCCAACAGCACCGCCGCCCAGACGGGATTTCTCTACGCCCCGTTCACACGGCCTAGGCAAGCGCTCCTCTTTCGGTCACAAGCACGACGTCTGCGGTTAGACGTCGAGCGCGTGCTGAGCCTGTTGCGTGGGCAGGAGGAGGGCCGCTCCGAGCCCGACGATCCCGATGATGGCGAGAACGATCATCGAGGCGGCGTAGGACCGGTTCGTGAGGCCGGAGACGAGGATGGTGCCGGCGACCGCGGTGCCGAGCGACGAGCCCAGGTTGGAGATGCAGCGCGACAAGCCGGAGATCTCGCCCTGTTGTTCTTCGGGGAATGCGGATTGCACGACGTTGACGGAAGGGGTCAGCATGACGCCGACGCCGCGGCCGATGAGCAAGAGTCCCGGCGCGAACGCCCAGGGGCTCGGCGAGCCCTTCACGAGGGCGAGCAGGACGAGGACCCCGGCGATCGTGGTGATGAAGCCGGCCATGATGAGCGTCCGCTGCGCGTACTTCTTGGCGAGCCGTTCGGCTGCGAGCGACGACAGCAAGATGCCTCCGGTCGCGGCGGTGAAGATCACGCCCGTCTGGATGGCGTTGTAGCCGCGGACGACCTGCAGGTACGCGGAGACGACGAAGGCGGTGCCAATGAGCATCAGCCATTGCACGTTCTGGGTGACCAGCCCGAGGTTCGACGTGCGGTTGCGGAACAGTCCGGTCGACAGCAGTGGCTCTTCGTGGCGGCGTTCGCGGGCGCGGATGTGGAGGAAGAACATGGCGAGGAAGACGGCGCCGACCACCAACAGGACCGCCATGAGTGCGAGGTCGTTGTCGGCGGAGAGGACGCCCATCACGACGAAGATGAGGCCTGCGGCCGACAGGACCGCCCCGAGCGTATCGAAGGGCCGGGTCGGGTCGGGCGCGATGGGGTCGACGATGCCGCGGCTCAGCCAGAGGATCACCGCGACGATCAGCGCTTGGAAGAGGAATGCGGCCCGCCAGCTGATGGCGGTGGTGATGAGCCCGCCGATCAACGGTCCGGCGGCGGCGCCGACGCCGCCCATCCCGGTGATGATCCCGAAGGCCCGGGCCCGCGACGTGGTGTCGCTGAAGAGCAGCGTGGTGAGGATGTAGACGGGCGGGATCAGCAATGCGGTGCCGACCCCTTCGAAGATCGAGTTGCCGAGGATGAGGATGCCGAGACCGGGAGAGGCCGCACTCATCAGCGCGCCGACCCCGTAGATGACGAGGCCGATGGTGAAGCAGCGCTTGCGGCCCCACCGGTCGGTGAGCTTGCCGCCGGGAATCATGAGGGCGGCCATCACCAGCAAGAACAGGGTGATCGCGATCTGAACGCCCTGCACGGTCGTATCGAGGTCCTTGCTGATGTCCGTGATCATGACGTTCATGTTCGAGCCGGCGAAGCTGCAGATGAACTGCGCAAGCGCGAGCGGAACGAGGATCTTCCGCAACGCGCCCGAGGGCCGTCCGACGCCGACAGCTTCACTCATGCGTCCCCCTACCGATCGGCCGTTCCCTATCTACTAGCACAGACGCTCGAGCGTCTGGTGAAGGATGCCCCGAATCCAGCGATGGGTGGACGTTAAGGCTCGTTCGGCCCCGGCCCGATACATCTTCGTGCAGACCTGATCGCAAAACTTGGAGTTCGGCCATGAATCCATTTCCATCGGATCAACCTCTCGGGTCGTCTGGGGAGGACCGCCGGGACCGCGTCGTCGGGCCCTCCGGAGCCTATGAGTCCCGATCGGAAGCCCCCCACCGGATCCGCCCGACGAGGCGGATCGCGGATGCGGTCGTCGCATTGCTCGCCACGCAGGTCTTCCTGCTCGGCGCCGAAGCGCTTGCCCTGCTCAATCGGATCCGCCTCGCCGAACGCGCCAGGGAGGGCCACTTCGTGACGCTGGCTGAGGTCGAGCAAGCCAACAACCTGGTCGTCGCGTCGGCGGTCGTCTGGTTCGTCCTGTTCGCCGTGACGGGGATCGTGTGGTGTGTGTGGCAACACCGCGCGCAGCGAAACGCGATCGAGCTCGCGGACGGGAAGCTCGAGTTCACCCCGGGATGGGCGGTGGGGTGGTGGTTCGTCCCGTTCGCGAACCTGGTCAAGCCGTTCCAGACGGTGCGAGAGCTGTGGAAGGCGAGCCATGATGGGTACAACGGACGGGTCGTCGCCACCTGGAGTGTGATCGGCTGGTGGTGGGGCCTTTGGCTCGGTGCGAGTGTGCTCGGGCGGTTCATCGTCCGCGGTGGTTCGTTGAAGAGCCCTTCGGACGTCATCCGTCACGACACGTGGGAGATCGTCGCAAACGGCGTCACGATCGTCGCGGCGATCTTGGCGATCATGATCGTGCGCTCCGTCGTTGCTCTTCAGGAACGCGCCGTTGCCCCACCGGTCCTTGGCCCTTTACCGCCGATGCCGATCGCCGGCGTCCTCGTGCCAGAGATGCCGCCGCCTCCGCCAGCCGGGTAGCGCTGGGTAACCGGTTTCGCGGGGCCACCGGGCCGAACCAAGTGCTCTGGTCGTCCGATTATTCGAGCCGCGGCCGAAGCGGCAGCCCCGACCAATCCCGCCACGACCTCGGGCCGATCCCGTCCCCGGCTCTATTCCTCGCTTCCAACCGGAGGAGGAGGGGCCGGGAAGTACTCGCTTGGAGTTCGTCCACTTGCTCCCAGTTCGTCCAGAACCCATGTGATGAGCGCGTGTAGGCCTGATCTGGATCGCTGACGCCGCGATACTCCTTCTGCACGGTCGCCTGCGTCAGGAGGTCGATCCACGACCAATGGTGCAGCTTGGTGCGTCGGACCTTACGCCGGTCGATCTCGATCGGGTACTCCGTGGACGAGGTGACGTATTGGTTCGAGACCGAGAGCACGGCCTGGAAATCGAGTTCCCGGGCCAGGTCCAGGTACGTGTTGATCTGGTCCGGTTCGAGTGGATGCGCCGCGATCTTCGCCTCCAGCAACGCACTCCACGACTTCCCGGCTCTCGTAACGACGATGACCCCATCTGGGCGCACCGGCTTGCCCTCAAGCTTGAACGGGACCTCGATGAACGTCTCGAACTTTCCAGAAGGCGCCCCCAGGGGTTTGAGCAACGAGTACCCAAACTCTGGCACAGCCGCCATGACCGCAAGGAGCGCGGACGCCAATCGTCGTTCCTGGGCTTCGACGCCTGAAGCCGACGATATGGGAATCAGGCGTGCGACCGGCCACTTCTCGTCTGTGATCACGATGCCCCCATCTAGGCGCTCTCGCGAACTCAAACACCGTCGCGAGGAGCGCGCAAACTAGGCTCGTTCGCTCGGAGAACGGCATCAGGCGCATTGACCTCCCGACCTGACGCCGCCGGACAAAGCAACCCGGTCAGGGCTTGGGATCGATGCCAGCCCAGGGGTTTGAGCGGGGTCGAGTCCTCGACTGCGCCTACTCTGGTTCGAGCGACATTCGGTAGCGAATCTCGTCCATCTCGAACGGCAGGACGTCGTGGGGACGTGAGCGCTTGCCACCATCCAGCTGCAGACCGCACTTCTCGTAGAAGCGACGGGCGCGGCCGTTCTCTCGGCGTACCCAGAGCGTGAGGATGCCGTGTCCGTTTGCATGCGCGTGCTCGATCGCGGCATCCATCAGGGTTGGAGCCACGCCGGTCCCCGCAACCTCTTCCGTGACGTAGAGGCTGCCGAGTTCGGAGGTCTCGGCGGGGACGTCGGCGTCTGGGCTCGGTAGCACGTAGGCGTAGCCGACGACACGACCGTTCAGCTCCGCGACGAAGACGGCCTCGCCGGGGGGAAGCTCGGCGAGGCCTTCGGCGAAGTCGGCGGTCGTTTCCTCCACCGACAGGGCTTCCAAGTCCGCCTCTCCGAAGAGATCGCGATAGCTCCAGCGCCGCGAGGCCACGCTCACCTCCGCGATGGCTCGCGCATCGTCCGCTCGTGCCTCACGAACGACGAGTTCGCCAGCCACAAGCGCAGCGTAGCCCGGGGGACGTGGTGAGCGGGTGGCAGTCGCTTCGGAGCGAAAGCGACACCTCGGACGCTGCCGCCGCCGTGGAATACGTTGTTGAGGCATGGACACAGCCGACCTCTATCGAGGGTTCGCCGATCGAGAGGCGCGGAATGTCTCCCCTCTGTACGAGGAGTTCGCGCTCGGTGTCGCCAAGGACGCCGACGTCCTCGCCTTCCTTCGAACGCTTCCCGATGCCAAGCGCCAACCGAATCTCCTGTTCGGTGCCGTGAAGTATCTGACTGGCGTGATGTCGGACTACGGCGCTTTCCGCGCCTTCGTCGTTGGCCACCAGGATGATCTCCGCGACCTGATGTCGGTGCGAAGCACCCAGACGAACGAGCCAGGGCGCTGTGCTGTTCTGCTGCCGCTTCTCGCCGCTCTGACCCAGCCGATCGCACTCCTGGAGGTGGGAGCTTCGGCTGGACTGTGCCTGCTTCCCGACCGATACCGCTACGACTACAGCGCGCGGCTAGTCGGCCCGACCGATTCACCCGTCACCTTCCCGTGCGAGCCGCGGGGTCCGGTGCCCGTACCGGAGGCTGTACCGGAGGTGGCGTGGCGGCTGGGGGTGGACCTTCACCCACTTGACGTAACCGATCCGGACACAGGCAGATGGCTGAGCGCACTGGTGTGGGCGGGTGACCCCGAACGCGAAGACAGGTTGCGGGCAGCAATCGGAGTTGCATCGAACGATCCACCGTCCGTTACTGCTGGCGATCTTCTCATCGAGACGACGAGGCTGGCGGCGAGCGCACCACCGGATGCAACGCTCGTCGTCTTCCACGCGGCTGTGATGCCGTACCTCTCCCCGGAAGACCGCACGAGATTCATCGACGTCGTCTCCCAGCTTCCCGCAGTCTGGGTTTCGTTCGAGGGACTAGGTGTGCTTCCGGGGATCGGCGCTCGACTTGGAGTGAGTGAGCGCGGTGAGCGTGCCTTCGTCCTGGCACGTGACGGACAGCCGATGGCCTTGGCGAGCCCGCATGGGCGCTGGATGCGCTGGCTCGACACATAGCCACCAACGGACCACCAAAGGCCCAATCCAGAGCGCAGTGGTCAGTGGGACGTATGTCATTCCCGCCGAAAGCGACATTGGGCGAGACCTGCTAGGGCCTTCGTGAGTTGGCTCCGTCATTGATGTACCTGCGACCGACCGGCTGATTGGTCTTGGCAGTCGTCCAGGCCCCGATGCCCATGAGCACGTACCCTCCACCTCGGAAGTCATGGTTCAGTCCGAGGAAGACGGTGACCCGGACCTCTTCATCGTCCTCGTAGACCTCGACGTGGCGAAGTCCGTCAATGATCCCGTGGACGAACTCGATTCGGAGCGTCTGATCGTCGGCCGCGAGGTCGATTCGATCCCAGCGAACCAGGCGTGGGTCTCGGCGCGCCGGGTCCGGGAGAGCTGGGTCGCCGCGGAACGCCCAACGGTCCCGAAGGCTGACGAGCATCCGCAGCTCGATGACCTGCCTCGGGATCCCCAGCACCCGCGCCGTCTCCTCCACGACCCAGTCGAAGGACGCATCGTCGGGGGCATCCATGAACGCGACGAATCGCTCGTCCGTCGGGACCAGCCAGGCATCGACCAGTCGAGCGCCTTCCGTGTAACCAAGCCGCCCACCTATGGAGTCGCTCCACCGCTCCAGCGTGGCAAGACCGTCAGGCGCTGGGGCGCCAAGCAGCGCTTCTGCTCGTGACCTGGTGACTCTGCCCATCGCATTCCTCATCCTGATTCTGCCCGACGATGTCGCTTCGTGACGAAAAGCGATACTCACGCGCGTCGAACAAGCCGCTAGCTAGTCGAACTCTCGTACCGAACGTTGGCGACGAGCGGTGCGAACTCGGCGGGGGCGATGATAGGCGGATCGAAAGGCGACACGGGCATCACGTACAGCCTGTACTCCATGTCCTCATGGGTCCACGCGAGTGTCAGCATTGGGAAGGTGGCGTCGTTCGGCACGTACGCGGACACCTGCGTGCCGCCGATATCGAACGTCGTTGCCAAATGGGCGTTGTAGTCGAGCGGTTGGCTGGGATCCGGATAGGACTGAAGGTTCAGCGTGAAGCTGTCGGAGACCAGGTACTCGTACGCCAGGCTTCGCCGATTCTCGCCTCCCCACGCCACGAGCCATCGCAACTGGTATCCGGTCGGCGCGGGCATCCACGCGACCGTCGACTGCGCTATCTCTGCGGCCTTGGCGGCGCACGCCGGGGTGGGTCCAGAGTCGCACATGATCATCCGGCGGGGCGGAGGAGCCGGTGAGACCTCGTTGTCTTGGATCGGAGGGTGGGAGACCATGATCACATGGACGATCCGATCCAGGACCAACAGAGCGACCACGCCGATGCCCACAACGACAAGGGTTCGGCGTAGCCACCGTGGAAAGTGCCGTTCTCGCCGGAGGACGCCCTGACCGCTCACATCAAACGTATCGTCAAGACGTCTCTTGGGGTTGAAGAACTGCCTTGGCAGCAGATGTCGCTTTCCATCGAAAGTGACTCTGATCAGTCGCAGTTGGGCATCCCCGGGAGCGACATTCCACAGTCTCTCCTTAGTAGTCGCTTCACTGGCTCGCCGCCGATGAGTGGCTAGCGCAGCACAACGGTGAACCGATGCCGAGGAATCCGCGTCCTGAACGAGCGCTTCCGCGATCGGTACCCTGCGGTGGCAGCGTGACCTGCTCGGTTGGGCGATCATCGTTGGTCGGAAGCGCTAGGCGAGCAGACCGTGGCAGCCGCGTCCCGCCGAAACGACATCGTTGACGCTTGCAACCAGTCCATGGCTCGTGTGACCCTCTGCGGCCTGGTGGAACGCCTCATCGTGGCTAGGCACGCCGAGAGCGCATACAACGTCCAAGCACTCATAAGCGCCGACCCGTCGTCTCATCGGTCGCCGTTGACCTCTCGTGGAATACTGCAGGCGCGGTCCCTCGCGGACCGGCTCGCGGGGGATGCAATCGACCTCTGTGTTGCCAGCGGGACGCTTCGAGCGGTGCAGACGGCGGAAATCGTGGCTAGGGCGCTCTCGATTCCCCTCATGAAGACACCGCTGCTAGATGACCCGCCTGCCGGCATCTTCGAGGGCGGTCCTGTGGAGGCCTTCGTCAGATGGATGAGCGTCTGCGACGCCGACACGCCGGTGCCGGGGACGTCGATGAGCTTGCGAGATTCCGCTCGTCGATACTTCGAAGCGGCGAGGCTTCTACTCCGACAGCCGGAACGGACCATCCTCGTCGTGGCTCACGCGCCTGCGCTTCGGTGGATCGTTCAAGCTGCACAGGGTCGAACTGATCCGTTGGACTACGACCATCCGGTGTTCGCGCATGCTGATGCGGTGGAGGTGGACGTCGTTACGCTTGGGATCCGACTGGATGCACTTGAATCTGACCCGTTTCTGGTGCTGTCTGGCGGAGAGGAGGGCTAAAGCCTGAAGCCAGGGAGGCAACGACATGTCCGCGCGCAGTTGTATGACACCATCGGAGTCGCTTACACCCTGACGCGGTGCACCGAGCCGCGGATCGCCGCAAGGATCTGGGCTGCGCTCGGCGATGCACGGACGGTGTTGAATGTCGGGGCTGGCACCGGCTCCTACGAGCCCCTCGGCCGTGACGTAACCGCGGTGGAACCGTCGGCGCTCATGCGTGCGCAGCGTCCCGCGGGCGCAGCGCCGTGTGTAGCTGCTGTTGCGGAGAGCCTTCCGTTCGAGGACCAGTCCTTCGACGCTGCGATGGCTTTCTCCACCGTGCATCACTGGCAGGACCCGATCGCGGGCCTGCGCGAGATGCGGCGTGTGGCTCGCCGCGTGGTGGTGTTTACGCACGACACCAGTGACACCGGATGGCGTCGTCGGTTCTGGCTTACTCGCGACTACCTGCCTGAGGTGGCTGACCTCGTCGCCGGCCGGCCTTCGCTGACCGAGCAGGCCCACGCGATCGGAGCCCGCACGGAGCCCGTGCTCATCCCGTGGGACTGCGCTGACGGCTTCTTCGAGGCCTACTGGCGTCGGCCGGAGGCATACCTGGACGATTATGTTCGTCGCGGAGTATCGGTGTGGGCCAGAGTCGGGCCGGATGTCGAGCAGCGGGCAGTGCGCAGCCTCCGTGATGACCTTGTCTCAGGCCGGTGGGCCGAACGCAACCGCGACCTCGTCGCTCTTGATGCAGCGGAGCTTGGCCTTCGCCTGCTCGTAACCTGAACCCCGCCGCAGACGTTGCTGCCCGCACAGGCTGGGCAGGCCACATCGCATCAGTCAGACAGTCAGCTTCAACCTCGCTCCAAGAAGTCATGGATCGTGGGTGTGCTTGTGCGGGCGGGAGCGGGCATCTGCGAGTGAGCTGCCGAACGGAAGGCCGCCGCAGCGTCCAGACCAACTTTCTTAACAACCCATTTCCCAGGAGACGGAGGTCAGCTGGACCTGCCTGATTCAGCTCGAGATCATCCGTCTACCACCCGATAGAGCCGCCAGCGATCGGGGACGCCCTTCAGCTCCTGCTCACCGCGGTCGGCAAAAGCGAGACCCGATCCCGCGACGAGGTCCTTCACCGTCTGCGAGACGAGTACCTCTGACGGGCCGGCGAGAGCACCGACGCGGGCACCGATGACGACCGCTATCCCACCGACCTTGCCGTCGATGGTCTCGCACTCGCCTGTATGCAGCCCGGCTCTTACCTCGAGGCCGAGACGCGCGACGGCTTCGCGGATCGCCTGCGCGCAGCGGATCGCACGAGCGGGGCCATCGAACGTGGCGAAGAACCCGTCGCCGGCCGTGTCCACCTCCGCTCCCCGGTAGCGGGCCAACAGGCGCCGAACGGTTGCGTGATGCTGCTCTAGCAGTTCGCGCCAGCGGCGGTCTCCCAACTCCGCCGCCTTCTCGGTTGAACCGACCATGTCCGTAAACAGAACGGTGGCGAGCACACGGTCCAGCGACGCTTCCTCGTCTCGAACTCCCTTCACGAACCGCTCGATCTCGTCAAGGACGCTTCCCTGGTCGCCCAGATATGGGACGTGCTCATGACCGGGCAGCGCGACGTACTCCGCGCTCGCGATGTGCTCCGCCAGGTACCGATTCGCCTCGGGTTCGTCTTCCGCGCGGTGAAGGATGAGAGTCGGCACATGGATGGCGGATAGCACATGGCGCACGTCGGTTTCATGTTCCATCAGCTCGACCGCTACCGCCGCACCTGGGCTCGCGGCTCGGCGCATGTACGCCGCGACCCACCGAACAAGGCGAGGGTCGTCGGCCATGGCTGTGTTCAATGAGGGGAACTGTCGCCGGACGAACTCCTCGGTGCCCCAACCGCGCTCGATTTCGCCCAACCAGTCCGCGAACTCATGCTCGCGGAGGCCCCAGGGCGCTTCCGGTTCCCATTTCGCCGATGGATACGAGCCGTGGATCACCAGCGCCAGCGTGCGTTCCGGGTAGGTCGCCGCGAACAAGAGATCCAGCATCCCCGACTCCGAGGCCCCGTAAATCACGGCGCGTTCGGAGTCAACCTCGTCCATGACCGCGCGTAGGTCGTCCATCCGGGTCTCAAGGTTCGGAAGCCGGTCGGGTGGGACCGGGTCAGACAGTCCGAACCCGCGCTTGTCGAACATGATCAGTCTTGAGAACGACGCGATCCGGAGGAGGTAGGACGCATATTCGGGGAGATCCCATCGGTATTCGAGGTGCGTGAACCAGGGGCCGACGTAGACCAAGTCGACGGGTCCGTCTCCAAGAACCTGGTACGCGATGTGGACCCCATCGGCAGTCTTCGCGTAGTGCGTTTCAGGAGCGTCCACGCTCGTATCGTTCTCCCAACGACGCGCGCCCGCAACTGGATACGTGCCGGGTGCCTAGTGCACACGATCGTGCCGCCCTTTTCCCTCTGCGATCCCGTGCCGAAGGGACACGAACTCCGATTCCTGAGCGGCCTATGGCCTATCCCGTCCTCGACATGATCGAACGCATCGTGGCACGACTGCGTCTCCGGGAACGCAGAGGGCTCGGTTTCCAGGCGGAGACCGAGCCCTTGCGACTACATCAGGTCGTCATCAGCGCCAAGCCATACGCATCGACTCCTTCGAAGTCGACGACTGCGGCCGACCTTGTGACCGGCCACCGTGTCGCGCTGCCCCATCGGGGGCTTCGCGGGTTCCGGGGCTGGCGGCAGCTCTTTGGTGCTGGCGTTATGCCCTAGGCGGGCTCTGACCGCTGGTGGCTGTACCCGGCTTCGCGCCGCTCCGGTGCCTGCGTGCACGATACACTCGGCCACGGAAAAACGCAAGGGTCCCCTTGCGTCCTTCACCGCCGACCGCTCCGCCCCTCGCGGTTCGCTCGGATACGTCGCAGGCGATCCGCAATTGCCTGGCGGGACACGCCTAACTCTCGCGCCACGGCCGCCTGGCCTGCCTCCTCCACCAGCTCGGCCCACTCGCGGCGCGTGGCCTGTAGCTCAGCTTCAAGCCGCGAGATGCGCCCCTCGAGCGAGTGCAGGTGCCGCTTCTCGGTCGTCGTCAGGTCCCTTCGAGGTCGAGGCACGCACTCAGGGTATCCCCTGGGGCGTTCTACCAAGGGCATCCTTGACCGAACGCTCCATCTTCTCGGGCCCCGAACGATTACTTGGAGCAACGTCTTGCCGCGGCCCGGTGGCGCGTTGGATCGGGTCACCTCCGCGAGGGTGGGAAGTGCGTAACAAAACGACGGCTGATGAGACAGAGTCTGCGAGGAGGAGATGAGATGGACAACTCGAAGCAACAGCGCACGACCATCCCCCAGACCGAGCAGGAGTGGCGCACCCGCCTGACCCCTGAGCAGTACGAGGTGCTGCGTAACAAGGGAACGGAGCAGCCGTTCACGGGCGCGTATGCGTCGACGAAGGAGCCCGGTGTCTACCGGTGCGCCGGAT
>Ga0222623_10000637_pt1 | contig 11340 bp, 5 predicted proteins | sample PLMtaG_FD_177336 | JGI IMG/M metagenome (GOLD analysis project Ga0222623, IMG submission 177336) | Groundwater sediment microbial communities from an aquifer in East River, Colorado, USA - PLM2_30_coex | ecosystem: Environmental > Terrestrial > Soil > Riparian zone | place: USA: East River...
TTTGCCGGTCCGCCCGAGGGCGGCCGCATCGGCCGTCGTCAGGTCGTGGTCGGTGAGCAGGCCGGTGATCCGCGTCGCGGCGACCGACCCGACCGCGAGTCGGGACCACGCCGCCGCGAGCCCGTCGGTCGGGGCGAGCGCCTGCAACGCGCGCGAGTAACGCGCCCGCGTTTCGGCCGACAGGGTCAGCTCATCGCCGGGGCCGACGCCCGGCAGCCCCTCGAGCTTGGAGCGAAGATCGTCGGCCTGGCGCTGGATCGTCGAGGCGAGGGTCTCGCCGTCGGAGACCGTCGTCGCGAGCGTTTCGACGTCGCGGGCGACGAGCGCGGTAAGCGCCCCGCGTCCAAGCTCGCTCAGCTCCCTGACCTCGCCCGCCACCTCGATGAGGCTCGCCTCAGCGGCGTCCAAGCCTGGCTCGATCGCCTGGTCGCCGACGTACGTCAGCTCAGCCCGCGAAGAGGTCCCGGGGAGATGCGCCATCGCGCCCACGATGCCGGCGGCCCCGAGCGCGACCAGGGCGGCGATCACGAGCCAGAGGGCGGCGAGGGCGACGCGGCGGACGCGGCGGACCAGCCCGTTCATCGCCGGGCATCGTAGCATCGGGCCATGGCCGAGCCTCTTGAGCCCCGCGACGCGCGCCGCCTCACGCGCCGCCTCATCGGCGAGATGCCGAAGACGGAGCTCCACCTCCATCTGGACGGGTCCCTTCGCGTTGACACCGCGATCGAGCTAGCCCAGTCGCGTCGCGTGGACGCCCCGCGGACCGTTGCCGGGATGCGGGCCGCACTCATCGCTCCGGAGCGCTGTCGCGACCAGGCCGAGCTGCTCCGCGCATTCGACCTGCCGATCGCGCTCATGCAGGACTCGGAGGCTCTCGAGCGGATCGCCGCGGAGCTCGTCGAGTCGAAAGCGGCCGAGAACGTCCGCTACATGGAGATTCGCTGGGGCCCGCTGCTCCACATCGCACGCGGGCTCTCCCTTGCCGACGGCATCGCGGCCGTGTGTCGCGGGGCACGGCGCGCGAGCGAACGCGCGGGCACCCAAGTCCGCCTCATCGCGACGGCGATCCGGTCGCATGAGGCCGGGGCGAACGTCGCGCTGGCCGAGGCGGCGGCCCAGTTCCGCGGCAACGGACTGACCGGCTGGGACCTCGCCGGGCCCGAGGAAGCGTTTCCTGACCCACTGCTCCACGCCAACGCGTTCGCGGCCGCGCGCGCGGGCGGCCTGCGAATCACGCTCCATGCCGGGGAATGGGGCGGCGCCGCGCAGGTCCGTCGCGCGATCGACCTTGACCCGGAACGGATTGCCCACGGCCCTGGCGCGGCGGACGACCCCGATCTGTGTCGCGAGCTGATCGCGCGGGGAATCGCGCTCGACCTCTGCCCGACATCGAATGTCCAGGCCGGCATCGTGCCGTCGCTCGAGGATCACCCGCTCGCCCGACTCCACCGCGCCGGCGTCGCCGTCACGCTCTCGACCGACGACACGACGGTCTCCGACATCACCCTGACCGACGAATACAACCGTGCAGTCGAGCGGATCGGGGTCACGCTGCCCGAACTCTGGGCGATCGATCGGCACGGCCTCGACGTCGCCTTCGCCGACGAAGCCTCGCTGGCGCCTCTCCGCAACGAGTTCGACGCCTGGGCCGCGGGCGTCGGCGACCTCGAGGCCGGCGGATAGTCCGATTTCGCACGCCGCCGAAAACCACTCCCGTCGCGCCCGGTCGTCCGATTTCGGAGTCCGGTTTCGGAGGATCGGGCGGGAGGGAAGTGATTTGGCGCGGCGTTCGATATCGGACGATTGGGTCGCAGGCTACCCGGAATTCTCTCCCCGGAGCCACGCGACGTTCGGTTCCCAGCTGTCGACCGTGGCGCCGTGGCCGCCCGCGCGGGCGAGGCGCTCCATGTCGCGGAACATCGCCCGCTGCTCGCCCGGATCGGCGTCGCGACGAATGCGATCGATGCGCGACAGGAGTCCCTCGACCGCCAGCGGCTCGCGCTCCAGGTCGTGGCGGAGCCACTTGTTGAACGGTCGGACGCGGCCTTCGAGCGCGAATGCCGTCTTCAGCAGCGGCGGGATCGATTCGGCAGCGTCGAGCCGGCCCTCGGGCTCGCGGCCGGCATCGAGATTCTTGAGCGACCGGAGGAGCGTATTGATGTAGTCGTCGAGCGATTCCGCGGCGATCGACGTCGCCTCGTCGGGCGTCAGGCGGCGCTTCCGCTCCACGATCCGCCCGATTGCGCCGTCGAGCCTATCGATCTCGACCTTCGCAAAGAGAAACGCCGGGCGGTTCCAGGCATCGCGGCCACCCGGCAGCGCGTACGTCTCGAACAAGTCCAGCGTCAATGCGACCATCTCGACGGCAGATCCGTAGACAAAGGGCCACCGATCGTCGGGCTCGCGGGTGACGACGAAGACGTCAAAGTCGGATCGGGCGGTGACGAACACTCCGGCGCCACGGGAGCCCGACAGGACGACGCCGACGACGTTCTCGTCGGCCGCCGCCGACTCAAGAAACGCTCGATACGCTCGCTCGATCTCGTCGATGCCTAGACTCCCGATCATGGACCCGGACGCCGCCGACGATACCCCTCTCGTGCGGCCCGCGACGCCTGCCGAGCGCGACGACGTGGCCGCGATGCACGCCTCGAACCGGGCGGCCTGGGACGAAGCCGCCGAGCGTTACGAGCGCTGGCTGCCCGAGGCGATCGAGTTGATCAAGGGCGGCGGAACCAACCTTCTACCGCCGGAGCTCGAGGCGATTGGCGATCTGCAGGGGCGGTGCCGTCGGGCGATCCACCTCCAGTGCGCCGGCGGCCGCGACACGCTGTCGCTCTGGAATCTCGGGGCCGACGAGGTTGTCGGGGTCGACTTCAGCGGACGCATGCTGGAGCTCGCGGAGCGGCTGTCGAGCGCGGTCGGCGCGCCGGCCCGCTGGATCCAGGCCGACGTCCTCGAGACGCCGCACGAGCTCGACGGCACCGCCGACCTCCTCTACACGGGTCGGGGATCGCTCGTCTGGCTGCAGGATCTCGACGCCTGGGCTGCCGTCCTCCACCGACTGCTCGCGCCGACCGGCAGGCTTGTCCTGTTCGAGGGCCACCCGATCGAATGGCTGTTCGACGCCGACGAGGACGGCCACTGGATCGCCACCGACTACGACTACTTCGCTGGCCCGGAGGCCTCGAAGGGCTGGGCGCCCGAGTACATCGACCGCCTATCGATCCCCGAAACGGAGCAGGCCTGGAAGTTCGCCCGGTCGTGGACGCTCGGCGAGGTCCTGACGGCGCTCGCCGGCGCCGGCCTCCGGCTCGAGCGGATCGCGGAACACCCAACCGACTGGTGGGGCGGCCACGCCGACGTCCGGCCCGAAGAGCGCGGCCGGATCCCGTTGTCGTATTCGGTCGTCGCCCGACGCGGCTAGGGGCGGCGGCGTCAGATGCCGGCCAGCCAGGCCTCCGCGTCGGCCGACGAGCGGAAGCGGAACACGCGGAGGTGGCGAGCCTCGGGTGCGGCGAAGCGGGCCTCGTTGTCGCGGCGTTTGCGGCGATGCTGGGTGATCAGCCACCAGATGAGCGCCTCGCGTCCGACGAAGACTTCGCGCCAGGACTCGCGATTGCCGCCCCAGAGCTCCTCGCCAGTTCGGATGCGACGCGCCGTGCGGCGGAGCGTCCGCGCGAGGCAGGTCAGAAGCGGCAGGTCGAGCCAGACGACCGTGTCGGCGCGCTCGAGGACGATCGGGCGCACGGCGGAGTAGTTGCCGTCGCAGACCCAAGCCTCGGCGGCCGTCACCTCTCGCACCCGAGCCTGGAGCGTCTCGCCGTCGAGGTGGGACCAGTTCGGCCCCCAGTAGATCGCGTCGAACTCGACGTGAGGGACGCCGAGGCGGGCGGCCAACTGCGCGGCGAACGTCGTCTTGCCTGAGCCGCTGTTGCCAACCACCGATACCCGCCGGATCGGCTCGTCGCTCATCGCGAGAGGCGCTCCAGCGCGGCGGCAAGTTCATCGGCGTTCCCGGCTACTTCGGTCGGTCGCTGGTCCGGCGGCAGGGCGTCCAGATCGGCAGCGGTCGAGACGCCGGTCATCATCAGGACGCTCCGCGCGCCGACGGCTCGCGCCGCCGCGATGTCGGTCGCCAGGCCGTCGCCGATCATCACGGCTTCCCGCGGATCCCGCCCGACGGCCCTCGCTGCCTCCTCGAGGAGATACGGCTCGGGCTTGCCGATCGAGACCGGGGTGACGCCAGTTGTTGCCTCGACCGCGGCGACGATGCTGCCGGCTCCCGGCCGGAGGCCGCGCTCGGTCGGATAGACCGGGTCCCGGTTCGTCGCGATGAACCGGGCGCCGGCCCGGATGCAATCGGCGGCGACCGCGAGGCGCATGTACGTGAGCTGCGGGTCGAGCCCGACGACGACCGCGTCCGGCGCCCCAGCCGCCGCCCACGAATCGATCCCGTCCCGACTCACCAGCGTGGCCGCGTGGGCGGCTGTCGTCACCTCGAAGCCCGCGTCGCGGAGCTCCCGCTCGAGGCCACCCGCGCCCAGCGCAAGGACGCGCCGGACGTCCGGCTCGTGATCGGCGAGGTAGAGCGCCGTGGCCCGCGGCGACGACACGATGCGATCCGCTTCGACGGGGCAGCCCATCGCCGCGAGGCGCGCGACGTACTCGGCGCGGTACCACATCGAGTTGTTCGTCACGTAGACGACGTCGTCGCCGAGCGCCGCCCGCGCCGTGAGCACCGCGGCCACACCCGGCACCGGATCCGCGCCGCGATAGACGACACCGTCCAGGTCGACGAGCAAGAGGAGTCCGGTCGGGGTGGTAGCCATGGGGACCGCATCGTAGCCGGGCGAAGGCGAGGGCGAGGGCCGACGGCGGGCCGACTTCGGGCCAGAAGCGGGCCGGGCGCGGGCCCGAAAATCGATGTCGAAATCGACGCGACCTGCGGTATGCTGCCCATTGACCAGCGCCCGCGGGGGGAGCGTGCCGGACGATCCCCTATCGAACTTACCTCGTGCGACGCTGCGCTCCGGAGGTCGCCGAACGAAGCGCGCGTTCGTTCGTGCCCTGAAGGGCTGTCGAGAGGGCACAACTGAATAGAAGAGGGGACGCGCTATGGGCTCGGGCATCTGGATTCTGTCCGCTGGTCGACGGCGGTCTGCGACGAGTCGAGCACTTGCTCTGACGCTTGGCGTCATCACCGTCCTCAGCGGCGGCCTCTCCGGCGCCCTGCCCGTTGGGGCCAGGACCTCGGCCCCGGCAGACCACGACTCCGCGTACAGGACCGGGCGGCTCGACGCCCTCGCGCCGGTCTTCGTCCCCCCGACCGCCGATGCCGGCGATGACCAGTCGGTGACCGAGGGGAACGTCGTCACCCTCGACGCAACGCGTTCCAAGAGCTCCAACCTGGTGACGCGCACCTACACGACCTCGGCCGACTTCGCCGAGGGGACGTCGATCAACCTGACCGACACGCCTCCCGATCAGCTCCGCCTCGACGACAACACCGAGGCCTTCGGCTTCATCTGGATCGCCGCCTCGAATCGCGGCACCGTGGTCAAGATCGACACGGCCACCGGCGTCGTCCTCGGGGAGTACTGGTCGGCGCCACAGAACCACGCCAAGGACCCCTCCCGCACGACCGTCGACCACAACGGCAACGTCTGGGTTGGCAACCGCGCCGAGGGCAGCCCCGTCGGCGGGGTCGTCAAGGGCTCCGTCACCCAGATCGGTCTGGCCGAGAACGGCCAATGCGTCGACCGCAACGGCAACGGCGTCATCGATACCTCGACCGGCCTGGGCAATATCAGGCCGTGGCCGAACGCCGCCCCAAGTCCCGACAGCAACGGCGGCGTCGAGACCGCGGCCGACGAGTGCATCATCAATTTCGTCCGCACGGACGGCGTTGCCATCCGCCAGGTCTCGGTGGACGCGGACAACCACGTCTGGGTCGGCGGCGCGGCGCTGGGCGGCGCGCCGACGTTCTTTGACCGCCTCGCTCCTGATGGCACGATCGTCCGCTCGATCAACATGCGCCTGCCCGCGCAGACCGGCGAACTGGGCGTCGTCAACTGCTGCTACGGCGGCCTTGTCGACCCCAACGGCATCCTGTGGTCGTCCGCCGACAACAACAACTACCTCGTCCGCATCGACCCGTCCAAGCCGAACGGCCACGCCGACTTGATGCGCGTGATCCCGATGAACGCGACCTCCTACGGCCTCGGCATCGACCCGGACGGCAACCTGTGGCAGGGGAACTGGGTCTACAACAGGGTCACGAAGGTCAGTCCCGCAGGGGCAATCCTCGGAACGTTCACCACGGGCGGCAGCAATGTCCGCGGCGTCGCAGTGACAGCCGACGGCGATGTCTGGGTCGCCAACTCGGGGAGTGGCACGGTCGGCCGCCTCCGGAGCAATGGCTCGTTCGTCACCACGATCCGCGTCGGCACTGAGCCAACTGGTGTCGCCGTCGACGCCGCCGGCAAGGTCTGGGCGTCGAACCTCGGCTCGAGCACCGCGTCCCGGATCAACCCGGCGACCAATACGGTCGACCTGACCGTGAGTCTCGGGGCCGGGGCGAATCCCTACAACTACTCCGACATGACCGGCTCGACCCTGACCGGTGCCCCGGACGACGGGACCTGGTCGACGGTCTACGACTCCGGCAGCGTCGACACCGCGTGGGCCTTCCTGGACTGGGCCGCCCAGCTCCCGGGCGACGCCTCGTTCACGGTCACCGTAGCCTCGTCGGCGAACGGGACCACGTTCGGTCCTGAGGTCGCGGTCACCGCCGGCGAGGAGATCAGCGGCCTCGCCAACGGCCGGTACCTGCGAGTCACCGCGCGCTTCACGCGAGCGACGGCCGGTCAGTCCCCTGTCCTGTTCGACCTGACGATCGCCCATGCCGGCGACCGCGCCAACTCCCTCGCCTATCAGTGGCGCCTCGTCGACATCGACGGCCCGCCCGTCTTCCTGTCGTCGGCAACATCGCCGACTCCGTCGTTCGTCGCGCCCGACGACGCCTCCTACACGTTCGAGCTGACGGTCACCGACTCCTCGGGCCTCTCCGACACTGACGAAGTGACAGTCGCCGTCACCAACCTCAATCCGGCCGTCCAGGCCCAGATCGGCTCCGCGTTCGCCCGTGGCGTCACCCTCGTCAACGCCTCGTTCACGGATCCTGGCTGGCTCGATGTCCACGCCGCAAGCTTCAACTGGGGCGATGGCACGGCTGTTCAGCCCATGGCCGTCACCGCCCAGGGAACCGGCTGGGGATCCTTCTTCGGATCGCACGTCTACGCGACTGCCGGCAGCTATCACGTGACCGTGACCCTGACCGACGATGACGGTGGCAGCGCCGTCGTCGATCTCGGCCAGGTCAGTGTCGCCGAGCCTGTCGCCGTCTGGGCCAACAGCCAGACCGCGGCCAAGACGTTCGAGTGGACCGGCGGCGGCGGGACGATCACCGGTCGCGTCCATTCCAACCGCGAGGTCAAGATCGCGGGCACCTTGCCGAAGTCGATCATCGGCCCGACTGAGTACGTGACCACGATCACGGTGACGGGGCCGCACACCGTCACCCCGGTCCATTCGACGGTCCAGCCCTATCCGGTCACCTACAACCTGGCCGACTACGCGCCCGGCGGGAAGGTCGCGATCCAGGTCGGTGCCGCCTACTTCAATCACACCGCGAACTGCGTGAAGGGCCTCTGGGATGTCGGCAGCCAGGTCCTGCCTGCCGGCGTTCACTACGCGCCATGCTCGATCAAGGTCAATGGCTCGTCGATCGGCGGCCGAATCACGCTGGCCGCTACCGGGTCGATCGAGCTGTCGGGTTCGAGGCCCGCGTTCGAGCCGTTCCACGATGGGCTGCTCCTGCTCGCGGGTGCCAGCGGCGCCAAGGCGATCAACGTCTCCGCGTCGAGCTCCAAATTCCTCGGCGTCCTGTACGCGGGCGCCGGGGAGATCAGCCTGTCGGGCAGCAACAGCAAGTTCTTCTGCGGGATCTACGGCAACACCGTCAGCGCCTCGGGGTCGAACCTGACCCTGCGCGGCTCCAACTGCGGCCGACCGGATTCGACGATTTCCGGCCCGTTGCTCGTCCCCGGCCTCGAGCTCTCGCTCGCTGCCGATCCTGAGACGACGCTGCCGGGCGGCGACATCGCATACGACCTGCAGGTCTCGAACAGCGGCTCGCTGCTGATCGTGCCCGGACTCCTCGGGCTCGAGAACGTCGACACCGCACCCGCCACGGTCACCGGGATCACGTATGCCTTCGAGTATTTCTCGGTGGCCACCGGGACGTGGGTGCCGATTGCTTCCCTGGCGGACGGGAAGGTCGTGCTTGAGCCGCACGCCAACCCGTCGATCGGGGTCACGTACCCGGCGCCCGATCAGATCGTCGGCACGGTCGTCGGCGCCGGCGGGTTCGCGACATGGGGCTACCAGGCCCTCGTCGACCTGACGCCCGCACAAGTCAACCTCCTGCTCGACCCGACCCGGGTGAGCGGCTTCCGCAACCGCGTCGAGTTCACCCTCAACCCGAGCACCGTCCAGGTCCGGCGCCTCTTCACGTTCGGGACCGATTTCGTCGGGGCCATCCGGGCGCTGTCGGGCAACATCACGGATCCGTCCGTCACGTTCCTGCCGCCGGCGGGCGACCTCGTCGTCGCGAGCGGCGAGACGAATTCGGCACTGGCCACCCTTACGCCCGGCGAAACGGTCACGCTCGCCGAGTCCTTCACCGTGCCCGTGCCCGCACCCCGCTCCTCGCAGGAGACCGATGCCGGGTACCTCGCCCGACTGCTCGTCCTTGATGGGTCGGCGCTGATCGGCTCCTCGTTTGCGCTCGCGACGGGCGGCGTCGGCCGGCTCGTCGCGCCCCTCGTCAGCGCCAGCACCACCGAGCAGCTGCCCGTCGTGTCGATCGCGACGACAGGACCCGACTCCATGCCGGCGGGGACGACTGCCCAGTTCAACCTCGGCCTGGCCAACCAGGGCGCCGCATCGGCGCCCGACGTTGACGTAACGGCGACCGCCGCCGGCGATCCGCTGACCGTCAGCGGCGCCCCGGCCGCGCTGGCCGCCGGTCAGCTCGCGACGGCGACGACCACCTACTCCGCTCCGCTCAACAATCCGCCGGCCGACGTAACCGTCTCGGGCAACGTCGCCTGGTCGGATGCCGCCGGCAACGACTACGGGCCCGTCGGTTCCAGTGACAAGACCCAGATCCTGACCGCGGCGACGCTGTCGGCGCTCCTCGTCGACACCCTCCAGACCGATGTCGGAAGCGACGGGCAAGTGTCGCCCGGCGACACCGTGCGCTACACGATCACGATCTCCAACCACGGCGGGCAGCCGCTGACAGGCGTCAACGCGTCGATCACCCCCGACCCGAATTCGGGCCTGGTCGTCGGCTCCGTGGCCGCCCCCGGCGGGACCGTCCAGTCCGGAAATGGCGCCGGCAACACCACCGTTGTCGTGGCGTATGCCTCCGTCGCGGCCAACAGCAGCGTGTCGTTCACGTTCGACGTCACCGTCGACGATCCATTCCCGACCGGCGTCTCGGGCCTCGAGGTCGCCGGCCATGTATCCGCCACCGGCTTCGATCCGATCTCGACCGACGATCCGGCGCTCTTCGGACTCGCCAACCCGACCAAGACGACCGTCGTCGTCCCCGTACCGAACCTGCTCGCGTCCCTGTCGGGTCAGCTGCACCTGGATCCTGACGGCAACGGCTTCCCGTCGGCCGGCGACACGCTGCGCTACGAGCTCGTCGTCGCCTCTGTCGGGTCGCTGACCGTCAACGGCATCGGGGTCAGTGTGCCCACTCCAACCGGCACCGCGCTGGTTCCGGGGTCAGTCACGACAAGCGTAGGGACGGTCAACGGCGGTCCCAACGTCTCCGTCAACGTCGGCAGCCTGGCGTTCCTGGCCGCCGCAACGATCCGATTCGACCTCACCATCAACAGCCCGCTGCCGGCCGGAATGACGGCCGTCACGGCCCAGGGCACGGTCGCTTCCAATGAGCTGGCCGATCTCCTGACCGACGATCCGCACACCGTCGCGGTCGCGGACGCGACCGTCATTACGGTTGGCGCCGGAAGCGGCGGTGGGGGCGGGGGCGGAGTGCCCGGTGTTCCCGGACCGGCGATCGGGACGGTCAGCCCGGCCGAGGGCACCGTCATCACCGAGCCCATCGACATCTCGGCCGCCCTCACGCCGCCCGCGGGCGAGACCGTGACGGCGTGGACGGTCAGCTACCACCTCGAGGGCGATAGCCAGCGCACCGAGATCGCCTCCGGCACCGGCAATAGCGTCGCCGCGACGATCGACCCGACCGTCATGCCCAACGGCGCCTACGTCATCGAAGTTCGCGCCGAAGGCTCCGCCGGCGGCGTCTCGGTCGCCGAGACCAGCATCGTCGTCGATGGCCAACTGAAGCTCGGTCGCTACGTAACGACCTACCAGGACCTGGCGGTCGGTGTCGCCGGCCTGCCGATGCAGGTCCTCCGGAAGTACGACTCGTTCGACAAGTCGGTTGGCGACTTCGGTGTCGGCTGGACGCTTGAGCTCTCCAACTTCCGGGTCACGACGAACGGTCCTCTCGGCCAGGGCGGCTGGCGGATGTTCGGCTGCGGGCCGGGATTCATCTTTGTGCCGCTCTGCTTCGAGAGCTCACGACCCCATTACGTGACCGTGACCTGGCCCGACGGCCGGGTCGAGATGTTCGATCTGACGCCAGCCAAGGGCTCGACCTTCCTGTCCGGACTGACCTCCGCGGCGTTCACTGCGAAGCCCCGGACCACGTCAAAGCTGGAGGCAGTCGATTCGTCGCTCTACTACTCGAACGGCGACCTGCTGGGCGGTTTCTTCGGCTCGGCCGGGATCTACGACCCGCAGCAATTCCGACTGACGGCCAAGGACGGGACCGTCTATCTGCTGGATCGCACGAGCGGGCTCGTCTCCTCAACTGACCGGAACGGCAACACCCTCACGGTCACGCCCAACGGGATCACCTCGTCCCTCGGCCCGTCGATCACCTTCGAGCGTGACGGTCAGGGCCGGATCAAGAAGGTCACCGGGCCAGAAGCGGAGACGCTGCTCTACACGTACGACGGGGCCGGAGACCTGAAGACAGTCACCGATCCGAACAGCCGGGTTGTTACCTACGAGTACGACACGGCCCACAACCTCAAGGTCACCAAGGATCCGCTCAACCGGCCGTTCCAGACGCTCACCTACGTCGATGGCCGGCTGGAATCCGTGACCGATGCCCTGGGTAACGAGGTCACGGTCGACGTCGATCCCGACGCGCGAACGGAGACCATCAACGAT
>Ga0222623_10000642_pt1 | contig 11313 bp, 9 predicted proteins | sample PLMtaG_FD_177336 | JGI IMG/M metagenome (GOLD analysis project Ga0222623, IMG submission 177336) | Groundwater sediment microbial communities from an aquifer in East River, Colorado, USA - PLM2_30_coex | ecosystem: Environmental > Terrestrial > Soil > Riparian zone | place: USA: East River...
GTAGGCCGCGATTTCGATATCTGGTTCGACGGCGAACAGGTCATGCACCGCGGGAAATTTTTGGTATAGTGCGATCATGATTGCTGACGTTGGCAGACGTCTTGAGCGCGTGCCATTCGTGCCATTTACCATCCGAACGTCGGACGGGCATGAGTAATCAGTGCCCACAGTCGATCATGCTAAGATTTCTCCACGCGGCCATCGCGTCGTTGTGTTCACCGACGAGGACGCAACTGCAATCCTCGGCCCGCTGCATATCAACAGCATCGTCGAGCAGCAGGCAAACGGCGAATAACCTCTAGCGGGTCATCACTGTGGATCCGCAGCTTCGTTCGCGATTCAACGCCGATTTCACAGCCGAAAAATACGCGACGCTGGTGCGCTGCGTCAACGAAACGGAAAAATGGCCGGCCGACTTCCGGATTTCAGAGACGCCGATTTTCATGACGCCCGAATTCACAGACGAAGTGACGCGCGCCGCGAATGAGATTGTCGCTCTTATAAGGACGCCGGAGTTCGCCCAACATGCAGCCTCGGCGATTCCCAAAGGACTGGAAGTTCCAGATGAATCGCAGCACCCGAATTTTCATGTCGTCGATTTCGCAATTTGCGCCGAAAGTGACCGGCTCGTGCCGCGATTGATTGAGCTGCAGGCATTTCCGAGCCTGTTCGGTTTTCAGCTACTACTTTTGCATTGCATCCGCCATGCGTATCCGGTGATCCCACGAAATTGGACATCATCATTCGGCGGAATTAAAGACGAGGCATATCTGCATTTGTTGCGCCGAACAATCATCGCGGATGTCGATCCGGAGAGTGTGATTCTGCTGGACATTGAGCCGGAAAAACAAAAGACGCGAGTGGACTTTGCCGCTACAGAAAGATTACTTGGCATCCAAGCCGTTTGTGTCACGAAAATGAAAAGGCGTGGCCGCCAATTGTTCTATGACCGCAATGGACGCGAAGTGCGGATCGAGCGAATCTATAATCGCGTAATCTTCGACGAACTGGTTCAGCGCTCCGATCTGCATTTGCAGTTTCGGTTTCAAGATGATCTCGACGTCACCTGGGTTGGTCACCCGAACTGGTATTTCCGAATCAGCAAGCATTCGCTGCCGGTTCTGAAGACCGAGTACACGTCGCCGGCTTTCCTTGCCAATGAATTTCCCGCCGACGAGAACATCGACAATTACGTTCTGAAACCACTCTATTCATTTGCCGGGCACGGCGTGGACATGGAACCGACCCGCGAGAAAATCGGCGCTTTGGAAAATTCGCATGAATGGATTTTACAGAGGAAAATCGATTACGCGGCATTCGTGCCCACCGTAGACGGGCAAAAATCGAAGGCCGAGATCCGGATGATGTTCGTATGGCCGGACGAAGATCCACATCCCACGCTCGTGAACAATCTCATCCGCATGAGCCAGGGCAAAATGATGGGCGTCGATTTTAACATCGACAAAACTTGGGTCGGCGCCAGCATCGCATTGCACGAACGGTAGCGCAGAGGTTACGTGGGTTCGGTCGAAACGGTCGCTTCGCCAGCGCCTTGTTCTAATGCTTGCTCTACCGCGCGCCAAGGGAGCATGGCGCATTTGACTCGCTGCGGGAATTTTCGGACTCCCTGCATCACGCGAAGATCGCCCAATGTCTTTGGCGCTTCGGTTGTCTCCTCTGTCACGAGATCGTGAAATGCGCGAAGCATTCCCATCACTTCCGCGCGGCTTTTCCCCTTCAACTTCATCGTCATCAATGACGCCGAGGCCTGGCTGATGGCGCAACCGCGTCCGGTGAACTTGATGTCCTCCAAGCCCCCATCCCCATCGAATTTGACGGCTAGATGAATTTCATCGCCGCATGCCGGATTATCGCCGTGCACCCGCACGGCCGCGTTGGGTAGCTCGCCGAAATTCCTCGGACGCCGTGAATGGTCAAGGATCACTTCTTGATAGAGCTCTTCGATTTCCGGGATCATGACAGAGGGCGGACTGGAGACCGCCCCTCCTTGGGAGAAAAAAAACGCACCGCGCCGTGAAGAATTTCAATCATTCGGTCAATCTCCTCGATCGTATTGTAAAAATAGAAACTGGCGCGAGTTGTCCCCGAGACACCAAACCGGTGCATCAGCGGCTGGTTACAATGGTGTCCGCCGCGCATGGCCAAGCCGTACTGATCCGCGAACGTGGTTAGATCGTGCGGATGCGCGGCGTCCATAACAAACCCAACGAGCGCGCCGCGCTCTTCCTTTGGACCAAAGACGCCAGTGCCCGGCAATTCAGTGAGGCGCTCGGCTGCGTAACACGCAAGTTGTAAGTCGTGTTCGAAAATTGCTGGGCGCCCGATCTGCTCGATGTAATCAATCGCGGCCGCGAGGCCGATCGCACTGGCAATATTCGGCGTGCCAGCCTCGAACCGGTGAGGTGCTCTTTTAAACGCACTTTTCTCCAAGGCAACGCTAACGATCATTTCGCCGCCGCCGTGCCAGGGTGGCATCGAATCCAACAGCCCCGCTCGTCCGTAGAGCACGCCGATGCCAGTTGGTCCACACATCTTGTGTCCGGAAAATGCAAGAAAATCGCAGCCCAACTCGCGCACATCGATCGACAAATGGCCCACGCTCTGAGCCGCGTCCACCAGCGTGACCGCGCCCACTGCGCGCGCTTGCGCGCAAAGGTCGGCGACTGGATTGATTGTGCCCAGAGAGTTCGAGATGTGGGTGAAAGCAAACAGCTTCACCTCGGGCGTGAGCAGTGACGAAAGCTGTTCCAGTTCGAGAGTCCCATCGTCGCGAACTGGAACAAAGCGAAGCCGCGCACCGGTTCGCTCTGCCAGCAGCTGCCAGGGCACAAGATTGCTGTGATGCTCCATGACGGTCAGGAGAATCACGTCGCCTTCGCGAACAAATTTTCGGCCCCACGCTTGGGCGACGAGATTAATACTCTCAGTCGTTCCACGGGTGAACACGATCTCGTCTGCACTCGCCGCGCCGATGTAGTCTGCGACGCGCTGCCGCGCTTTTTCGTAAGCTTCCGTCGCGCGCGAGCTCAGAGTGTGCAGTCCGCGATGCACATTTGCGTTTTCGTGCTCGTAGTAGTGCTGAATCGCCTGAATCACCGCGCGCGGCTTTTGCGAGGTCGCAGCACTGTCGAAATAAATCAGAGGATGCCCATGCGCCTTCTCGTGAAGAATCGGGAAATCTTCACGGATCGTCTTCCAATCGATCGCGGTCGTAGCAACTTTGTGCACATCACAATCTGCTACACGCGACGCGACGCGCTACTTGTATTCGAAGACGTTAACACAGTCGCGAAATACAGCAGCGCGCTGGACCAAATTGTGCAAGGTGCAGCTTCCATAGAAGAAGCCGAACGCGACGGTTATTTCAATTCTTCGTTCACTTCTGCGAAGGCGTTCACGGCGAATTCCAAGTCTTCGCGGGAATGCGCAGCAGACACCTGTGTGCGAACACGCGCAGTGCCATGCGGTACGACCGGGTAGAAAAAGCCAATCACGTACACGCCTTTCTCCAACATGCGCGCAGCAAACTTCTGTGATTTGGCTGCGTCGCCGATCATGATCGGGACGATCGGATGCACTCCTGGCTTGATTGTCAGGCCGCGCTCGGTCAGCGTGGCGCGAAAATATTTCGTGTTCTCTTCGAGCTTGTCGCGCAGTTCCGTCGATGCGCTGAGAAGTTCGAGCGCTTTCAATGACGCTGCGACTACCGGTGGCGCGATCGTGTTGGAAAACAAGTACGGCCGCGAGCGCTGCCGCAAAAGATTGACAATCTGCTTGCGACCACTCGTGAATCCGCCGCTGGCACCCCCTAGCGCTTTGCCCAGCGTTCCAGTGATAATATCGATCCTGCCCATAACTCCGCGATATTCATGCGTGCCGCGGCCAGTCTTGCCGAGAAAACCGGTCGCATGCGCGTCGTCAATCATGGTGAGCGCGTTATATTTTTCGGCCAGATCGCAAATCGCAGCCAGATTCGCGATAGTACCGTCCATCGAAAAACAGCCGTCGGTCGCAATCAATCGGAAACGCGCATCCTTCGCGGCGCGCAATTGCGCTTCGAGATCAGCCATGTCGCTGTGTTTGTAACGAAAGCGTTGCGCTTTGCAGAGCCGAATACCGTCGATGATGCTGGCGTGATTTAGCTCGTCGCTGATTACCGCGTCTTTGTCGCTGAGCAGTGTTTCGAACAAACCGCCGTTGGCGTCGAAACACGATGGATAGAGGATTGTCTCTTCGGTCCCCAGGAATTTCGAGAGCGCGGCCTCCAGCTCCTTGTGAATGTCCTGCGTCCCGCAGATAAAACGGACGCTCGCCATTCCAAAGCCGTGCGTGTCGAGCGCTTCTTTTGCGGCGGCGATGAGCGCAGGATGATCAGCGAGCCCAAGGTAATTATTCGCGCACATGTTGAGGACACGTTTGCCGCCAGTAATAGAGATGTGCGCCTCCTGCGGGCTGGTGATGACACGCTCGGTTTTGAAAAGACCTTGCGACTTAATTTCCTCGAGTGTTTGAGAAAGCTGATTTTCGAATTCTGCAACCATAGATGAGCGATAACTAAAATGACGAAGCACGAATGTCGAATGACGAAGCAATGAGCGACGCCCTGTCCGGAGCCAAAAAATTCGTCTTGCGCCGATTGTGAATAGCTGTTAATAACTTCGCTGGCGATCCACCTTGACCTACGCCCAACGTCGTAATCTCGCCTTAGCCGTTCTCGCGGCATTCATCGCCCTTCTTCTCCTCAGCGCCTGTGGAACTACCGAGCGCGCTCTTCCCCAGTACGAAAGTCCACTGACGAAAACGGATTTTCAAAATGTGCGCACTACAGCGTACACGCACACCGAATCCGACCATCGCGAATACAGCAATCGTAACGCGCTAGGTGGAGAACTGCACGCGGCGGGTCCGCCGGTACATCGAGCCGAAGCAGTGGCACGTGCGACACTGGCGTATGAAGTTCCGCGCGCTACTCCGGTTGATGAGACCGGTTCCTATTCGCCACAACTGCAACCGTTCTCAATGGAAGAAGGCCGAACGGTGACGCGCACGACAAAACGCACGACGAGAACAACACGCACCGCGAAGCGCGCCGTCGCGGTGTCCAGACCGCCACAGATCGGCAGCGCCGCGGCTGACTGGTCGCGCTGGCCAGCCGGAACGGTCTTTCGCTTGCTCTCAACGGGGCAAAATTACCGCGTAGAAGATTACGGCTGGGCGCTTTCCGGGCGTAATACGATCGATCTGTACATGCCGAACCAGCGCGAGATGAATTCCTGGGGGGCGCGTCAGGAGAGCATCGAAGTCTTGAAATGGGGCGATCCACAGGAAAGCTTGCAGTTCCTCCAATCGCACCAGAACTACAGGCACATCAAGCGAATGGTGCTCGAGCTGGAAGGCCGCGAAAAAGAAGCGGCGTCGCTGAGATAACACGGTACTCGCCAAGCAGCGGAGGCCGAAGACACAGATCAGAGATTGACTCGCTCGCTCCCGCTCACTTGGCCTCTCGGCTTTCCCATCTATGTCGCGGCCTCCCGGCTCGCTCCATTCCTCGACCCATTCGACTTCGCTCAGGGCAGGCTTTCGCTCGGAATGCCATGAATCGAATGATGTCATCCGCGTAATCCGCGGTTGTTGTTTTAACGCTCGCCCCAATCGAGCACGATTTTGCCGGAGTTACCGGATTTCATCAGCTCGATCGCTTCCTTGAATTGTGGGTAAGGGAAACGGTGTGTGATGACCGGCGAGATATCGAGGCCGCTCTGGATCATTGCAGTCATTTTGTACCAGGTTTCATACATTTCGCGGCCGTAGATGCCTTTAATAGTGAGCGCGCTAAAGACTACGGTATTCCAATCGATGGCGGCGCTGCCCGGCATGATGCCTAATAGCGCTATTTTGCCGCCGTGAAACATGTTCGGCAAAATGTCGGCAAGTGCTTTCGGGTTGCCGGACATTTCCAGGGCGACGTCAAAACCTTCTTTCATCCCGAGCTTGCGCATCGCGTCGGTCACTTTCTCAGTCCGCACATCCAAAGCGAGATCGACTCCCATTTTCCGTGCAAGGTCGAGGCGATACGGGTTCACGTCCGTGATCACTACGTGCCGCGCCCCGGCTCGTTTGCAAATCGGAATGGCCATGCAACCGATCGGCCCCGCCCCGGTGATGAGGACGTCTTCGCCGACGAGATCGAACGAGAGCGCAGTGTGAATAGCGTTGCCTAAGGGATCGAAACAGGAAAGCACCTCGAGCGGGATTGACGGATCTGCGTGCCAGCAGTTGTCCTGCGGAATCGCCACAAATTCAGCCCACGCACCGGGGCGATTCACGCCCACGCCCTGTGTGTTTGGGCAAAGATGGCGGCGCCCGGCCAGACAATTGCGACAGTGCCCACAGGTGATGTGCCCCTCACCCACCACGAAATCGCCGCGCGCAAAACCTTTCACGTGATCGCCGACAGCATCAACAACGCCGACAAACTCGTGACCAATCGTCATCGGCACAGGAATCGTTTTCTGCGCCCAGGCGTCCCAATTGTAGATGTGCACGTCAGTGCCACAGATCGACGCTTTCAACACGCGGATGAGCACGTCGTCGCCGGCAACGTTTGGAATCGGAACTTCCTCGAGCCAAAGACCGGGGTCGGATTTGGCCTTCACAACGGCCTTCATCATTTTCTGCACGACAAGAGATTACCCACAGATTTCGCAGATTCACACAGATTCCTCAGAAAGGAGTTCAAAATTCAATCTGTGCTCCCGCGAGCAATGCTCCAGTACGGAATCGCAGATCCGGATACAATGTCTTGCCACGAGAATACCCTTGGGATTATTCTGTTAACGGAGTGAAAACGTCTGCTCCGCTTCGGGAAGCACACGGGAGCGATGAATCGTTCGCCTCAACTCGTTGGACGATGGTACTCAGAGCGGGCGATTCGGCCACGGAATCTGCTCAGGCACGTGGTGCGCTGTCTGAACTCTGCCAAATTTACTGGCGCCCATTGTACTCCTTCTTACGCAAACAAGGATACGGCCGTGACGATGCGCAGGATTTGACCCAGGGGTTTTTTGCGGACCTGATCGAAACTCGCGCCTATGCGCGCGCAAATCAGGAGAAAGGGCGATTTCGTTCTTTCCTTCTCGGCGCGCTGAAACATTTCGTCGCCGACGCTCGCGATCGTGGTCGGGCTTTCAAACGTGGCGGTGGAATGATTCTCGAGGAATTGGACGACAGAGCAATCGCCGAAGCGGAGACGCAAATCAGTCGAGCAGCGAAATGGCAAGCCAACGAATTTTATGACCGCGAGTGGGCCTCATCCCTTTTGCAGCAAGCGCTGAGTCGTCTTACGCAAGAGTGCGCGCTCGCCGGGAAAGCGGAAATTCTTGGCTACGTGCTGCCGTATCTCGCGGCGCCGGACGAATCGGCAATCCCATACGAAGATACGGCGCGGCGATCGCATCGACCAGTCACTACGCTGCGCAGCGATGTAGCGCGATTGCGCGCGCGTTACCGGACAATTTTGCGTGAAGAAGTCCGCGGCACAGTCGACGAAGCCACGGAAGTCGATGAGGAACTGCGATATTTGTGTCGCGTCTTGGGCAGCACGTAACCGAAGCGAATTATAGGCAGGAATAGGATCAAGAAAGAGAGTCAGCAAATGCAACCGAGTGCGCCAGAAATTTCCATCTGTCCGGGTTGCGGTCGTGACCTAGAGGAAACATCTGGTGGCGGACTCGGCTGCATGATTTGTTTGTTGCGGGTTGGTATCGGCGGTGAAGATGAGGTATCCCAGGCCGCGTTGGGTGAATCGACATCGAAACCCATCGAGGGTGAAGAGCGCTTCGGAGTTTATGAAATCGAGCGCCACCCCGAGGGAAGTCTTTACGAGCTTGGGCGCGGCGCGATGGGCGTGACCTATCGCGCCATTGACACATCTCTCCAACGTAACGTCGCGTTGAAGATCGTTAACGCCGGCAAGGCCGCGCGAAGCGCGGAGGCCCGTGAACGTTTCATGCGCGAAGCCCGCGCTGCTGCAGCGCTGCGACACGACCATATCGCTACCGTGTTCCAATTCGGAATTCGCGAGGAGACAGGCCAATGCTTTTACGCGATGGAATTGATCGAGGGCGAAACGCTCGAGCAACGCGTTCACCGCGTGGGGCCGCTCGATGTCCGCACTGCGATCGATATCGCGCAGCAAGTCGCTGCTGCATTAATTGCGGCGGAAAAGCGCGGCGTGATCCACCGCGATTTAAAGCCAGCTAACCTGATGCTCGTCTCGCCCGATGACGAAACGGTGGGCGTCGATCAAGACAATGAAGAACCCACCGTAAAAATAATCGACTTCGGCTTGGCCAAAGTCCTCAATGCGCCCTTTGATCCGATGCGGCTCACTCACGACGGCTTCGTCGGCACGCCGGCATTCGCCAGCCCGGAACAATTTGATAACTCCATCCTCGACGTGCGCTCCGACATCTACTCGTTAGGCGTGACATTGTGGTTCGCGCTGACAGGAAAAACTCCATTTGGCGGCCACACCGTGGAGGAGATTCACTCCGCACAACGGGCGAATACACTTCCAATCGACGAACTCAAAGCCGCGCACGTTCCGTCGCGCCTGAGGTCCCTCCTTCGATCCATGCTCGCAGTTGAACCAGCGGCGCGGCCGGGCGCGCACAACTTAGCAGCGCGACTACGACGTTGCTCCATACAAGCAAGCGGCGTGCGACGGATCCGCGTCGCTCTCGCAGCCGCCTTCATCCTGCTTTTGGGCGTGACTCCATTTTTCGTTTTTCGTTCACTGTGGACCCAAAATTTAGCTTCGCATCCGGCGCCGGAGAAAAGCATTGCGGTGCTTCCGTTCAGCAACCTGAGCAAGGAAGAAGAGAACGCCTTTTTCGCCGATGGCGTGCAGGACGAAATTCTAACCAATCTGGCCAGGGTTGGAGATCTGAAAGTGATCAGCCGCGCTTCGGTGATGCAATACAAGAGCGGAGTCGCGCGGAATTTGCGCAAGATCGGCCAGCAACTCGGCGTCGCGCATTTATTAGAGGGCAGCGTACAGCGCGCAGCCAATCGGGTGCGGGTGAACGCGAAGCTGATCGATGCGCGGAGCGATGCGCATCTTTGGGCGCAGACCTATGATCGCGACCTGGCCGATGTCTTTGCCATCCAAAGCGAGATTGCCAAAGCCATTGCCGATCAACTGCAAGCCAGGCTCTCGCCTAACGAGAAGGCGGCGATTGAAAAACCCCCCACCGCCGACCTGGCGGCCTTCGACCTCTACACCCGGGCCAAGACTCTACTTCTCACGACATCTTTAATCCCCACTGGTGAACAAAACCTGCGGCAGGCAGTTGAGCTTCTTAACCAGGCAGTAACACGCGACCCCGCCTTTTTCGAGGCTTACTACCAGCTGGCCTTCGTTCACGGACGACTTTATTCACTGGGCTTCGATCACACTGCCAGCCGGTTGGTCTCCGCCGAAGCCGCACTTCAAGCCGCAATCCGGCTGCGACCCGATGCCGGAGAAACACATCTGGCACGTGCGAACTATCTCTATTACGGCCCCCGCGACTACGCTGGTGCACTGGCTGAATTGGAAAATGCGCGGCAAAGCTTACCTAATCATCCGCGCCTCTTCGAACTGACCGGCTACATTTTGCGTCGCCGCGGCCAACAGGAAGAAGGTCTGCGCAATCTGGAAAAGGCACTCGAACTTGATCCGCGCAATTACTTCATCATGCAACAGATCGCGCTCAGCTATCAATTCCTGCGCCGCTATCCAGAGGAGGCGGCCATTCTGGATCGCGCGCTGACCATTATTCCGGAGGACGCTGCCACCAAAGTTAACCGCGCCCTGGTCGACTTTTACTGGAAGGCTGACACCAAGCCCTTGCACCAGGCGATCGACTCCATCCTCGCCGGGGATCCGGGCGCAATCTCCGAAGTCGCTGATAGCTGGTTTGTTTGCGCGCTGGCTGAACATGATCGCGTCGCCGCGGAGCGGGCTCTGGTGGCGCTGGGCGATAGTCCATGGTGGGTCGACGCCGCTGTTATTCTGAGCCGCAGCTTTGGTGAGGGATTACTGCCGCGGGTAATGAAAGATGAAGCGAAGGCGCGGGCCGCTTTCAGCAAAGCTCGCGCTGAGCAGGAGAAGATCGTGCAAGCGCAGCCAGATTACGGACCCGCCCTTTGCGTGCTTGGCTTGATCGACGCCGCTTTGGGAGGCAAGGAAGCGGCCTTGAAGGAGGGACGGCGCGCCATCGAGCTTCTTCCCGTGGAAAAAGATTCCATCAATGGAACGAGGATGCTCGTCTATTTCGCGATCATCGCTGCCTGGGCAGACGAGAAGGGCCTTGCCTTGCAGCAACTGGAACTCGGAGCCCGCGCTCCAACTCCATCGCAGGCGCTTAACTACGGCTCATTAAAGTTGTTGCCCTTCTGGGACCCGCTGCGCGACGATCCGCGCTTCGAAAAGATCGTTAATTCCCTTGCCCCAAGGTAGTCTGTTCATTTGCTAACCACGCCGTAGCTTCAGCGGCCGGCCACCTCCCTTGCACCGAACTGAATCTGAGCACGGATTGCGCGGATAACATGGGGTAGGAAGATGACTTACCAAGCGTTAACCACGAATAGACACAAATGAACACCAATTTCTTTGACATGGTTTTCATCTTCTTAATTCGTGTGAATTCGTGTTGACCTGTAGCCGGGATCGGCTTGTCCGCCGTAGTTTTAGCGAACGCGGATGATCCCAGCCGGATCCTTAGCGTTTTGCTCCGGAAGCCGTGACATCCGCGTCATCCGTGATCAAAAGAGCGATTCTAAATTTTTTTGCCACGTCGCCCAAAATTTTCCGAAGGAATAGGTAAAACCAACATCTATGAAAACAAAAATTCTCCGAAAAAGGCAGATTTCTATCAATAACTCCATGCGCTTGGCATTGGCAACAGTGGTGGCCGCCAGTCTCCTGCTTGGGGAGGAAGCGTCCGCTACGCCTACGACCCGTTGGGTGAACGACGACGCCTCCGGCTACACGCCCCCGGGCGCAAGTTGCGACGACGCCGGTTACTCCACGATCCAGGACGCGGTCGACGCGTCGGGCTCGGGCGACGCCATCAAGGTCTGTCCCGGGATCTACACCGAGAACGTCTACGTCGGCACGAGCGACCTGACGATCAGCTCGACCGGTGGTGCATCTGTTACCATGGTAGAGGCTGCCGTGAGCTTCTACGTGTTCCAGGTTACCGCGCCGGGCCTGACGCTCGACGGCTTCACCATCGTGCCTGACGG
>Ga0222623_10000645_pt1 | contig 11267 bp, 10 predicted proteins | sample PLMtaG_FD_177336 | JGI IMG/M metagenome (GOLD analysis project Ga0222623, IMG submission 177336) | Groundwater sediment microbial communities from an aquifer in East River, Colorado, USA - PLM2_30_coex | ecosystem: Environmental > Terrestrial > Soil > Riparian zone | place: USA: East River...
AACACCGGTCTGTTGGGTGGATTGACCAAAGCCATCTTCCGCGTGGTCTACATCCTGCCGTGGCTGTTCACGATCGCAGTGGTGGCAGTCATCTGGCGACTCATGCTGGATCCGTTCGGTGTGGTCAACTACATCCTCACGAGCTTCGGCATCCTCCAGACTGAGGTCAACTGGCTCGCCTCGCCAAGCACCGCGCTGTGGGCGCTGACCTTCATCAACATCTGGTCCGGATACCCGTTCTTCATGATCAGCCTGCTAGCCGGGCTGCAGGGGATCTCATCCGATCTTTACGAGGCAGCCGCTGTCGACGGCGCCAACCCCATCCAGCAGTTCTTCAACATCACGATCCCACAGCTGAAACCGGTTCTGATCAGCATGGCCGTGCTGGATCTGATTTGGACATCCCAGCAGTTCGCACTCATCTGGCTGACCACCGGCGGCGGGCCACTTAATGTCACGGAGATGCTGAGCACCTACACCTACAAGCAGGCCTTCAGCAGCTACGAGTTCGCCACCGCGTCCGCCAGCGCTGTGATCATCCTGCTCCTCACGATGATCTTGGCGTTCTTCTATGTGCGCCAGCTGAGGGAGAGGTGATCATGATGGCGACTCGACAGGCGCGGCGCCGCCTCGGCATGAAGATCGCAGTCATCGTAGGTCTCTGCCTCGGGGCGGTCTTTGCCGGTTTCCCAGTCGTGTGGATGCTGTCGACATCATTCAAGACGAATGGCGAGGTCTTCCAGGTTCCTCCGAGGCTCATCACAGAGAACTTCTCGTTCGACGCCTACTGGAAGATCCTGACCGATCCGACCCAGCTGAGGTTCTTCCTGAACAGCTACATCGTGGCGCTCTGGGTGACGGCATTGACACTGCTCGCCGGAATACTCGCCGGCTATGGCTTCAGCCGGTACGAATTCCGGCTCAAGCGGTTCATCAATGTCGCTATTGTCAGTGTCCAGGCGGTGCCGCCGATCACACTCATCATTCCGTTCTTCGGCCTCGTTGTGGCCCTCGGCCTGTACAACACCTACGGGGGCCTGATCCTCACCCACATGGTGTTCACGCTGCCGTACGCGATCATCATGACGACGGCGTACTTCAATACCTTGCCGCGCGAGCTTGACGAATCCGTCAAGGTGGATGGGGGCAGCGGATGGACGGCCCTGTGGCGGATCCTGGTGCCGATCTCGGTTCCCGGGCTCATCGCGGTCGGCATCTACACGTTCATGATCTCCTGGAACGAGTATCTCTTTGCCCTGACGCTGACCAGGACAGACGACATGCGAACCGTTCCCATCGGTATCCAGCTGCTGATGGGCCAGCACTCCTACGAGTGGAATCAGATGATGGCGATGAGCATCCTCGGCTCCATCCCGGTGCTGATCTTGTTCCTGCTCTTCCAGCGGCGATTCATCGGCGGACTCACATCCGGCGCCGTGAAGAACTGATACTTCTCGCCGCATCAACAGCAACCTCCGACCATCAGACACTCGACCAGTCAAAGGGAAGACAACGTGCTCACTACCGGCAAAACGATCTTGGACGTCGCGAACGAATACTTCTTCGCGGTACCTGCCTTCAACATCAGCGACTATGCGATGTTCAACGGCATCGTCGACATCAGCGAAGAAAAGAATGCGCCACTCATCGTGGGGATTCACCCGGACGAAGTGGAACACGTCGGCGTGGAAATGATCACCGCGGTAAGACAGCGAGCTCACCGTTCGTCCGTGCCGATCGCCATCCACTGGGACCACGGGGCAAACTACAAGCAGATCCTGATCGCGATACAGAGCGGCTTCACGTCGGTGATGATCGACGGCTCGATGCTGCCGTTCGAGGAAAACGTTGCCGTCTCCAGGAGAGTGACCGACTCGGCACACGCCGTGGGGCTCTCGGTCGAAGGCGAGCTGGGCACGATCGGCCAGACCGATAACGAGGCCGAAGACGGCAGCGACGTCATCATCTACACCAACCCCGACGACGCTTTGTCGTTCGTGAAATCGACGGCAGTGGACAGCCTTGCTGTTGCCATCGGTACCTCTCATGGCATCTATCCCACGGCTATGAAACCGGAGCTCAAGCTTGACCTGCTTAAGCAGATCAAGGACACGGTGAGCCTTCCCCTGGTATTGCACGGCGGGTCGAACAACCCTGATGACGAAATCGCCGAGGCTGTCCAACTGGGCATCAACAAGATCAACATCTCCAGCGACATCAAGGTGGCTTATCACAGGAAGATGCGCGAGGTGCTGGCCGATGAGAGCCTCCGCGAGCCGCTTGTGATCCAGCCGCCGTGCATCGAAGCGATGAAGGTGGTGGCCGGACAGAAGATCGACCTCTTCGGCGCGGCAGGCAAGGCATCACTGTACTGACGTGGGCTCACGTGTCGTCCTGGGGTTGGTGGGCTGCGTCGACTACGAGCTCCAGCTGTCCTCAACGATGCTGGAGCAGCTTGTCGCCGAGCACAAGATTCGCGACAGCGAGCTCACGTCCTCGGTCCCGGTGACCAACGAGCGCGACCTGATCATCTCGATGCTCGCTTACATCAAACAAGATGTGGGGGGTGAGCGTTTCGTCGCCTCATCTGACGCGCTGAGCACGTTCGCAGCCCGGTTCCCGAAGCGCATCAGTCTGGGCGGTACGGCCGTACGTGCGGGGCTCGCGATGAGCAGGCTTGGTGTGCCGTCCACGTTGCACCTCGCCAGCATCAACGACTACATCCGCCGGCTACTCCCTCCGGCGTGCGACTACATCTGCAGCGCCCGGGAAGACACTCTCGATCCGCACCTCATCGTGCAGTACGAGCAGGACATCCGAGTCCGAGTTGGTGATCTCAACCTGCATGCGCCGTTCCCAAACAGGCTGATTTACGTCAACGATCCTCCTAACGAGGCACTTGTTCTGAGCGAGGAGCTGGGCTCCCTGCTTCGCGATGCGGACATCTTCCTGATCTCGGGATTCAACTCGATGCGCGATCAAGACCTGCTCGACGAGCGGCTGTCTACGCTCAGAAGGCATATGCGGCAGCTTCCGTCGCAGGCGCTGGTCTACTACGAGGACGCCGCCTTTCACGAGCCAGCCTTCAGCGGGCGGGTGCGCAATGCGCTGCTCGAGGTCATCGACGTCTACGGCCTGAACGAGGATGAGATGCAGGCGTACGTGGGGTATCCGGTGGACCTGCTTTCCGCGACCGAGGTGGAGCAGGCGCTCAATTCATTGCGAACGCTCATTCCAGTACCAACCCTGGTGGTGCACACCAAGTACTGGTCTCTCGTATTGGGTGCAGGGGCCAGCGAGTACGCGGCGGCGGTTCGCAGTGGCATGGTGATGGCGAGCGTTCATTACTGCTACGGCGACGATTTCACCGTTGAGCAGCACGAGTTGATCAGCAACTTGCCGACGCGCCCAGGAGCGTGTGCGTTCGCCGCCGCGCTGGAAGAGCGAATGGGTGCAGGGGTGCGCTGCCTTCCTGGTTTCACGCTTGAAGTTGCGCACCCCACCACCGTCGGGCTGGGAGATGCTTTCGTTGGCGGTTTCCTTGCCGCAGTCCGACAAGTGGAGAGAAGAGCCTCATGGACGTAATCCTGCTTTCGTCCAACCGTCCGCCGGACCGCTTCTACCGGGGCGGCCGGAAGATCACAGACTTCCGGGGAGAGCCGCCCGCCGGCGACCGCGAGCCGGAGGACTGGGTCGCATCGACGACGGCGCTGGCCGGCGAACAATCGCTCGGTGTCACGGTCCTGCCTGATGGTCGGTCTCTGAAAGCTGCGGTCGAAGAGCAACCTGAGGCCTGGCTCGGGCGGGCACACATGGAGCGCTTCGGCGCCGACACCCGCCTGCTGGTGAAGTTATTGGATGCGGGTCAACGCCTGCCGGTCCATGCGCATCCGCACGCCTCCTTCGCAGCTGAGCACCTCGGCAGGGCGCATGGCAAAGCCGAGGCCTGGTACATCGTCGAAGGTGGAGAGGTCTACCTAGGCCTGAAACAAGACGTAACCGGCGACAACCTCAAGTCACTGGTGATGAGCCAAGACGTCGGCACGATGCTGAGCTTGCTCCACCGAGTCTTGGTGTATCCGGGCGACGTGGTCTATGTGCCGCCCGGCGTTCTGCATGCGATCAATGAAGGCGTGTTCCTCGTCGAGCTGCAAGAGCCCGAGGATCTCTCGATCCTGTTGGAGTGGCGAGACTTCGAGTTGGACGGTGAACGTGACGGGCATCTCGGGCTGGGATTCAATCTGGCGCTGGAAGCTGTCGAACGCCGAAGACGAAGTCGTGAGGAGGTTCGCCAGCTGATTCGTCCGGCGGGTTTCGGGTCCTCCGTGCTGCCGGAGGCGGCGGACCCGTACTTCCGGCTGGAGCGTGTCGCGCTCGACGGCGAAACGACGCTTGACGCGGGGTTCGCTGTCCTCGTGATGCTGACCGGTGAGGTCGCCCTCGAAGACGGACGAGCAGTGCATTTGAGGAGCGGGAACACAGCAGTTGCTCCGAACGCAATCGGGCGCCTCATGTTGCGCGGCCGCGGTCAGCTGCTGGCCTGCCGGCCACCTCGGCCGCAGTGAACGGCCCTCTCGACCACCCATGAGGGGATTCGCGCGGAGTCCGACGGCTGATAATCACTTGCCGCGCCGTATCGATGAAGCAATCCTCAGACGAAGAGATCGAGCTAAGGGAAGCGGGTCATGAGCACGGTCAAACCCATCGTGGCCGAAATGTTCGCCGAGCATGTTCCTTATCACCGTCCGCTCGCCGAGATTGAAAGAATCGCGGCCGGCATTGGCAGCTCGCCGACCGATAACGGCATTGTCGAGATGATCGTGTGCCGACCGGCGATGTATGAGCGACAGGTGCTCGAGGAGGGCGTGCTGGACACGACTCATGGGCTTCGCGGGGATAGCTGGGAGACCAGACTCGCCCGCACTCCCGACGGCAGGCCTGACCCGCTCCGGCAGATTACCGTCATGAATAGCCGAGCGCTGGCGTCCGTCGCGGGTCACCGTGATCGCTGGCAGCTTGCCGGTGATCAGCTGATCGTCGACCTCGACCTGTCGATCGACAGCCTGCCTGCAGGAACCCGACTGCAAATCGGCAAGTCGGTAGTTGAGGTCACTGAGCCGCCGCACACCGGATGCGCGAAGTTCGCGGGCCGGTTCGGCGCGGACGCATTGGCTTGGGCAAGCGGCGGCGCGGGCAGACAGCAGCGGCGGCGCGGCATGCACGTTCGAGTGCTGGAATCCGGCATCGTGCGCCCGGGCGACGCCATCCGCAAGCTTGTGTAAGGGGCATCCACCCTGTGCGGCCTGAGACGGGGTGACTCCCTACTCGAACGACCCTATGGGGATCTCGCCTGCTGGCTCGTACGTGCCGATCACCACTCCAGTGGTGGAGAGCTTGCTGTCGACGAGTTTGAGCCCAGATGGGATGGTGCCATCCGCGAACAAGCGTTTGCCCGAACCGATGACAACGGGGAAGACCCAGAGGCGGTATTGATCGACAAGGTTGTTGCGCAACAGCGTCTGGATCAGGTTCGCGCTGCCGTGGACCTGCAGCTCCGGCCCATCCTCTTTCTTGAGCGCCGCGAGGCCGTCGGCGGCATCTCCCTCGATCAGGACCGAGTTGCTCCAGTCCAGGGTGGGGCGACTCCGCGACGCAACGTACTTCGTAGCGTCGTTGAAGACCTTGGCTCCGGTCTCCTCTGGGGCGGTCGGCCAATACGCGGACATGATGTCGTAGGTCTTGCGTCCGAGAACCATGGCGAACGGCTTGCTTGTCGCCTCGCCCATGACCTCACCCATCTGGTCGTCCCAATAGGTCACCGACCAGCCACCATGCGTGAAGCCGCCGTCGTCATCCTCCCCAGGTCCGCCCGGGGCCTGCATGACGCCGTCGAGGGTCATGAAAGTTTGAACAACCAGCTTTCTCATCTCTTCTGTCCCTTTCGATCGGATTCGGCGGCTTGAGTTAAGCCCACCGCAGAATAAGACGGCTGAGTGGAGCAAAACTCATCGGGACTGTGGAGGTGACTGTATCGCCCCCACAGATATCTACCTGGTGCCTACGTACCTGGCAGCAACTCAATGTCGCGGTGTCGGCCCATCTGGGCGTACAGCTCTGGTGAGCGGCCCTTCAGACTGACCGCCGCGATGATTCCGCCGATCGCCGCGACAACGATCAAGGCGGGCAGGATCCAGCGCAGCGGGCTCTCCGGGTTGCCGATCAGCAGTCCAAATTGCGAAGCCGCGTAGATGGCTACAGCGGTCATCGCCACGCCGCCGACGATCGGCGCCACGACTGTGCGGAGCACATTGGAGTCGAGGTCTCGGTGGCCAGCGAAGAACGCGACAACCGCAAATGAGGCCAGGGCCATCAACACGATGATCGCCAGGGTGCCGAGCTGAGTCAGCCAGGTGAACAATGCCAGGACTGGGTCTTGACCAGTGATCACGAAGATCAGTACTACGACGAAGGCCAAGATCGACTGGCTGAGCGAGCCGGCATATGGGCTGAGGTACTTGGTGTGGGTGCGGCCGAGCCGTTCCGGGACGAGCCCTTCGCGGCCGAGAGCGTACAGGTACCGCGCCACGGCGTTGTGGAAAGCCAAGAGGGCCGCGAACACGCTGGAGATGAACAGCAGCGACATCACCGTGGTGAGCGCTGCGCCAATGTAGGTCGTACCAAGGACGAACAAGAATGCTGTCGGATCAGGCTGGAGGCCGGCGAGGTACTCCTGCAAACCTGCGGCCCCTTGGCCCTCGACCATGAGGTAGGTGGTGAGGGTGTAGAAGATGCCGATGGTCAAGACGGCTACATAGGTCGCCCGTGGCACTGTGCGCTTGGGGTCCTTGGCTTCCTCGCTGTAGATCGTGGTGGCCTCGAAGCCAATGAAAGACGCAAAGTTGAACAGCAGGGCGATGGCTATCGAGCCGGTTGTGAAACTGGCCCACGTGAATGGGGTGGCGGTCAGCGGAGCGGTGCCGCCCTGGCCGCCCTGAATCAAGATCGCGGCGTCGAGGAGGAGCACGATCAGGAACTCCAGGCTGACCAAGATCGCCAGTACTTTGACTGAAAGATCAACTTGTCGGTAGCCCAGCACCGCGATGATCGCCATCGCGACGAGTGCGTAGACCCACCACGGCAGGTCGATACCAAGATTCTCGCTGAAGAATCCAGCGGCGACGGCGGCGAACAAGCCATACAGGCCGATCTGCATGGCGTTGTAGCCGAGCAACGCAATCATCGCGGCGGCGCCGCCAGCCGGTTGCCTCAAGCCGCGCGTGACGAAACTGTAGAAGGCTCCGGTGCTGGTGTGGTGGCGGGCCATCGCGGTGTAGCCAACAGCAAAGATCAGCAAGATCACACTCACCACGACATATGCCAGGGGGATTCCCGGACCATTGCCGAGCAGCATGGCAACCGGGGCACCGCCGGCCATCGCGGTGAGTGGGGCAGCCGCCGAGATCACAAAGAAAGCAACAGCGAATACCCCGAGGCGGCCATGTCGCAGCTGTTGGGAGTCGCGTCGGGCGATGTCGGCCGCAGCCGAGGATTCACCGGCTGGCGGTGCTGGGCTCGACGGAGTTTCTTGAGTCACGAGAGCTCCATTCCTTTCAGCTCCATTCTTTTCAGGGCGTTCCAGAGGGCTCCGGCTTGCGTACGCCCCGGAACTCCCAATCGCCGCCCTTTGCCGTGGACAAGACCTCTTCGGACTCGGTGGGTTGGGCCCCTACATCGGTGCGGATGGGCGTTGGCCCTTCGACGATGTGGTTACTCAGCGTGCCGAGACCCTCCACCTCCACCTCGACCACATCGCCCGGATAGACGGTGCGGGAGATCGCCGGTGTTCCGGACAGCAAGATGTCACCCGGCTGCAGCGTGATCGTGCGCGCGATGTCGGCGACCAGGTAGTGCATGTCCCACTTCATCTCGTTGGTGTTGCCGTCCTGACGCACATTTCCGTTCACGAGAGTTCGGATCTGCTTGTCGTGGAAGTCCCAACCCTCCACCAACCCCGGACCCACCGGGCACAACGTGTCGGCGCCCTTCACTCGCAGCATGGACCCAGAGTCGGTATCGCGGAAATCGTGCAGGCCGTAGTCGTTGGCGATCGAGTAGCCGCGGATGTAGTCGCCGGCCTCGTCAGGCGAGATGTTCCGGGCCGTACGGCCGATCACGATGGCGATCTCGCCTTCATAGTTCAACCACTTGCAGCCGAGAGGTCTGACGACCGCGGACTCGTGTGCGTTGAGCGCAGACACCGGCTTGTGAAAGTACGTCGGGGCCGGCGGCAACGACACCATCATCTCCGCGACCCTGGAGGAGTAGTTCAGATGCACACAGATGATCTTGGTTGGCAAGGCCGGGGGCAGATGCACCGCGTCATCGACACCGATCGTGCGGCCATCGCCCGCGACCAGTTCGGCGTCGCGGCGTACGACATCCACGATGTTGCCATCGAGCAGAATCCGGCGAGTCTCCCGAAGCGCCATTGTGTTCTCCTCAGCGTGGTGAGTGGCCTCAGCCGGCCGCGGCCAAGTCCGGGCCAGCCACCTGTTGCTTGAAATCGAGATCTTCCGGCGTACGCCGCGGCCCGGGGAAGCCGCCCTCAGGCCTGTCGAACCAGTAGTGCACTTGACCGGTTCCAATGGAGTTTTCATACTCCCCGTAGCGGCGGCCAGTGGCGGTGCAGTCGCCCTCGCCAATGGCCCCGATCATCATCAAGTAATGTCCGAATCTCGCCTCCGGTCGGAACCGGTAGAACTCCGGCATGGTGTCCAGCACACGAGCGTGATCGCCGGCCTCAAACCACTGCATGCGCTCGGCGTCTGCTGCGGCGGCCTCGGGAGTGAAGATGTGCTCAATCTCGGAAGCCTCGTGCTTGCGCAGTTGCCGCAACGGCCAGAATGTGTGGCTGAGCGCCCCGGACGCCAACAGCAAGACCTTGCGGTCACTGGCGGCGATGCCATCGCCCAGTGCCCGTCCCAGCCGAAGGTTGTCCTCAGTGTCGGCGGTCTGGCACACGCCAATAGAGATCCACCTCTTATCCGGCAGGCCCTGTCCCAGGAATTCCCACAGATTGGTGGTGGCATAGAAGATCGGCAAATGATCATCGGAGATTGCGGTGATCCAGGTCCCATGATCGCTTGCCTTCGAGGCAATCGCATGGGCGAGTTCCGGGTCGCCGAGAAACTCATACGGTCGCTGGGCCATTCCGCGCGGGAGCTCCTCGGAGGTGAAGAGGCCCTTGCGCCGTTCTTGCGCGGTGACCACGAACTCGACCGTCGTTGCCCAGTGGGAGTCCAAGACCACAACAGTGTCGTAGTCGAGGGTCTCGAACACGTCCTTACGCAGCTGCTGGAGGCCCGCCACCAGCGTGGTGTCCTCTCCGTTGTTCAGTTCCCGGCGAGTCGCCTCCGGTAGCACGATCGTCGGGACGTGCGCGATCAGACCCGCGCCCACCACCTCGCCCATGATCATGTTCCTTTCGCTCTGAGTCGATGTCCGTGATTGCGGTTCAGCTTCTAGTCGGTCGTGGTCCAGCCCGTCGGCGAGAACACGGTGTTCTTGATGTCGCAGTAGAAGTCGAAGGAGTAGATACCGCCTTCGCGGCCGATTCCGGACTTACCATTGCCGCCGAAGGGCGCCCCAAGATCGCGGACGAAGAAACAGTTGACCCAAACGGTTCCAGCATTGATCCGTGAGCTGACCCGTTCGGCACGATCGGGATCGCCGGTGATGAGGGTCGCGGCAAGCCCGAACCGGGTGCTGTTGGCCATCTCGACGGCTTGCTCTTCCCCTGAGAAGGTCTGGATCGTCAGGACTGGGCCGAAGACTTCCTCGGTCAAGATCTCGCTGCCTGGTTCAGCATCGATCAAGATTGTTGGCCGATAGTAGAGGTGACCTAGCTCCTCGTTCGGCGAGCCGCCCAGAGCGGCGCGGGCGCCGGCTGCCAGGGCACGCCGTACGTAGCCGTCAACCCTCTCGAAGTGCTGCCGGCTGATCAGGCAGGACATCTCAGTCGCCTCGTCGCGCGGGTCACCCTGCACGATGGTCCCCGCCTTCGCCAGTACGGCTTCGGTGAATCGATCGGCGATCGAGTCTTCGACCAGAATCCGGAACGCACCCAGACAGACCTGGCCCGAATTGTCGAACTGCTCGACCGCTAGGCTCACGGCCAGGTCGAAGTCAGAGTCTGCAAAGATCACGAGCGGCGACTTGCCGCCGAGCTCGAAGGACATGGGCACAATGTTCGGGGCCGCGGCCTTGGCGATCGCACCGGCAGTCGGAACGGAGCCGGTGAACGCCAACCGACGGATACCGGGATGCGCGGTCAGCGGCGCTCCGGCCTGGGCACCGGTGCCCTGAACGACGTTGAACACCCCTGCCGGCAGTCCGGCCTGGTGCGTGATGTCGGCGAGCAGGGACGCGGTCAGGGGAGCCCACTCGGGTGGCTTCGCGACGACGGTGTTGCCGGCCGCGAGGGCGGGCCCGATGCGCCACGTCGCGAGCATGAGCGGCGCGTTCCACGGCGTGATGATCGCTGTTACGCCGGCTGGGTCATAGCTGACCCGTTCCCGGTGACCACGGATCTCGCCGCCCGGATGATCAAGCTTTTCGGCGAAGTCGGCAAAGAATCGGAAGTTCATTCCGACCCGCGGCATCACGCTGCGCCGGTGGGACCGCAGCAGCGAGCCGTTGTCACGAGTCTCAACTCTGGCCAGATCCTCGGCGCGGGCATCGATTCCGTCCGCCACCCTGCGGAGGAGTTCAGCCCGCTCGCTCCTCGGCATCGCCGCCCAGCCAGGGAAGGCCTGCTTAGCCTCCTGGACCGCAGCGTCGACCTCCTCAGCGGAGCCGGCCGAGATTTCGGCAATCGGCTGCTCATCGATCGGGGAGATGTCAGTGAAGGTCGCCTCCGAGGCGACGCGTTCGCCGCCAATCCAGTGGCGAGTGTCCACCTTCACACCCTCGACCGTCGCAGTCGTCATCCGCGCCCCTGTCTGTCGCTGGAGGTGGTTCGTGGGTCGACAGCGGTTGACGTGCCGCAGCTCCGACCGGCTATCGTTAGGGCCCAAACGTATTTAAGTTCGATCGATTGGTCAACCCCGGAAAGACTGGTTGAACGCATGGTTTCGGACCCGGTAGCGGCGACCGATTGGCGGCAACTCGCCGCCGGGACCAGCATTCCTGAGGGCATCTTCGTTGGCGGCGAGCGTCGCGCAGCGATCGATGGCTCGACGCGGGCGGTGAACTCCGCCAGGGATAGC
>Ga0222623_10000647_pt1 | contig 11251 bp, 8 predicted proteins | sample PLMtaG_FD_177336 | JGI IMG/M metagenome (GOLD analysis project Ga0222623, IMG submission 177336) | Groundwater sediment microbial communities from an aquifer in East River, Colorado, USA - PLM2_30_coex | ecosystem: Environmental > Terrestrial > Soil > Riparian zone | place: USA: East River...
GCAGGTGAGCGCGCTGATCCTGAACAAGAACTCGGCCGGCGTGCTCGACGGCTCGTTCGTGATCCCGAGCAGCGGCGGCTTCCAGCGGTTCTGCTCCAACTACCTCGCGACGGGCAAGGAGGGGTTCGACCGCGACATCCTGTTCACGAACGAAGAGTCCCCGGACTACGTGTTCCGGCAGGAGGACTCGTGGCCGCCTCCGATGGGTGACCCGAACGAGGAGGAGAACGGCGTCGTGCTCGCGCTCGACGTCAAGAGCCGGCAGTACCACGTCATCTACGGGATGGGCCGGCACAACCACGAGAACAACGTCGCGATCCCGGGGTTCGACGACCTGGTCGTCCTCTCGGGCGACGATACCTTCACCAGCGGCCCGCTGACGATCCCGCCGGGCGGACTCAACCTGGAGACGAGCGCGGCCTCCCAGTCCCAGCTGTACTCGTACATCGCATCGGACACGGACTCGCTGCTCGCCGACGAGGGCGACCTCTGGGCGTTCGTCTCGGACGACCCGGCCTTCGACGATTACTACGACTTCGTCCCCGGATCGGCCACGTCGGTGAGCGGGCACTTCATCGAGGTGCCGAAGGACATCGCAACCGGGAAGAACCCCGACGGTTCGGAGATCAAGGCGGCCGATCTCGGCTATCCGTTGCCGCCCACGAACGGCAGCTGGCAGCGGGATCTCCGCACGACCGTCCCGACCGGCATCGACGGCCCCCAGTGGGTGCTCGAGTACTGGAGCCAGCTCCACAACGTGTTCGACTTCGTCCGCGTCGAGGACATCGCCTACGACAAGCGACCCGGCATGGGCAACGTCGTCTACGTCGTGGACTCTGGGAGGGGCACCGCGCCCACCGTGGCTCCATTCTCGGGACCTGGGATCTCGACGAACGGACGCGTGTGGAAGATGGTGCTCGACCCGGACGACCCGAAGGTCGTGGACTCATTGAGCATCGCGGTCGAGGGTGACGACTCCCCGGTCAAGACCCTGAACGAGATCCACCAGCCGGACAACGTCGAGACGACGCAGACCGGCCTCTTGGTGACCGAGGACCCGGGATCGAGCCAGCAGTTCCCGCCGAACTCCACCGATCCCAACGCGACCACGGCGCGGCTCTGGTACGTCCCGTTCTCGGGTTCTCCCGAGGTCGTCGTCAAGATCGACCAGACGGCCGACGGCGAGGGCACCGACGTCGACGGCCGCGCCGACGGCAACTGGGGCGCGTGGGAGACGACCGGGATCGTGGACGCCTCGGCGGCGTTCGGAGCCGGAGCGTTCCTGATCAACGTCCAGGCGCACACACTCTGGGTGGAGAAGGCGCCTGGTCCGGACACGTTCATCGACAGCGAGACCGTCAACCCGGACTTCACGTACAAGCGCGAAGGAGGACAGCTGCTGCTGATCCGCATCCCCGGGATCTGACCGCAGCGCACGTACGGAACTGGGGGCGCCCCTTTGGGGCGCCCCCAGTTCGAAAAGGTCCTTCTACGTGGTTCCGACGACCGGGTGCAGGAAGTGTTCGAGCGCCGGCGAGACCGGCTCCAGGGCCCACGATAGATCGAAGCTCGTGACCGACGGATGCCGGAAGTGCTCGAGGGCCGGAGCCACGGGCTCGAGCGCCCACCAGAACCAGGTCGTCGAGGCCGCTCCGGCGCCCGACGCCCAGAACGACTTCTCGATCGCATCCGGGCCAAGCCCGTTCTCTTGGACCTCGCCACAGCCCACGCGAGGCATGCAGGCGATGGTTGAGGGCGTAGCGCCCGGCAGGCTCAGGGATCCCACGACCGCGATCACAGCCACCATCGCAACCAGCGCAGACACGCCCACGCGCGCGACCTGCCGCCGTTCCGGGATCGGGTACGTGCCGACGTGTGCGGTCTCGATCTTCGCGCTCATGGTTTCCTCCCCTCGTCGAGGCTGCCCGGGCAGCACGTCGAACCTAGCCCGGGGAGGGGGCGGCTTCGGTGTTCGGTGGTACGAAGGGGAGGTGCCGTTGCACACCTCGGCGGGGACCGCGCGACCAACGGTCCGCTCGAGATCGTTCAGTCGACCGAGCGCAGATGGCGATCGAACCAGGCCTGCGTTCGCCGGATCGCGTCGAGCGCGTGCGCGCGCTCCATCGGGACGTGGCCCTCGCGCGGGTAGACGACGAGCTCGACTTCGGTGCCGCTGGCGGCGATCGCGTTGGCGAGCTCCCACCCCTGCCCGACCGGCGTGCATCGGTCCTCCGCACCCTGGAGCACGAGGGTGGGCGTTCGGCACCGGTGGGCGTGGGTCACGGGCGAACGCTCGACGTACTGACTCGTCGGGTCGTCCCACTCCCCCCGCAGGATCATCTCGTCGTACATCCAGACCTCCGACGTCAGGTGGAACGAGACGTAGTTCGAGACCACCGACATCGCGACCGCCGCCTTGAACCGATCGGTGTGCGTCACCGCCCACCCGGTCATGTAGCCGCCGTAGGACAGACCCGAGATGCCGAGACGGTCGCGGTCGGCCACGCCCACGGCGATGCAGTGGTCGACGCCGGCCATCACGTCCTGGAAATCCATCCCGCCGGAGTCGCCGATCACGGCCTGCGCGAACGCGTGGCCGCGGCCGATGCTCCCCCGCGGGTTCGGCAGCAGGCAGGCGTACCCGGCGCTCGCGAGCAGGACCGCGTTCGGCTCCGAGTCCGAGAAGAATGCCCCCCAGTTCCAGGTGGGCCCACCGTGCACGAGCGTCAGCAGGGGCAGCGGACCCTCTGAACCGCGCGGCGTCATCAGCAGGCCCTCGATCTCGATCCCGTCGGGCGCGGTCCACCGGATCGTGCGCACGTCAGGGAACCGTGTGTCGGCGATCACGTCGTCGTTGAACGAGGTGAACCGTGTCCACTCCCTTGTGTCGTGATCGAACCGCGCGAGCTCGGGCGCCAGGCCGTGCGCCTGATGCGTGGTCCACACGACGGATCCGCCGTCGGCGATCGCGCACTTCGGCTTGGTCACCTCGTCGCCGATGAACGCGTCGCCGCGCCACCGCTGCTCGACGGCGCCATCGAGCGAGATCCGCCCGCACCCCGTCCCGGTCCCGTCGCAGCGCGCGTACCAGAGCGACTCATTGTCGATCCACTCGACGAGGCCGACGGTCTGCAGGCCCGGCCATGGCTCGGTCGTCGTCCCGTCGGGGAGTTCGACGATCATCACGCTGCCGCTCAGCAGCCCCGGGTCGCTCGAGTAGCCCTCGACCACGGCCGCGCGCCGCCCGTCCGGCGAGAGCGCGAGGCCCTCGAGCGACCAGGTCGGCCGGTAAAGGGTCTGCGCGGTGCGTTCGGCGAGGTCGAGCCGGGCGACGACCGAGCGGTACCACCCCGCCGTGCTCGGATCCTCCGAGACGAGCGCGACCACGATGTCGTCGGGGTTTCCGTCGAACTCCCACACGCTCATGCCCGGCGGCCCGACCTCTCTCACGTCGCCGGAAGCGAGGTCGATCTCGAAGAGGCGCCGGCGGGCCCCGCCGGGCCGAACCACCGAGGGGTCGGGGGCGGGTTCGGCGCCCCGCACGGCTCGTGCGCTCCAGTCCAGGCCGTAGCAGCCGGGGTCGGCCGCGAGCACCAGCAGGCGATCGCCGGCGCCGGACCACGAGACCGCCTCGGCCGAGCCGTGCAGGGATGCCGCGAGCACCGGCTCGGCGCCGAGGGTCATCGTGTAGGGAAGTTGATGGCCGGGAGTCATCCGATCGGACAGGAACGCCAGCCGCGAGCCGTCCGGCGACCATTCCGGGCCCCGGTCGCTCCACGTGCCGCTCGTGATCCGGATGGGCGCGTCGGAGTTCCGGTCGACGAGATACAGGTCGCTCGGCGGGTGTGACCCGATATCCGCGACCGTCGCGTGCACTGCGAAAACGACCCGCGATCCGTCAGTGCTGAACGCGATCTCCGCGGGTGTCCGAACGTCGAGCAGGCGCTCGTCGATCGGGCCGTGGAGCCCCTGGGACGTACTCACGGCGCGCCAGCGTACCCCCTCGTTTCGCGGCGCACGGCCTGTTCATCCTGGTCAGTGACGGGACCGCGGCGGACATCGGCTGGAAGTGAATGTGGCCCGTGCCGCTGGTCGTCCTCGGCCTGCTGTTCGTGATCTCTGCCACCCGCCGGGTCATGGCGCAGCGCGAGGTCGCCGAAATCGGTTCGGAGCGCGTCGACGCGGATACCGAACCGCGGGACGAGGACGAAGCTAGCTAGTCCCCTTCGTTGCCGTTGGCTTCCCCGTACGGCGGCGACCCGTGCTTGTCCTCCTTGCCGGACCCGCTTGTCTCGCCGGTCGGGCCGGTCGAGGCGACCTCGCCGAGGGCGCCCTCGTTCTGGAGGGCGACCACCAGATCGGAGATCGCCGTGTCGACCGCATGGGCGGCGGAGGGCGCGATCTCCTCGTCCTCGACCGCCTTGGCGAGCTCCTCCTCCAGGTGCTGGAGCGACTCGCCCAGCTTCTCGGGATCGCCCTCGCGGTACGCGTCGAGCAACTCGTTGGCCTTCTTGGTGAGCTCCTCCGCGACCTGGTCGGAGACATCGTCGCCGGCTTGCGCGGACGCGATCGCCGAGACCAGGCGCGACCACGCCTTCGCGAACGTCACGGGGGTGTCGGGCGGGAGCGCGTCCTGGGCGGTCTCCTGCGCGGCGTCGCGCGCCGCGGCCTTCGGACGTAGGGGATCGCTCGTGGCCGCGATCAGTACCCAGGTCAGGGCGACGAGCAACGCCACGACGAGGGCGGCCACGAGCCACGGGCGGTGACCCCGAGGCGTTGGACGAGGGCGGGCGTGCGAGGGCTCGGTCCGGTGGGAACGGAGCCCACCGCCACCGCCACCGGCCGCCGCCGGGACCGGCTCGGTCCTCGCGTCATCTGCATCGACCACCGCCCCGACCGCGCCGGCGTTGGCGACCGGTTGCGTCTCCGCCGCGCCCGCGGTCTCGAGCCGCATCGTGTCCCCCCCTTGCGCGAGCGGGACGGCGAGGAGCGCGGCCTCGAGCTCGGCGGCGGAAGCGAACCGGCGCTTCGGGTCCTTCTCGAGGCACCGCAGCACGACGTCTTCGAGCTCGGGCTGGACGGGCGCGATCGTCGAGGGAGGCGGCGCGTCCTCGTTGACGTGCCGGTACATCGTCGCGATCGGCGTGTCGGCGCGGAACGGGACTTGGCCGGTCAGCATCTCGTACAGGACGCACCCGAGCGAGTAGAGGTCGGCGCGCTCGTCGACGGGCTGGCCGCCCGCCTGCTCGGGCGAGAGGTACGCGGTGCTCCCGAGCACCACGCCGGTGTTCGTGAGCGTGTCCGAACCCGCCGCGCGCGCGATCCCGAAGTCCACGACCTTGACGCGGCCGTCCGGGAGCAGCATCACGTTCCCCGGCTTGATGTCGCGGTGGATCAGGCCGCGCGTATGCGCGGCGACGAGGGCGCGGGCGATGTCGACGGCGACCGCCACGGCGTCGGCCGGCGGCATCGGGCCGTCGCGGCGGAGCCGGTCGGCGAGCGTCTCGCCCTCGACGAGCTCGGTCACGATGAAGTGGGTGCCGTCATCCGACCCGCTGTCGAACACGGCGACGATGTTCGGGTGGCTCAGCCCCGCGGCGGCGCGGGCCTCGCGCCGGAACCGCTCGACGAACTCGCGGTCGCGGTCGAACGGGGGCGCCAAGACCTTGATCGCCACCTGGCGACCGAGCTGCCGGTCGAGCCCCTGATGGACCCGTGCCATCCCGCCTTGGCCGAGCACCGGGCCGAGCTCGTACCGGTCCACGAGGACGTGCGTCGTACGGGCCTGCGGCATGGACCTGGGTTTACCCACGGGGCCCCGCCTGTACGCTTGGCGCCTCACGGGTCATCCGGCGCCCCCGCCCGTGCCCCCGAAGAACCGGAAGAGCCTCTTCCTGCCCGTCGACATCCGGCGGAGTCTAGGTTCGGGGCGCGAGGGCCGCTCGCGCGGACAGGCGCCGGAGCGCATCGAGCATACTGTCGATATCGGCCTCGCTCGACAGATAGTTGACGATCCCGGCCCGAAGGTACGTGGCGCCTCGGATCTTCGTCGTGGAGACCCACGCCTCCCCGCTCGCCTCGAGCGCGAGCTGCAGGCGGTCCTGATAGGCGTCGAGCGCCTCGCCCTCGAGCCCTCCGGGCAGGTGACGGAAGCAGACGACCGAGAGCTCGGGCTCGTCCGGGACGACCTCGAAGTCCGGCGCCTCCCGGCACCGCGCGACGAGGTACGCGGCGAGGTCGACGTTGTGTTCGATCAGCCGGGCGAACCCCGACGTCCCCAGGTGCTTCCAGGAGAGCCAGAGCTTCAGCGCCCGGAAGCGCCGCGTGCCCTCGATCGAGTACTCGAACCAGTTGAGCGGCGCGTCCTCGGGGCTCGGGTGGCGGTAGTACTCGGGTGTGCGGTGGAACGTCTGCCGCAGCTCCTCGCGGCGCTTCACGACGAGCGCGCCGATGTCGTACGCCTGGAAGAACCACTTGTGCGGGTCGATCGTCACGCTGTCGGCGCGTTCGAGATCAGGGACCCGGGGCGCCACCCGCGGCGAGAACGCGGCCCCGCCGCCGTAGGCGGCGTCGACGTGGAGCCACAGGCGTTCGCGTTCGGCGAGGTCCGCGAGCTCGCCGGTGAGGTCGACGCTGCCCGTGTTCGTCGAGCCCGCGACCGCGGCGATCGCGAACGGCGTCAGGCCGTCGGCGCGGTCATCGGCCACCGCGTCGGCGACCGGCGCCGCGTGCAGCCGGAAGCGATCGTCCGACGGCACGATGCGAAGCGTCTCGGGCGGGAAGCCGAGCACGTCGAGCGCACGCGAGATCGAGAAGTGGGCCTGGTCGCTGGCGTACACCCGCGCGCCCTCGAGCGCGCCGGCGCGCGGCGGGTCGTCCAAACCGAGCAGCCGGGCGAGGTGGATGTCCCTCGCGACGGTGAGCGCCATGATGTTGGCCATCACGCCGCCCGACGTGAGCACCGCCCACGAGCCCTCGCCGAACCCGATCAGCGTCCGCAGCCACGCGGTGACCTCTTCCTCGACGAGCGCGCTCACGGGGCCGGCAACCCAGACGTCGACGCCCTGGTTCACCCATTGGGCGAGGACCTCGCCCGCGATCGACATCGCGAGCGGCGGCGGCGTGAAGTAGCTGTACGAGCCCGGGTGCTGCGTGTTGAACACGTACGGCGCGACGCGCTCGCGGAACTCGCCGAGCACCTCCTCGGCCTTCGCGGCGGTCTGGGGGGCGGGAGCCGGCTCTCCCGAGGGGCCGAAGAAGGCGTGGCGCATCTCGGGGTAGGGCATCGAGCGGAGCGGCCGCTCCATCGCGTCCTCGTAGAGGTACCGGAGTGCCTCGTCCCAGATCGCCGTGCCGAGGCGTTCGAGCGCGGGCCGGGAGATGGCCTCGTCGCGCAGGTCGACGAGCTCGGGTTCGGGATGGTCGGCGAAGGCGTCCGGCACGGCGGCGAGGCTAGCAGCCCCGGCGTTCGGACCCACGCGACCCGCTACGCCTGCAGGGCCGTCAGGACCGCGACCCCCGCGGCGATCACCACCACCCCCACGACCTGGACGCGGGCGAGCCGTTCACGGAACAGGACGAAGGCGGCGATGGTCGCGATCGCAGCGAACTGCGATCCGAGGACGGCCGCGACCGCGATCCCGTGTCGCGCGCCGATCGTGAAGGCGACGAGACCGGCGACCTCGAGCAGGCCCGAGGCGAGCACCAGCGGTGCGGCTTCTCGCGTCATGCGCAGTCGCCCCGTGACCGCGAGCGGGACCGTGACGAGGAGCACGGCGATGGTCCTGGACGGGAAGATGATCCAGGCGATCGGGATGTCCTCGGACAGCCGGCCCATCGCGAACAGACCCAGTCCGAAGAACAGGGCCGCACCGATCGCCAGCGCGATCGCCAGGCCCTCTCGCCGATCGGAGCCGACCTCGCTCGTTCGGGACATGCTCGACAGGACGACCCCCACGACGATCGCCCCGAGCGCGACGCCGGCGCCGGTGGCGACGTGCTCGCCGGCCGCCACCGCGATGACGGCCGCCGCGGCCCCCTGCGCCGACGTGATCGGCGCGACCACCCCGACCTTCCCGAACCGCAGCGAGCTGTAGGCCAGCAGGAGGCCGGTCGTGTTGCCGATCGCCGTCACGACGATGAGCACCACCTGCTCCCGGCCCAGGTCGTCGGGCACCCCCTGCGCGAGCGCGAACGGCGCCGAGATCACCGATCCGATCACCAGGACCCACCCGAGGACCGCGACGGGAGGAATCATCCGCGTCGACCGGCTGATGCACAGGGCCGAGGTCGCCCACATCGCGGCCGCGACCAGGCCGCCGAGGATCGCGATCACGTTGCAGAGGTGCCTTCGATCGGCGCGCCGTCATGCTCGCCGCGGGCCGGACACGTGATCACGGCGAGAGGTTACGCGGGCACCCGTCGCCGGGCGTGGTGCCGGGCCACCCGGGTGCGGTTCCCGCAGGCGTTCGAGCACCACACGCGGTCCGAACGCGTCGCCTCGAAGTAGCTCCCGCACGCGCCGCAACGCCGCGGACGGGACCGATCCGGGTCGCCCAGCAGCTCGATCGCCGACCACGCGATGCGGGCGAGGAGCAGGGGGGTCGCTCCGGCCGATACCGGGGTGTCGGCCGCTCCATCAGGTGCAAGACGCAGCGCACGTGGGACCCGGGCGCTTGCCTCGTTGACGCGCTCGAGGGCGCCGGCGGGGAAGGGACCGCCGCCGATCGAGGCGTCGAGCAACTCGCGGATCGAGGCCCGCAGGGTCACGAACTCCGCCAGCCGGAGCGCGACCCCGGCGCGCTCCTCGGGTTCGAGCGCGCCCTCCGCCTCGAGCCAGGCCCCGAGATCGCCGGCCGAGCCCAGCCGGGCGTTCGCGAGCGACAGCGCGGCAGCCGAACTCATGGTGTGAGTCTGACTTCTCCATTACTTGGATACAAGCGTGGAAATGCCTTTTATATCGGTAATTCATTAGGTGAACGAGGGTTCGGGAGCTCCGCTACCTGATCAGACGCGAGAGACGCCGGTCGGCCAGGACCTTGCCGCCGGTCTGGCACGTCGGGCAGTACGTGACCTCGTGCGACTCGTAGGAGACCCGTCGGAGGTCGTCCCCGCACACGGGACAGGGCTCGCCGTAGCGGCCGTGGACCGTGAAGTGATCGCCGATCTTGGTCTGCAGACCGCCCGAGCGGCCTCGCTCGGCCGTGAGCGCCTCGTCGAGCACGCTCGCGACCGCGGCGAGCAGCTCCTTCCGCTGCCCCGGCTCGAGCGACGCGAGGGACGCGTACGGCGAGAGCTTCGCGCGGTGCAAGATGTCGTCCGAGTACCCACGGCCGATCCCGGCCACCGTCCGCTGGTCGCGCAGGATCGTGTGCACGCGCCGGCCGTCCTCCCCTTCCAGGACCAGCCGCCCGAACTCGGGCGAGTCGGGCTCGGGCCCGAGCTTGGCGAGCGGGCCCTCGTCGCCCTGGGCCAGCACCCACCAGCCGGCCTTGCGCTCGCGCCCGAACTCCTTCACCAGCACCGACGGACGGTCCTCGAACCGGAACCGCACCACGGAGCCCCGTGGCTTCGTCGACTTCGGCGGGTCCTCGACGTCGACGCGCCCGCCCTGCGACAGGTGCACGAGGACGCGGGGCCCGCCGAACTCCCAGACCAGGAACTTCCCGCGGCGACCCACCCGTTCGAGGGTGCGGCCGGCCAGCTCGGACGCGCGGGGGGTCACGGTCTTGAGGGAGGAGAACTGCAGCAGGTCGGCCGCCGCGAACGCGGACCCGCCGACCGCCTCCGTCAGCCGCTCCGCAAGCGCCTGCACCTCGGGGAGCTCGGGCACCGCTCAGACCCCGTGTGCCGGGGACCGACGGACCGGGTTCATCGCCCCGTCACGTCGGCAACGGCGCGGCGGACGATCTGCGCACACTCCTCGACGCGATCTCGGTGCGTCCGATGCGACAGGATGCACGCCCGGATCGTGAACCGGTCCTCGACGACCGTGCTCGAGAGCACGACGCGCTTGGAGCCGTTGATCAGGTCGAGCAGTCGGCGGTCTGCCTCCTCCGAGCCGTCACGGAGCCGGAAGGGCACGACGGTGAGCTCGGGCTCCCACGGCAGCTCGAGCTCGGGGATCGTCGAGAGCTCCTCGTACAGATACCGGGCCAGGTCGAGCTTCTCGTCGAGCGCCTCGCGGAACGCGTCCACCCCGTGCAGCACGAGCGGGAACCACACGCGCAGGCCGCGGAAGTCGCGCGACAGCTCCGGCGAGTACTCGGTGAAGTTCGGCAGCTCGTCCTCGGGCGGGAAGTCCTGCAGGTACGCCGCGCCGACGAAGTGCGCCTCGCGCAGGCGTGCGCCGTCGCGCACGACGAGCGAGCCCGTCCCGTACGGCAGGAACATCCCCTTGTGCGGGTCCAGCGTGATCGAGTCCGCCCGTTCGATCCCGGCGAAGGCCGTCAGCCCGCGGTCGGTGAGCTGGAAGAAGCCGCCGTACGCCGCGTCGACGTGGAGCCACAGGTCGTGCTCGGCCGCGACGTCGGCGATCGCCGCGATCGGGTCGATCGCACCCGTGTTGGTCGTCCCGGCCGACGCGATCACGAAGAACGGCGTCCGGCCGGCCGCGCGATCGGCCGCGAGCATCTCGAGCAGCGCGTCGACGTCCATCCGGAGCTCGGGCGTGCACGCGACCGATCGGACGTTCGCGCTCGGGAACCCGGCGATCGCGGCCGCCTTCGCGTTCGAGGCGTGGACCTGTTCGGAGACGTAGATGGTGCCGGAGAGGAAGTCCTCGGGGAGCTTGGCCTTGCGGGCCGCGACCAGCGCCGACAGGTTCGCCATCGAGCCGCCGGAGGTGAGGATGCCCCGCGCGTCGTGGCCGTACCTGAACAGGTCGCAGAGCCAGCGCACGACGTTGTGCTCGATCTGCGCCCCCACCGGCGCCTGCCCCCACATGTTCACGAACCGGTTGATCCCGGTCGCGAGGAAGTCGCCGAGCGCCGAGGCGTACAGCCCGCCTCCCGGGATGAACGGGAGGAAGCCCGGTCCGGTGGTGTTGTAGGAGTTGGCCGCGATCAGATCCACGGTGTCCATGAGCTGGTCGAAGCTCCCGGGTCCGTCCGGCGGGGCGCCGCGCACCGAGCGGGCGGCCTCGATCGCGCCCTCGACGTCGGAGGCGGCGGCCTCGTCCTGGGACTGCACGAACTCGACCAGGTACCCGAGCGCGGCCTCGCCCATCGCGCGCATCTGCTCGGGGCCGGGT